>JAEEGL010978393.1_pt1 | contig 41498 bp, 30 predicted proteins | sample 9134231 | NCBI WGS metagenome assembly JAEEGL01 (sample SAMN16246548, study PRJNA631951) | gut metagenome | biome: gut microbiome; feature: rumen; material: fiber-attached | host: Bos | place: Iran: Karaj | collected 2018-10
ATATAAAACGGGAGAGTAACCCTAGCGGCGATGGGGGCGGACTGTAAATCCGTTACAAAGAAACACCGCAGGTTCGAGTCCTGCCTCTCCCACTATGACCTCGTAGGAGAATTGGCTAATCCACCGCCCTGTCACGGCGGAGATTGCGGGATCGTACCCCGTCGAGGTCGCTATGCGGATTTAGCTCAGCTGGGAGAGCAGCTGCCTTACAAGCAGGGGGTCGGGAGTTCAAATCTCTCAATCCGCATCAACGGGTATGAGGTGTAAAGGTTTGCACACGTCGCTTGGGACGATGAGGAGAAGTTCGAGTCTTACATATCCGACTGCAATGTAGTTTAACGGGTTAAAACACTCCTCTCATACGGGAGAGAAATGAGTTCAAGTCTCATCTTTGCGATCATGGCTCCATAGTCTAAACGGTCAGGACGTTGCCCTTTCAAGGCAAAAATGCGGGGTTCAAGTCCCCCTGGAGCTGCTGTGGCCGTAGCATAATTGGGAGTGCGTCGGATTGTGGTTCCGAAGTGTGGGGGTTCAAGTCTCCTCGGTCACCCTAATCGCCTGTTCGTCTAATTGGATAGGATATAAGGTTCTCAGCCTTATGATATCAGTTCGACTCTGATACAGGTGGCGAAAATACGATAGCTGATAAAAAACGAAAGTGCATGGCAAGTATGTTTAGGTTATCGTTAGCGCCCTTAAATCCCTTACAAGGTCAGCGTGTCATGAGCGCTTAGGGCGCCATCAGTCTGCGTGGTGTAATGGTCAGCATAACTGCCTTCCAAGCAGTTGATACGGGTCCGATTCCCGTTGCAGGCTCTGGGACGTAACTCAATGGGAGAGTACCTGTCTTATACACAGTTAGTTGAGGGTTCGAGTCCCTTCGTCCCGATTATATGCCACCGTAGCTCAAGTAGGCAGAGCAATCGCCTTGTAAGCGATAGGTTGGGGAATCGTGGTCCTCCGGTGGCTCTGCAGGTTGGAGGAGTTGGTCCCTTGCAAGGCTCATAACCTTGAGACGCCGGTTCGAGTCCGGTACCTGCTATTTCGATAAAAACATTTTAAAAAGAAGGAAAACAAAATGGCTATATATTTTACAAGCGATACTCATTTTAACCACGATAAAGATTTTATCTGGCAGCCCAGGGGATTCCAAAATGTGGAAAAAATGAATGAGACAATAATTAAAAACTGGAATGATGTCATAACGGATAATGATGAAGTATATCATCTCGGGGACTTCTTCCTTGGTGAGCAGTCTGAAATCAATAAGATACTTCACAGACTCAAAGGGAAAATCCATTTAATTATAGGTAACCATGATACAGACAGCAGGATAGAATTTTACAAAAACCATCCGAAGATTATTGAGATAGCATATGCTACGAGACTGAAAATAGCAAACAAGACACTGATGCTGAGTCACTATCCAATGCTGACAGCAAACTACGACGATAAGCCAAAGAAGGCGGTATATTGCTTGCATGGACATATACACTCCAAAGAAAAGCATTTTGATGATCTGCCATATCTCTATAATGTAGGCTGTGATGCACAGAATTGCAAGCCTCGGCTGGCGGAAGATGTGATCGAAGAAATTAAGGCGAAAGCTCATTCGTTGATAGAGAAATAAAAGGAAATAAGGAGAAAATAAAATGTTGCGATTACGACTTTACCTATTGAAATTAAATAATCAAAAGTATACGCGCCATTAGCCCAAATGGTAGAGGCCCAGGATTTAAGCTCCTGTAAGTGTCGGTTCGAATCCGTCATGGCGTACTGTAGGCGTCAGTGACGGTAATTGGAAAACCTATTTGACCAAGAATCAAATGTTTGTGAGTTCGACTCTCACCTGACGCATTTAGGCCCGCTTGATGGAATCTTGGGATACATACAGCACTCAGACTGCTGGTTTTGCGAGTTCGAATCTCGCAGCGGGTACTGAAGGCGATTGATGGAATTTGGCATACATGCTTGATTCAAAATCAAGATTCTGTGGGTTCGACCCCCACATCGCCTATTGAAAGCAAATAATTTATAAATATATGTGAGTGAGAAAACCCATGACTTTAGTCGTGCGGATGACAACTCACCAGCATCCATGATAAACAAAACACATATGCATAAGGTAATATCCATATGAACAAAGGCATAAAGTTTAGGGCATATCCTAATAAAGAACAGCAAAACTTGATAAACCAGACACTTGGTTGTTGCAGATTAATTTACAACAAAGGTCTTGCTATGCGTAACGACGCTTTTGTAAATGGTCAGAAGGCCGGTTATACGCAGACTTCTGCCATGCTGACAGAACTCAAAAAACAAGATGATCTTGTTTTCCTTAAAGACGTGGATTCCGTGGCACTACAACAGTCATTAAGAGACCTTGACCAAGGTTTCAAGAATTTCTTTGAGAAACGTGCAAGACATCCACAGTTCAAGAGTAAGCATGACAATCATCAATCCTACAGGACCATCAATCAAGGTGATAACATACGCATTGTTGATAAATATCTCAAGCTCCCAAAACTTGGTTATTTAAAAATAAGACAATCCATGGAAATTGGACATATCAACAACGTTACTATTGAAAAAACTCCCACTGGCAAGTATTTTGTAATCCTCAACGTGGACTTCGAGCCTATGTATCAGCTCAATAAAGGTGGTATGATTGGCATTGATGTCGGTATTAAAGAATTCTATTCTGATAGTAATGGTAATATCGTAAACAATCCCAAATACCTTGAGAAATCCATGCATAAGCTGATACGTGAACAGCGCAGGCTTTCCCATAAACAGAAAGGTTCAAATAACCGTAATAAGCAACGTATAAGAGTAGCCCGTATTCATGAGAAGATAATCAATCAGCGTAACGATTTCCTTCAGAAGCAGTCAACCATGCTGATCAGCGAAAACCAAACTATCTGCATGGAAGAATTAAACATCAGAGGAATGTTACGCAACCATAAACTTGCACAGCATATAGCAAGTGTATCATGGAATAAGTTCTTTACAATGCTTGAATACAAGGCTATGTGGTATGGAAACGAAATAATTAAAGTACCCACTATGTATCCGAGCAGCCAGACCTGTCACTGCTGTGGATACAAGAACCCTCTGGTCAAGAACCTTGCGATACGTAACTGGGAGTGTCCCGAATGCCATACAAAACACGACAGGGACACCAATGCTGCTATGAACATCTTAAATAAAGGGCTGTCAACAGCTTAAAATATAAACAGTACCGTAGGGCATACGGGAACTTACGCTTGCGGAGATCGTGTAAGACTAAAGCCTTCGTGGCAATGCAGTGGTCGTTGAAGCAAGAATCCCATGACTTTAGTCGTGTGGAGTGTCAAAGCCACATTAATATGTTTTTTAGGAGGAATATTATGATCACATCAAACATCCCGCGCAACCTGTTAAACGGATATCTTTATAAAGCCAGGAGAATAATGGCAGAACCTGCTGATGCAGGTTATGAGCAAAACGATCAGGATAAGCTTTACCTTGCGACCGTCATCCAGAACTTCAGGTCAATAGGATTCATTCCTGATGCCAAGGTGTTTGAAAGCATGTCCCATATGGACAGCGATGAGCTTACTCACCTATATCTTGGCAACATTGATGCCATAAAGGTCATGGTAGGAGCCGACGTTGACTTTAATAACGTCATATATAAAAACTTCCCCAGGGAAGTCATGGAGGCTGACGACTTTAAGCTTTACAGCAATGCCATTTTTTATTACTGCCTTACCATAGGTGCAGATGTACCCCATGAGCAGGCTGTAAATGTCATGGACAGGGAAGCTGAGGCAGCAAGGTTCCCGTTTGTGGAGCAGAATAAGATGAAAGTCCTCGCAAAAGGCTCTGCCGAAGATTTCCTTGGACAGGTGAAGGGCATCGTAGAGTCCAAGATAACAGTTACGGATGTGGATAAGGGTATTATCGATAACTTTGTCAAAGACCATGAGCTGTTCATGAGCCGTGATGAGGCAAGGGAATTCTTCTCGCCCCTTAAATGCCAGAACAAGGAAAACCAGTGCCTTTTATGTGCTTCCATCATGAAGCATCTGGAGAAAGATAAGGACTATTCTGCAGAGCTTATGTCATCGCAGGCAGATACGGCTACGGATGTATTAAGGCTTGCCACATACCTTTCGGCTGATACCACATCCCTTAACCAGAACGTGAAGTTCAAACTGAGCAAAAACCAGTCATTATCGCTTTTGGCTCTTTTAGAGAAAAAGGCAGAAAAAGGCGATATCGCAGAAGATATGTTTAAGAGCAGATATACAGAAAAGTGGAAGAGGCTCTCCCACATAATGCACCCTCAGAGGAACAGGAAGGAATATCCCCTTACTGCCCGGGTGTTTGACGACCTGTATAAAGGCAAAAAGCCCGAGACATGGGCAAGGCAGTATGAAACTGCAGCTATGGAAAATGATGTCAAGGGGATGCATGATGCCCTCATACAGCGCCCCGGCGAGCTCATAAGGCATCTTGAAAAGTATGCAGATACCGTATTTATGTCATGGAGCAAGCGCAATGAAAAGGAATTCTGGCAGGCGGTCGAATATGCTGCTGGGAAAGCAGCGATACCTGTGCTCGTACAGGAGCTTGACCATTTAAAAAATCCTGTAAGAGGGGTATACCTTAACTCCAGAGACGCAAACGGCAATCATTCGGTATATGTATCTAATGACATGGATGCGCCGAAAGCTAATTATAACGATAAGGCTTACGTATACCAGGAGATGGTAAAAGTCCTTGAAAAGGGAATAAGACATCAGCTGCATGGGAAAGAATATATCGGTAAGGTATATGTCGCTCCGGAAGCATCAAGGGTATGTGTCCCCGTGCATTCACTGAGCGAAGGCAATAACAGCTCTACCGTCTATGAGCCGGGCTCAAGGCTCCCGAGGAACAATGATAAGGATGAGATACGTTTTTCAGCATGGTGGACGAATGCTGAAAACGGGGAAAGAACAGACGTAGACCTCCATGCCGTATTCCTTGATGAAAATTTTAATAAAACAGGAAGTGTCAGCTTTTACAACCTCAAGGACGAAAACCTGAAAACATGCCATTCGGGGGATATAACAGATGGCGGTCCTTATGGCGGAAAGGGAGTAAGCGAGTGCATTGCCGTGTCAAATATCAACAGGGAGTATCTCATGGGCGAGGGTGTGCATTATATCATGGCGGAACCAGTCATTTTCAGCGGGAATTCATTCGGCGTGATCCCTGCGTCATTTGCGGTTCAGGAAAGGGAAAGTGATAACGGAGCGCTTATGAAAGGAAAGATATTCGAGCCTTCAGCAGTTGTCTATCAGCAGGCCATCACAAGGCATACCAGGGCATACACCCCCGTTGTCTATGATGTAAAAAACAATGAGTTCATGGTCATAGATATGCCGACTATTGCCCTGAACAGGAATGTTTCCTGTATCACGCCTTTAGGCGAGACCCTTTGCGGCCCCCAGGTGCTTAAAGCACTGATAGACTCTCCAAAGATGACTATTAACGACTATGTCCGCATCATGCAGGAAGCGGGGGTCATACAGGTCGTGGACGACCCCAGGCAGGCGGATGTGATGATAGGGCTTAACAGACCTGAGGAGATGGCTGACGGGCAGCAGTTCATGCTCATATCCAATCCCACGGAATTCACCTCATGCTGGCTTGACGGGCAGGCAAGGCCGGAGACCATCCTTGAGAGGACTTTTGAGACACAGCTGTTCGCTTATGAGAACTTGTCAGGATACAAGGAGATACTGGATAACGATAAGAAATTCAGTGCGCGGTATGAAAACGAAAAGGCACAGATATATGAAGATCCCAGATATTCGGAAGAGCAGATAGCTGTTATTAAAAAATGTTTTGAAGACGGGCTTCCCCTCGAACAGATAAAGGCGGAAATAGCAGATCCAAGGATGAACGCCAGAGAAATGGAAGAAACAAGGGATGAGATAGTAACGGCTAGAGAAAGGAATAGCCGATATCATGACATGGATTTGTTATGTGAAGAAATCAATAGGGAGCACAGTGACAAGGCATTAAGCCATCACAAAGAAGAGCTTGGCGATAATGATAAGGATATAGACAATTATATCAGATAATATTTTTCAGAAAAGATAAGCGGATAACCCGGGTTGACGGCAAACGTGACGTCCCCGGGTTTGTTTAATAAATAAGTGACATAAGAATAGATCATTATGCTATTCACGTTAAACCGAATCGGAGATAAATGACATATTAAATACAGAATATCTAATTTTGCAAAAATACCGGAGGTAAATATGGGCAGGGAAATAATCGAAGCCGTAGAAGCTATAGAAAAAGAGAAGAACATAAGCAGGTCAACGATGTTTGAAGCCATAAGGACATCGCTGAGGCTTGCTTATAAGAATCATTTCTCAAAAGCCGGCACCGAGGATTATGACAAAAGCCGGGAATATGATAATGTCGAGGTGGTGATCGACGAGGATACGGGGGATTATCAGGTATTCTCTATTAAAGAGGTAGTTGAAAAAGACCCGGAAAATGACACCTTTGAGATATCCCTTGCAGATGCTAAGGCAATCAAACCGGAAGCAGAAACAGGCGATACGGTAAAGATCCCTATGGAATCCAAAAAATTCAGCCGTATTGCAGCCTCGATGGCTAAAAATACCATCGTGCAGGTAATAAGGGAAGGAGAGAAGCTTGTTCATTTCGACAGATGCAGGAAGCTTGAAGGTACCGTCATGGAAGGTGCTGTTTATAAGAAGACCATGACAGGATACCTTATCAGCTTCGGGTTTGCCGAGGCGCTGCTCGGGTTTGATGAAACAATCCCCGGAGAAAACATCTCTGTCGGAGACATGATAACGGTCTATATAAAAAAGGCAATGTACCTTGGCAGCTCTACCGGGATGATCGCCAGTAGGGTGCATCCTGATTATGTAAGGGCCCTCATTGAATACACCATCCCCGAAGTAAAGGAAGGCTGGATAGATATATATGGCGTATCAAGAGTCTGCGGGAAGTCAAGCACGATAGCAGTAGGGGCAGAAGACGGCTATGGATATGACCCCGTGCAGGTATGCGAAGGAATGCAGGGAATGAGATCCGGCATGATAAGCAAAAACCTTGCCGGGGAAGATATTAAATTTGTCAGATGGGACAGCTCACTAAGGGAATTTGTCAAAAATCTTATCAGGCCATATAAAATAGCATCACTTAAGACAGATAAGAAGGGGAAAACAGTTACATTAAAGCTTAAAGACAGGCCGGAAGATAAAAAATCCGAAAAGGAAATAGAACGCCTGATGCAGACAGTATCTGAGCTGACAGGCTACCGGATCAAAATAACAGAGGATAAAGCCGAAAACGAAGAGAAGGAAGTGAGCGATCTTGAAAAGTTCAGACAAAGATCGGACAGTTTTTCTTCTGAGGACGACCCGGAGATCACTATGGACGATTATCTGAAATTTTAGTTTTTTCACTCAAAAAAGATGGCGGCTTGCCTTGATGGTCTATCAGGCAGCCGCTGTTTTTTTTTTGGAATTCTTAATCATATTTGTAAAATCAGACATATTATATTATGGAAACTGTAACAAGCAATTAAGGAGATGATCTAATGCCGGCAGAGACAAAAACATATACAGCGAAAAACATTACCGCCCTTGAGGGGCTTGATCCTGTCAGGAAAACTCCGGGAATGTATATAGGATCGACTTCAAGGAAGGGCCTTAACCACCTTATCTATGAGATCGTGGACAATTCCGTTGATGAGCATATGGCAGGATACTGCAGCAATATCAAGGTAACACTTGAAAAGGACGGGTCTGCGACCATAGAGGATGATGGCAGGGGCATTCCTGTCGATCTTCATGAAAAAGGAGTACCTGCCGTAAGGCTCATCCTCACGACCCTGCACGCAGGCGGAAAATTCGATAAGGATTCCTATAAGACATCAGGCGGTCTGCATGGAGTAGGTTCTTCAGTCGTAAATGCCCTGTCTACCTTCCTTGATGTAAAAGTCATGAAAGACGGCATGATATCACATGACCGGTATGAGAAAGGCAAGCCTGTCATCAAGCTCGAAAACGGCCTGCTCCCAGTCATAGGCAAAACAAGAAAGCACGGGACCATAATCAATTTCATGCCTGATCCCGAGATATTTGAAGAAACTACGAAATTCAAGGCTTCAGCTGTCATTGAAAGATTACATGAAACGTCATATCTTAACCCCGATCTTACCATTACCTTTGAAAATAAACGTGACGGGTTTAAGCCTATCGTATTTCATGAGCCAGATGGCATTACAGGCTTCATAAATGAGCTTACGAAGGAGCAGTCAGAGATCACCCCTGCCATAAGGTGGACAGCCGAAAAAGACGGCATAATAGCCGATATCGCATTCAAATATACCGACAGCTTTGGTGAGAACATCCTGGGCTTTTGCAACACCATCCATACAGAAGAAGGCGGCACTCATATAACAGGCTTCAAGAACGGGTTCGCAAGGCTTATAAACCAGTATGCAAGGGACATAGGAACTCTTAAGGAAAAGGATCCGAGCTATACCGGAAACGATACCAGGAACGGCATGACGGCCGTTATAGCCATAAAACATACAGCCCCGAGATTTGAGGGGCAGACTAAGACGAAGCTTGACAATGCAGATGCCCAGTCAGCCCTCCAGTCAGTAGTCAATGCGGAAGGCCAGCTGTATTTCGACAGGAACCTCGAAGTACTGAAAAAGGTTATAGAACAGGCCGATAAGGCTGCCAGGCTCAGGAAACAGGAAGAGAAGACGAAGATAAACCTGTCTGATAAGAAATTTGCCTTCGAGGGAAACGGTAAGCTTGCAAGGCAGGAGAGTAACAACCCTGACATATGCGAGCTCTTCATAGTCGAGGGAGATTCCGCAGGCGGCTCATCAAAGACCGCAAGGGACAGATATTATCAGGCCATCCTGCCTATAAGAGGTAAGATACTCAACGTGGAAAAGCAGTCATCGGAAAAGGTGCTTGCCAATGCAGAGATACGTTCCATGCTTGTTGCGATAGGTACCGGGTATGGCGATGATTTTGACATAAATAAGCTCAAATACAATAAGATAGTTATCATGTCGGATGCGGACGTAGACGGAGCCCATATATCCACGCTCCTTCTGACATTCTTTTTAAGGTTCACGCCGGAGCTCATAAGATCCGGGCATATATACAGGGCAATGCCGCCTCTGTATAAAGTAGAAGAAGGGAGCGGCAAAAAGGCAAAGGATGTTTATCTGTATGACGATGAAGCTCTGGAGAAATACAGGAAAAAGCATGGAGGCAAGCTCAAGATACAGCGTTATAAAGGACTCGGCGAGATGGATGCCCAGCAGCTGTGGGATACGACCTTAAACCCTGTCACAAGGAAGCTAAAAAGGTTTGAGATCGAAGATGCGATAGAGGCATCAAAGACAGTGTCCCTGCTCATGGGGAATGAAGTCGAACCAAGGAAAAAGTTTATCATCGAGGAAGCCAGATACGCAAAGCTCGATCTGTGACCGGCATGGAGGGTTCGGATATGGGTACGGTAAAGAGGCTGCGGCCCGAGCGGAGGGATTACAGCAGGCTTAAGGTTGGCCTTAAGGGCCTGGCATTTAAGGACGGGGAAGAACTGGATTTTACTATAGCAGATATATGTGAGATAGGCATATGTATGGAAGTATTGGCAGATAAAGCAGGAGGCATAAAAATCCATGATCTTTTGAGGATAGAATTCATAGACGAGCTTAGGATCGGCAGGAAAAGTGAAGAGTATGTCCTCATATGCAGAGCTAAGGTAAAACATATTGAAAAGAAGGACGGCAACAAGCTCATAATAGGCTGCTATATATACAGCTACGAATTTAATGAGTATGTAACCCGGAAGAAATTTGAGGATTATCTTAACAACAAAGATAAATGGCATGAAGGGAAAAACGGCTGATACAGAAAACTTAAGAGAAGCAGGGAAACGGATAAGGCTTGTGATATTTGATTTTGACAAGACCTTATGCGATCTGTTTGCTATGTGCCGGGAAGAACATGCCAGGGTAAAATGCAACATCGTGCATATGCTGCGCGGCTGCGGCATCGATATGCAGTCAGAAGACCCCTCTTATGAAGATATATTTGATACAATACGTTTTTCCCATGCATTGCCGGCAATGAAAAAGACAGAGCTCATAGAAAAGACGGGCAATATGCTGTCAGAGCTTGAGGAAACTGCTTTTGCATCAGCTGTCTTTTATGATGATGCAAAAGACGTTTTTAAGGACATGGATTCCCTGGGGCTGATGATTGGCATAGTGTCAAATAATGATGAAAGATGTATAAAAAGGCTTATTGAAGGTTTTTATGGCCAAAACAATATATTTGTCACGGACCGTAATAATCTCCATCCAGAAAAACTGAAGCCCTCCCCGCATATGTTGAATGTCGCAATGCGTGAGTTTGGGATAAAACCGGATGAGACGGTAATGGTAGGTGACTCGGGGTGCGATATTAAAGCCGCCGAAAATGCAGGATGCATGTTTATCGGCATCATAAGGGATAAGGACAGCCCGGGGATATTCAAGCCCGGCACGATAACAATAAAGAAGCTGCCGGACTTAAAGAAAGCGATAAGAAAGGCAGAAAAGAAACAGCAGGAAATACAGCAGAAACAACAGAAACAAAACAATAAATGGATGTTCTGGAAAGGCAGGAAAACTCATGGCAAAGAAAAACGATAAAGATAAACTGACGGAGCTTAAAAGTATCAAAGAAAGCATCATAAGCACAAGCTTTACCGATGAGATGAAGGACTCATACCTGGCTTATTCCACGTCAATGCTCTCCGGGAGGATGCTGGCTGATGTGCGTGACGGCCTTAAACCTGTTCAGAGGAGAATACTTTACGGCATGGGCGAACTCGGGCTTTCGCCGTCGTCCCCTTTTAAGAAATCAGCCAGGATCGTCGGTGATGTAATGGGTAAATACCACCCTCATGGCGACAGTTCCATTTACGGGGCCCTGGTCACCATGTCAAAGGACTGGATGTATCCGTATCCCCTTGTAGACGGCCACGGCAATTTCGGCTCTATAGAGGGCGACGGGGCTGCAGCTATGAGATATACGGAGGCAAGGCTTTCAAAGGTATCCATGGACATGCTGGAAGACCTTAATAAGGATACCGTTGATTTCATGTCAAACTTTGACGACACTGAAAAAGAGCCCAGGATTCTTCCGTCCAAGATACCGAACCTTCTCATATCAGGGACTGAGGGCATTGCAGTCGGGATGGCAGCCTCAATACCGTCACATAACCTCGGGGAAGTCATAGATGCCGTCCTTGCATATATGAAAAATGATAAATTAGATACTGAAGCTCTGATGAAATATATACCGGGCCCCGATTTTGCTACAGGCGGCATAATCGCGAACAAAAAGGACCTCAAAAATATATATGAGACCGGCACAGGTAAGATCAAGCTCAGGGGGAAGGCTGAAATAGAGGATATATCAGGCGGCAGGCAGCAGATCGTAATAACACAGATCCCTCAGACCATGGTAGGTTCAATAGACAAGTTCATGGATTCGGTAGCAGACCTTTACAGGAGTAAAAAGTTCCCTGATATGGCTGATATCTCAAATATGTCTTCTAAGGAAGGCGTGAGGATAGTGATAGAGCTCAGGAAAGGAGCGGATGCCCAAAAGGCGCTTAATCTTCTTTACAAGAAAACGAGGCTGGAGGATACCTTTGGCGTAAACATGCTCGCAGTAAAGAACTTCGTGCCTCATGTATATAACCTGAAGGAATTCATGGACGAATTCGTGGATTACCAGTATGAGATATATACAAGGAAATACAACTTCCTCCTTGAAAAGGAAGAAAGGATCAAGGAGATCAAGGAAGGACTTATAAAGGCATGTGACTGCATTGACCTGATCATAGAGATATTAAGGGGCTCCAAGACAAAGGAGATGGCCAAAGCGTGCCTTACTGACGGAAAGACAGACGGCATAAATTTCAAATCGGCAAAATCAAAAAAGGATGCCGCAAAGCTATTGTTTACCGCAAAACAGGCAGATGCGATATTGTCAATGCAGCTTTCCTCGCTTATAGGCCTTGAGATCATGCAGCTTAAGAAAGAATATGACGCCTGCTGTGCAAAGATCGCCGAATACAAGAAATACCTTGATGATAACAAGGAACTGTCAAAGAAGATACAGTCGGAGCTTAAATCCATCCAGAAAGAGCTGTCAAGGGAGCGCCGGACAGTGATCATGGATGCTGACGATATCGTGCTTGAAAAAGAGAAGATAGAAGAAGAGGATTTCGTGGCACTCATTGACAGGTTCGGATATATCAAGCTCATAGATACGGCTACATATGCAAGGAACGCAGAGAGCATACCGGGTGACTATAAATATGTCGTCATGACGAAGAACACGGATAAGATATTTATATTTACTGACACGGGGATGCGGCATCAGATAAAGTGCCTTGATATACCGGTGCTTAAATATAAGGATAAAGGCACCCCGATGGAGAATATGTGCGGGCTCAGTCCCTCTGAACAGGTTGTATGTATCTCGTCGGAGTCTGAAGCAATGCAGCACAGATATCTTTTCGTATCGTCTGACAGCATGTGCAAGCTCGTACCGGGAAGCGAATTCATAGCCTCAAGAAATACGATAGTTGCTACTAAATTCAAGGATGATAAGATAAAGGTCATAAAGGTCCAGGCAATAAATGACGAAACAGATATAGTCATGTTCTCTGACGAGAACCTTGCATTAAGATTTGGGTTGAATGAGATCTCAGAGATGAAGAAGAACTCTGCCGGGATGCAGGGCATGAGGTTAAAAAAAGATAAAGGCATAACTGCTGCATTTGCCGTGGCTAATGATTCAATAATCTCGCCGGATGGAGAAACCACCATCGAGGCCATGAAGATTAAAAAGAAAAAGCGCGGGCAAGCAGGAAGTTCCTTTTGATCCTTCGCGTTTGAGAGCCTTGTTAATCTAAGAGGGCGTAAAACGTGAGCTAAGCTCGTCCAGCGTCATCAGAAGTTTGAGAGCTTTGTTTATCAAAATAAGAAAACCACTTGTTGTCAAGTGGTTTTTCTTATTCTACACGCCTGCTACCCGTTCTTTCCGTCCTGACTTCTCTATCATCTTCGAACCGGTTTCTGAAAAATAATCAGCTGCAAGATGTATATGTTCTTTGATCTCTTCTTTTGTTATCGTGCCATTTGCCGTCTTGTCTCTAAGTTCTTTAAGCCTTTTCCCTTTTTCGTGTAAATCCATAGCTCCTCCTTTATGAAACTGCGCTTTTTTGGCGTTACCGATGTTTTTCGGATACCCTGTTTTTCTTTAAAAGATGCTCATTTGCATCTATGGCTATTATATCATAAAACAGGATATATTACATCCATGGAACAGACGGTTTTACGTTTATCTTCCTGGATGATGATTTTTTTAAATTTCTGTTCAGACATATTATCATATAAGTACGATCAGTATAATCCGGCACGCATAGTGCGTCAGAAAGGAGGGTTTTATGAATTTTTACAATATGGATGAAATGAAAAGAACATATAATGAAAGCCAGATAGAAGCCCTCATAACTGCAAGGGAAGAATACTTCCTGACACCTGATGAGATGGCTATCATCGGGAAACTTAACAGCCAGGGCCAGCCTGTGTTCTCTCATGACCAGATAATCTATCTTTCGGCGGTAGTAGGCCAGGGCTATACAGATAACCATGCCAAGCTGGTAGAAAAAATGTCGGCTCTTGATGATAATGAAAAACCCGTTTTTGATTACCTGCAGATGGCGGAAATAGCCCAGGCTTATCTGCCTGAAGATACGATCCTTTCAATAGAAAGGGCATCCAGGATGACAGAATATCTGCTTGACCATCCTGAATACGACAGCAACATGATGAGGGAGCTACGTGTAGGCAATGAGCATTATCTGGAGATAGAAGACATGCAGCTGTTCGCGCAGCTGGATGAGGACGGGGAACCTGTCTTTGATGACAGAAGAGCGAATGCGCTCAGAGTCGGCCTTGAACTATGCATGAAGCACCTTAAAAGCGGAGGCAGGTTGTTACAGGGGATCGAAATCGAAGATCTTATGATGTGCGCAAGCATAGACCGTGCCGGGAATCCTGTATTTACTGCCACAGAGATAGAGGAAATGGTGGAGTCCCTTGATGAGTTCGGGGAATTCCCGGGGCATCTTCAGTCTATGGTCTCCAGCCTTTATATGCAGCGCAGCATTAAGACGATACCGTTGGAAAAACAGATAAACAGCCTGAGGGAAAGGGGAGTGCTGCCCGAACGTCATTTAAAGCCGGAAACCAAGGCTTTTGAGGATATGTCGTTGTGAAAGCAGAAAATTTTATATTGCAAACTGCATAGCAGATCTTAAGGGGAAGTACCGGCATTCATCATGTGCCGGTATTTTTTGCTCACCAGTTTGTCAAAGACAGGTTTGGATTTTTCATACATATTAGAGGTATTAAGCAATAGTTTTGTTTATTTGTTTAAAAGGAGGTTTTTGAATGACAGATGATTACAAAAAAGGATGCGTCATACTTGCCGATGGCGTTTATCTTGAAAATATACCGGGGCATAACCTGAATGTTTTCGTATACGGGAAGCCCGGATCAGGCAAGACCATGCTTATCAAAAATAATATTCTCCAGACAGAGGATTCCTTCGTCGTATTTGACAAGACAAAGCAGCTTTATGATGAAATGCAGCAGGAGCTTCGGGATAAAGGATATGATGTAAGGTTGTTCACATCTGAAGAGTCGGATGATATACAGTCAGATGCGTACAATCCTTTCGACAACATAACACACTGCATAAAAGCAGGCACTATAGATCCAAAGCCATATGCCGAGGCTCTATACGTAAATCTTCCAAGGCATGAAGAGAAACCGCAGTCCGGAGATGATCCTTATTGGGTAATGACAGAAAAAGCCCTGTTCATGGCCCTTGCGTTTTATATGTGTGAGTTCATGGAGCCAGAGGACTGTAACTTCCATATCCTTTCCAAACTGTCCGGGCGGGGGTCTGAACGCGCACTGGAAGGAACGCTCCTTGATCTTCTGTTTGAAGAAGCAAAGAAAAAGACGCCGGATGCAGCATGTCTTGAGTATTATGATACTTTTAAGCTCGCTCCTGAAAAGACGAGGGAGAGCGTAGCCATAATGCTCCATACGGCAGTAAACCGGTTCGAGACTGATACACAACTCAAAAGGCAGACGACAACATATCCTTATAAGAAAGATATCATTGATATCAATCATATCCAGGATAAGAAAACGGCGGTATTCATTCATATTCCGTCAGCTTCGCCGATACATGAGTATCTGGCAAACATGCTCATCCTCCATCTTAAGCATCATTATTCCGGCCTTAAAAAATCCGGTGACGGATATATCCCTGCGCATATAACGGTATTTATAGATGAGCTTGACCGTATGCAGAAGATCCCCGGACTTATGGATATCCTTGGGTCAGGGAAATACATGGGCATATCGTTTTTCATGACCACACAGTCAGGGGAACAGGTTAACCGGATATACTGGGATGATGACAAGATGAGCTGCATACCGGAAATGATGCTGAGCTGTGACCCCGTAGTGTTCCTTAGTAAGCCTGATGAATACGACAGGATACTGTACAACGCCTTTGTATCCGCAAACGAGGATATCAGCGATAATGAATGCCTTGTATACACAAACTCAAACCGCAGGGCTGTCAGAGTCAGGAAATACGGCCTTCCTGTCGCCGCAGCCGCGGATGTTTCGGATGAGCAGGCCGTAAATCTGTCTGAAACGGAGGATACGGACTCAAAACCTGATGGGTATGCAAAGAATCTTTCAGAGATCGCCGATTCCCTTTCTACGATAGCCGAAAAGCTCAATACGATAGCAACCGGCATGGCGGGTAACGGCAATGCCGGAGATGTTAATGGCCTCGGCATTTTTTAACAGACCCGGCACTGCTGATGGTGCCTCATATACCAAATATTTAGAAAAGGAGAAAGATCATGGTGAAAAAATCCGATCTTAACGAAATCAAGAAACAGTTTAAAAAGGATACCTGCCATATCTCAAGGATGGCGGGCGTATATGTAGCGTTTGAAGATGCTGTCAAAAGCATCAAGCTCATATATTCAGATACTTTTCTTAACCTTGAGGATGATGAGTTTTATAAGTATCTGGAAATAGCAAAGAAGTCAATATCAGGTACGATAGGACAGAACATATTTGAATGCAAGATGAGCGAAAACTCTGATATGAAGAAAGCTCTTCAGTCTTTACTTCTTTGCGAACTCAGGAATGATGAACTCCTTGAATCTATGGCCAGGGAATTCATGGACAGGTTTGAGTATGAGGGCAATTATCTGCTTGTCTTTTTCAGGGATGCTTATGATATTCCGGTTAAAGGCTCCGATAAACTTACACAGGATGAATCGGACGAGGTCTTTAATTATATGATCTGTGCCGTATGTCCTGTTGAATTAACCAAGCCCGGGCTTGGATACAGGATAGATGGGAACGAGATCGCCACTCTGGACAGAGACTGGATGGTAGGTGCTCCGGTCAATGCTTTTATGTATCCTTCATTTTCAGACAGGAGCGAAGACAGGAATACCATAACCGTTTATACAAAGGATAAGAAGAACCCTTATGGAGGCAGTTTATGCGATATACTGTCATGCGAGCCGTTTATCACCCCGGAACAGAAAAAAGAAGCTTTTAAGGAAAATGTTGCTGTGGCTGTTGAGAAAAATGCAGATGCTTTTGGAATAGAAGCAACGGAGATAAAGGAAGTAGCTGCAAATATCGTCAATAAGTCCGTTGAGATATCGAGTGTATCTGAAAAAGAAGCAGGAAAATTTACTGAAGATATGCTTGCAGACGTGCTGGCAGATAATAACGTCTCCCAGGCAAAGGCCCAGGAGCTGTCACGAGAGATACTTGATGACGAGGCTTTCGGCGATACAGGCCTTATGATGCCGGATCTGTCGGAGGGAGAAGGCGCGGCCAGTGTAACAGTCACCCTGCCGGTATCACAGAAAAACTGTTTTTCCGTAAAGCAGGAAAACGGGAAGAGGATCCTGACTATAGAAGTCTCTGAAGGGACGGATATTACTATAGACGGGAAAAAGCAGCTCATGGTATAGAAATAGGCTTTGCCAAAGAATAATATTGTCTGATGAGGAGAAAAACAATGTTCGATTATTATAATACGGATGATCGCCCTATAAATGACGATATGATAGACAGGCTTGAAAACAGATCACGGATAAGCCTTGAAGATGCCATGGGCTACGACAAAGACTTGTTGAATCGCATATTGAATAAAGGCAGTCTGGATGAAGCCGATAAGTACAACATTGCTTCGATATATGCAGAATGCAATTATCAGTATCTGGAAAGCAACAACACTCATAAAGAATTTGAGGAATTTGTCATAGAAGTGCTGGGGAAAGAAACATACAATAATCTGATAAGCAAATGGCTTCAGCGTAAAAATAATGAGATGGCAAAGGCATGGGGCTGTCCGGAAATGTTCAATGGCAAAGGGATATATTTGTATGGCGGCGAATAGCATCAAAACAACCTTAATTATAAACATCAATTCCTCAAAAGTGGTTGAAAGGGCGGTACTCATGGATATCGAAGGCAATAAGATGAATTTTTCATCAATGCCTAAGGGCATGAAGACACCGAAGCTCGGTAACCGTAAACACATAGCTGCACGGTCATCACAGATGATCAGTACTATGTCAGCTTGACACCATTCATCCTATCACTTGAAGGTAATGGGTTTTCTGACTGTTTTTATAAAGGAGCCTGTATGCTACAAAAAGAACCCACCGGGCTTTGTGTCTGCACGCCCAGTAAAAATGACATGAAGGCAGTAACCGGTTTTTCAAGACGACTTACGGCCGAATACCGTAAGGACCTCATGAGTATCCTGATAAAATATGCCCTGACGCTCCTTATAGTCATAGCCATATTTTCTTTCCTCACGGGAAACCTGACCCTCGGCCTCTTGCGGTTGATCCTGCCGTTTCTGATTATCGTCACGGCCGGATACCTCATCATTATCATCTCGCAGCAACTCCACGCCATTATCACCGCCGTATCCATAGACAACTTCATCAGAAAAAGCCCGGAAATGATCCTCGTCAGCCCTGATGATTACATCTTTGACCGTGAATACGATGAATATACAAGCAATGACGTAGGAAGTCCCGCCGTGACCGCCGTATGCTTTCGCAGTAAGACGGATAATACACCCCTCTCATACGGCAAGCACCACCCCGGGATGGAATACGACGCCCTCCGCCCCGGCAAGCACTACCGTTTCTTCTTGCTCGGACAAAAATACCTGCTGTGTGTCATGGTACCCACACAACAAAATCTGGATTGAATATTAATATAACAAAGACAAAATAACAGGAATCGCACCCATATGTAGGGTGTGATTTTTTTTGCTTATTTTTGCCTTCCGATAATTTCATATTAAATAAAACGATAAAAATATACTGCAATTTATAGGGAGAAATATTATGAACGTATCAGTTAATATCGGCAATATCCAAAGCCTGGCCAGCAAAGATATAGCATATCTGGCAGGTTTGATAAACCAAAACAACGGCGAGTGTCTTCTTGTCGGAGGGTGTGTACGGGATGCCCTGCTTGGCAAGCAGCCTCATGATCTGGATATCTGTACAGACAGGACCCCTGATGAGATCATTGCCATACTCGAAGCCAATGGCATAGCCCATTACGATCCCGGACTCAAACATGGGACAGTTACTGCGCTCATAAATAAAGAAGGCTATGAGATCACCACATACCGTTCAGACGGGGATTACAGCGATGGCAGAAGACCGGATAAGGTATATTTTGAAAAAAATTTCGCAAAAGATGCCGCAAGAAGGGATTTTACCATAAATGCGATGGGGTATGACTTGTCTTCGGGCAAATTAACAGATCCCACAAGCGGCATGAAGGATCTTCAGGCAGGTATTATCAGGTGTGTAGGAGATCCTGACGAAAGGTTCCAAGAGGATTCGCTGAGGATATTGCGGGCCATGAGATTTGCTGTCAAATATGGCTTTGAGATAGATAAGGATACTTCAGATGCCATGCACAGGAATAAGGAACTGCTTTCCAATATATCTAAAGAGAGGATAACGCAGGAATTTGAAAAGATGCTTACGTGCGGCATGCCTGTAAAGGATATTTTTATGGAATACAGCGACATCATATCGCAGGTAATGCCGGAAATAAAGCCATGCATAGGTTTTGATCAGAATAACAAGTGGCATAGGCATGATGTCTATGAACATTCGCTTTTTGTCATGGATTTCTGCAAAAGCAATGATTTCGGAATAAAACTTGCAGCCCTGCTCCATGACATAGGAAAGCCCGAGTCTTATTCAGTTGACAGTGAGGGCTGGGGGCATTTTTACGGACACCCGGATAAAAGCCTGGAGATATCACGGGAGGTGATCGCCAAGAGACTGTCACTTGATAATGAGACAAAATCCAGGGTCCTGACGCTGATAAAGGACCATGACCGGCTGATAACCCCGACGGATAAATCCGTGAGGAAATATATGTCTGTAAACGGCAAAGAGCTTCTTGATGACCTGCTGATCCTAAAGCAGGCTGACATAGAGGACCATATAGTGCCTGAAGGCAGGACTCCGCTCAGTGAGCAGTTTAAACTCAGTGATGTGAAAGAAGTTGCCGAAAGGCTGTATAAGGAAGAGGGCAGGCTTACGGTCAAAAATCTTACAGTCAACGGGAATCTGCTGCATGACAGGCTTGGTATGGAAAAATCCCCGATCATGGGAAGGGTATTGGGGAAGCTTCTTGAAGATGTCATAAGCGGGAAGTTAAAAAACGAAGAAAAAGCTCTCATAAGGGCGGCAGAGAGGTATTACGGGAATATAAAATTGAGCATGGAAAGAGAGCCTGTTGACGTCCAATTCATGATAGGCATCCCCGGCTCCGGGAAAAGTACGATAGCAGAAAATACCGGCCTTAAAAAGATATGTCCGGATGATGTCAGGGAGAAGCTGTACGGCGACAAGTCTGTTCAGGGCAATCCGCAGGAGGTTTTTGGAGAAACAAGACAGCAGATACGTGAATGCCTTAAAAAGGGCCAGAGCTTTGTCTATGATGCGACAAATGCTTCGGAAAAATCACGAAAGAATATGTGCGCCTACATAAAGCAGACGGCCGAAGCTTATGGATACAGGGTAAAAATAAACGGTGTGTATGTCAAAGCACCTTTATCGGTCTGTATACAAAGAAATACAGCAAGGAATGACAGGACGGAGCCTGTACCAGAGGAAGTGATCGAAAGGATGTATGATATGCTTACCCAGACGCCGCCTGACGAAAAGGATGGGTTTGACAGTCTTTCGGTAGTGGATAATTATAACAGATTATATCAGCTGGATGAGCTTATAAACGGCATGGATGAAAAAACAGCCGGCAAGAAGGAGCATATATGCCATAGCCGTGCAAAAGGCGGAGATGAACATTAGGTCATTATGCATCCGGCCGCTTCTTCAAGAACCTTATCCGTCAAGCCAATATCGGAATCGGTGAAAACATTGTGAGCAGATACGTGGCCATACTCTCCGGGATCGTCGTCAATGATGACATATCTTTCAACAGGATGATAGGTCAGAAATTTATTGATTTCTGCATCCCGTTTTTCTCCCCGGAGCTTTGGCGTCATGTATCTGCTGTCGATCCCATATTTTTGAAATGTATCAAGAATCCTGCGGATATGCGGGAGGTCTTTATCGGGATGATGCCTGTCCATCCCCATTCGCCAGGTAGAAGTCATGACAGGTATAAGATTATGTTTCAGACAGAATCTGCATAAGATACGAACTTTATCCTCTCTGAATGTATAAGCTTTATGCCAGTCAGAGCGGATATTGAGCACACCGTCAATGTCATAAAAACAGTAGCCTATCTCTAACCCTGCGTTAGATGAAGCTTGATTTTTTATTTTTTTTATTATCCCAAACATAAACTTTTAATATGGTTAAAATTTCTGATAAATTTCAGAGCTCCTGCTCGCCGATATCTTTTCCTACTTTTTTAGCCAAAGGTTCGTTTTTTTGTTCAATATCTGAATGTTCAAGCTCACATGCTTCGTTAATCAGCGTATCAAGTGGTTTTACACTCGCGGTAACATTTTTGGAGTCAATATCATCCAAAATAATACTGTCAGTATACGTAGATGAGTTGTCGGGTTTTATTGATGCCGGTTCATATATAGGAGAGGACTTCCTTTGAAGTCTGTTTATCACTACTTTCCAGAGACTAGGCTGTATTTCCTTGTATAAACCGATTGCGCAGGCTTTTTTCATGAAGGATTCATGCATTTTATCTGTCATAAAATCATCACGGGTCAATGGCGAAATACATCTGAAATCAGTTCTTTGCATTGAGTATTCTGCTGCTTCACGCTTTGTTTTCCCATCAAAAATAAGGCTTTTACCACCGCTTATGTCATGCATTTCCTCTTTATCAAAAGCATTATTGTGGTCAAACAAAGGGTGGCACCTTATTATCCTGCCGGTACTGTTATCTTCATAAAATCCCCAGTTTCTGCCGTGTCTGTCAGGATTAGACAGCAAATAATCCGCAATACACATCTTATATATCATTTCACTATCTTTTTTTAGTGCAAATTCCATAAAATCCATACCATGCCTGGAACAATACGAATATGTATCTTCAGCTGTGGCAATGCTCAATCTGTCTGTTGTCATATTCTTACATTTGCTCGCGGTCATTCCTTCAAAATCTGAGATCACATATCTGACGTGAGGCACAGTCAACTACTCGGCAACAAGTTACCAAGCTTGCGACTCCCCTGTAGTTCGTTGCAATAACTCCTACATTTTGTCGGTGTGACTTCCGTGGGGTCGCATCATGGGCAGGCTGACTGCTACCCTCGCAAATCAGATATACTGACTTGCGACTCTACAAGGTACTCAATTCCCATTCGGTAGAGATTCATAGCTCCGATACGGTCATCATTAGATGTATAACCACAATTCTTACAACAGAAGACATGTTTTTGCTTATCCCTGTTAGCTTTGTCGATATGACCACATTTCGGACATGTCTGGCTTGTATAGCGTGGATTTAACTTAATGACCTTCTGACCTTGTTCGTTAGCTTTATAGATAAGTTTTTGTTCAAGGTCATAATAAGACCATGACACGGAAACATACCTATTCTTAACACGGACACGCTCAGTTGCAGAACGGATTCCACTCAAATCTTCAATGACATGAAGCGTACCTTTAGGATTAGATTCAACGAGTGCCTTACTGATGCAATGATTAACGTCATGCATCCAACGGTTTTCTCGTTGACCGATAGCTTTAAGTCGTCTGCGTGATGAGGGAGTCCGTACTTGCTGAAGCTGTTTACGTAAAGTTTTATAATGCGCACGTTTCTGTTTTACTGCGTTTCCGCTGTGGAAAGTAGTTTTCCCGTTACTGTCATAGGAAGCCGTGATAAACCTTATACCCCTGTCGTGGCCTACAACATTGCATATTTCTGAAGTCTGTAACTCGTCAATATCATAACTGACTGATATATGCAGAAAAAACTTACCGTGCTTATAAACAACTTTCGCAGTCCCGAAACGATAGATGGATTTATCAAAATACTGTTCCATACCAGAACTTGCATAATCAGCTTTAATACGCCCATGCAAAGTTCCTACGGAAAACTTATCTTGGTTAAGCGAATAATCCCTATTCCATGATAAAGTCATCTGAGGTGTATTGTATTTGCATTCCGTCCAGTCAAAACTATTTGTCTTGTTGGTTTTATAAGAACTGATGACAGTTCTTACGGCATTGCAAGCCATCTGTGATGGGAGATCATATGTTACACGGACAGTATCATATGTATGTTTCTGAACAGAAACCTGTGATAAATCCTTGGTAGTGTAAACGTAATGAGATATATAATTGCAGGCATCAGCATAAGCTCTCATGCTTTCAAGCAGGAGAGTTTTATCGCTATCAGATGGATAGATTTGTAATTTAGCGGTTTTTGTTAATTCCATTCGTAACACCACCTGTATTTCACTAAGATAAGTATAACATATTTGTTAGAGAAAAAACAAGCATAAGGGCATTCCTCTCAGCTACAAGTAGCAGAGAATCCTGCCCGAAATTACTTGAACCCTTAAGAGCAATATGAGTGATAATGTTGCTGAGTGATATATGCTTGGGATCGATGCTATGCCATGAAATGTCCTGATCATCATTTTTGATCCAGATATTATCTGTCATGGAAACAGCTCTACAGGTTATTGCAATCCTTGCTTTGTTATAGCTGTCCTGACGTTGTGACAGATTAAATGCGTTCAGTATTTTTTTTTTGCATTTTCCCTGTCAAGGTTAAGCATCCTGGATGAAAGATATTCTATTATTGCAGATCTGTTCACGTTGCTGATTCTGATCATAGAAGCAATGTCGCTGTCATCTTTTTTGGCAAGAGACATATCTATATCCTTTATTGCCCCTCTTATCTGAATCGGCATAAAATCAGGTTCCAGGACCTTGTACTCAACCTTATCAAGATCAAATTGTAATACCGGGGTGTCCCCTCTCATTATATACATGGCATGCTCCTTAATAAAACATAATGACATGTGCACCTGTACATAAATTATACCATATTTCCATAATTATATAATCTGAAAGAACATATTCTTTTTTTTATATTTTTTCAATACTATGTAAGATAAAATGGCTGATTAACCGGTTAATTCAGTGTTTCCTGATTTACAAAAAATTACATATTATTACTATCGGCACATAAAACGTCACATGACAGAAAAGGAGTAAAATATGGTCAACGCAGAGTATAGCAGGGCAAAGGAAATCATGAAACAGGGGAATATTTATCTCCAAATGTCTATAATCCCTGAGGACGATGAGGTCATTCGTGGGTTCCTGCCACTTATGGGACCTCCGATCTCTTTTTTTACTTATGTCAATCTAAATATTGTATTAAAAGAACACAAAGATAAAGTAGATATTCCGGCTGTAAAAATGAAACAGATAAGCATAAAGACAAGCTTGTTTTCAGATTTAGTTCATGACTATTATAAAATAGATTATAATGTTAATATAGAAGCTGTTGAAGAAAAAATACGATCTTTAATAGAAGATCTCATCGTAATAGGATTGGAATTCGGCATAATCAATACGGCGGCTATTATTGATCCATACAAAAAAGACGCAACCTGCCCGTCAGCATATCCCGGTCAGAGAGATATCAATTATTCTCCCCTTCTTATTCATCCAATAGAGGGCTTTGCTGATACAAGAGAGTATGTAGAAAAGATAGCCGATGCGTATATGGAAACCCTGGCTAATTCAAGATTGGAACTTCTTCATATAAAGACAGAGAAAAAGAATGATGCGGATAAATATAAACGGTATCGGCAGGTGCAGATCATGCCTTTCCGGGGTCTATGGCCAGGCATGAAGGATTTCTCCTACGCTCCCGTAGGAGAATCAAAGTTTATGGAAATATACGGCAATACGCTCGCATATACCAAAGCATATAATGACTACGTAATCGAGGAATTTGAACGGAAGCAAGATAACGAAGAATACAGGCACAGGCACGACTGGGACTATAATACCCTGTAAGACAGATGAGCACTTAACCTAAGTGCTTTCTTGAATATGTTTCTTTCATAATATATACGTACACATAGAGCTGATGATGAACGCTAACGAAATGGCGGAATTCTTTCAGCTCTTTTTTTTGTTTAAAAAAGAAAGGAAAGAAAAAATGAATATTTTTGATGTTTATTGTGAGTCGGTAAAAATGGAGCTTGAGAAGATGTCCGGCAAGGATGTAGAGATCACTAAGGTTCAGAAGAACAACACAACCATCACAGGCGTCCAGATCAAGTCCGAGGGGAATATCGCTCCTGTTATGTATCTTGAGTCCTTTTTTGAGGATTACAAGTCAGGCATGACGGCAACTGAGATCGCGGAGAAGATCTACAGGACACTTTCAGAACATACCGGAAGTGACATCGATATCAGTAACATAAGTGACTGGAAATACGTCAAGGACAGGCTGATAGCCTGCCTGATCGGCCAGAAAGGCAATCAGGATTATCTTAAGGATAAGCTGCATATTGATTACCTTGACATGGCAGTAGTCTTCAGATGCGTCCTTAATACTACGCCCGGAGTGGGAGCCGCTTCGTTTGTGGTAACGGAAGCAATAGCAAAGAATTGGGGAGTATCTCTTGAAGACGTGGTAAGGGCGACAAGCAATAGCCCTATGATGGACGACTTTGAGATCATGTCAATTGGAGAAGCACTCGGTGGTTTAATGCCGGGCTTTTATGATGATGACGAAGTTCCTGCCGGTCCTCCCATGTATATCATCAGCAATAAGATCAGGCTTTATGGTGCAGGGCTGCTGACCAACTACAAGGCACACAATGCGCTGCGCGAGAAGATCGGTGGAGATTATTATATCCTGCCTTCTTCCGTTCATGAGTGCATCGCAATTCCTGCAGACGGAATGGATCCTGAACAGCTGCGGGCTATGGTGAGAGATGTCAACGCGACGATGCTTTCACCCGAGGAAAAGCTGTCAGACAATGTGTATTTATACACGTATGATGAAGAGATCGATCATGTGAACTGCAAGGTTGCATAAGAAAGATTGAAAACACCGCCCTTTTGGGCGGTGTTTTTTGTTTGCCGGTTCCCAAAAGATAAAATACAGACATATTAAATAAAGAGACCGTATCGGACAAAGAAAGGATTATTTTTATGAAAACGAAAAAAACGAGATTATGCAAAAAATGTGGACTGGCTCCATGCATAAAAACAGAAAAGATTTTTCTTAAATATAAGTCAAATGCGGATCTATGCGCTTACTGCAATGCAACAAATGCATGCATTCAGGCCGTTCTTGATGACCTTGTCCTTACAAAAGAGGATATGGAAACCCTTCCAAAATATATCTCTTTTACCGGGGATGACGAATCATACGGAATGGCGTTTATGCAGAAATATAAAGCATTGCTGCAGCCCGCGCAGTCCACATCCTGACCCTTCGTTCCATAAGGGAACGCACCTGTTCCAGACAGGATAAGTATATGGTCAGATTTTCAGATATTTGCCCGTATTCAAAAGACGGGTAACTGTTTTTTATTTTTCTGTCATATTATCACAGGGAATATTTATTAGCTTTAATGCAAAACGGCTATGTATTCCGGGTGAACCTTGAAAATCGGGATATTATGATCCCAATATTACTCTTGCGGGCTGCCTTTTGGCAGCTGCCGCATTCTTATTATTTATCCAGATATAAGGGAGCTTTGTCTTTTATGTAAGGTTCCGGATCAATTTCTTATGAAGTTTCACATCAGCCGTATCACTAAAGGAACGACCGATGTTTATATATAATCATTATCATTTAACACTTTATTATTTTTTTCCAAGGAGGCATGTTATGAAAAACAAACGATTTTTGTGTTTTGCATTAGCAGTTTCCATGACGCTTTCCAATATATCTCCGGCACTTGCTGAAGAGACAGAAAGCTATAGCGTGGAAGCTGATTATGCAGACGACCAGGCAGCTCAGGAATATGAGGATACTGCCGGAGATGAGGCAACAGGTGCACAGGATGTTTCTGAAATATCTGATGAGGCGGGAGAGGCAGGAGAGCCTGACCTGGATGTCATCAGCGATTCAGAAAAGGCAGATCAGCCGGAGCAGGGTGATGGCGCCGAAATGACCCAGGCAGACCCCGGCATAGCTGACGAACAAAAAGAGGAAGAGCCAAAATCAGATGGCTCTGGTTCTTATATAGATCCTGTCGATGCTGTCAGCGACGGCATGGATGATGAGTCAATTGAAGAGATTTCCGAAGATACGGAAGAAGAAGTATTTGAGGAAGTATCAGAAACTGAAGAAACGGAGGTTCTGGGAGCAGAAGATAACGCAAAAAAGGATTCATCCTCAAGCAGCAGTACAGTGACAGCAGGTCCTGTAGTTACTGTATCAATGAGTGAGATTTCTGTAACTGTAAAAAAATCAAAAAAGATCAAGATCGCTGACCTGAAGAGTAAGGAAAGGAAGACTCTTCAGTGGAAGACCTCTGACCCTAAAGTGGCTTCAGTATCCCCCAAGGGCAAGGTAAAGGCTTTAGGCCGTGGAATCACTTATGTAAGTGCATTCTATCCTGCAAAGAATATCGAATATGTCACAAAGGTTACTGTCGATAATCCCGAGCTCACGCAGAAGAAGGTAAACCTTGTAGTAGGCGAGGATTATTGGGTAGCACTTACAGGAATACTGTCTACTGATGTCAAGTGGACGACTAAAAAGGAAAAGGCAGCAAAGCTCGTTAATGAGATCGGCAGCGCCCATTTTGTAGCAACTGCAAAGGGAAGCCAGAAATATACGGCTGTCATTAACGGCAAGAAGTATAAATTTACAGTAAAGGTAAAGGATGATACAGCGCCTAAAACGGGTTATACATATCAAGAGAGCGTCCTTTATCCTGCAACAGAAACCGTAAAGGGCGAGAAATTATATACCGCTCCTAACGGCTCTGCGTACTCTGAGTATTATACATTAAGCGAAAATAAGATAATAGATACTTCTATCAATGTCAAATTCGACCTGAATTGTCCCGGCGAAGATAAATTATATACTCTTGAAGATAAATATGACGGCCTTGTCATGATGCCGACAGTAGACAGCTTCAAGGGAGCTACGACCCCTAAGGGATATACCCTTGCAGGTTGGGCAGATTCTAAAGACGCAAAGGAAGCTCTTTATGCCCCCGGGCAGAAGATCGCCCTTAATAAGGATGCTCAGCTTTACGGCGTATGGAAGCTCATTGATTACAAGATCACTTATGTCCTGACGGACGGTGAAAATGCGGCATCAAATCCTGCATCATATACCATAAAAGACCAGATCATAGTTCTTGGTGATGCATCGAAAAAGGACTGCCAGTTCGAGGGATGGCTGACAGGTGCTAAATTTGATCAGAAGATCTATGCCATAGATCCTTCCCTGTGCGAGGATATAACTCTTTATGCGCTGTATTCAAAATCATCGGGAAGAATGGAAGGTTATGATCCCGGTTCTGACAACTCTAAAAATGGTAATGTAAGCGTTTCTGTAAATGGGGTATCTATCAACTACATTTATAAGCCTACATCAGAGCTAAGGCCTGAGGATTATGTCGTCAACCAGTATATTCCTGTCATAATTGACTATGACAAGATACAGCCCAAGCCTCATGGCACACATCCGTTTGCATGGGCACTTTCAAGCGTTTCATCAAGCTCCATCACCGACTGGTCGGAGTCTCCTGATTTTACTGCTACTGAGAACGGAACTTATTATCTTTGGATGAAGACGGAATATGGTATCATAAAGCTTGGCGAGGTCACCATCAACAATATTGATGATGAAACACCCTGGATCACCGTGACCGTAAGTGGAAATGACCTTCGCGGCGAGGTATCCGATAAGAGATCCGGCCTTGACAGAGTGGAGATAATCACGCCCAGTGGCAATCAGGTTGTCATTAAGGCAGAAGAGATCAAAAACGGTGTCATAGAACTGAAAGATTTTGTTAAGGAATACGGCACCTATATTATTAGAGTATATGACAAGCTCAATAATGTTGTCACATACTACTATACGAGGATCCTTATAAATAACCCCAATCCTTCAGACGATGATCCAAAAGATATAAAGGAATCCGAAGAATGGACAAAAAGGTTTATTAAGACGTACAACATTACATATCACAGCAACGATCCTTATAAAACAGAAACGGTAGTGAATAAGGTCGTAGATGCGATCAAGTTAAGGTATCATAAGCCGGGGGCTATCGGATTTGATACTCCTATAGGACACAAGTTCTTAGGATGGGGCCTCAAGGCTGATTCTGATACCGTAGAATGTTATACCGACAGATACTACAACATAGATAAAGATAAGGAATTCTATGCCGTATGGGTTCCTGCAGAATACACTCTTTTCTATGTGCTTGACGGAGGAACGAATAATAAGGCAAATCCTTCCGAATATACCATAGATGACCCTGATATCAAGCTTGCTGATCCTTCAAGGTATGGCTATGAATTCCAGGGCTGGTATACAGATAAGGAATTTACTAAAAAGATCACAACTGTAGAAACCACTTCTGAAAAGGATATCTATCTTTACGCCAAGTGGGAAAAGAAAAAGTTTGAGATCACAGAGGAAAAGGGTTATGCAGGTGTTTATGATGGCGATGCTCATTCCATAAGCGTTGTTACAAAGACTCCCGGGGCAATTATAACCTATAGTGAGGACGGAGTATCCTTTAATAATGCAAATCCTTCATATACGGACGCAGGCATTTATAAGGTATATTACACGATATCCTGCAACAGCTTTATTGACTATACAAACAACAGGACAGTTAAGATTGATAAGGCGGCTTCTTCTCAGACAAAGCCCGAAGGCAAGAACCTCACTTATAATGAGAGTGACCAGATTCTTGTAAAAGCAGGAACGGTAAGCGGCGGATCGATCTACTATGGACTTGCGGCTTCAGAGACAGACCATCCTATAGAGTGGGCTGCTGATTTGCCCAAAGCAAAGAACGTAGGAACTTATTATATCTGGACAAAGGTGACAGGAGATAACAACCATGAAGATATAGATGCAACTTACGCATGTACATCTGTTATTTCCAAGGCTACACTGGGTAATGTTTCAGCAGATGATCAGACCAAGGGATGCGATGGAACCATGATCTATCCCGATCCCATTACCTGTGCAACTCCTGAATCTACAATAAAGTATGGTGAAGTTGAAGGCGTTTATACTTATGATTCGTTGAATAATGAAACATTCGGCCTTATAAACGCAGGCACAAAGACTGTATATTACAAGGTTTCTAAATACGGTTATAATGACATAACTGGATCATTTAAGTTTAATCTTGTAAGAACCAAGGCGACTATAACGCATCCTACCGGGAAAAACCTTACTTATAATGAGAATCCCCAGACACTTGCAGGCGAAGGCTCCGCAAGCGGCGGTACGCTGTATTATGGTCTGAGCAACTCAAAAACATCAGCTCCTAATACATGGAGCCTTACAGTGCCCATGGAGACTAATGTCGGCACATATCATATATGGGTAAAGGTTCTTGCTGATAATTTCCATCTTGACGTAGATCCTGTTTATGCATGTACGACTACTATATCCAATGCTACTCTGGGTACAGTGACCGCTACAAACAAGCAGAACGTATATTCAGGTTCAGCACAGTATCTGAATCCTGTTACCTGTGATACCGCAGGTGTTACCATTACTTATGGTACATCAAGTGGAAGCTATCCTTACAGCTCCATAACAAGCACTGACCTTGGACAGACTAATGCAGGCATAAAGACTGTATATTATAAGGTTTCCAAGTATGGATATAATGATAAGACTGGTTTTTATACCCTGACTATCACTAAGGCTGATGCCACTATGACCAAACCTTCGGGTAAGAGTCTTACCTATAACGAAGCAGCCCAGACACTTGTTACTGCAGGTTCAGCAGTAGGCGGAACCATCCAGTATGCAATAGGAACATCCAGTACATCTGCTCCTACTTCAGGATGGAGCACGAACCTTCCTACTGCAACAAGTGTAGGTACATATTATATCTGGTCAAAGGTAGTCGGAGACAACAACCATAATGATGTAGATGCAACTTATGCTTGCTCGACAACGATAAAGGCAGCCACTTTAGGTGATGTGACAGCTTTGTCCGCTTCTAAAGTTTATAATGGCTCTGCTCAGTATCTGAACGCCGTTACATGTACGACATCAGGCGTGACTATCACTTATGGCACATCAAGCGGAAGCTATCCTTATAATTCTATAACAAATACCGACCTTGGCCTTACCAATGTAGGCACAAAGACTGTATATTATAAGGTTTCAAAGAATGGTTATAATGACAAGACCGGTTCATATGTATTAACCATCACAAAAGCTAATGCTACAATGAATAAGCCTTCAGGGAAGACGCTTGTTTATAGCGAGGCAGAACAGACACTTATAACCGCAGGCTCAGCAGTAGGCGGTACTATCCTGTATGGCCTTGGAACTTCTTCAACTGTAGCTCCTTCAAACTGGAGTTCAGGTCTGCCTTCAGCAACAAATGTGGGCACATATTATATCTGGTCGAAAGTAGAAGGAGACAATAACCATAATGATGTAGCCGCAACATACGCATGCTCTACAACAATAAGTGCTGCAACGCTTGGAACCATCACGGCGTCTAATATCACCAAGACGTATACCGGATCAGCTCAGTATTTGAGTCCAGTAGTATGTTCAACACCTAATGTAACCATAACATATGGTACATCAAATGGCAGTTATCCTTATGATTCTATAACAAATACCAACCTGGGCCTTACCGATGTAGGCACAAAGACTGTATATTATAAGGTTTCAAAAACGGGATACAATGACAAAACCGGTTCATGCACCTTGACAATCGCAAAAGCTGATGCACGTATCACAACATATCCTACAATAAAGGCTCTTACCTATAACGAGACTGCACAGGAAGTTGTGACTGCCGGTGTTGCCGTGGGCGGTACTCTGCAATATGGAAAACATATTAGTACAGATGTCACCGAAGACGATATTCATTGGAGTACAAGTATACCTACATCAACCGGAAATGAAACCTTACATATTTGGGTAAGAGTGCTCGGAGATTCCAACCATAATAATCTTCCTTATGAATATATCGGTCAGATAAATGTCTCCAATGCGTCACTCGGAACAATTACGGCGACAAGCCTGACAAAAACTTATGATGGTTCAGCACAGTACCTGAATGCTGTAACATGTGCTACTTCTGGTGTAACGATAAAGTACGGCACATCAAGCGGAAGTTATACTTATACTTCTATAACAAATAGCGCCCTTGGACAGACTGGCGTAGGCACAAAGACTGTATATTATCAGATCACAAAGACAGGATATAATACAAAAGCTGGGTCTTATACGCTTACAATAACGAAGGCAAGCGGCTCTATGACAAAACCTACGGCCAAGACCGGTTTGGCATATACGGGTTCTGCACAGACTCTGGTAAATGCAGGCTCTGCCAATAGTACAGGAATTATTTATTACGGACTTGGCTCTTCAACTACGTCCGCACCTACAAGCTGGAGCGCAACCCTTCCTTCCGCTACTAATGTGGGTACATATTACGTATGGTCAAAGGTAACTGGAGATTCTAACCATAATGATGTGTCGGCAGCTTACGCTTGTACTACGTCTATAAGTAGTGCTACGCTGGGAACCATAACCGCATCGAACACATCAAAGACCTATACAGGCTCGGCACAGTATCTGCCAGCTGTAACGTGTGCAACTTCAGGAACTACCATAGCCTATGGTATATCCAGCGGTTCATATTCTTACAGCTCAATAACAAACAGCAACCTTGGTCTTACTAATGTAGGAACAAAGACTGTTTATTACCAGGTATCCAAGTCTGGGTACACTACTCAGACCGGATCTTATACACTGACCATAACAAAGGCAGCATCGTCGATGACTAAGCCTACAGCAAAGACAAACCTTGTTTATAACGGAAGTGCCCAGACGCTTGTAAATGCAGGTTCGGCATCAGGCGGTACTATTCAGTATGGCTTAGGATCTTCAACGTCATCAGGTCCTTCAAGCTATAGCGCAACCCTTCCTTCCGCTACTAATGTGGGTACATATTATGTATGGTCAAAGGTTGTCGGAGACAGCAATCATAATGATAAAGCAGGGGAATATGCTTGTACCGTTTCAATAGCATCTAATAAAGCTGGTTCAGTAACGTTGTATTATAATACTTCAAATCGTACAGATGTTGATTATGCTATTGGCGATGCAGTAGCATCAGGAACAGTTTTGGCCTCAAATGTAACATCTGGAACTTATGATGTAAACTTTAGTTCTGGAAGCAACCATGATAGTTATGCTATTGTTGGTAAAGCAGCAGGTATGAAAAATAGAACCATAACATTATACGTAACTGTTACTACTGGTTCTTCATATGCTTATACATATCATTCAACAGCAACAAGCAGTACGGCTCCTACAGCATCATCTAATTTAAAGACACAAGGGGATAATGCCCCTAAAAATGCGTCTACAACAATCGATGTTTCAACAAATTCAGATGGATATTTCTTTGTTGGATTTGATTTTAGAGGAGCAAGTCATACATACCCTGTTTCAGTTCAAGTAGTTAGTAATTAAATAAAATAATTACTAAAATTAAATAATATATTTAATAAAAACCGGGGCTTATAAAAGTCCCGGTTTTTCTTGTTTGTGATTTTAACATATTATAAATGTCATTAATAACTTGAAACTTATGATCATTGTTAATAACTTACAGAATTAAATGGATTTATTCGGCAAATCGTTTTATTATAATTCTATAAATAATTAATAATGACTCAAAAGGAAAGGAGAAAAACATGAACATGAAAAAAATGAAAAATTTAATATTTGCAATGTTCCTTTCTCTGTCTCTTATAGGAAGCATGACAATACTTCCTGTATTTGCGGAGAGTATGGATGAAGAACCTTCGGTTACTATTTCTGATAATGATATTACCGAAGGAAACGAAGAACTTATCGATGACATCAGCGATGATACGTCAGATCTGAATGAATATAATCAGGAGATATCAGATGATATTTCTGAGGATATTGATTCTGAAGAAGATGTATTAAGCGGATTTGTCGATGCAGAGGGAAAGGACTGGTCTCATGATGATCATATCCGGTTTAAGTATGATGCCCTTAACCAAGGAGATACTGTTACAGTCACCACGGTTCAGGATTCATCCTGGGATGGTGTCATGGGTCATGAACGTGTATATAAAATTATGGATTATACTACGGCCTATGATGAAACAAGTGATGCTATTTATGGGGTAATGCTTATATCTGGTATCGATGGTGGCCGTGCAGGTGCATTAGTCCGTATCCCAGGCGTAAAAAATCTGGAGATGGATAAAGAATATGAAGCGGAATTCTTATTTGATATAGATAAGAAATTCGGTCATGGCAAGCCTGGTTGTGAATACACCATACAGATCATAGATCAAAGGATTTATCTGTTTTTGACACATGAATATAAAATAAACAGTCCTGAATCTAAGATTGATGCAGATGGTAGACCGGCAACAAACCCTAACTATATATTCTTGCTTTATTCATTCGATATGAATGGTGAGAATATAAAGCTTCATATGAGAGAAGCTTATGCACTTTTTGATAATGCGAAATGGCCCGCCTGGATGATAGAAGGAAGAACAGCACATCCGACCGCAATACAGAAGATAGACGGCAAATGGTATGCTTTATTCAAACAGATGAATGGTGAATATCAGAAGACTCTGTTAAGCAATGAAATATCAGAAAGCGGACTTGACGGTTTCTTATCACCTTCAAACGAGTGGTTCAAGCTTGACAAACGATACGGTGCAAAGTATAGCACACCGGGTGAAGATGTCTGGGCTACCAATAACACTGTCACGACATATGAACAGATGCTGTATGTAAGGCAGTGGATGTACGATAACGGGTACACAAAGAATCTTTACCTTTCTTCTCTCGCCGATGGAGAAGATGGGAAGAAGAAAGAAGAAAAAGAGATTGAGAAAGAGAAGAAAAAGCAGGACGAGACTGAATACTCTGGAGACTTTACCACAGTATCAGCCGATAAGATATTTGTTGTAAAAGATAAGATCGATGCAAATAAGTATCTTGGAAGCCCCGTAGGTAAGGTCAGGTACATATCTTCTGATAAGAAAATCGCATCTGCAAGTAAATCTGGTACCATAAAGGCAAAGAACCCCGGAAAAGTCATCATCACAAGGCAGATGAAGGTGGGCAAGAAATGGGTAAATGTCAGCGCTCTTAAGATGGATATATGCAGACCTACAACTGCATTGCCGAAGAACACCTTAGAGCTCAAGGCAGATCCTAATGTCACTTACAATATTGCTGATTACATATTAAGTGAAGCATCCGATGCTCCTACTTATACCATATCGTCTTCCGGTATGGCAGTGATTGGCAGTGACGCCACTAAGATGACTCCACTTGCTGCGGGCAAGGCTACAATAACCGCAAAATTCAACAATTACAAGTTGAAGATCAAAGTTATCGTAACTCCTTAACCCAAGAAAAGATAGACAAACCCCGGCAGCCCAATAAGGGCCAGCCGGGGTTTTATTTATTTGGCTATAAAGGCAAAGAGAAGTATTCGGGACGCTTTCTTAAATGAGGTTTAGACATATTATAAGTATCTATAAAAGTTGATTTGAATTAAGTAAAGGAGAAAAAGAGATGAATAATTTGTTTACAACCCCACCCCACTGCTTAGTGCAATGGGGTGTTTTTTAGGAGATTAAGCAGAAATCCTCGGTTATTCAATTGCCGAGTAGTTCGCATAATATAAGGAGTACCACAGCTTTGGTTACGCCATAAAGGAAAAATCGATCATTAGTCTTGCACAAATGGTAAGATTGTCTTTTTTCGTTCCCTTTCTGACATAATATTTATACCAGCGATAATTTCAACCAACGAAAGGTTTGAAACGGGTTCCGCTGTTTAATATATATAGCCTGCCGTATTTAAGCGGGTGGCATTTTTACAGCGGCAATCCTGGGGGTTGGCGCTTTTACTTTTGTAACCGCGCCAAAAAATGAAAGGGATGAAGAATATTATAAGAAGGCGCGTTTAATATATTATATAGATGATTAAAAAACATGAAATCCCGAAAAAGTAGGGTAGAAGGAGAGATTATGACGTTAAAGGAATTATTTGAGAAATCGAAAAACGACGAAGAAATTAAACAGCAAGTTACGCTTATGATTAGGCATGCGTATAAGATGCGCGAAGCTATTCTGGATTCACAGATTAGTGAATATAATACCGATCGCACAGACAGAGCTTCTGCATCTGAGACAAATTTTGAAAAGGCTATCCGCTATGCTATAAAAACGGCTAAACGAGCATGGTATTTTCGAACACATAACGACCTCGTGATTGACGGCTTATGCAATCCATATGAAAAGGATAGTAAGGTTAAAGTAAGTGCTGCTTTTGAATGTGCTTATGCCATCATAAAAGCATTCGGACCGTTTGAAGACGAGGCGTCGCGTGAACTTACCGAAAGAATCGGCGTGATATTGGCCCACAATATTTAAAAAAAGAACCCCCGCGTGCGGGGGTTCTTTCTTTAGGCATCAATTTCTTTCAGTTTTTTTAACATTTTTTCGGCCGCTTCTTCGAATCGCTCATTGTCTTTAGCATATTCCTTCATGATTGCCTTGTCTTCCTCAGTAGCGGTTCCTGCGACACTGTTAAATATTGCCTCAACCTGTCTGTCTATTTTATCATTTGTCATATCATGTTCTCCTTATTTGTGATATATTTTGTATGTTATAGTTATTATACCATATTTATCATGGTCTATTATAACATAGAACAAATTTTAGATAACTTCTGTGGCTTTCTTCATCGTATCTGCCACTTCTTTCGCAACCTCGACGTCTCCTTCGGTTGCCTGCCCTGTTACCGTCCTGAAGAAGGCATCTGCTTTTGCATCCATTTCCTTTTCCCATATATTTTCTGCCTGATTTCCGGTTGCTTCCTTATTTTCTATTGTCATCTTTCTTTCTCCTTTTGGTGCTTGTTGATCGTGTTATTTTTTGCTGCGTTATTTAATTGTCACGTGTATTATACCACAGATTTTCCTGATTGTCTTTTCATAGAATAAAAAAGGCAAAAAAGGAGATGAGAAGATAGACAGGGTATAATAGCATTAAGATGGCTCTATACCTGTTTTCACAAAGAAATATAGTTTTCTGTCATATTAGTATATGTAGCATAAGCTATGTCTGTATTTTTTACAAGGAGGATATCATGCAAAGTAAAAGATTTATCAGTTTAACTCTTGCGGCTTTAATGACTATATCTCAGCTAACTCCCACAATAGCTGCGCAAGAAGACATTTATGAAACCGCAAATTACGTCATGTCCGGCGAAGCTGATGTGCAGGATGCAGATGGACAATATGAAATATCGGATTTTACCCGGAATTCAGATATGGATTCTTTGGAAGTGCCCGATGAGGCAATAGAAGCAGGAGGACAAAGAAACGTTTCTTCTGACGATTCGAATTCTATTGAAGAGAATTTTGAGTCTCAGGAAATAGTAGTTGATGGTGCTGAAGATGCTACAGATGCACAGGTTAATATCGAGAATTTCAGCAACATACAAACAAATAGCACCAAGACCGTCTCAATGGATGATGTCTTTTTGAATGTAAAAAAATCTGCATCTATCAAGATAAAGGATATAAAAGGAAAAGAAAAGAAATCCTTAAAATGGACATCATCAGAGCCTAAGGTTGCATCAGTATCAGGGAAAGGTAAGGTAAAGGCTCTTGAAAGGGGCATAACCTATATCAGTGCTTTTTATCCCGAAAAGAATATGCAGTATGTAACAAAGGTGGTTGTGAATAAACCTGAGCTTACCGAAAAGAAAGTAACACTTACAGTCGGTGAAGATTACTGGGTAGCGCTTACGGGCATTTTGTCTGAAAAAGTAAAATGGACCACAAAAAAAGAAAAAGCCGCACAGCTTATAAATGATACAGGAAGCGCTCATTTTATCGCCAGGGAAAAAGGAGTTCAGAAATATACGGCTGTTGTAAATGGCAAGAAGTATAAAGTTTCTGTTAAGGTAAAAGAAGGTACTGCGCCGAAAAATGATTTAAAATATATAGAAAAGATACTATATCCGGCAACAGTAACCGCAAAGGGAGAAAAATTATACACAGCATCAAACGGTTCGGCTTACAGCATGTATTATACCATAAGCAGCAATGGCGTTGAAGAAGAGGATGAGGAAACAATAGACCCTTCAAAACAATATAAAGTAAAATTTAACCTAAATCATCCTTCCGGCTTCTATGTCATACAGGATGTTGTAAACGGGAAAGTGTTGCTTCCTTCTTTGAGTAGTTTTGACGGAGCTGAAGCACCTAAAGGATATGTGTTTGTTGGCTGGACTACCATTAAAAATTCGGTAGACAGTCTTTATACTCCTGGTCAGGTTATTAAGGTAAAAGAAGATACAGAATTCTATGGAGTCTGGAAGCTTGCTGATTATAGGATCACCTATCTTTTGACAGAAGGAACAAACCACGTCGAAAATCCCTCAACATATAATGTAAATACTCCTACGATTGTATTAAAAGATGCATCTAAGAAGGGTTGTAAATTCGAAGGTTGGTATACAGGAGACAGTTTTATTCAGAAGATTGAAAAGATAAATACCGCTGATTGCAAGGATATCATCTTATATGCCAAATATTCGCAGACCTCTACCAGCACCATATCTTCAAACAAAGCAACAAATAATAACGATAACGGGAAAATAAATGTGCTAATCAGTGGCATTACTATAGATTATCCTGTCAAGCCGTCTTCTGATTTAAAACCTGAAGATTATGCTATTTCACAGGATGTGCATGCGAATGTTAATGAAAATATTGTTAAACCGCACGGATCGCGCCCTTATGCATGGGTGCCTAAGGACGTTTCAGTCAATGATATAACCTCATGGTCTGATTTGCCTGATTTTACAGCTACAGCCAATGGCCTTTATTACCTTTATATAAAGACAGAAGAAGGAATTATAAAGGCAGCGGAAGTGACAGTCAATAATATTGACGACGAATCACCGGCTATAAGTGTCCAGACTGAAGGACAAGACGCTAAGATTGATGTTTCCGATGGAAGGTCAGGAGTTAATAAGCTTGAAGTCATCACACCCAGCGGGAACATAATAACCGTTCCTCACACGGATATCAAAGCCGATGGAACAGTAGAACTTAATGGCCTTCTTAATGAGCATGGAACCTATATCATCAAGGTTTACGATGAGGCAGGCAATGAGACGGCTTACTATTATACTTATGTCATAGTCAATGAGACTGATCCATCAAAAGATGAACCTAAATCTGTTGACGAATCTAAGAAAAAGACTGAGACTTTTGAAGAAAAATATACTATTAAATATCATAGCAATCCACCTACAGGGTCTGATACTGTTGTTGAAAAGGTAACAAATGCAAATAAATACAAGTTTGCTTATCCTGATGATCTGTCTATCATTCCTGTAGCAGGATATGAATTTACAGGATGGGGTTCGTCAAGAACTGACGGTAACGTGGATTATCCTGCGGGCAGATATTATGATATCACCTCCGATAAAGAACTTTACGCAGTATGGAAACCCCTTAAATATTCCATTTTCTATAAGCTCAACGGAGGCTCAAACAATAAAGCTAATCCTTCAGAATACCTTGCTTCTGACCCCGATGTGACATTGCATAATCCGTCATTATACGGCAATAATTTTGAGGGATGGTTTTCTGATAGTGAATACAGTAAGTCTATAAGCAGTATTGATACCGCCCTTTGCAAAGATATCACCGTATATGCCAAATGGAAAGCAAATACATTTGATGTTACAAAAGAAGAAGGCTATGCCGGCACATACGACGGAAAAGCTCATAGCATAACTGTCGAGACATCAACCCCCGGAGCCCAGATTTTTTATAAAACAGATAGTGGGGAATACAGCACGACGAATCCATCTTTTGTCAATGTAGGCACTTATAAAGTAAGCTATAAGATAATCAAAGACAATTATGTGGATTATACAGGCGAAAAAAATGTAAACATAATATTTGCCAAGTCCTCTATGACAAAACCTACCGGCAAAACCCTGACTTATAACGAAAACTCGCAGACACTTATAAATGCAGGTTCAGCTGTAGGCGGAACGATACAATATGGAATAGGCTCATCAACTACATCTGCGCCTACAAGCTGGAGCTCAAGCCTTCCTACAGCAACTAATGTCGGCACTTATTATATCTGGGCAAGGGTTGTCGGAGACATCAACCACAGTAATGTGACAGCATCTTATGCCTGTACTACGACAATAAATAAAGCCACATTGGGTACAATAAATGCCTCTAATGCCACAAAGACTTATACTGGTTCTGCGCAGTATCTGTCAGCAGTAACGTGCTCAACCACAGGGACTACTATAATATACGGTACATCCAGCGGTTCATACCCTTATACTTCCATAACAAATAGTAATCTGGGTATTACTAATGTAGGTACAAAGACAGTTTATTACAAAGTATCTAAGGCAGGATATAACGATAAGACCGGTTCATACACGCTGACCATCACTAAAGCAAATGCCACTATGGTCAAGCCTACACCCAAAACAGACCTCATATATAATGGCAAAAGCCAGGTGCTTGTAAATGCCGGCTCTGCCACAGGAGGTGTTTTGTATTATGCCCGGTGGACATCGCCCATAACGGCTCCCTCAAATTCGGCATGGAGTACGGATCTTCCCTACGGATTTGAAGATATCGAATACTATATTTGGGTCAAGGTGATCGGTGATAATAATCATAATGATATCGCTCCAACATACGCTTGTTCTGTAGAAATCAGTGAAGAACCTTTTTCGGGTACTGCTGTTGTATGGAAAACTTCCGGCGGAAATGACTCAGGCACAACTTTACAATCAGGGACCACAAGCCAGCAATATGCCCTGTTAGGCGAAAAAGGTGCAACTAAGAAAAATATTGAGCTTTGTGAGCATCATATCAAAAACACCGGTGCCTGGGAATGGACATTCGATTCACGAAGCGATGGCGATTCTATTGCTTTTTATGGCGAAACATCTAATATGTATAATAATACAAAAGAAATATCAATATCTTTTGAAAATGTAAGTTCGGGTACATTAAACTATACGTATGGAACCGGAACAGCTATGCCAAATAGTAATAACTGGGAACAAAAAACAGGATCCATTGCAAAAGGTGCTAAAGGGACAGTGAAGATGTCGCTTAACTCAAATGGATGCTGGTGGTTTACTATCGATTGCAAAGGATCATCAAAAGAGTTTCCTATTGGTTTAGTCATAAGCAATAATCCAGGACACTCCTCTAATTAAAAGGCGTAAAATGTGAATACAACAAAAGGGATGCTTTATAGCATCCCTTTGTTGCTTTTTTGAAATAATACATATTATAAATATATGTGAGCGAGAAAACCCATGACTTTAGTCGTGCGGATGACAACTCACCAGCATTCATGGTATAAAACACATATGCATAAGGTAATATCCATATGAATAAAGGTATAAAGTTTAGGGCATACCCTAACAAGGAACAGCAGAACTTGATAAACCAGAC
>JAEEGL012241696.1_pt1 | contig 41497 bp, 14 predicted proteins | sample 9134231 | NCBI WGS metagenome assembly JAEEGL01 (sample SAMN16246548, study PRJNA631951) | gut metagenome | biome: gut microbiome; feature: rumen; material: fiber-attached | host: Bos | place: Iran: Karaj | collected 2018-10
GTTCCGTCATAGTTAAAATCACCCACCGAACCGTAGGCGCCGCCACCATATATATTATGCAGGATAGCAGGCTTGATGACGTTCTCGCCGTTCACTGTGTTCTGCACGGTGATGTTGGTGTTTCCCTTGACAAGGCCGAACCTGACGTCGGCATCGTCACCGAAGCCACCGCCATAGATGTTGCCGTAGGTGGCCCCGCCCATGCCGGAGGTTCCGATGGTGCCGCCGCCGACGGTGATACTCGTGTTACCGCCTACCTGTGACAGCTCGCCACCGCCATAGACGCTCTTGCCGACAGAAATACCCTTAAAGCCGGTGACTGCTGAATAATCTTCTGTGCAAATATTCACCTCTGTATTGCCAGAAACAAGAGCAGAGGCAATATTGTCATTCTTACCTTTACCGGCACCAAAGACATTTTCGGTAATCAGAGCGCCTAATACATTCTCTGAAGTTTGGTTTTCTACAGCAATAGGAGCGCCCATATCCGATCTCAGTTTGACAGTAGTTACAGTACCGATATTAACCTTCGTACTACCTTTTACATCAGCCTGTTCGCCACCGCCATAGACATTCCTGATGATACCCAAGGCTGTAGCATCGTTATCAGCACCCGGTGTTCCGTCGCGGTCAATTAGTTTTGCGTACTTACCGGCAATCATATTGACGTTTACTGTCGGGTTGCCATGCATCACAGCACCGGCACCATAACCGCCACCGAATGCGCCGCCTAAGTCGTCACCCGATTCTTTACCGACTCTCGTGCAGGAAACAATATTCAGCACAGGGTCATTGTAAGGGAGTCCTTCTGCTGTCTTTTGTTCCTCTGTGAGTCCATCATATTCTGCCTTGGTTCTTGCTACAAGAACAGGAGCTTCTTCGGTTCCTGTATTCTTATATCCATACACCGAGTAGGCTGCCTGGTTGCCGCCAAGGTAGAGGTTGTCAATCTCCAACGGCTTACAGCCCGTCTCCTCGATAGTAACTTTGATGGGACCTTGGATGGAGCCACTCATATCGTTACCGCCGAAGACACCCTTAAAGCTTCCGCTGGTGACCACCAGGTCCACGCCGCCCTTGACGTGGGCATTGCGGGCACCGCCATAGACGTAGTCCATGTTGTCCACACAGCCTAAGATGAGCGTCACGTTGCCATCCTGCTCGGCCTCGTTGCCGGCGCCGTAGATTTGCTTGATGTCGCGGACGGCGCAGCAGTCGTAAGTGGGAGCGGGATAAGCAGTCGCGTCGGGCATGGAGATGGTCGTACCGCCGCGCACGTTACCCTTGGTATTACTGCCGCCGAAGACGTAATGGATGTGACAGCCCACCAGATTGGTCACGGCTTTACCCGTGCCATAATTCGTTGTGCCATTATACAGACCGATATTGGCACCGGGGTTGGTAAAGGTGGCGGTGCTCTTACCGTTACCGCCACCGAAGACGTAGTGGATGATGTAGTCACCCAGGATTGTCACGTCCGTTGCGGGTACGGCAGCAGCGTTGCCGCCGCCATAGACATACTCAATACTGGTGTCGTCACAACCGTCGATGAGCACCTCAGCAAAGGCTTTCTCTATCTTGGCAGCATTGCCCGTGCCCGCAGGATCCAGCGTGGCGTCGGTAGGGATGTAGTCGGCCTGGTTGCCGCCGCCATAGACGGCTGCCACGTCGTAGGTGGTACGGCTATCACGCGGTACTTCATCGTCTTTCGGGCTGTCCACTGTCCGCTTCACCCACACCTTCACGTGTCCCTTCGGCGTTCCGTTCAGGTTGTTGGCGCCGAAAATCTGGCCTGTCTGAGGCGTCTCGCTGCTGTCGTAGGCTAACTTGGCACCGTCTAACAGCACCATGACATCGCCACCGACGTAGGCGGGGATGGCGTCCTCATGTTCTACAGCAGGGACATAGCCGGGATCCTCCGGATTGTCTCCCACAGCAGCCTTGGCTTCTACTTCCTGTTTGCCGAGACCACCGCCGAAGACGTTACCGTTGATGGTGCCCTTCAGCAGATTGACGAGCGTCTTCTTCGTGGCGTCGAAGACAAGGGCGTTAGCGGGCTTGCTGGCACCGACGTTACCTAACGCCGAACCGCCATAGACGTTACCGTGGATGGTGGCTGTGCCTACGTGCTCAGTCTCGCTGCCGTTCTTTGCCCGACCGATGTTTACTGTATCGTTACCCCAGACGAGCGTGGGCTGACCCTTACCGCCGCCGAAGACGGCATCGTTGACGGGGTCGCTGCCTGTCCGTTCTGTGCCCACCGTGCCGCCAGTGATGGTGACACCGGCGTCGCCTTGCAGCACGCCATTGACGTTGGCACCGCCATAGACGGCTGTGCGCACCGTACCGCCGGTCATCTTGATCGTGGTGTTGCCGTAGTTCTGGGCTGCAATATCGCTCGAACTTGTCTTCTCGCCTAAGCCGCCGCCAAAGACGTTACCACTCACAGTACCGCCGCTGATGTTGACAGTCGTCGTCTTGCCTGTGGTGTGCGACAATGTGGTGACGTTCCCTGTTGTGGTCTTCGTGGCGTTCACAGCACCGAGGGCACTGCCGCCGTAGACGTCGCCTAATACCTGGCCGGCGCTGAAAGTCACCTTGACATCGCCGGCAACGACCGTCGTCTCACCCTTACCACCGCCAAAGACATCGTGGTTGACTTTGCCGCCGCTCATCGTTACCTCGGCATCGCCGTTGATGTCGGCCACGTTGCCGCCGCCATAGACATAACCGACGCCACAGGTGTCGCACGCTGTCGCCGTGTTCTGAATGTCAACCTTGGCGTGGCTGTTCACTGCCGACTCATCGCCACCGCCGAACACGCTGCCATCGACCACGGTGTTACCCTTGATGGTCAGGTCGGTTTGCTCCACCTTGCCTAAAGCTTTCAGGTTTTGCGTGGTGATGACGTAGTTGTGCACTTTTCCGTCAATGGTTTCTGACTGGAAGCCAGCACCGCCTTCATTCGGATAACTGTCGACTTGCTTCCATTCGTAATCGTCGGTGCCTGAGAAAGTACCTGGTGCAAACATACCAGATACACTGATGTATTCAGGATTCTCTGAAAAGCCACTTTTCCTGACGGGAATTGTAGGCAGGGTGGCAGAGTAACCGCCGCCGAACACATTGCCGTGAACCGTGCAGCAGTCAAGCTCAGAGGTGGCCGTACCTGTCACATTACCCAAATTGCCGCCGCCATAGAAGTTCTCGTTGACGATACAGTTCTTGAGTTTAGATGTGACATCATTACATTGTGCCAGAGAGAATGAAGCAAACTCCACATAGAAACGTACACCCGCAGTACCACTCGTCCAGACGAAGAACTCATAGTCGAAGTCGGTTGCAACACCGGCACCTTTCTTACCGTATTTCGCTTTAACAGCATCCGTCTTAGTGCCGTCATAATACTTACCTCTATCACCCGTATAGTAGCCATTAAGAGTATTCCAGTTGTAAGTAGTCTCATCAAAGTATTTCTTCTTGCTGTAGGAGTTACCGCCATTGCCGGCACCGAAGTATCTGCCGAAGACACAGCCTTCGGCGTTGGTGGTCACCGTCTTGCCTGTTTGCATGTTGCCGAACTTAGGTCCGCCGCAGAAGAGGCCCACATGGCTGTTGAAGATGTCCGTCTGGATGTTGCCTTGGACGGGCTTGGCATCGTTAATACCACCACCATAGAACTCCGTGATATCGGCTTCATAGATTTGCCATCTGATGTTACCATTTGTTTTCGTTTTACCAATTTGCTCTTGGCCGCCTCCTGCCATTTCGCCGAAACGACCGCCGCTGATGTAGCCTTCGGCATTGTCGTCATATACAATAGCATTCGGGTTGTAGAAGCCCGTCAGGTAGAAATTATCATAGTCGCCGCCCGTCACCGATACGGGCACGTGAGGCGTAGCTTGGCTACCATCACCATGAGTACCCATGGCGAAAGTCTTGAACCACACATTGCCGCCAACGTGAATATAGTAGGTTTTACCTGTGACGTTTGTGGACTGCGTAGACACGAATTGGTCGATTACGCCTCCCAAAAGGATCAACGGCGCATCAAACTTATGGTGGCCGTCTTTTTCATCTTTGAGGTTCTCATACTCAATCTGACAGAGGTATATCAATGCGGTATTAGTAATCTCAAACCAACCTCTCGTCTTGAAGATAGCCGCATTTCGGTGTTGGGCGGTACCATTTGGCTTCTGAGCCTGGGCCGTGCCGGGTATGTTCAGGAAGTCAAAGCGGATGGGGGCTGTTGTGGTTCGCGCACCATGACTATAGATATAGCTGTAGTCGGGCTCGTTGTCGCGATCAAGATCTACCGACGTCATCGTAAATGCCACATCTCCTTTTGAGGGAACATCTGCATTATGCAGGTTGCCGACCAGCACAATGGCATTGTCATAGACAGTGCCAGAGCTGCTGATATTCTCATCACCAAGCGCGCTGGATATAGAAGTGTAAACCTTTTGTTCGCTACCGTTAATTGTGATTTTCTCGTTGGGGAACTGCTTTCCTAACTGACTGACGGATTGGCCCGAGTAGCTTGTGTTGTACACGAGATCAAGATACTGGTCGGCTACGTAGACAGCATTACCCCAATAAGGCTCAATGGTGATGGACGACACACCGTATGGCACGTCGAAGTAGGCTCCTTGTGAGAACACGCGGCCGCTGACGGAATATTTGTCCTTGTTGGAACTCTTGCGGTCGGCGTAGTTGTGATCGGGATAGTCCTTGATGCCTGAGGTGGGGTAGTTGGTTGAACTGTAAGGGTCGCCTTCGACAGCGTCAATGGCTGTTATCTTCCAACCTGTCACGACTTTGTTCCCTGTGTAGTTCTTGGTGCCAACGTCGTTGTAATAAGGCAGTTGCACCTTGTCGTAGTTGAAGTTGAAGCGAAGCGTGTCCTTGTCGGTGCGGGCGAGGCTGAGGCTGGGAGTTGTGATAGTCGCACCATCAGGAGCATCGGCTCCTTGGCTGATAGTCACCGATAGCGTCTTCGCGCCTAACTTGCCGCCTTGCAGGCGTTCGTCTTCCGCTGGACGGTCGTTGACAAGCGTCAATGTGGGCGCATGCGCTACATCGTAGTTGATGATGGACGGATAGCGTCCTTGTGGTTTCAGGATGGGGTAGGGCTTGGGGTCACTGATGGTTCTGTCGGCGGTCTCCAATACCCACTTGGCCAGTTTGGCGGTATCGGCGGCACTGCCGGTAATGTAGTAGGCGGCTAACTTCTTGTTGCTGTTCAGTAGCTGACGATAGATCTCGAAGCGGGTCAGGAACTTCTCCTCGACGGCTAAGGCACTGTTGTATTTGTCTTTGCTGACGGCCTTCGTCTTCAGCTCGTCGTAGGCATAGTAGTTAAAGGTGTTAAGACCACCGTGAAGGTTTCCGATGTTGGTGCCGCCATAGACGGGCGAGACGGTGCTGCCGCCGGTGATGTCGCCGTAGAACATACAGTTCATCACCATCGTCTTGATGTTGGCAGCGGTCGTCGCCTCTTTGTTGCCGCCAACAATACCGCCCACACAATTGCCGCCGGTAATCGTGGCATAGCTGTAGCAGTTAATGACGCGGGACTCGTCGCGAAGGGCACCCACAAGGCCGCCGACGCTGTCGGTTCCTGCAACAGTACCGCTGAGGATACCGCAGTTATAGACGCGGGTGGAGCCAGTGGCCGTGGCGACTATGGCTCCGGCATTGCCGGAAGTGCTGATACTCACACCGTCGAGGATGACGTTGTGGATGGTGGCGCCATCGGCGGCGTATGCTACTAAGGGCTTGCTGATGCTCAGGGGACGGAACTTGCCGTCAATATCGCCTAAGAAGGGCTTGTCTGCCGTGCCGATGGAGTTCTTCAGGTTGAAGTCGGAGGCTAAGACGTAATAGCCGCCTCGGCTAATCTCGTCGGAGTTGTGAACGACCTTGGGGACGATGGTCAGCGTCAGCTTGGCATTGTCGCCCTTACCGGCATCACTGTCGACACCAGAGAGTGTCGTAAACGAGGTGACAACCTTTGTCTGGTCGAAGCGGGGCATCAGGCGCATCTTGCCATCGCCGCCGTCAACCACCATAAAGGTAGCGTTGGTGATATTCAGCGTAGTATGGTCATAACCCTCAGCAGTATTCTTGGTGCCCATGTTCTGCAAGTCTACGCTTGTCGACGTGCCTTTGTCTGCCCAAATGCCGTTGACCAATGCAGGGCTCTTGGTGTCAGTCGTGAAGTAACGCCGCGTATTGGTCAGGCTCTGAATCTGTACGTTGTAGGGGTCAAAGCCGTTCTTGCCGTTGGTAACGTAATCTTCCTCGGTGGCCAGCTTGCTCTTGGCTCCTGTTTGGGCGCCAGCCTCGCCATCATAGAGATAGCCCATTTCCCTGTCGATATCGAAGTTGGGCCTGAGGTACCACTGCATATCTTCAGGTACGTCGTCCGGATTCGCCGGTGCTGCTGCGGTGGTCAGTGAAGTACCAGAGATCTTGGCATATTGGCTGCCCTGCTTCAGCGTGTACAGCGAAGCCTGCGTCTCTCCGGCAGTGGCAGCACCCGTATAGGCGTTGGCGTATTCGGGCTTCACCTCGTAAGTGACGTAGAAGTCGGTCTTGACACTTGCGTCCTGAACAGCCCAACCCTTATTTTCCGGGTCAGCGTCGATGTAGTCGTATGGGGTATATGTCAGTGTATTTGACGTATGCTCATGGCGGTCGCCAGAGTCTTCCCATTTTCCTTTCGCATTCTTTCGGTATACTTTGATCTTTGTATTCTTGTCGGGATAATACTTATGATAGCCTCTTTCTTTGTCAACCTTGGGATACCAGTAGTAAGTCTTCACCATCGGGCTGTCGTATTTCTTCAGTAAGTCGGTTTGCGACAGCGGTATACGTGCAATTTCCCAACCATGCAGGTCGAGCAGAATAGCCTGTGGCTCTAACGATACTTCCTCAACCTTGAATTCACCAGTGCCCATGTCGATGGTCTGGTACCAGTGCTCTTTATATTCCAGCTTTTTATTGGTCGAACCGTCGTTACGCTTTACCCAGGGGGCAGAGTACGACCATGTCATGTAGCTATGCCATGCTCCTTTGTGGAGTGTGGAATTTGCTGCCTCAAGGAACGCTCGCTGATCAGCCGAAAGGCTTACATCCTCTTCGTTGGCTGTAATCTTGGTCTTTCCGCCGTCTTCCAGTATTTTGTTTGCCGTGGGGTTGTTCTTCCAGTATTGTTCAAACGTGTTGACTATCACCCAGTCATTACCGACCTTTGTCTTTAATTTCAGGTGCTGGATGTCGGAACCGACAATCATGTATTCTGTCGGTTTGATACCAGCATTGATGACAGCTTGATGCTGGGATGTGGTGCTGGTCACGATCGAGGCGTAGCCTGTTGGCTGATAAGTATATAGATAGGTGTTGCCATCGGTAACAACATCGCCAACCTTGGTGGATTGGTTCTGCTTGGACTTGAAGATGACGTGATATGGGTCTGTGTCATTATCCGTCAGGTCTGTTCCATCGTGATGGCTGATGATATGCCATAGCCAGCGACTGCGCTCGGAAGCACCTTTTTGTAGCTGATCTTCCCACTGGGCAGTACCATAGACATAAAGGTTGAAGTCACCATTATTATAAGGATAAACAGCTTTAGTTTCTGACGTTAGTATGGCGTCTTTACCATTTTCCTGATAGAAGTTTTGACCGCCGAGATATTCCAACTTATAAGTCTTGCCACCCGTAATGTCAATGAGGTTGTTGGCCACGTAGGTAACATAGATGTCTTGACCGGTTGACTGGTTGAGAAGTGTGATAGGAGTCACGCCATCTTTAATCGTCTGAGTATTTTCATCGATGGGGTTCTCGTTCCAAAACGTATATGTTGCCAACGGACTCTTCCAGTCGTCAGGAAGTGTTAATACTTCAGATTTATTGGAGACATCAAAAAGAATAGTTCCTGCACGGTCTATCAGGTGATAAGTCTTTGCTGAACTGTTGGCTTCGGTGTGGACCTGCAGTGAGGCAGCGTGCTCTGCTGTCGTGCTGATGTTAAAACCATCTGGACGACCGACGCGGTAGTAGTCGGTGCCGCCCGTAGCGGCCATCAGCTCGACCTTTCCCGTGGTGGTGGCAGTACCTGCACTACCTTCCATAAGGATAAAGTTAGAAGCAGCGCCTAATGAGAGTGTCGATGGCGTTTCATAGTGCAGATAGTTGCTGCCCGTGACGGCGTTCTTGATCTGTACGGCGTAGGGGTCGCCGCCAGAGAATGTCCATAGGTATTTGTTATCGCTCTTCGTGTCGTCGTTGGGGTCTGTGGCGGCATACGTTAACGTGCCGTTGTCGTTGTAGATATATTTGCCGTTGATGGTGACGTTCATGGAACTGGCGCCATCCAGCTTGAGGTATTTCTGCCGTAGCTTGCCAACGGTGTAGTTGACATAGATGTTGGCTGTACCGGTGCTTGTCGATGGGGTCTCTTGAATGACGGTCTCGTCAGAGAAGTCGTTCTGTGACGGGCTGAACTTAATCGTCTCGTCGCTGATATACGGGCTGCGGATGGCCTCTGGAATGGAACTGTAGCCATCCAGCGGGGTGCCGACGGCCTGTGTGATAGTATGCTTAATGGCCACACTACCAGCCCGATTCACAATCTGATAGGTGTAGTCGGCCAACTGCATGGTGACAACGATGGAATTTAACTTGTCATTCTTAACAGCAATGGCCTTGATAGTTGCAGAAGATGACATAGTGAAAGCAGCTGTATATTCGGTGCTTGACGATGTGGGAGTGGTACCGTCGGTAGTATAGTATATAGTTGCACCATCAGTATTGGTTGAAATGCTCACTTCACCATTGGACTCGTCGTATGTAATCGTAGGAGCCGCACAGACCCGAGAAGATGCATCGTTACGGGCGAATTTTGAACCCGCATCGACGCCGCTCATACCGCCAATAATACCACTATAATAAGGGGATTTTGTACCGCCATTATAGTAATTCTGGTTTCCTCCTGCGATATTCAAATAGTAGTCGTGATTTTTTGGTTTTATTTTCGCATCTGAATCATACGCTTCTATCTTAAACTTCTCTGTTTCATCGGGATTTTCGATATCTTCCAAATGGACAAATTTCCTTCGTGCATCGCCACCTGAAAGATACGTCTGAAACTTCAAGTATTTGCCAGTAGCAGCATGTATGATATAGTAATAATTTGGCTCATTTGATACTGGGACGAAGATCCAAATAGCATTATCGACTTGACCAGTCTTATTTGTAGTTATGAAGGGCTTCTCTGGGTCACCAGAGAAATAAGCATCTTCTTGAGATGTCTGCTGGGGATCTTTAGCAGGAACCACATAGTATTCAGTATTAGCATTTTTCAGATACCAAATACCTTCATATTGATGTGTCTGGCTCTGGCTCCATGCTCCCGTAACCCCTGCTACTAACAACGTTAGGAGGAGCAAGAAGCGGGTGAAACGTTCCCAACGTGGGAACATATTGTTCCCGCCTTGGGAACGTGATGTTCCCAAGGTGGGAATGTTTTGTCTATAACGGCCATGTTGGCGGCCCTCTGCCGCCGGAAGTATGTTCATATCGTTGTAGGTCATATCTTGTGTCATATCATGTATCATATCTGGTGTTTTTTACGATTCTTGATAGGTTTGCCACCAGCTGTCTTTCGTGCGACTGATGGCCTGGGCTATGCAGTTCATGGTTTTACAATAAGGTACTGTCACCGCCTCGTTCTTGCCCCGGTATTGGTATTGCCAGGGGGTGACGATTAGCAGGCGCCCTTCGGCACAGAGGTCGATGCGCTGCGTGGGGGGATGGTAGACGGAAGGGAATCCGTTGTCGGCGACGAGAATCACGGGGAAACCGTGATTCGCACACTCGTCGATGATTTCCTGTTCGCCGGGGGAGATGCGGGCGCTGACGAGGACGGTGCCCCGTGCCGCCTCTTCGAGGCAGCACGCCTTCTGGCGGGCCAGGAGGGCGCGGTAGCGGCGGTGGCAGACCACGGGCAGCAGCCTCCGCGTGAGGAGAGCACGGTCGCCGTAGCTGTCGCAGGCGATGTGGCCGTTGGCGAGGAGCAGGCGCTGCTCGATGGCCGCAAGGGCGTCATCGGTGGCTTGCAGGGCGCTGCACTCCTGACGCAGGTATTTACACAGGGCGGCGACGGTCAGGGCCGTGTCGATGCCGCCGCGCTGTGTCTGCAGGCAGGCGCGGTTATGTGTGCGGAGCCAGCGGCTCCGTGGGTTGTTTCGTATATAGGCGCGCTGAGTCTCCAGCTGGCCCGGCTCAACGGGCATCACGTCGCAGTAAAGCGGCGCAAAAAGGGGGACACGGCCTGAAGAGCCGGCCGAGGGGGGACGATGCCTGGCGGGCGAACCGCCAGGCGCACTGACGGAGCGGGCAGCGGGGGCGGGGGGGCTCATTGCGCCGGGCGGTTCGCCCGCCCGGTTCTCGGGGCTTCCCGCCCGGTTCTCGGCCTCCTGAATGGCCCAGAAGGCGCGGTTGCAGCCTTTCTTAAAGCCGGCGATGACTTGGCCGAGATGGGTGCGTTGTCCACTCTTGCTGACGATGGGGTCGCGCACGATGAGAATGAAATGCAGATGTTCGGGCATGATGACATACGCATCGACCGTTACCATCTCATAATGAGCGGTGATGGCGGTGAGCAGCTCGTGCTCTACGGCGGTGCCGACAGCGGTGAATGTTATGGCTGCACTGTCGGCATGGTCGCCGGTGAGCGTACCCAAGGGACGCCCCAGGCTTTCTGCCACCTTTATCGTGATGTGGTAGATGCCTGGGCGCGTGTAGTCGTGAGTGGCTGACCTGCGGCCGAAGTGATGCTGGGTTTCTTTCCTTATTGTCATTCTTTTTCCCGGCGGGCGAACCGCCGGGCACTGTTTTGCCAGAGACGCGGGTTATTTCACTGCAATCTTCTTAGTATACTCCTGATCGATGGTCTGTACGATGTAGACACCGGCGAGGTTGACGCGTGTCGTGATGATCTCGCCCGGCTTGATCTTGAAGGTGTTGAGCGTGACACCATTGGTGGTGACGACGCGCACCTCGGTCTCGTAGCGCAGGGCAGACTCGACGATGACGCTTCTGTAGCCGGCACTGATGGTGAGTGTGCCCGGCTCGCTGTTCTTATGAGCTTGCGGCTTGTTCATCTCGTCAGCATCCATGCCGAATCCTATGCTTCGTGTCATGCGCGTCTCGTCGCCGACCGCCATGAAGTAAGGACGGAAGGCGTAGACTGACGTTGCGGCACTCACCTTGTTGAAGCGGCTGACGTCGGTCTTGCCGTCGCTGTCGGTATCGACATCGGCCAGCACGTAGTGAGGCGTTTCGGCCTCAAAGTCCATATTCAGGTAGCTGGGCTTGAAGAGGTAGTTCGTGTTGCCGTATGTCGCTGTGGATGTCTTTGCCTCCTTGTCGCTGACGCTGATGGTGGCGCCAGGATTTGAGACGAACGTGATGGTCTGCTTCTCAATCTTAGCAGGACGCGTTGTGGCTGTCGTCGTTGCGTCGAACGAGCCGCTCAGGTCGAACTCGAAGTAGGTGGCGCCCGGTAAGCCGAGCAGGTAAGGCGTGCCCTTAGCCAAGAGCGGATACTTCTCGTATGGACGCGTCTTGCTGTAATAATCCTGATAGGTGTCGTTGTTGTAGTCCCTCTGGTTGTGGCTGACGCCCTTATAGTAGTAATCCCAGAGGAAGGTGTTCTGCACCGTCTTGGTAAGATCGCCGCTCTTGCTGGTAGGATGGCTGAACGTGGCGGTCAGGACGTTTGTCGCTTCCTGGCCTTCCGGTGCGGTCATCGTGCTGCCGTTCGCCATTTCTCGCAGCCAGTATTCGTGGCCTATCTTCGTGCCGGTGCCGTTCTTGCTCGTCTCACTGCCGCTGTAGAAGTGGGTAATCTCACCCTTCTGGTCGGTGGTGACCAGCTCAGCGGTGAACGGCAGGCTGATGGCTTGCCAGCCCTTCTTGCGGTCGACGAACTCATCGTCGTCGGGATAGCGCTGATACCACATGACGAGACCGTCGTCAAACTTATAGCTGAGCGGGGCGTTGAAGTCCTGCTTGTCGACCAGCTGGTGGCTGCGCGTGGCAATGCCGTTCTCTACCCAGTGGCCGTGGACGGAAGCTGACGTCTGGTAGGCGACGTTGCGGTACTTGTCGGCACTCTCTTCGTAGACGTTCTCCAAGAGGTAGTTGCTGACGACGGTGGCCGTCTTCTCAGCCGCCGTCTTGTTTTCGCCGGTGGCTGCGGTGTAGACCAGCAGGTTCTGCGTCAGGTCAGCGTTACGGAAGCCGGTGAGTCCGTCGTCGTCGAGCAGCGGCGGATAGAACATCTTGTCAAGACCATCGGCAGTACCGTCAATCCATCCGGCGGCGTAACTTCTGTAGGACGGATACGAACCGTACTTCTTGTCGGTGAAGTCGATGGCGGTCATACCCTTGTTGGCCACCTTCGTGGGCTTGTTCTTATCCGTCGGTGCAAAGATGGCGTTCGGGTTGAAGTGGGCCACGCGCATGGTGTCGTTGCGGAAGTAGGCCGGAGCGCGGTAGACGCGGTTACCCTCCATATCGGTGGCCACGTAGTTGCCGCTGCGCTTGATGGCCGATGGCACGCTGTCGTGGCTGAGGCCGTCGACATAGCCGTAGTTCAGTGACTGGCCGAAGTACAGGTAGTCGTCGGGCCAGATGGGGTAGTACTTGCGGACGGTCTCGCCGTTGCTGTTCTTATAGGTGTGGAGACGCACGTCGTCGACAGTGGGGATGACGCCGCCGTTGCCGCCGTCGTAGATGAAGTCACCGTCGGCAAAGCGGTCCTCGACGTACATCACACCGCCGTTGCCCGTCGAGCAGATAGAGGCGTCGTTGTTGAAGTATTTACCCGTCTGAAGGGCGGTTTCGCCGTTCTTCCAGAAGTTGTAACTGACGCCCGTGCCCGACTGGTGGTCGCTGTAGCGCTTGAAGAGGTAGAAGCCGTTCAGGTCGTAGGCCACCTCGCCGTTGTAGAAGGCCTTGGCAGGCTTGCGGACGGCTGTGCCGTACGTGCTGTTGGCAGCGTGGTTGGTGTACTTGTTCGTGGCGTTGTCCTCTTCTGCGTAGTAGCAGTTCACAATCTGGATAGGTCCTCTTGTCTCCGTCTGAGCTGATGTCCTGGACGGGGTGCCGAATACGGGCTTCTCAGTCTTGGCGGCCGTCGACGCGGTGCTCATCCAGCAGTTCTCCAAATAGCCACTGCCCTGCTCGGCGATACCGGCACCGGTGAACTTGCCGCTGACGCCGAGGTTGAAGACGTCGCCGCAGAGGTGGTTGAAGAGTGAGTGGTCGAGACCGCTCAGGTAGTGGCCGTCACCGTGGAAGGTGCCGTCGAAGCAGGTCTCGCTGGTGCTGCCGATAGGCGTCCAGGTAGACGTGCTGTGGTCGATGTCGGTGCGCAGGAAGAACTCCAGGTTCTTGCCGCCGCCGACCGTCGACTTGTTGAGCAAGGTGTGACCATAGATGGGCGAGGTGGTCTCAGTAGGTGAACTGCTGAGCACAGTGAGGTCGTAGAGATTCTTGAACAGGTCGAGACCGTTCTTGCTGCCCTCGGCGTCCTTGCTGTAGTCGTTGATGTAGATCTTCGGCTCTATCTTTCTCTTCTCAATCAGGTCTTTGTGGTCGATGTAGTAATGGTGGGTCAAGTCGCCCATCACCTTCTTCAGGTCGTGGTAGTTGGCCACCCTGACGGGTACAGCGTTCGAGTAGGTCTTGCCGAGATAGGTCTTGGCGTAGTAGGCCACGAGGAAGCTGTCCTGATAGAGGAAGAGCGGGTCGTTGTTCGGCGTGTATTCGACGCCGTTAGAGTGGCTCTCAGCATCGTGGTCGTTGTCGAAGAGTTCCCAGCCGCCACCTGTCACCTCGTAGGCACCTGCTGACACGAACGGCTCCTTGATGCTGATGGAGGTGCCCGGCAGCACGATGTCGGGAGCTAAGATATCCTCCACGGTAGGCACACCGCTCTTGAAGTTGATGTGGATGTTGAGTATGTGGCGCTCGCTGACGGGCGTGATGTTCATACCGCCCATGTCGGTCTCGACATAGTCGTACTGGTAGATGACGGTGATGATTTTCTCAGACGACAGGTCGTTGATGTCAGAGTTACGCGTCACGTAGAGCGTGCTGGTCTCTGTGGGCGACGTGCCGTGGATGGAGAAGTTGGCCTGTTTGTTGGTGAGGGCCGTGTAGTTGTCCTCACTGATGACCGTGCCGGCGGGTACGGTTCCTCCTGGACTGTATGTGCCTGTTAAAGTAGCAGAACTGCTGGTGTAGGTATGGCCTTCATCGTTGCTGACTAATTGCGTAGCCGTCACGCCAGTAGCATTTGTGACCGCGTGGCCGCCATTGGCTTCTGTCGCAATATCGTAGCCTTCACGGCAATAGAAATAGGTGCCCTCTGCTGTGAACTTCAATTTCGTAACGTGTGTCTTGTCGTCGTCACTGAGTTCGCTGTAGGTGGCACTGCTGATGACCTGTCCGGCAGCGTATGGCGTATCGCCGAGCACGATGGTCTTGTTGACGATATAGTAGTACTCAGGAAGATTTCCGTTCTTGTCCTTCTTCACACTGATGGGCGAGTAGTAGTAGCGCTCGTTGAGCAGGCGCTCAAACTCCGTGCGACTGAGCACCGTATCAGTTGCGGCGGTTTTTATTGTGCCATTATCAGATTCGTAAGTAATAGTAGCTGGTCCATCTGCCGGTGCTTTGAACGTAGCAGTGTAGTCTATCGGTGTCTGCAGCGAGTATCGAGCCTTGTTCTGGGCAGCTTCGTCGGCTGTGCTGTAGTCCAGACCTGTATCTGCGTCATAACCGTCGTACTGGTACTTAACACCTTCTGCCTTGGTGAACGCCGAGTCGACGAGCAGGTCGAGTGCGTCGTAGTTGAAGATGAAGTTCTGACGGTCTTCAGCCGACATACTGCTGAAGGCTGACATAGCGCGGTAGTTGTTGCCTTCCTTAAAGAGCTCGCCGCCGTACGAACCTTCGCTCGTACAGTAGTAGGCGGGCACGATGAACTTAGAGATTTCAGCAGCAATCGCCTTCTCTTCGTCAGTAGCCCCTGCCTTATTATACTCATTATACCGTTCGGTCTTCTCTGACTCCGTCATACGCGTGTCGCGATAGATGTAGTCATTCGTGCCGAGTGTGATGGTGTTGGTCACGACGTAGGCTGGCGCAACCTTTCCGCTACTCTTCAAACTTGACCATTGACTTTGTGTATAATCAGACTCAACCAGTGCAGCGCCTTTGTAGAAGCGTTGTGACACATTGTTCTTGTTCTGAGTTTCTAAGATGTCGGTCGTTACAATCCAGGCAGGCTCAAACGTTGCCTGCTTGCCGAGTGCTGCCTTCTTGTCATCATCCATGCCTGGATCTGCCCAGGCCGTCTGATAGGTGTTATAGATTCCCTCAGAGATGATGTTGCCTACCTTGTATTCTTCCTGACCATAGAGACCGGTTACGCGTGGTGTATAGGTAGGACCATTCTCGTAATTAGCCTTGCCGGTTGTCTTGTCATTATATGTCCTGGTGGTAATCTTGCCATCCTGTGAATCACCAGTCTTCGGCGAGTACCACGTATCCCAGAGTTCGGGGTTGTTCACCTTGTAGGTAAGGAGATAGCCCGTCTCGTGGCGCATGTTGTTGGACTCGTGGAACACGTCGCTGAAAGCCTTGTACACGTCGTTGCCCTCGTCGTCTTTTTTCACGATGTCGGCACCGCTGCCGTCCTTCGTGGCTACTAGCACAGCAGGCACAGCAGGCATGTCTTCCTCTAACACCTGTTTGTGGTTTTTGGCGTAATCCTCAAGGCCTTCGTATTCGCTCCTGAGCATGACATAGCCCTTCGGGTAATACTTGTCGCTAACCTTACAGCTGTCGGTAGTGACGTAGGTCTGCTCTACGAAGAGTTCACGTTCTGTCTTGCTCAACAGACAGTAGTCCCAATAGCTGATGGGGTCGTTGAGTCTGTACTCGACGTCGCGCAGGATGAGCTTTTCCGTCGGTCCGAGTTTCTCTTTCAGGTGGTTCGAGTAGTAGGCATAACGGTTAGGCATGATGTTCATCAGCGTCATCTTGCCGTGTGAGGCCGAGGTGATGGTGAGCGGGATGTTCACCACCTCGCTATAGGCATTCGGCGTACCCGTGTAAGCCGAGATATACTGGTCGTAGACGTAGATAGACCCCTTGATATACCAGTAGTGGGCTGGTACGCCGTCGGGCGCTTTGTACTGGCTCTTGTATTTGCCGCCCTGGTTGTAGCAATCGTCGATAATCGTCTGGCTGCTATGTACGAAGTTACCCGATGTCTGCCATTCCTCCTTGTTGGTATCCACTTCATCATAGCGGTATTTCTTACGGCTGACAGCATCTTCGTTCAGTTTTGTCAGGGTGAGCTGTTTCAAACCTGTCGGGTTGCGCTTGCCGTGGACGTTCTTGGCGTAGACGAAGCCACCGCCGACGCCCGGCTGCACATTGATAAGGTCGAGCTCTACGACGCCGGTGATATAGCCCCAGTCCTTGCCGTAGAGGCTGTCGCCCTTGCTCTGTTCGGTGGTCAGCTCCAAGTAGACACCTGACGACAGAGCCACCTTATTATAACTGCTGCCGTTGTTGCGCTTGCGGTCGTTGTGGAAAGCGGCTTTCCAGTCGTAGTAGGTGGCCGTGCCGTAGGCTTTTCCACCGTCGCCAGCGTTACATTGATAGGTCTCTTTATCATCGTTCTCAGTGGTGCGCACAGCTCCGGCTGCAGATGTGGCTCCGTCGCCGCCGAAGTCGACGTCGCTGGTCAGGGCTCCGAGGTAGTTCACGGTGTTATAGATGCCGAAGTAGTTGCCGTGCTGCTTGTCGCGGCTGTCGGTGTCAATGCTTCTCAGTGAGACCTTTTTGTTCAGCGACACCTCGCGCACACGGTTGATGGTGTAGTTGGTGTAGTCTACGGTCTCAGGAACACGGTCCTGAGCACCTTGCATCACCATGCGGCTGCCGAAGACGCCGCAGAAGTCGGCACGCTGGATGGTGTTCATGATACGTCCGGCATAGCGTGAGCAGACGCCGTTCTCTATCCAGTAAGTAGTGGCTTCCGAGTCGTTGTTGGGTTCCCAACTCTTGGTCGTCTCGTTATATTTCAGGATTGGCGTACTGTTATCCGTCAGTGATTCATATTGTTGGGTTGACACGTTAAATCTGAGGAACAGTGCTATCAGGTCGTCGTAGGTGATGGTAGAGCCTTCGCCGTAGGTCTTGCCATCCTTGTCCTTACACGACTTCTTGCACTTGTAACGTATCTCGTAGTAGGCACCCTCACGCTTGGGCAGAGCGTCGTATTGTGCTCGTGTAATCTCGGGCGTGATGCTATAATAGTCGGTGCCGTAGTTGGTGATGTTCAACTCGCGGTAGCCGTCGACGAGCGTCAGGTTGCCGTCGCCGTAGAGACCGCCGGTATGGCCGGTGCCGATGGTGATGAGGTCACGGTGATAGACGTCGTTGATAGAAGCTGTGGCGTTGCCGTAGACGGTGGTGGTGTTGGCGTGTACAACGGCAGAGCCTGCCGAGGTGTTACCGCCGGCAAACACGGCATTGTGGATGATGATGCCCTCCTTATTGGGGTCGTTCTTGCTTACCTTCTGCCATTCAGGATCGTTCTTGTTACCTAAATAGTTGAGGGCACTCGTCGGCACGAAGCTGCCCGCCTTATAGGTCGTGCTGCCAAGTGTGATGGCCTCATTGGCCTTGCACCAGGGCTCTATCAGCACCTTGCAGTCTTCGGTGAGCACTTTTTCAGATGCGGTACCTACTGTGACAAAGGAGCCGTTCTCGTACTTGTAATAGTAGCCGTCGCCGCTGCTGTCGTTGAAGCGCTGTCCTGACTTCTTGCCAATGCTCAGCTTGTGGGCGCTGTTCTCGTAGGCGCTGTGGACGAAGCCGATATCGCCGCCACCGAAGACGTTGCCCTGACCCAAAGCCACGGAGATATCGGTGCCGACCTCGCCGCCGTAGATGTCGACCTCGGTCTGGCCGAAGACGTAACCCTTGGCGCTGCGGTCCATGGTGGCTTTCTCTTCCTCGGTCATCCAGCCTTCGCCGCCCCAGTTGTCGTAACCACGACCGCCGCCGAAGACGTCGCGCTTCACCCAGCCGTCGTACAGCTGGACGAGGGTCTTGCCGGCCTTGTAGATGGTTGCGCCAGCTTCGGTGACGAGGGCTCCTGCAGGTGCAGGATGCGCAGCCCCCGAGAGCATCGTACCACGCCCCACAGGTCCGATCTCGCCTCCGCCATGCAGACTGCCGCGTACGACACCGCCATACATCTCAATATGCGTGCTGTCCACGTAGCTGTTGGCTACGTAGCCGCCACCGAAGATGTTGCCGCCCTTGGCCAGAAGACTGTCGCCCGGAGCCTTGTCGTGGAGTTCTTCCACGTATGCGTTATTGTCGTAGCGGTAACCGATGTAGCCATTGTTGACCTTGATATTGGCACAGCCATAGACAGCACCGCCCTCGCCGCCACCATAGACATTACGCGTGATGGAGGGAATACCGTCGACGTGGCTCTTGCCGTCGGGCTTGCCGATGACCACGTAGGTCTTGCCAGGGACGTCGGGCTTCTCTGCGTCGCTGACATTCTCGTAGATATGGCCGTCGTGCCAGCCTACGTTACCACGATAGCCGCCACCATAGACGTTACGCACCGTACCGCCCTGGATATAGGCCGTGGCGCTGGCCGTGAAGCCACCGGCCTTGTAGCCGCCCGTCGTGTTTTTGCCTTCGCGGAACCAGTTCTGAACGGACCCCGTCGTTCCGGCAGCAGAGAGGTCCTTTGTGACGGTGCCGCCGAGCACGTCAATATAGGTGGTGCCGTAGACATTGCCGCTATTGGGGATGGTATCGCTGCCCAGACCGCCACCGTAGGCATAGCCTGCGACGGTAGCACCCTCGTTGATGTGGACGTTGGTGTTGTATTTACCGCCTAATGCGGTATTCTTGGCCAGCGCGTTATTCAGACCGTTGTCGGTATAGTCGTGCAGGCCGAGTTCCAGGTCTGAATCATGATCCTCCCATTCGTTGAGTGTCTGAAGGTTGATGACCTTGCCGTTATAGCCGCCTCCATAGACGCTTGCTACCTGTGCCCCTGACAGCAGATTGACCTCCGTGTACTGCGCCCACGAGTCTTCACCGTAGCCGGCACCGTAGACGGTAGCCAAACTCGTCTGCTCCTTGTCTGTCCAGACGGGCTTGCGGATGTTCACTTGGGTATAGAGTGTGCGGTCGGCTCTGTTGTTGCCGCCAAAGATGGCCTTGACGGCGGCATTCTCACTGTTGTAGTTGACCTGCGACTCGTACACGTCGCAGGGAATATCGACATTGACGCCATAGCCGCCGCCAAAGATGTTCTTCGCCTCGATAGTCGAACCCTCGGGGACGTTGACCACGGAGCGGCGCACGATACCCTCCTCGTAACTGCCGCCGTAGACGTTGCCGACCTGGCCTCTGATAAGGTCGACGATGGCTGACACCTTGGGCAGCTTCTTCAGGTAGGCCTCGTAGTCACGCTGCTGCTGGTTGGTGGCATCATCTGCTGGCTTGACCATCGGCTCTATCTTCATCTCCTTCCTCATACCCAGACCGTTGCTTCGGCCGGCGCCGAAGACGGCGGTCGACGTGAAGTTGGTCATGTCCTGGGGGATGTCGACGAACACGTAACTGCGATCCTGCATGAAGTCACCCACGTGATTGGGATAATTGCCGCTGCTGCCCTGACCGGCACCGAAGACCTGCGCAAGACGGCTCTCGTTATTGTTGATCGGGCGGATGTTGACAAAGGCATTGTCTATCCACGGCAGCTTGACGTCCTTGAACTTGACATCGTAGTCGTATTCGCCGAAACAGCCGCCAAAGATGTTCTTGATGCTGCCCTGAAGGTATTCTACGTAGGATGAGGCTGTCAGCACGTCGGGGACGGCGTCGGGCGACTTGCTGTCATAGCCGAAGATCTTGGCCTTGTCGCCGGCATAGTCTCTGACGCAACTGCTGAAGTCCTTGGTGCCAAAGATGCGGCCGCCCAGGTCGTTAGCACCGTAGATATGGTCGCGCATATAGGGGAAGCCACTCTCGCCGATGTGCGTTTCGGCATAGCCTAAGATGTCGGCGTTACAGCTGCCGCCCCACGAGTTGAAGAGGCGTCCGTTGTTCAGGTTCACTTGGGTGTTGCCGACGATGATACCGGTGTTGTTGCCGCCATAGATGAACTCGGCCTCGGCCATCTCCTCAGAACTATCCAAACTGCGTTGAACGCCTTTGCGCTGGCCGTTGAGGTTGACGGTGGTGCTGTACTTGGCGTCAGGCACGGTGGGATAGACGTAGCCTGTCGGTATCGCGTCGCTCTCGCCGGCGTTGTCATGCCAGGTGCCCTTGCCGATGGCGCCGTTCTCGCTGCCGCCGAAGATCTGGAAGGTGTAGCCGCGCTCAAGGTTCACCGTAGTGCTGCCCCAGATCTCAGTGTCCTTACCCTTGCCGCCGCCATACACGTTCAGGGCCTCGCCCAACACGTCCATGCCCTGCTCGTTGAGGATGACGCCCGACTTACGACTGGTGATGGTGTAGTCTTCGAAGTCGTAGAGGATATCGTCATCCTTCTCCTCGCCTTCGAAGGCGTCGAAGATGGCGTGCCGGTCGTGAAGGGTACCCTTCAGGCTGATGACGACGTTGCCGTTCACGTGGCCGCTCTCGTTGCAGCCGCCGTAGACGTTAGCGCCAACGAGGCGGCGGGTCTTGTCCCACGCCGTGGCCATGCCGGTCTTCAGTGTGTCGCGCTTGATGATTTCCGGCACGTAATTGCCGTCCTTGTCTAAGTTGACGGTGTTCCACTCCAAGGCCGTTCCTTCGTCGTTCAGACGCATGGGCAGAAGCTTGATTTTCGACAGGTTCATGTGGATACGGTCCTTGATGTTGCCGCTCTCGTCAGTATAGCTCAGCTGCTCGCTTTCGTCGCCTAAGATGCCGCCTTCGTAGCGTGCGTTGTAGCCCGTTTTCGCAATGTTGGCGTTGTTACAGCCGGCCACTAACTTATCGTAGATGTAGAGGGGCACCTCGGGGGTGATGTCAAGGGTTCCGGGGTAGGTCATGCTACCGCGGTTGCCGCCGTAGTAGAGAGAACCGATGTAGGTGGTGTAGGGGTCGTAGTCCAAACGGTCGCCCTTCTTGGTGTCCTCGGCTATCATGCGGGGCAGGTGGCTCATGGTCACACCCTTCATGTATTCAGGGAATACCGACGGGTCAGTCAGGTTCATGGAACTGAATTGGCTCTCATTGTCCGCATAACGCTGCAGGATATCCTCATTCACCATGCTTTCGCCGTTGTTGCCTAAGAAGACGTTCTTGGCAATGACGTGCGAACCGATCTTCAGCTCTGCCAAGGGGTAGTTGGCCAGGTTCTTGTGCTTCTCGTCGGACTTCAGCGTCGCACAGTTACCGCCAACGAAGACCGAACCGCCGATGATGGTCTTCTTCTCCTCCGTTCCTCGCAGCAGAATCGACACCTGCTCGGCGTTGGGGCGGATGTCGTTCAAGGCTTCGGCAGAGCTGGAATACCCCTCGGTGGTGTAATAGTAGTCGCCCCAGATATCGTCTTCCTCCCAGTTCTTATTGTCGGTATAGGCGTAGGCACCGTTACCGCCGCCGTAGACGTTGCCGCGCACGCTGGTGTGGATGCCGACGGCGTTGCCGAAGTAGACCTTGCCGCGCACGTCGTTACCGCCGTAGACGTTGTTGACGTCGCCACCGGCAATAAGGACACGGGCGGCGAGGTTACGTGGGAAGTTATAGCCGACGATGTCGTTGTCCACCTCGTCCACGTCTTCATACTCGCCCGTGGTAGCGTTCTTCTTTTGCGGACGCACGTCGGCCATACGGCAACCGCCGAATAGGTCGTTGACGACGATGGTCGAGGTCTCGGGGATATTCAGGTACAGGCCGTGCTCGTAGATCATGGCGCCGCGGTTACCGCCGCTGAAGAGCGAGCGTACGCTGCCGTCTTGCAAGTACCATGTGGGACGGATGGCCATCGTGTCCTTGTTGTTGCCGCCGAAGAGACAGCCTATCTGGAACTCGTCGCTCGTGGGGTGAGAGAGGCTGGTATTGATACCCATCTCCTTGAAGCGCGGGGTGGTCAGCAGGTTCTCGTCGCCCTCGCAGATGCTGACCACCACCTCACTGGGGTTGTTGACGCAGATGATGTTCTTCTCCGTCACGGTGGCGTTGTTGCCGCCGCCATAGGCGTAGGTGATGGTGCCGCCATGGATGTCAAGATAGCTCTTCGCCAAATCTGGAACAACGAAGCCGGCATCGCCTTTGGGGGTCTTCTTCCAGGCTACAGGGTCGTCACTGGACAGTTTCGGCTTGGCGTAGATGTTGTGTGTCACGCTGTCTTCGTCTTGGACGTCCTCGTAGGCATAGTCGCCGTTACCGCCACCGAAGAGCTGGCCGATGAAAATCTTCGGCGCTTTGGAGACTTCTACTGCTTTGCCGTCCAATGTGTCGGCCTTCGTGGTGACCAATACGAAGCTGTTCCAGGTGGAGTCAACGCTGTGAGCCTGAGCGTCTTTCAGCTCCTTGGGCAGTCGTGTGATCGCGTTGGGATTATCGCCGATGATGCCCGCGATGTCGTTACCGCCATAGACGTGGTTGATGACCATGCTGTCGGAGGCGTGTTCGCCGTCAATGTGTACAAAGGCGTTACCGCCCACATTAGCCATACGGGCACCGCCGAAGACCTTGCCCGCAGGGTGTCTCACAGGCTCTTCGGAGTCGGTGGAGCGCGCGCCAATATTACCGGCACGCACGGTGACGGTTGTATTGCCGCTGACATACCCTTCGTTGCCACCGCCATAGACGTTGCCGCCAATCGTTATCTGACCCTTAGCAGTCAGCGGAAGAATCAGCAACAGGAATACCCATAAGGCCCAACAAAGCCCATTGGCCCCATTGGTCTTATTAGTCCTATAGGTCTTATTAGTCCTATAGGTCCCATAGGTCCCATAAGTCCCATAAGTCCCATAGGTCCCATAGGTCCCATAGGTCCCATTGGTCCTATTCGTCCTATTCGTCCTATTCCTCCTATTACTCCTATTCGTCATTTCATTCAATCTTCATCGTCGGACTATCCAAGTCGGGGTCTGACAGTACATACAAGTACGTCGGCTCGACGGTAATCTTCAACGTGTATATCTTGCCGCGCTCCAGTCTCACTTTGTTGAATTTCTCACGCGGTCTTATCTTGTTCATGGCCACGCAGTCCTTGCGGACCAGGTTGCCTTCTTTGTCGTAGACATCATATTTCGACTGCAATATGTAGTATTGGTCGCTGTTGGTAAAGGGAATAAACCCTAAGTTGTCCGTCCAGTTCTCGCCCGTAGGCAACGTCAGCGGATTGGTCTCATCATGGAAGATGGCTACTGGATCCATAGTGTCGTTCCCCACGGGGGTAAAGACGATATCCCCGCTGATAGGCCACGCGCCAGTGTTGTTGGCTTGCAGGCTCACCGTAGTGCTTACCTTCTTCGTCATCGGACTTTTGCAGGCTTCGTCGTTGAAGATCGACAGGCTCAGCTCCTTCAGTTTGATGGTGCGCAGCGCGGCATAGTCGCTGCCCACACGCATGCGGAAGCGCATGGCTGCGTAGAGGTGGTCGAACAGCAGGAAGATGTACGACGTGTTGCCCATATCGATGGTGCAGCCGAAGTCGCCGGGCTTGGGCTGCGACACGGGCTCGGGCTGGGCATTCTCGCCCTCACCCTTCGTGCCATGCTTGGCGCCCACGACGATACACACGTCCTGGTTCATGACGCTGTTCAGGGTCAGATTCATCGTGGCTCCTTCGGCGTAGCTGCTGCCGTTGGGCGTGATGACGTTCGAGCTGGTGGTGTCGCTCAAGGCACTGAACGGTACGATACCATAGAGGTAGTAGCTGTTGGCAGCCACCTCCAAGTCGATGACCCACTTGCCGGTGCCGTCGCGCCTGAAGCGCCGTGCCTCTGCTTTGTTGGTGCCGTTGGTGCCGCTGGTGAAATAGGTGCAGATGGCTGCTTTCTGGCCCCTCAGCTTCATCTCGTCGCTGATGTACGACATCTCGTTGTAGGGCTTGAAACCCTCTGGTGGCCACTCAATCTCGCCCGCACGGGTCGTCTCCGTCTCGGCATAGGACGTCACGTAGGGAGCCAGCTCCACGGTAGTCCCCTGCCGCCGCACTTCCTCGTCGTCAGAGCACCCCATAAGCCCCATAAGGCTCATAAGTCCTATAAGTCCCATAGGTCCTATTCGTCCCATTGGTCCCATTGGTCCCATTAGTCCCATTGGTCCTATTCGTCCCATTAGTCCTATTCGTCCTATTCGTCCTATCCGTCCTATCCGTCCTATCCGTCCTATCAGTCCCATTCTCTTCACCAGTTATACAATATTAAGTCGCCCTCAGCGCCATACTCCCAGTCCGTATAGACCGAGGTCACTTCGCCGAAGTCCACGCCGCCCTCTTCGTCCACCTTAAATATATAGGTGTACTGCCGGTTGGGCAGCCACGTCATAAACTGTGCGGGCACTCTACAGCCTCTGTTCACATCACCGTTCACGGTCACCGTGAGCCTGTAGTTCTGCTGCCCTCTGATGGGCAGCACCGCGTACCACTTTTCGGGCGTGTCGAATTTATCTATCTCGGCGCCCGTCTGGGTGCCGCGTGTGCTCTCCCAGCTCTCCGTTTTCTCTGTCCCCGTGATGGGGTAAGTCACCGTCACTGTACCCTTGACGGCTATCTTCTTGGTTGCCGGCTTAAATATCGGGTCTTCCAAGTTCAGGTCAGCCAAGTCAACCGCCGGGTCGGCCGAGACGAAGATGAAGCGCACCCGCGCTATCGGCTGTTGGAACTCTAACTTCACGGGCTGTCCAAACTGCTTGTCGTTGTAGTCGTGCAGATGGCCCGTACTGAACCACAGCTTGGTGTAGAACGGTGCCGTATCCTCGTTGGTAGCATCAACCGTCATCGTCAGCACCCCATTCGTCCCATTCGTCTCATTCGTCTCATCAAAGCTCCACTGAGTCCCCTCAAGGCCCGTCACTCCGAAGAAACGGTAGGCGTTGGCGTCCCAGTCCCAGTATTTGATGGTCTGTTCCGGCCCCGTCGTCTGCTGGTTCACATACTCCCAGCCCGACGTATTCGTCTTCGTCGATGCTTCCGACAGGCCGTCCCAGTTCACCACATAGCCCGGCATCACCGTCTGGTATTGGGTGTAGTTGTCTCCACCAGCCTTCGTGTTTTTATAGGCCCACACCCTAAAGGTCGTCGCCTTGTCCTTCAGCGCCGCACGGGTCACTCCCGCTGTCGCACGGGTCGTTCCCTCTGCCGCACGGGTCACTCCCTCGTTCTCCGTCAGTCCGCCGTAGAAGCTGATGGCTGTCCCCTCGTCGCCGCCGCCTGTCGGCGTCGTCTGCTGCTGGGCAGCCGCCCACTCCACGTCATCGCTGCCTGAGCTGCAGCCCATAAGTCCTATAGGTCCCATAAGTCCTATAGGTCCTATAAGACCCATAAGTCCCATAAGTCCTATTCGTCCTATTCGTCCCATTAGTCCCATTAGTCCTATTGGTCCTATTCGTCCCATTCGTCCCATCAGTCCCATCACTCCCATCACTCCTCTCATCTCCCGCCTCCTTTCTCTCTCAGCAGCCCTTCCAGCTCCGCAATCCGCGCTTTCAGCTGCGCATTCTCAGCCTCCAGCTCCGCGATGCGTGCTTTCTGCTCGTTGCGGTATCCTAAGCGGGCGGCCGTCATCTGCTCACGGATGCCGCCTTTTTCCACGAAGTTCTTCTGTAGGGCATTCAGCAGACGCCTCATCATACTGTCGAACTGGTGGATGAGGGTAAGCGTGATGTTAGCGATGGCCTCGTCAGACCGACGGTCGATGTCGACCATGAAGTCGGCAGCCTCCACATGGTGCTTGCAGAACTCACGGGTCTTCACCGCCCGCTCGTCCTTGAGCGACCATATCTGCAGGTTGCGCACCCGCAGATAGTCCTCGTAGTCTACTAACAGTTCCTGCATGCTTGCTCTCGCGACATTCATCAGCTTCAGTTCCGTCTCCGACGAGGTGGAACTGGCTGCGCTCCCCTCGGCGATGTTCTGCTTACCCGAACGGGCAGCCTGCACCATCTGGTCGATGGTGCGGTCGCCACGGGTAAGGAACCGTTGGGTGAAGTAGAAGGTGAGGTCATAGATGACCGTCGCCTTCTTGAACACCTTGAGGTTCTCGTAGCCGCCTCCCTTGTGGAGGAATGTCCTTGGAGCTTCCATTCTATTCTGTTCTCTTAATAATAGGCCTCATAAGTCTCATAGGTCCTATAGTCCCATTCGTCCTGTCAGTCCTATTGGTCCTCTCAGTCCTATTAGTCCCATTGGCCCTATTCGTCCTATTCGTCCTATCTCAGCCCACTGGTGACCATCGCTCGAGCTTGCTCGCTTCGCTCGTCGAAAGCCCCCAGTGGGCGTAGAGAGTGGTTAATACTTGTCTACAACCTTGATGACCTTGTAAATCTTCACGGCAGGCTTGTATCCTGTATTAGCAACGAAGTAAGATGATACGTCTGTAGAATCTGTAAATCCTGAAGTATCAACTTCTGTTGCTCCCGTATTATTAGTATAATATTTTGTTCCTTCTACATACGTACCTGTTGCCGCAACATATGGATCACCTACAGCATTTCTAGAGTACTCAAATACATAGTAGCCTGCAGCTGATGTCTTTGTCCAATACTGATCTGCTTCAGCAGTTCCGTCTGCCGCAACAATTACGTTCGAAGAACCATCAGCAGCTGTGTAGTATACTTCGTCCTTTTTAACAGATGTACCTGCTGATACAGGTGTAAACGTCGGAGCTGCAGGAGTGAACATCGCACAATTAATATCAATAGCATTACCATCAGGTGCGTCTGTAGCAGCAATCGAAGTTTCTGCATTAAGAGATGCATCAGCGTTGGTTACAGTCATCTTAAAGTTATTGGCATCAGTGACTTCCCATACTCCAGTGGACTTTTCAATAGTCTTCAATGCATTAGCAACAGAAGCTTCAGTGATGGTCTGGTTCGGAGTCGTTATTTCATCATCGGTGTCCATATCTTCAAGCGTAACAGTGTAGAGCTTAGCATTTGTACCTACCGTCAGAGCTTGAGCTGTTGAGCCTTCCATAACTGTAACATAGATATTTGAGCCTGACAGGTACTCATTATCAGTAATCACGTTAGATGCTTTTGCGTATGTCGTGATGCTTGGCTCCGTAACAGTGGTGATGTACTCAACATTACCGTCCTCAGCCAAAACCTCCACAGCGTCGAAGGTGATGGGGTAGAGCTTGTCGTCAGTAATCTTAAAGATATAGGTGTATGCAAATCCAGGCTTCCATTGTAGGTATTTGGCAGGAATCTCAGCGGTAGCACCCGTAATCTCTATGGTTTCACCAGTAACAGGGGCAGTCAGGGTGTAGTCGAGCTTTAACTTCAGATTCTGTGTGTTAGCCTCATTGGGGAATACGCTGGTAAATGCCTTTTCTGCTTTATCAAATGTAGCAGTGCTCACAGAAGTTCCTATTGTAATGTTCTCTTTTAATCCAGTACCCAAATTCAGCACCTTTTTTGTACCACTGGTTGGGGTGAAAGATAGTGAGGGATGGTTAACTGTAGCACCGGACTTTATGTAAGTGACGTTCATGGAACCAGCGTCGCCACTCCCTGAGTTCTGAAGGTTTGCAGCAAAATTAGCTGTAACATCGTCTACCATATCTGTAAAGGCAGGGTTTGTTCCATCGTTGTCCACCTTAAACTGCTTGATAGTAACACTGTAACCAGGGTTCGTCTCATACATAGCTACGCGCACTTTGGAAGCTGCGTTGTGGAAACGGAATTTGACATTACCACCATAGGTGTTAGCGGCATTACGGTCAGTGCCAGTGGTTTTTGTAATAAATACTCTTTCTGAGAAATATAGTTTGTCAAGGTTCGCATTAGCGCCTAATGTAACGGTATAGCCGTTATCGTATACGTCGTGAGCCGGCGAATCAGTCGTTTTTTTGTCTTGAACCTTCGTAACAGTAATCTTGTCGCCTGAAATGTCAGTAGGATCTGCAGTAAAGGCATAGAAGGTATAATCTGTTGCTCCATAGTCCCAATATTTAATGGTTTGAGCTTCAGCGCCACTGTTTGACAGAACATTTTCTTGCTCTTTATCGGTGAGGGAATAGCTTACATACTCCCAACCTTTGGTGTTTGAAGTTGTTGAGTATGCTTGGTCGCCCCATTTTACGACGTAGTTCTTGAAAACCAGATTTGTAGCCCCAACATTACCAGCAAGATCGGTACTCTCATTCTTGATACCATATACAAAGAACTGGTTGTTCAGGTCGGTAGCTGCCGCAGCACCCGTCTTGTCCGCACGTGTAATAGCACCCACGCCAGAATTGAAGCTAATGGCAGCCTGTCCATTTGCCTCTTGCAGGTTGTTGTCACCCACGTAGTCGTCGCTCGTGCAGCTGACCATTGCTGCGAGCGCTGTTGCTAAAAGATAATAATTTTTCATATTCTTCTCGTTTTTATTCGTTATTAATTATTGTTTATTTCTCTCTGTGCGCTGCGGAGGCCCGGCCCCTTCGCGCGTGTACTTATTATTTTGTTAATCTTCTTGTTAAATTTGTTGGACTGCGGCGTATATCCCAAATGTCTGCGATAACCACTATGTCTGAGCACGCCTTGTCCATACTACTGTAGCCATAAGTACTTTTCTTTCAGTAGTCTGTTAGATTCTGCGGCTGTGTAGTATTCGCCTTTCTGGTACTGCGTCTCCGCCTCCTCTATTCTGGCTTGAAGCTCTTCGATGGAGTATGGCACCATATTGTCGCTGTTCCAGTTGTCCCACTCGTCACTTGTCTCCATGCTCTTGGCAACATCCTCCGAGATGTAGCGCATGAGGCATCTCTTGTCGCTGGCGCTCAGTCTGCTGACGCGGTCGAGAATACCGCTGTTCAGCAGTTCCTGGCTCATCCCATAGGTCATTGCTGCTGGTTCAGCAGCATTTACTGCATTGAGATCGTTATTATATTCCATCGTTATTTCTTTCTTTTTATTTCTCTCTGTGCGCTGCGGAGGCCCGGCCTCCTTCGCGCGTGTACTTATTTTATGTTAGTAGCCAAGTGGGGAGTCGAACCCCACAAGGCTTGAGAGGGTGTGTTATTGAACCCTGATGACTTTTACTGCATAAACCTTGTTCAGGTTGGTGTACTTCTGGTAGTAAGTACCATCAGCGTATGTTGTTGCTGCTATCGTACAAGCTTCATCGGTGTAGTAGCCGGTAGGCCAGCCTGTAGGTTCAGCGGTCAAATTAACTGCTGAATGATAGTCAGTGTCGGCTGCGTCTGTGCCAGTATAATACACATAAGCATAGGTGCCTGCGGTAGCAGGGAAACGAACAGCTGTATTTGCATCTATGTTTGGGATGGGATTACCGTCTGCTCCGGGGATGTTTCCAAAGGTTGCATCGCCAGTGGAGAGTTGAGCAGTAGAGAGGGGAGTCAATGTATATCCATTTCGGCCAACAATCGTTGTTGCTTCGCCCGACGTGCGTATGTTTAATGCATCCATCACTTCTGCTTCAGTAACAGTTGCTACGTTTGTACCAGTGACAGTATAAAGCGCTCCTTTTGAATCAAGATCAGAAGCTAATGTTGTGCCATCCTTCATTACCTGGATATAAATAGAATCGGATGCAACTTTATATTCTGGGCCGTCATCTTTGTAATTATGTCCCTTCTGATAGGTGGTGATGCTGGGACTTGAAACTGTGGTGATAGTGCTCTGGGTATCTTCCTGTGCTTCTAAGACGACAGCATCGAAGGTGATAGGATAGAGACCTGCGGGGTCTGTGTCGGTTTGACTTGTCCAACCGTTGGTGCCATCAGTAATCTTGAAGATGTAGGTGTAAGCGTAGTTTGGCTTCCACTGGGCATAAATCTGTGGGACGAATGCAGTGGCACCATGAACTTTGATTTCCTCACCAGAGCCGTCAATAGACTCAAGAGTGTAGTCAACGCGAAGTTCGAGGACGGTACCTTCCTCATTAGGCATAGCAATCTGATAATAATTATCGGCTGCAGCGCCTGCGAAAGATGCTCCAGCAGAAGAGCGACCGAGGAATTTTGTGCCAGTTTTCTCTCTCTTTTCCTTTGTCGTGTAATTCAATCCTGCAAACTCTTTTGTCGTTTGTTTAGTTGTAGCAGCAAAGTCGACGTGAGCCTTGTTATAGTCGGTTTTACTGATGTTAGCAGAACCGATAGTGGGGAATTTGACGGTGCATGTACCTCCTGTGTAGAAGTTGTCCTTGTTTGTCGTACCTGTGGTGAAAAGAGTTGCATTGGTTGCGCTTGCACCAGCAGCCAACGTCGTTTCATTATTGGTATAGAACTTTACGTCCTTAACAGAATAGCCGGGGACAGTCTCATATAGAGCAACACGAACCTTAGCAGCCAAAGAACGGAACTGGAACTGAATTTCGTCCTGGAACTTAGGCTGTGCAGGACTCATTGTTGCCTTATAAGCCGTCACCATATCAGCGATATAGCATTTTGCAAGGTCATCATCATCACCTTCAAGAGTGTAGGCTGCTGTTGATGCAGTGACTGCATTAATAGCTACTACCTTAACCTTTCCACTAGATAGGTCACCACTAACAATTGGGGTTGCCGTACCTGTAGAATAGGCAATAAAATCATACTGGTCAGCTGAATAGTCCCAGTATTTGATAGACTGTACAGCGTGATTGTCGCCAGCATCATTAACCAGTGTAGAAGGATCTGCAAACTCTATACCTACATATTCCCAGTCAGATGTGTTTGACTGCGTTTTTCCTGCGGTATTGGCAGCCCACTCCACTTGATAGTTATCGAAAACGGTAGTTGTGGCAGGACTCGTTGCCCCTTTGAAACCGCCGACTATAAACTTGTTATTCAACTTAGCAGCTGCATCGGCGCCGTAGTAGTCAGCACGCGTCACAGTCTTGACGCCCGATCCAAACGCGATGGCGGCCTGCTCGCTCTGATTCGTGGTCGAGGAGGTGTCCTCTCCTACGAAATCATTGCTTGTACAACTGGCTAACGCTGCGAGAGCCGTTGCGAAGAATAGATATTTTTTCATAATCGTTTGTATTTTTGTTTTTGTTATTTTTCTATTGCTTGTCACAGAACACTGTTTGCTGTTACATCTTCATACGTCCATTCACTGATGCCGCGTGTCTCCGACGAGAAGTTGACGCCGATGAGCGTTTTGGTTCGCGGGTCGGTGGTGAAGGGCAGGTGGTAGCCTTTATCCTTTATCTGTTGGAGGGCTTCACCGGCCGACTTGTCGAGCTTGAACTCGAAGATATAGATCGAGGATGCTGTCTTCACAATCATGTCCATGCGGCCGCCGTTGGCGGGACGCTCGGTGTCGACGTTGAAGCTGAGCATCTTGAAGATGACGGTAACGGCGTTCTGGAAGTAGAGCTCGCGCTTACCCACGATGCGGTAGTCGGTGTCGGCAAAGATGGCCTGCAGGCGTTGCATGAACGCCTCTACGCGTCCGCTGCGTATGTCGCGCGCCAGCAGGGCGATGTTGCTTGGGCCGTTATTCGCGCGCAAGGGGGTGTAGAACGGCACGAGGAAGCGGGTGAAGCCGCGCTCCACCTCGCGGTTGGGGAAGTCGAGGCTGTAGAGCTGGAACTCCTCGTCGTAGCCACTGATGGTCAGGTAGCCGCTCTGGTAGATGACGGGTATGGGGTTCTGCGACGTTGGGTCGATGCTGTTCAGCACATCGCCCGTCACCTGCTCCTCCGTCAGCTCATCCAAACGGTAGTTGAAGTTCTGCAGCAGTGTAACGAGATAGGTGGGCGTGCCCGTCTCGAACCAGTAGTCGTCGAAGGCTTTGTTCTTGAATGTGAATAGCAGACTGAAGGGGTTGAAGATGCCTTCCTTCTGGAACCGGTTGAAGTGGTAGCCGTCGTAGTTGTCGCGAAGCTGTCGGTACGCCTCTTCCGTGCTGATGTTGTTGTGCTGAGCCAAGGCCTCCACCTCCGTGCCGAAGTTATCGCGAATCTCCTGTTCCGTGAACCCGCAGATGCTTGTGTAGTCTCTGGCCATGGAGATGTCGTAGAGGTGGTTCAGATCGCTGAACACGCTAATCTTGCCAAACTTCGTGACGCCTGTCAGGAAAGCGAACTCGATGTAGCGATCCTGCGACTTCAGCACTGAGTAGAATGCCTTCAGCTCGCTGCGGAATGCCTCCTGCAGCTCGCTGTTGCCGATGGCGCTGAGCATGGGTTTGTCGTACTCGTCGACGAGGATGACCACTTGGCGCCCCTCCTTTTTGGCAGCCCGCTCTATAAGACCGCTGAAACGCATGGCCAGCGCCGTCTCCGACGGGCGGGTACCGTACTTCTCTTCCAGTGCTGTGAGGAAGTTGTTGAGTTCGGCCACTAAACTCTCAGGCGTGTCGTATTTGTTCTGGTTCAGGTCGAGGTGGAAGATGGGGTACGACTTCCACTGCTGCTCCAACCCCTCTATGGCGAGGCCGTGGAACAGCTCTTTGCGCCCTGAGAAGTAAGACTCAAGCGTGCTCATCAGCAGGCTCTTGCCGAAGCGGCGCGGGCGGCTGAGGAACACATACTTGTTCTCACTGACCAGTTTGTAGACAAGTGCTGTCTTGTCTACATACGCGTAGCCTTTCTCCCGAATCTCGGTGAAGGTCTGTATGCCTATGGGTAGTGGTCTCTGCATATTCACTTTTTTTGTTTCATTCCCGCGCTGGGAATACTCGTTCCCAGCGCAGGAATATCCAGTTTGTTACTGCACCTTGATAACCTTGGCGTAGTACTCGCCATCGTTCTTAGTGAACATGTCAAAGTAGGTCTGGCCGTCAATAGCCGTTTCCGTAGCGCCGCAGGCCACCTTGTCTGAATTCAGCACATACCACGTGTTGACCTGCTGCGGCAGGATAATGCAGTATTCGATAGTTGTACCTTCTATGTAGTAGTAGGCTTGTCCATCGACAGGTGCGGTCTCAGTCTTTGCTGTCGTGCAGGCGGCATCTTTGTAGAGCGTAGTAGTTTTGAAGTCTGCGTAGGCGATGTTCTTGGCCTTCTTGTACGTCATACCGTGATCCGTCGTGTAATAGTAGTCCGTACCGCTGACCGCATAACCCGTTGCGATGGTGGTGCCTGCTGCGTCGAGGTAGAAGTTGCTTACGCCCTGTCCGATGAATGCAGTTTCCATTTTGTATACATCACCTGTTTTGCTGAAGTACTTCACCCCCTTCTTGGCATCGTAATAATTTGTGGTGATATCATCGTCGGTTTCAGGAGTCCCCTTGTCGTCTGTAATGCTGTGGCTCGGGGTGTTTGCTAGGGTATAGCCTAAACGATAGTATCCCTTGACAAGAGCGTCGACAGCGAAGGTCTTTTCCTTATAGATATCCGTGTTGTTAGCGTCATCGGAAGCCGTCTTCGTATAGACGAAGGCATAGGTCTGGCCAGCACTCGGCGTGAAGCGCAGAGCCTGTTTGTTTCCTACACTGATGGCATTGCCGTCAGCACCGAACTCCACAGAATTTGTCAGTTTGAACTGGTTAGCCGCGAGAGTAGCATCGGCGGCAACCTTATCTGCCTTTGTCAGCACCAGACCACTGCGACCCTTGACGGTGCCAGGGGCTGCGTCGTCATCTTGAATCTGAAGGGCGTCAATCACCTCGGCCTCTGTTTTGCCAGGGTCGATGAGGAAGAGCCAAGCATTACCGGTGGTAAAGATATCATCGGTAAAGGTCACAAGATCGTTATCTTCATTGACGGTTACGAAGATGTCTTTGCCGTTAACGGTATACTCGTCAGCATTCACAACAGTAGAATTCTGCTGATAAGTGGTGATGCTGGGGGTAGTGACGGTGGTAATGGTCTCCTGAGTCATATCGTCCTCTGAATTGACGACCACTGCGTCGAAGGTGATGGGATACAGACCTGCAGGGTCGCTGTTGATAGTAGCACCATCGGCTTGAGTGGGATCATAGACGCCCGTACGGCCATTCGTCTTGTCGCTAATCTTAAAGAGATAAGTGTAGGCAAAGCCCGACTTCCACTGTGTGTAGATAAGAGGAATTTGTGCCTTGGCATTCTTCACCTCAATGACTTCGCCAGAACCGTCAATAGACTCCAAGACGAAGTTTACGCGCAGGTTCAGGTTGGTGCCCTCCTCATTTGGCAGGTAGAAGGCGTAATAGTCGTATTCGGGACTGCCTGCAAACGAAGCGGTGTTCGACGAGCGGCCCAGATACACGGCACCAGCAGTTCTCTCGCCGTCTTCAGCGATGGTGTAGTTCAGAGTGCCCCATTTGTCAACAACGGTAGATTGGTCGCCAGAACCTGTAAATTTGATGTGTGCCTGGTTGTTGTCTTCACTGGTGGGATCGTCTACCGTGGGGAAGTAAACCGTATAGGTGCCTTCGGTGAATATTTTGTTAGCAGTCGTCGTGAAGATTGTTGCCTTGTCGACAATCTGACCATCTGCTACTATTCCTGGTGTGGTTGCAGTAGCTGGAGTTGATGCGTCCAGTTCCCCGTCCTTGACGTAGAACTGCACGTTTCTGACACTATAGCCGGGGATGGTCTCGTAGATGCCGATACGCACCTTGGTACCGAGCTGGCGGAAGGTCAACTTGACAGGTTCGTTATTTTCCTTTCTTCCGTACTCAGCTTTCTTGACGGTAACCATATCAGAGATGTAGCACTCTTGCAGGTCTTTTGCCTTGCCGGTAAATGTATAGGCTAATTCGTCAGTGGTGGTTGCCGTCTCAGGCGTAATAGCTGATACAAATACTTTGCCATCTGTCAAGTCTGCTTCAGCGTAGACAGCTTTTTTCTTGCCCGTTGACCAAGCAATGAAGTCATACTGAGCTGCTGTGTAGTCCCAATATTTGATAGACTGGCGGGTAATCTGGTGAGCTACGGCATGAGGAATAAGCCCCTTACCTACGTATTCCCAGTTAGCCACGTTCGACTCAGTAGTGAAGGCTGTATTCTCTGCGTATTCTACCAAATAGTTGTCGAACACGATTTTGTTTTCGTTTTCAGCAGCCCATTTGGATTTCTTGCCTTTATAACCTGATACAACGAATTGTCTGCCTAAAGAGTCTGCAGCGGCAACACCCACAATATCGGCACGGGTGGTATTGCCCTTGTTTGAACTGAACATAATTGGAACCATGACATCTTCCTCCTGCTGTGCGGGGGGTGACTGTGTCAGATCGTCCTCACTGGTGCACGCTGCCATGCAGATGGCGGTCAGTGCTAAAGCCCAAAAATTGAAATGCTTCATAATGCTTTGGTTTTTTAAGTTAATACTATAATTAATTACATACTTATCTCATGAGTTTCCTCTTCGTATTCTTTGACGACGGCGTCGAAGCCAGAACCGCCTGAGCGGGTAGGTATCGAGATGGTGTCCATGTCAAGCTCCACCGTCAGCACGCCGCCTTTGTAGCGGTCTCTCACCTGCTGGGTGACGTCGAAGACGAAGGTGGAGTCGAGACCATTGTTGAACAGCAGCTTCAGGTCCATGTAGTGCTGTTCTTGGTCGTGTACCTCGGTCTTGCTCGACAGGCGTCCGCAGGGGTGGCCGCAGATGCCGAACGTCAGCAGGCGTCCGCCGGCAATGTCCACCTTCTCGCCGTTCATGATGCAGTCTTTCTTCCACCGTGTCTGGTGGGTCACACTGATGGGGTCGTTGTTGCTTCGTCCGCTGTTAAGGACCGACGAGCGCGCGAATCCCGAGACGGTACCTGAGCCTTCAACGCCTACAATCTTGCCGTTATTATGGTGGACGATGACCTGCGTCAGGTATATATAGGTGATGGGGCGGAGTATCATGTTGAGGCGCTTCACCCAGACGTTGCGTGCGGCGTCGAACTCGAAACCCTCGTGGCTGCGGGTAATCTCGATGGCCTGCTCGTAGGCCGAGAACAGCTCCTCGGGCTCGTAGAAGGCGTGGGTGTAGCGCTGGGCATAGTAGCGCGACTTGACCATCGACTGGTTGGTGTAGACGGTGATGGAGTCGAGGGTCGTCGTCTCGTCGAAGTTCAGACTCTGTACACCGTCGCGCAGCTTGATGTCGTTGAACACCAGCATATCCCAGAAACCGTAGTTGAACTCACCCTGGAAGGTGTTGCCCTCGATGGTGTTCTGTATCACCCTGGTGTGGGGGGCGTAGGGCGTGCTGCCGGTGAAGTAGCGGCGGATGTTGAAGACGTTCGGCATCGTGTAGCCGATGTCGCCCCAGATGCGCTCGTCCTCTTCGTCCCAGCCATAGTACCACTCGTTGCGCCATTCGTATCTGACGCCCACCTCCAACTCGTAGTCCCAGTAGGTGTCGAGCTCCAACTCGGCAAAGACGATACGCGTGTTCGTCGGCTCTGCCTCGAAGAGGTGCAGCTCCGGCTCTGGCGAGCAGGCCGTCAGCAGCAGCGGCAGCGTGGCTATCAGCGAGCGCCTATTCATGGGCACCTCCTTTCTGGGGACTCTGGGGGTTATAGGACTCATAGGACTTATAGGTCTCATAGGACTTATGAGTCTCATAGGACTTGAAGCTGAAGCCCCGCTTCGCCTTTCTCCGATAGAGCAGGTCGTAGCTCAGGGTGATGCCCACGCGGGTGGGGCCTAACCAGTTCCAGCGATACTGGCGCTCCTTGAAGAGACTCGGCGAGAGCGTCCACTTGTAGTAGTACAGACCGTCGGAGTATGTGGGGTCGACCGGGTTCTCGTACTGGTAGGGGTCGTACTTCGTGGTGAAGTAGCCTGCCTGCAGGCTGAACTCCAACCTCCAGTGTTCGTTCCTGCTCAGCGGCATGACGTAGCCCAAGCCGATACCGCCGCCAAAGCCGCTGCCCACCCAGCCGCGGTCGGCGTCGAAGCAGATGCCGTAGACGCCGGCATTGGCGTAAGCCTGGAGGTAGAAGCCGGTGTAGGCGGCCTTATGGGACTTATAGGTCTTATGGGACTTATAGGACTCATTGGCCTCATTGGCCCTATTAGCTCTCAGGTAATACCGCCCCTCGACCTGGTACTGTCTCACCTGGAAGTACTTATGGGCGTCGTAGTCCTGCCACCAGGGCATGTCGAACGAGGCACCGACGGTGATATGGCCTTTCTTGGGGAAATACTCTAACGCCACATTCGGGATGGGGCACCAGCGGTCGTAGCCCGGCATATAGACGCCGTAGAACAGCAGGTTGGTCTTGATGGCCAGCAGTTCGCGGCGGTCGATGTCTACTGCTATGGTATCGGCTGTGGCGACGGGCTGCGGCGTCTCGATCACCACGGGGCGCTCTTCGACAACCGGTATCTGTGGTTCTTCTTTCGGTTGGGTAATCGTGACCTGCTCCGCAATATTGTCGAGCTCCAGTTTCTTGTCTTCGTGCTTCTTGAAATACAGGACGATACGCGCTGTTCTCAGGTGGTGGAAGTAGGTTCGTATCAGTCGTTTCCAGAGAACCCCGCCCCGATACTGCTTGATGGCTGTCTTCAGGGTGACGATGTCGCCGGTGGGCAGGTAAGTGTCGCACAGCTTTTTGACTGTGTTGTAATCTCTGTCGCGGGCCTGCTGCATGAGCAGGCAGAGTGTACGATAGTCTTCGGCCTCGCTGTCGAGGTGGAATTTCTCCTCGTCGACGGGGAACCGCAGCTGCTGTTGGATGAAGTCGAACAACCATCTGGCACGTCTGTCGCCCAACATCTTGTTGTTCTCGTAAGGACCGTCGGGCGAGGCGGCACCTCTGACCACCATATAGGCCAGCTCAAGACTGTCCTCATTGATTCTTGGCAGCACTTTGTCTCTCAGCTCTGCTAAGAACGGGTCATCACTCAGAGGCTTCGTCTCGTTGATGGCGAAGCCCACCTTTGCCGCCTTGGCGAAGAACTCCTCGTCCGTCATCTGTGTGAGTTCTGTATCGAAGACGAAGCAGACGTATGGATACTTGCTGTAAAACGACGAGTCGACGAGTATTGTCGTGTGGGCAACAGCGAAGCCCTGGAGCAACATTAGCATTGCTCCTATGCTGGCCATTCTCTGTATGAATCCACTTTTCTTCATCGTTTTTTGCGTTTAAATTAATTCTAAAATGCAAAGATACGAAAAAAAATGGGTTATCGCGCGTATGTGTATATTTTTTTTGTTAAAATTTGTCGGTTTAATACAACAATTTGTCCGTCTACTATATAACAATTTGTCCGAACCGTCAGAGTGTCAATCTGTTATGCGATGACGCAAATTATTACTGTCTGCACCTTCTGTTTTTTACTCAGAATTCGCCCGGTATTCCGATGGTGTCATGCCATAAACGTCCTTAAACGTGCGGTTGAAGGTGACGGTATTGGTCATGCCGCACTCCTTGGCGATGGCAGCGATGGTGTACTCCGGATGCTTTACGAGCAGCTTTGCTCCATACTCCACGCGCTTGGTGTTGATGTAGACCGACGCGTTCGAGGCATCGGAATATCTTGACATGATATGTCCGATGCGGTTCTTGTCGACGCCGATGAGGCGGGCCATATCGTCGCGCCCGAAGTTGGGGTTGAGGAACAGGCGTTCGCGCGTGATTTGTCCGTCGAGCTTGACGAAGAGGCGTTCGTTTTCTTCCTGTTCAGGTTGTTCTTCCTTCATCTTCTCCTCCATCTCCTCCTTCTCTGCCTCCTCTTCGAGTTTCTTGATGTCTTCGGTAGCCATGTTGCGGTAAGCATCGAGACTGTTGAGCACGCGGATGAGGAACTTGTTGCGATGGCGGATGCGGTGGGTGTAGTAGACCACCATGATGCCAGTTGTCAAGCCTATGAGCATTAAGACGCCCAGCACGTAGAGTATCGTGGTCTTCGTCGCCATGTCCTCCTCCGTCTGTATCAGGTTCCAGGTGTTCTGCATCAGTTCTGCCGATTTTTCTATGTGCAGGCTATCGGTGATGGACCTGATTTCCCTACAGTGCTTAGCGGCCTCGTCGTAGTTGCCCATACTGTTTTCTACCTGTACGCCCGTGGTGAGCATTGTGATCATGCGGTACGAGTAGTTGTCTTTCTGGTTCCTGAGCATGAGGCAGTACTTATGTATGATGTCGTGGGCCTCCTGGTAGTGCTTGCTCAGTATCAGGTAGTCGAGCAGTGACTTGTCTGTGACGCCACTGTGGTCTGCCGTCTTTTTCCATTCGGCGTATGCCTGGTCAGCCTCCTGCTGTCGTCCCGCCTTGGCCAGGAGGCTGGCGCGCAGTGCATAGACGAAGCGCATGGTCTCTTTATAGCCGTCGTCCACGCCTTTGATGCGCAGTATAGCCTCCTCCTGTAGCAGCGACATGCGGAGGGCGTCGTCGTAGCGGCCGTCCTCCTGGTACATCAGCAGCAGGTCGGCGTAGTTGTTGCACAGCTCGTTGTATTTCCGTGTGTAGTTGCTGTTCTTCATCATCTCTACCGCCTTGATGCAGATGCTGTAGCCTTTCTCCTTCTGCCGGTGGTAGTGTAATCGCTTTCCGTAGACGAAGTCTGCCGCTGCGAGATAAGCCTCGTTCTTGTGTTTCAGGGCTTTTTGCCGCAGTTCGTGGATACACTTCATCAGTTCTACCTCGTTGTACAAGATGTCGTGGGTATGTACGAGCTGTTTCAGCAGTGCCAGCTCCGTTGCGGGGTCCTTTCTGGACTCTTCGTCGGCGTATGCCCGCTCGTATAACTTCAATGCCTTGGTATAGTCTAAGGTGGCGTAGCAGTAGTCGGCTTCTACAATGTCTAACTGCCACTCTGGTGCCAGTTGTCGTTTGCGCATTGCCTGTACGATGGCCATCGAGGTGTCGGTCTTGGCTGTCCTGTAAGCGTGGCCGATAGTCAGCATGCTGTCGGGCACGACGATACGCGCGGCGCTCAACAACGACGCTGACCACAGACTGACTATCAGTATAAGAATCCTCATTTTCACCTTATTATATATTATACTTTTTTCGACCACGAATTTTACGAATTTTACAAATTTTTTAGCTGTTCACAGATATTATTACGAATTTCTCGAAACTTGTCGAAGACTCACGAGTGCTCGCAGTAATTTTGGCTGCGCGATGGTATTTATTCGAATTATACGAATGAAATCTCAAGCGATTTCTTGTCGGCGCCAGCCAATTCGTTTAATTCGTAGTCGTTGTAAATCTTCTTTTCTGCATAGAAAATTCGTTTAATTCGTTAAAATGCTGCATAGAAATTCGTTTAATTCGTTAAAATGCTGCATAGAAATTCGCTTAATTCGTTAAAATGCTGCATAGTAAATTCGCTTAATTCGTTTAATTCGTGGTCGTTAAAACATTTGAGTCGATTATACGAATCCTTGTTTTTTCAGTGTCTCCATCAGTCCGGTCGACATAGCTTCGTTGTCCTTGCGGGTGTAGCGGATGTCGGTGAAGACCTGTGCCAGCGTCTCTTTGTTGTTGATCTCGACGAAGTGCTGGTTCTCGGGCAACTCCTCCTTCGCCGTATAGAAACGGTCGATGTCGGCGGGGGTGTAGTCCTTGTAGGTCTCGTGGTGAACGAAACTCTCCATCGGCAGGCGGTCGGAGAGGGGAGGCTCTTCGGCAGGCCAGCCTACGGTCAGCGTGGCTACGGGCATCGTGAGCTTGGGCAGGTGGAGCACGTCGATAATCTGCTGCGGCTGGTAGACGGTGGTACCTAAGTAGCAGTAGCCCAGTCCCTCCTCGTCCATGAGGTTGCAGAGCGTCTGGGTGTAGAGTAGGGCGTCGATGGCGGCATTTTGGAACGACAGCAGGTTGTCGTAGCCCGGATCGGCCTTGCGGCAGCGTGCCCATTGTGTCGTGCGGTTGAAGTCGGCGCAGATGGTGAGCATCACGGGGGCTTCGGTCACCATCGGCTGACCGAAGTGTGCGGGCGACAGCTGCTCCTTCATCTCCTGTGAACGTGTGACGACGACGGAGTAGAGCTGCAGGTTGCCCATCGTCTGGGTGCGGGCCGCCTCGTCCATCAGGCGGTTCAGTAATTCGTCGCTGACGTCTTTGTCAGCATATTTGCGGATCGTGCGGCGCGTCGATAAGTTCTTCATAAACGTTTTTTCTCTATTTTTGGCTGCAAAATTACAAACTTTTTTGTAAATTTGCAAACAAAAACGATATGAATAGTGCATTAATGACTTTAGGTGCTCTGCTGGCACAGCAGGCACAGGCCGCAGGCGACCAGCCTCAGAAGGCGACGGCTGAACGTCCGAACATTATCTTTATCCTGGCTGACGACATGGGGTACGGCGACTTAGCATGCTACGGCAACCAGTATATCCAGACGCCGAACATCGACCGGTTGGCACGCACCGGCACCTCGTTCACA
>JAEEGL014149701.1_pt1 | contig 41493 bp, 54 predicted proteins | sample 9134231 | NCBI WGS metagenome assembly JAEEGL01 (sample SAMN16246548, study PRJNA631951) | gut metagenome | biome: gut microbiome; feature: rumen; material: fiber-attached | host: Bos | place: Iran: Karaj | collected 2018-10
CCTATGCCGGGCAGAACATCGGCGCCCGCAAGCCCGACCGGGTCAGCGAAGGCCTCCGCTGCGTCACCGTCATCGGCATCGTCTACTGCCTGCTGGCCTTCGGCGCGGTCTGCCTGTTCTCCCGGAGCCTCCTGAGCCTGTTCATCGAGCCCTCCGCCGCGCCGGAAGTGCTGGAGATGGGTTCCTTCTACCTGAAACTCAACGCGGCGTTCTATATCCCGCTGCTGTTCGTGAACATCCTGCGGCTGACCATCCAGGGTCTGGGCTTCACCCGCATCGCCATGCTGGCCGGCCTGTGCGAGATGGCGGCCCGGACCGTGGTTGCCCTGTTCGTGGTGCCTGCCGCCGGCTTCACCGGCGCCTGCATGGCCAACCCCGCCGCCTGGGTCATGGCGGACATCTTCCTCTTCCCCTGCTACTACCGGGTCATGCGCTCGGTGCGCATGCGCCTGATGGCCGATACGGAAGAAGTCAAACCCGCCCGCCTTCACCGGGTAGCATAACAAAGATAAAGAAAAAAGGGCTCCGGAGCATTATGTTCCGGAGCCTGTTCTGTTATTCCCTTACTTCACATATGCCGCCGCCTGGTGTCCGGCCTTCAGTCCGAAGGTCATGCCCAGGGACAGGGAAGAACCGGAAGCGGGATACTCCACATTGTAGAAGCCGCCGTTGGCAACCTCACCTGTCGCGTACAGGCCGGGGATAGCCGCGCCGCTTTCACTGAGCACCTGTGCGTCGGTATTGATGACCAGGCCGCCCATGGAGCCGATGGTGGTGGGTTTCACCATCACGGCATAGAACGGGGCTTCCTCCAGCCCGGTGCCCTTTTCAATGGCATCCGCCAGCTTGGCGGGATCCATGCCGGTTGCTTCCGCCAGTTCCTCAATGGTATCTCCCTTCCAGCCGAAGCCTACAGCAACCGCCGCCTCGGCGCTGGCCGCGCCCTTGGCGTCATACAGCCCGTAGAAGTGATCCACACCCAGTTCCTTGATAGCCGTATAGGTGATCGGATAGTCAATCACATCGCTGACAAAGGTGCCGTCCGGCTGCACATAGCTGTTGCAGTACATGGCAACGGCGTTCAGGCCGGAAGCGGGCAGCGAGCCATCCACAAAGTCAAAGCCGATGACACCGCCCTTGAACTCGGTGGCCGCGCCGATCTCCATGCCCATGAGGATGCCGTCGCCGGTGTTGCCCTTGGCAGACAGCGGGAAATCATTCTCCGCAACCGGGGAATACTTTGCCTTCAGTTCCTTGCTGGCGTCAAAGCCGCCGGTAGCCAGGATCACGCTCTTCGCGTTGATGGTATAATCAGCCGCCTTGCTCTCCGCCTGCGCCCCGATGATGGCTCCGCCTTCATCCACCAGCAGGTGGGTGCCGCGGATGCCGCACATCACCGGCACATCCAGCTCGGCAAGCTTCGCAAGCATCGGGTTCACCAGCGCCGCGCCGGTCATGCCCACGCCTTCAGCGGTCATGGAGAACCGGGCCCGGGGCTGCGGGGCGGTGCCGGCCGGAACCGTCATCATCCACTGAACGCCCAGGCTTTCCAGCCAGGCAATGGTGTCCAGCGCGTTGTCGGCGTAGAACTGAAGCAGTTCCTCATTGGCGTTGCCGCCGGCGCGCTCCATGTAATAGGCCACCATATCCGCCCTGTCGTTTTCATCCATCGGCGCGTATACGATACCGGCGCTGGTGACAGCGGATCCGCCCGGGATATCCTGCTTCTCAATCACAATGACTTTCGCGCCGTCCTCCGCCGCCGCAATGGCCGCGGACAGGCCGGCCGTGCCGCTGCCCATGACCAGCACATCGCAGTCCAGGGTTTCAGCGGTCTTTGCCGGGGCTTCTGGTTTCGCCTTCATGGAATCCGGGGCGTTGGCCTCCTTCAGCGCGGCATTCACCGCCATCCGGAAAAAGGCGGACGTCACGGTCGCGCCGGAGACGCCGTCCACACCCGAGGTATTGTTCTCAATCATGGCCGCGGTCATGATCTCAATGGCTTTCCCGCCCAGTTCAGGCGTTTCCGGGCAATCCGCCACCGTGATATCTGCAATCTTTCCCTCCGCGATTTTGACCGTCACATTCAGGTCACCGTAGAATCCGGGACTGACAACGGCATATTCGCCGTCGACAGCCTCGGCCTGTGCGGTCACGACGCAGCCCAGCAGCATCACGCACAGGAGCAGGCACAGAAGTTTTTTCATATGAATTCCTCCTTATTCAGTTGATCAAACGAACACAGGGTTTTCCTTTCCATCATTGTTGCATTACATGACGTGTTCGTCAATGTCCTGTCTGGGAAAATCGCTGTTTCCCCCAAAACGCAGGACAGGCGGGAGGATCCTCCTCCCGCCTGCGGTTGTTCCCGCTGTTATTTGTTTTTGTTCATTTCAGTGTAATACCTGACCTTGACCGCGGATGAGGTGATCTTCAGCGTGAAATACACCTTTTTCTTTGAATCCCGGATCTCCGCGTAGGTGGTCTTCCCGTTTTTCACAACATTGAACACCTTCAGCTTACCGATCTTTTTCCGGAGGGAAGGGTTCACTTTCTTCAGGAAAGAATTGACCTTCTTCTCCACACGCTTCATGGTCTTTTTGTCCAGCTTCGGCTTTTCCATGGGGACGCCTTCAAAGCCCTTGTTGGAACCCAGCATGGTGATCGTTTTTGTTCCCCGGAACTCCGCCCAGTAGTATTCGTCCTTGTCGGTGACCAGGGTGAAATGGTACCCGTCCGATGTGTAGCTGATATCCACCCGCCTGACATTCCGGAACGGATCAACCTTGTAGCCCTCCGCCCGCAGCAGCGAGCAGATCCGTTTCTCCATGGCGTCGGATTCTTCCGGCTCCAGTTCACGGGGCTTTGCCAGGGCCGTGGCGGCACAGGCAACACAGAGGATAACTGCCAGCAGGAAAGCAATCAGTCTTTTGGTACGCATATGGTTTCTCCTTTTCTGAGTTTTGGGGTTTCGGTATACACCCGCCTTACAGGGACATTTATACCAGATGTGTCCCGGATTGTTAAGTGATTTTACAACTTCTTTACAATATTGTTACAAGCATAAAAGTCCGGCTCCCGAAGAAGGAGCCGGACGTGCTTATTCTGTCAATCATTCCGGGTTATTCGGCGGAAACAGCCGCCAGGTAACGGTCAAAGAATTCTCCTGCCCGGATGCCGGAGACCAGGGTGGTGGTATAGGCCAGTTCCCGTTCCACCATATCGTACCCGACGTTCGCCAGGTAGAAGATCACCTGGCCGTAGGCTTCCTCGGAATCGATAATGCAGGAGCCCTGGCAGCTGATCGTATCGGTGACAAAATCCTCCTGCAGCGCGCACATCATGGCCACGGCGTCGCAGTTGTTCACCAGGCCGTCAAAGCCGTCCTCGGTGAAATCCCGCCGGAAGACGGTGAAGGAATCCGCCACAAAGGCCGGGAGCCCCGCCGCAGCTGCCAGCGTATCGAACTCTCCTTTTCCCCACAGGGCGTCCCCCTGGCACATGTCCAGCCCGAGGATGGTGACCGGCAGGCCGGAATCCAGCAGCCGCTTGTATGCCGGCGCGTCCATGTATGCGTTAAACTCCGCCACCGGGGTGGCGTTGCCGGCACCCAGCCCGGCGGTCGCCATGGACCAGATCTTCTTCACTTTCTTCATGGTTTCCGGATCCCGGTCAATAGCCTTGGCAATATTGGTGGCCGGACCCAGGGCAATAATCTCCACCTCGCCCGGGTACTGCTTCACAGTCTCCAGGATGAAATCAACGGCGTCCTTTTCCTCCGCCGCCTTCCGGGGACTGACCAGGCCCTTGTCACCCATGCCGTCGTCCCCGAACACGCTGAAGGGCTCAATCACTTCGCCCAGGTAGTTCGTATCGGATCCTTTGAAAACCGGCGCTTCGCAGCCGGCCGCCTCCAGGGCGGACAGGGCGTTTTTCGATCCCTGCTCCAGGGACACGTTGCCTGCCAGCACCGTCACGCCCAGGATCTCAATCGCATCGCTCTTTGCCGCCAGGATCAGCGCGGACGCGTCATCCGCACCGGTGTCCGTATCAATAATCACCTTCCGGGCCGGTTCCGCCGCGGCAGTTCCAGCCCCGGCAAACATGCCCAGCCCCATCACAAAAACCAACAGAATCGCCTGAAACTTTTTCATCGCAAAGCTCCTTTCCTTACGATCGTCTTCAGTTGTTCACAAGCTGTGTCCGGTTGGCTGGATAGGGGGGAGGTTATCCAGTTATCCTGTATACAGGATAACATTAGGCGGGCCGGTTTGCAATCAAAACGCAAACCCTGAGCAGTTTCCGGCAAACTTTGCCATAAGCTGCCGTTTTGACAGAAGAGCGCAAGAAATGTCAGGCGGCATTTCCCGAAACCTGCTACGATGATCCTGCACAAACGAAAGGAGGTTCAGCACAATGAGCATCATGAGTCAATGGACATATATGGGACCTGAATGGAAAACAGAGGACATCTTCCGGATCCGGGAGATCCTGAGGGAGAACCACCTTCCCTTCAAAATGCCTTTCTCGGATGTCTTCTTCGCCAACACCTTCAAAATGCCCGCAGCAGACAGGCGCTGGGGCATCCTGGTCCGGGAAAAGGACCTGGGAAGAGCCGCGGCCCTGCTGATCCGGGACGGCCTTGCCTGCGCGGCACTGTGGCCGGACAACGTGATTACGCAGGAAGCGGCAGGCGGCAAAATCACTTCCGGGTTCCTGTCCCCCGTCCCGGCCCTCCGGCCGGTAAAAGGAAAGGGCTGATCATCTGATCAGCCCTTTTGGTTTACCCGACTGTCCTGTCGTATATCACACAGTCTTCCGTGAAGGATTCCGGGATCCAGGCCCTGCGGTACTGCTTCAGGTCGGGATCGTAGAACTCCACCTGGAGGTAATCGCCGGCCGCGCCTTTGACATACCCGTATATGACGCAGTCCACACCGCCCGGCACCTTCCGGCTGATATCCGCCCCACCCGCGCTCAGCGGCGCGTAATACCCAGTCATCATGCCGGATGTCCGGCACTGGCCGATGATCCTTTCCTCCGGAATGCTGTCCAGGTCCAGGCCGTCAAACCGTTTGACGCCGGTATAGCCCCAGATGATTCCGTTGCCCGTTTTGATTTCCGTCTGGACCCACCAGATCCCGTTCGTATCATCATAGGCTTTGCTCAGGATCCGGCACACATCCCCAGCCTTGCCGTAGCTGCCGGGCTCATCATACCGGGTTCCGGGGCCCGTGCGCATCGCCAGGCGGCGGTTCGCCACCGCGTATTCCGTTGAATACCGGGTGTAGCTGTTCCCTTCCCGCGAAGGCACCCTGTCTTCGTAGTCCACGGTAATATCCGTCGGTTTTTTCACGCCGTCCATCGGGCAGTAATTGAATGATGGATCATTGTAATAGCCGCACTCAGGGCAGAACCAGCCCTCACCGTCCGCGTATACAGCGGCGGCCGCAAGGCACATCATTATCACCAGCAAAACGGCTGCTATTTTTCTGAACACAGTCCATCTCCTCCTTCCGGTATCCGGTACTTATACAACGGATCATGAAGGCTCCGGATTGCAATGCTGCCAAAGGAAGCTTTACCCCTGTTCCCGCAGTCTGCTGATCATGGTCAGCAGATCCAGGTAGAACGGCCGGATATTGTGCCGGTGCATCAGGCCGCCCTGCAGCCAGCAGTGGTCTCCCTCCACTGTCGGAAACACGTTCCACACGCCGCGCTCAATGTCTTCCCGGTCCAGCGGTCTGGAAGGAGCGCCTGTGGGAACCATGGCGGAGACTACATTCACCTGGCCGTCATTGTCCCGCCAGGTTTCATCCAGGGCAGTGCCGCCTTCTGTTTTTCCGGCATAGGCACCCATCCGGACCGCCCACATCACGAACAACGGTTCCATCCCCCGGTTGGGCCGGTATGTCCCATCCGGCTGTTCCGCCGTGTCGCTGCACGGCACAGAAAAATAATAAACGTCGGGCAGCGTTTGAATCCGTTCATTCATTTCCCCTGCCCTGTCAATATGCATGTCATAGCTGGCATAGTCCCGCTCATCCCGCCCGTCCCTCTCTGCCTTTGTGCCCCTGGCAGCGATCCGGGCAAAGATCCGGCTCCACCAGGGCACCTTCACGCTAGCCCGGTCATATGCGGGATCTTCAATCATATTGTATATGGTGGTGCCGTTCATGGGAGAGGCCAGCGTAACCAGGCTGTGGATATGCTTCTCCCCGCCGCCCGCAAAGAGGGGCGAAAGATCCTCCGGGGCCGTTGCCCGGCGTTCCGCCTCATCCCCGTGGGCCAGCAGTTCCGAGAAAACCCGGACCGTTGCCCCGCCGAAGGAATGACCCAGCAGGACCAGGCGGGTATTCTCATTCCAGTCCGGGATCAGCGGGCAGGATGAAAAGTCGCGGCCGTACCGGCCATGCCGGTATTCCGCGCTGTGGGCCAGGCCGTAATCCGTCCGTGTGCCCGTGATCTGGGCATACAGTTCGCAGGCCCGGTCCCAGGCGCTGCCCGTCGGCGCCACCGAAGCGGCATAGCAGTCAAAGCCCTTCTCCCGGAGAAAGGCCATCAGGTCCCCGCTGCGCATCCCCCAGTAGGGCATCTTCCGGTAGGCGTCGTCATAGCTGCCCCACCCGGATAAACCGTGGACAAAGATATACCGTAAATCACTCAATGCAATCACCGGTGAGATTATAACATGATTTGGGGAACAATCAAAAAAGGAGACAGGGGACCGTCCCCTGTCTCCCGGAGGAAATGGCAAGCTGTATGTGGAAATATAATCACGACAGAAATCCGTTATGACAATTAAAAACAGAAAGTGAGGAACCGGCATGAAAAAAAAACTGTTTTCCCTGTTGATCCTGGCCATCTGCCTCTGCCTGTGCTCCGGCCTGTGCGCTGCTGAAAGCGAAAACCTTCCGGTCATCGAATGTGAAAACATCTCCGGAACCTTTCAATGGACAGGCCATGAACTGACTGTGAAAAACGTACGGCTCAATGAAGAAGACAAAACGATCGAAGTCTGCTACCTGGCCCCGGAAGACGCTCCGATCCCCACCGGGGAATTAACCGCTGATAACCTGAAGCTGATCACGCTGACGAGCCCTTCCGGCGAAACAATCCTTCCGGTCGGCTACAGCTACTGGGGCGTCACTTTCGACGCGGCCAGCGGAATGTTCGGCGATGCGGAAACCCAGAAAGGTTTTGTCCTCACTTACAGACTGCCGGACGGCATCGGTGCGGAAGAACTGGCCCTGGCTGCAGAATAAATTCCCGCCGTACAAAAAACAGCCACAGACAATCCCGGCCCGTTGAAGCGGGCCGGTTTTTCAATTATCCCTGTACGGTTCCTCATAGCTCATCGCCCGGTCACTGTCCCCCAGCCCGGCGGTGGTGGGATCCACGATAACGCCGATGAGCCCCAGGAAGGTCAGGACCTGGTTCAGCAGCTGCAGGACCAGGCTCTCCGTCACCTGCGGGAAAACATCAAACAGCGCCAGCAGGCTGTAGACAAAGCCGATAATCAGGCTGCAGAAGCTTCCCAGCCAGATCTTGTTCTTAAAGCGGACTTTCCAGTTCAGTTTCATAGTTTTCTCCTCCTTGGTTTCTTTGAATAACAGTATAGAAGGGAACGAGATTTCTCCATGCGTCAGCTGCGCTGACTTAGTCGAAATGACAACGTCATCAGTCATTCCGCAGTTCCTTCACTTCTCCCTGGAGGTTCTTGACCGTTTCCTCCAGGCGGTACATGCGTTCCAGCACATTGTTGTGCTTGTCGACCTTTTCCTCCAGCTTCTCCAGGCGGTAAGCCACCAGGGCCGCCTGCTTCCGGTTGCTTATATAGACTCCCAGAAAGGCAAAGCCGGCCGTAATGACCGCCACCAGGACTGTTTCCCAGTTCATTTTCATCAACTCCCGTATATTGAATTCATAATTCACAATTCATAATTCATAATTAAAGAACGAGATCTCTCCACGCGAGCGCCATGCGCTCTTGGTCGGGATGACAACGTGAGCGCAACGGATTATTCATAACGTTCAATTCAGTTGGCAGACTGATTCAGCAAAGTTGCCCAGGTTTTGGGGCCGACGATTCCGTCCGTTTCCAGTCCGTGATCCTTCTGGAAGGCCTTTACCGCTGCCAGGGTATCCTTCCCGAAATCCCCGTCGGTTCCGCAGGGCCCGACGCTGTAGCCGTGCTGCTCCAGCAGCGCCTGGCACTCCTTTACCACGTCCCCCTTACAGCCTTTCCGAATTGTTTTATGTTCTTTCGGTTCCTTTAATTGTGAATTCTGAATTATGAATTGTGAATTCTCAGCGGCATAATCAATGCCGGCCAGCTCTCCCCAGTGCGTCCACTTTCCCGCCGTGACCTTTGAGGTAGTCACGCCGCGGATGGTGCTCATGGCTTCAATGACCGTGTTGTCCCCCACATACAGCCCCACATGGCTGTACGTTTTTCCGTTCCAGACAAAAACCGCGGTGCCCGGCTTCAGGGTCGCGCGGTCCGTACGCTTTCCTTTTTTCAGTTCTCCCTTATTCACACAGTATTTCCGGAACATGGTATCCGAGCCGTGGTACATGGAACCGCCGAGCTTTTTGAATGCCCATGAAAAAAGGCCGCTGCAGTCAGCGACCGTGTGTCCGATCCATTTGTTTCCGTAGGCCCTGCCCTGGGCCCGGTCATCGTCCGTGGTCTGTTCCAGGGCTTTCTGTTTTGCTTCCGTCCACTGCTCTCCGGCTGTACCCCAGATGTAGCCCCAGTGGTCGTTCAGGGCAGTGCGGAATTGGGTGATGAGTGACTGTGGTGTAATCATGGTATCAACCCCTCTGTTATTTAATTCATAATTCATAATTCATAATTAAGTGATGTAAGGCTTGTCGCGTAAAGTGTTTATTGACGCAGCGTGTCCGCTGGAGGAGATCCTTCCACGCGCTTCGCTTGGTCAGGATGACATCTAAACGTTATGAATAATTCGTTGCGTATAGTTGTCATTTCGACCGAACGAAGGCGAACCTCTTTCGACCGCCAGTGGCGGAAATATCGAAAAGGTGGGGTTTGTAGCGCCCGGAGAAAGAGCCAGTGGCTCTTTCTCAGCGGAAAACGGGCGACAGCCCCGGGTAACCAACCGAAACGAGCGATCTGTCCGGGGGACAGTCGCGACGATTGAGGTTGCGTCGTGAGTGGAGAAATCTCGTCTCCCGGTGAACCATTCATAATTCAGAATTATGAATTATGAATGGTGAATTGCTTTTATTCCTGCCGGTACGGGAACCAGGTCCCTGTCTCCTGTTACTGTCACCGTTCCGTCCCCGTTATCAGTCATCCGGGTGCCCGGCAGGGCAAGGTCCAGTACCTCCTGCACGGTTTCGTTTGTCCCGTCCCAGGTCCAGAGGGCCAGCTTGGCCAGGATATACGCCCGAAATTCCCTGTCCGGGCAGTCCGGTGCCGGCCGGACCAGGCCAACGGCTGCCGCGATGTCATCCAGCTGCTTTCCCTCCGCCGCGGCAAAAGAAAACCCTGACTGTATCTGTTCAGTCAGGGCCATGAGATCCATCGCCTGTCGGAGGACCGCCTCCGCCAGCGCCATGAACCGTGTCTTTTCCCGGGTTGCGCCCGGAAAAAGCGCCAGGTAGTCTGTGAGCGTCATCGCTGCTCCTTCCACATAAAAACGGCCTTCCTTTCGGAAGACCGTTTATGTTCATGAACCGTTTTACTTTTTCCACTTCACTGTTTTCGGCGCGCCGCCGGGTTTTTTCATCCATGTTTCATAATCCGCCAGCTGTTTCTTCGGGCACTTGACCACTGCATTCTTTGCAATGCCCTTGAAACTGTTCTTTCCGAACGAACCCTGCGTCAGCTTTGCTGATTTGATCGTAATGCTCTTCAGTTTGGCGCATTTTGCAAAGGCATTAGCCCCGATCGATGTCACCTTCTTGTTCACGGTAAAGGCTGTCAGGGCTTTACAGCCCTTAAACGCATTCGCTCCGATCGTGACCAGTCCTGCCCCGCCTTTCACGGTTTTCAGTTTCGCGCATCCCTCAAAAGCACTCTTGCCGATCATTTTAATATTCTTTCCGATCGTAATTGTCGTCAGGCTGTTGTTTTTGTAGAACGCTTTGGGTGAAATCTCCGTAACCGGGATGTTCTTCCCCTTGACGCTCACTTTATCAGGGATCGTTACCGTGGCGGAATTCTTCTTCGGCGCCTTAAAGGTTGCGTTTCCGTCCAGCCCGATGACATATGCACTGCCGTCCGGCGCTGTATAGGACTCGGGTTTTCCAGATCCCTTTACTTCCTTCGTCTGCTTGCTGAAAGGTTCCTTCGTGAAGGCTGCCGTGAATACAGTCTTTCCGTTGCTTGGTTTGGAAGTCGTTTTGACAGTCTCCGTGACCTTATGGCTCGCGTCGTTTTTGCAGGCTGCGGTTGCCGTGACACTCTTATAATCCGAAGACCAGGTATAGTCGATCTTCCAATCGTGGCCGGTTGCGGGAATGGTCTCAACCGTTTCCTCAATGATTTCCCCGCACCGCGTGCAATGTTTCGATCTGGAGCCGGCTGTTGTGCAGGTGGGCTGCTTATCAACAACGTACTCATCCGGATCCTCCGGCTCGAGATGGTTTTTATGGACATTGGTAAAGCTGACGGAGGCCTCCGCCACAAACTGGCTGGGATCATTCTCCGCCATATGATAGTACAGTACTCCGTTTATCTTTTCCGGAATATCCACCATGCATTCCATCGTGTATTGTCCGAAGTAATCCAGATTCATCCAGTATTTAATGGTTCCGGGTGAAGTAAAGGTAATACACTGGTAACTGATCATCCGGCCGTTGACACTTGTCTTGACAAACAAATGACGTGCCGGAGCACCTGACACCATCATCAGGGCAGGGACAATCCGGACCTGTACCTGCGATGTGCCACTTCCCGAAACAAAGTATTCAAATCCATCCACCGGATTATCAAAATAGGGATATGTAACCGCCTTCGCGGTATTCATGGGCACAAAGCTCATGCAGGCCACGATCAGCAGGGCAGCAAGCAGCAGGCATGCTGACTTTTTTACTAAACAGCGCATCCGAATATCCTCCTTCGTATCTGCTATTACTAAGTTTTTTACAATTTTCCGTTCTGTTTGTTCACAGTATACCGTACAAATCTCCTTCGGTCAAGCGTATCCCTTGTTTTATAATGGACAGAAGCATTTTCAGGCAGGTAGAATCCGGGTGTCATCGCTGCTCCTTCCACATAAAAACGGCCTTCCTTTCGGAAGACCGTTTGGGTTCATCAACTGTTTTACTTTGTCCACGTTGCTGCTTTCGGCGCGCCGCCGGGTTTCTTCATCCACTTCTCGTAATTCTGCAGCTTCTGCTTCGGGCACTTGATCTTCGCTTTGTCCGAAATGCCCTTGAAGCTGTTCTTTCCAAAGTCGCTCTTAATCATGTTCACAGTCTTGAAGGTGATGTTCTTCAGGTTCGCGCAGCCCTCAAAGGCGCTGGACCCGATCGTCTTCACGTTCTTTCCGATGTTGACCTTCGTCAGGCCCTTGTTTTTGTAGAACGCCCTGGCGGCAATCTTCGTAACCGGATATTTCTTTCCCTTGATCTTGATGTTGTCGGGAACCTTCACCGACGCGGAAGTCTGCTTCGCAGCATGCAGGGTTGCGTTGCCGTCCATTTCGACGATATATTCGGCACCGTCATTCGCTTTGTAGGACAGGGTTTCCCCGATCTGTGCGGTGAAAACCGGCTTGGTGAAGATTGCCGTATAAACGGTCCTGCCCTTCTTTTCATCTATTGACGTCTTGACCGTTTCCACCAGGTGATGCGAGGCATCGTTTTTGCAGACAGCCGTTGCTGTGCACTTCTTGTAGTTGTTGGACCACTTATAGGTAGCGTTATGCCAATCATGGCCGATGGCGGGAATGACCTGTTCCGTTCCCGGAATGATCCCATAGCACCGCTGGCAGTGCTTCGACCTGGAACCGGGCTCTGTGCAGGTGGGTTCCTTGTCAACAGTGTAAATGAAGTCCTCAATATGCTCAGCATGATAGGACTCAAAGTTGTAGACGATCTCCGCCTTGGCCTTCGCGAATGTCTCCGAATTGTTATACAGGTAATGGTATGTATCTCCGCTCGGTGTCGATTCCACGATCGGATAGTCAATGAGACATTCCAGCGTGTAGGTTCCGATTTCCGTGATCGGCAGGTCAAAATCGATCATGCGGTTGGAGGCATACGCAAACCGCACGTAATACAGTTTCCTGCCTTCGAAGAGGATCCGTATGCACAGATAGTATGGAAGCGTGGTCTCGGTTCCGTCGATCACCGTTTTGTGGAATTCCTGCCCGGCCTCGATCCGTACTGTAGCCATCGTGTTCCGATTTCCGTACAGAGGAATCTTCTTACCTGCCTCAGGCTCATGCACGATAATCTTCGCTTCCGCGGTTTGCATCGGGGCGAAGGTCAAACCGGCCATAACAAACAGGGCTGCCAGCAGCATACAGACAGCTCTTTTAAGTGAGGTACACATCGGGGATCTCCTCCATTTTCTGTTTTGCAGAGCGCATTACGTATTTTCGGCAGATATGTGGAAATCATACATAAATTGCAGCGCTCCATCAAGTATTATTCCAACGATGATAAGCAAAACAGGAAGCTTTTCACCTGTTTATACGCAGCATCAGGTGAAGGTGACAGTGATTCCGCCATTTTCCAGCACAGAAATTTTTTCATTCCATGCACAGGCAACTGTTTCCCGTTCCATGACAGCCGCACCCATCTCCCCTGCCTGGATGTCCGTGATGATAAATGTGTCGGCAATGGAAGGCGCCGCCGCGTAGGCAGCGCCGTAAAGCTGGGGGATGTTCAGCGGCGCCGCCAGGCCCAGGCGGTCGATATACTCCACAACCGCCGGAACAACAGCATTCCGGATGGCTTCCTGATCGCCGCCCGCCAGCAGCCGGATCTGGAAGAAGATGAAAACAAACTTGTCCGTGTACCGGGTAAAGGAAACCGGATGAAGGATTCCCTCCCGGTCCGCGGCATCCACGGTAACGGAACCGTATGTCCCGATCCCCGGCGCCTTTTTCTCCCAGATTTCCTGCCCGATCTCCCGGTCAGAGCCGCCCCGGGCGACCACGGCAATGCTATGGGCCGGAATCCCCAGCGCGTCCGGTGCATCCGATTCATTGACCAGCACCCGGGCATCCCTGACGCGGTCCACGGACAGCACTGCCGCGCGCAGGGCATCATATGAGCCGAAGGCCCTTCCGGCAAGGGAATGCCGGATCTTCGTCCGCACCTGCGCGTCCGTTTCCCCCGGTGCCCGGACAACGCCGTACTGGGGCAGCAGCAGGTCCAGTGCCGCGCCGCCCGCATACAGGGGATTCCGGGCGTTATACGCCTGCAGCGCCAGGGCGGACATATCGTCCAGGGCTTTGGCGAAAACAGAAAGCAGCTGGTAGTCCGGCACGGAGGCGGAAAGCTCCGCGTCCAGGCCGAAGATGGAGCGGTAGGCATCACACAGGTCTTCAAGCCGGTCCTCGTAGGTCGGGAGATGGAGGCCTGTGGAATCCAGATAAGGGGGAAAATATGACATGGCAGTCCCTCCTGGTCATCGCTTCGCGATGACAATGATATATTCGACTTCGTCGAATGTGATATGTCTGGTTTCACCAGACATGATATATTTTGTCTTCGACAAAATGTGATATGTTCGTTGTACTGCCGTACAACGAACGTGATAGTTACTTTGACCAGAAGGACGAGATTTCTCCATTCCCTTCGGTCAGCCGAAATGACAGATTTACGCCATGAGCAAATCATTGCTTTATGTGTATTTCAGATAAATCAAAATAAAATATGATAAAATGAAACCTGATTGCCGGGTTCTCCGTCTAACGGATGTAAGAAGCCCGACAGGAGATTTTCAGGAGGAACAGACGTGACCAACGAAGCTTTCACCGAAGCCGTCATCCGGATGACGCCGACGCTCTATCGGATCGCCCGGGGTCAGCTGATGATCGAGGCAGACCAGCAGGACGCCGTGCAGGAAGCAATCCGGCGCAGCTGGGAAAAGCGCGCAGGCCTGAAGAACGAGGCCTATCTTCAGACCTGGGTCATCCGGATCCTGCTGAACGTGTGCCACGACATCCAGCGCCATGGGAAACGGGAATGCCCCGTCAGCGAGATTCCCGACCGGCCGCTGGAACCTGCGGATTACACCGACCTGCGCAGTGCCCTGTTTCAGCTGAAGGAGAAACTGCGGGTGCCTGTAATCCTGCACTATATCGAAGGATATGACGTGAAGCGCGTATCGGAGATCCTGAAAATCCCTGTCAGCACAGTCAAAACCAGGCTGATGCGGGGCCGGTCCCAGCTGCGGGACATCCTGAATGAGGAGGCTTTGGAAGAGAATGAAACGGAATGCGGATTTCAGAAATGCCCTGGGACAGCCAGATGAGTATTTCCAGCAGACTGTAATTGATACCCTTGATGAACTGAACCGAAAAGCGGAAAAGGAAAAGCGCCCTGCCCGGCACTTCACCTTCCGGACCGTATGCGCTTTTGCCGCGATGCTGGTCATTGCCTTCGGCGTTGTGCTGGGCGTCCGGACAAACGCGTGGGAAACGCTGACCGCCAGTTCTGTTGACAGCATCAAACCGACCCCGGAAATTATCACACCCGCGGAAGATCCCCGGGTTGTGGAAACAGAGTACACCACCCTGACCATCCGGGAGGCAGCTGCGGATGACAACGGTGTCTATATGACCGTTGAGGTCAGGCCCAAACGGGAGAACTGCCTGGCCCTGAACGCGTGTATCATTCCGGAAGAAAACGTCCCGACCATGATCGGAAGAAAGAGGGAGCACGACAGTCAATCCATTCAGGGATGGGCAAAAGACCATGGCTATGAGCTGCTGTCTGTCCGGTTATCTCTTTCGTCCGTCAAAGAAAGCGGCTGCGAATACGTGTTCAAAGTCGGAGAAGACGGTTCAACTGTGATTAACATTTCCGGCAAAGCCTTACCCGACACAGACCTGTATAACCTGAACTGGACCATCTGTCCCTGGGATATGTCCATGGAAACAAGATCCCGCCTGCTGGATTCGCAGGCAGAAAGCGGAAGCGCCCCGGTCCGGGTTTCCGCGGAAAAAGCAGCGGAAAAGGCAGTGGAAACCGATCGGGTTACCATCACTTTCCATGATGCGGTATCGGACGGAATCGGCGTGTTTATTCCCACGGAAGTCCGGGCGAAAAACGAGAAAACCCTCCTGCTGCCACCCGGCGTCGATCCTTACTGGCAAATCCCAGAAGACATCGGGAAAACCCCGGATACTCCCGGACAAACCATATATCAGTGGGCTGTTGCGCACGGATATGAAGAAATCCTGTGGATCTGTTTCATGTCCCCCTACGATTCTCCGACCAGCAATGCCACCCTGAATTCCTATGCCAACGCATTCACCCTGCAGGAGGATAATACCCTGACGGGAACCATCGGCGGCTGCACCCTTCCGCAGGCTGACCTGTATGAAGTGCACTGGGAAATAACCCCCTATGATATGACACAGACAACCAGGATCTTCGTCAATAACGAGTCTACAGTCCCGCTGATTTATGAAGAGGAAGAAGACGGTGTTTCTGTCATTGCCGTTGCCAATGAACCGGAAACCCCGGAACCTGTTACCGGCGTATATCATCCGGTTGATGACCCCGGCACCATATGGACCGGTGCGCTAACGTCCGTTGTCCTGTACCGCACCTCCCGATGCGATTACATTCAGATGCAGACCACAGATGAGCGCTTCCTGAATTATGATTCGCTTTACCTGTTCAGTTATGATTCTGACTTCAATTCCTCTCGTCGCATGGACGTTCCATACATTTACAAAACACTACAAAATGAAGACGGCACTATGACGATGATTACCACCTCCTGGGCCATCCCTGACAAACTGCCGGATACCCTGACGATGGAGCTGTATCAAAGCAATGCTTCAGAAGGTTATGATTCCGTTAATGTTGAAATCAAAAACAGGCCGTAACCCTTCAGAATTCAAAGGAAATGCTTTCCGTTCCGCTTTCAGTGTCCACTGCGCACTGAAAGCGGAACTTTTTATTTTCCATAGAGAAAGACACTTCCCTGACTTCCCCCGCGCCGGGTGTTTCCCGGATGAAGGCGGTGAGATACGATGCCAGGACCTGCCCGTCCGCATCCGTCAGCCGGGATTCTTCCAGCATCTCCAGGATCTCATTCCCCCAGGCGGGATTCTCCCACCAGTCGCCGGTATACAGGGTCAGCCGGTCCCGGACCAACTGCGCCGCTGCCCGGGATCCCCGGAGCAGGTCCGAAGAGGACAGCACCGGCAGGATATCGCCGGAAGCGTCAACGGGACGATGAATCATTTCTTCTCTCCTTTTCTGCGATCGTCGGGTGGAACGGGGGGACGGTTCCTTTCGTTCCACTTTATGCCAGAACATAGGTGGACAGGATCGTCAGGGACGCGTTGGCAGAGATAGCGCCGTTCACCTGTACCCTGCCGTTGCTGAGAATCTGTCCGCCGGAGTTCCAGGCCCACTCCGCCATGGCGTTAAACTTCGGCCGTTTTCCGGTCGCCATGGTGCAGAGCGTTGTGGTGCCGGAGTTCACGGCCGTTTTCTTTGTAAGCACCAGCCGGACCATGGCCACTTTCCCCCACCAGGCATATTGCGCGGCGGTAATGGTCACCCCGGATTCCGCTGCGGCGATGTCCGCAATGTTTTCTGTCGATCCGGTGGCCGCCTGCCCGGTTCCGCCCCTGTCCAGGGCCAGCGTACCGGAGGTAATATCCCCGGTTTTGTGCTTATGGCCGGTGTCCGCCTTGCCTGCCAGCAGCGTGTTCGTCTCGGTCTCGGTATAGTACCGGCTGTCATGGGTATGGGAAACATCCACCGGGCTGATTCCGAAAAAGGAAGGCTGCGGCGGCAGGTCCGCCAGTGCGCCTGGCCGGCTGCGGAAGCCCACAAAGGCGAACGCGTCCGAGAGATCATGCCGGCGGCCGGAGTCAGGCTCGTCCCCGGAACCTGTTTCCGCCCAGCGGTCAATATCGAAATCCGCGAAAACCAGCAGGCACTCTTCCCCCGGTGAAACCGGAAAGGTCAGGGCACTGTCCCGGGTTCCGGGAAAGAATACCGGCACGTCCCGGAGCAGCGGGAGCGGTATTCCCTTTCGCCTGGCTGCTGGCCGGACCGACGCGGTCTGTGTCTGTACGTCAAAGGACTCCACAGTCCCCGGCATGGCACAATGCAGGGATGACATGATTTCTTCTTTCAGCGCCATCAGTTCAGCAGGCGTAACCGATCCGTTCATGTTCGCACCTCAATCAGCAATTCACTCATCCAGTTGCCTTCCACATTGTCCGCATCCACGGATCTTCCGATCACCACCCCTTCCGCCGACGCTCCGTTCCACCGGACAGATACCGTTTTCCCCAGGGGCCAGCCGGTCACCCGTGTACGCAGGGCCATCAGTTTCTCCACGGTCCGAACCGGCGCGTCAAACAAATCGGCTTCTGTCAGGATCATGGACTCCGGCAGGCCGGAAGCAGGAATCACACAAAGCCCGGATGGCACCAGGCAGGCTCTGGCTCCTGCGGCAGACAGCACAGAACTGATGCATTCCGCCGCCCGGCCGTAAAACGCCTGGCCGCGGGTCCTGGCCGGATCCTCCCCGGGAAACGCCAGCAGCGGGATGCCGGTGCCGGAAGCCTCCAGTATCCGCCTGACTGTTTCCGACATGGAAACACCGGCCTCCACGGAAAGGGAGACCGGTGCTTCCCACAAACGGATACCGGCAGAAAAAACCACTTCCGTCTCCGTTCCTTCCGGCACGGTTCCGCAGAAGAAATCCGTCATAATCCCGGCTGCCAGAACGGATCCGTCATGCATCACAGAGATCTCCCGGGCAGAAGAAAGCATACTCCGTTCCTGCTCAGGCAGATTCCAGAGACGCAGCGTAAACGGCATGGGGTATAAGCCGATATAATCCCTACCGGTGAGCCGGGCGTGGCTGAACCCGGTGATTGGTTCGCCGTCAGCAAAGACGGACAGTTCACGGGACAGATCAGGCAAATGTATCACTCCACAGCAATTGAAATTCAGCCAGGTTGTTTTCCTCGGGATCCCGGGTGGACGGTTCATCCGTTCCCCGCAGGCACAGCAGGGAACCCACGCCCTTCCCGTTCCGCAGATGCCGGAACGGACGCAGCAGGTCGTTCGGTTCCCCGTAAGAGCACACCAGGGGGATCATGTTCACCAGCAGTTCCCCGGCTGCATGGTCCCAGATGCTCACAAACCACTGATTCGCAGCGGGCATGTACCGCAATTCCATCTGGGCATGGAATTCTTCTCCGTCAATCACCACATCCAGCGTAAACACCTGCCACGGGTCCGATGTTACCGGAAGCAAATATCCATTCATCCTTCAATCCCCGCTCTCTGCAGCAACTGCTGAAACGGTGTTCCGGCCACCTTTCGGACATTCCCGGAAGAGCCCGTATTCTTCCGGGTGGATGAATTGTTGCTGGTTTTCTTCCCGGATTCCTTCTGATCTGTAACCGGTACATACTCCACAAATTGAAGCGTCCCTTTCCAGCCGTCCTGGTTTTCCTCGTCCTGCGCGGCAGTGATCTCCGTGAGCAGCATCTTCCGGTAGGTGCCCATGGAGGTCGTCACCCTGCACAGGACCCGGTTCCGCTTCAAACTGTCCATCTCCGCCAGCATCCGGGCGGACCAGCCGGTTCCGCGGGCCGCGTCCGTCTCGATCACCGAAAGGGTGAGCCGGTCCGGCTGGTTCCGGGCGCCGTTGATCACATCCGCACCCTGGGAGGCCGTGCTGTTCAGGCTCAGGGACAGGGCATGCTCTATGGCGGTCACGCCGGTAAAATGCCAGGTCTGCTTCTTCCCGCCGACCGTGCCGGTCACACAGGCGGATGAAACTGCCATCCCGATCCCTCCTTCCGGGCATAAAAAAACGACCTGCGAATCCGCAAGCCGGAAGATTCAGTTGATCCGGGCCTTCAGCTGACAAACTGGAACACGCAGAAGGCCGCATAGATGCACAGCAGGATAATGCCCTGGGGGCGGGTAAGCTTTCCCCGCTTCAGTGCCGGCAGGGTCATGAAAGCCATGACAAAGAACATGACAGGGATATCCACGGCCAGGGAGACCGGAAGCCCGAAAACGGTGTTGGTGGTCGGGACCTTAAAGGGACTGAGCGCCGTGCTCAGGCCGGAGACCAGCACCAGGTTGAACAGGTTCGCGCCGACGATGTTCCCCAGGCTCAGGGCGCTGTGGCCCTTGGTCAGTGCGGTGATGGCCGTCACCAGTTCGGGCAGGCTCGTACCCAGCGCCACAAAGGTCAGGGCAATCACGGATTCCGGAACCCCGAGGCTCTGGGCGATCAGCGTTCCGTTGTCCACCAGCAGGTTGGCGCCGAAGGCAATTCCCGTCGCGCCCAGCACCAGCATCAGGAGCGTCCTCCAGAGTGCCTGCTCCACATCCTCTGTGTCTTCCTCCGTCTCCGCGTGGAAGCCGTTCCGCTTACCGTTCCAGATGGTATAGGCGATATAGGCAATGAACATCAGCAGCAGCGCAATGCCGGACAGGCGGCTGAAGGATCGGCCGATATAGGCATTCAGGGCATAGAAGACTGCCGCGCCGAAGAAGAAGATTACCGGAACCCGGAAGCTCTTCGTATCCACTTTGCAGGGACGGATCGCGAAGGTAATCGCGGAGATGAGCGCTGTATTGCAGATTACGCTGCCGATGGCGTTGCCGTAAGCAATTTCGCTGTGGCCTTTCAGTGCACCGGTGGCTGAAACCAGAACCTCCGGCAGCGTCGTGCCGATGGACACCACCGTCGCCCCGATAATAATCTCCGGCACATGCAGGCGCCGTGCCAGGTCCGTGGCTCCGTCCACAAACCAGTCGCCGCCCTTGATCAGCAGCACAAACCCCAGCAGAAACAGCAAAGCCGGTACCAGCATCTTTCCATCCCCCTTGTACGGGGGCATTATATCATATTATTGCGTGATCGCGATGCCCGCTTTGCGGAAATAGCCGCGTCTAATTCTCCGGATACCGCAAAATAGATTCTCCTTCAGCCGGATACGGAACGAAGCGTCCGGAGCAGATACCGTTCCGCGGTATCGTACACGCGCTGCCCGATTTCCTGCGCGTCCGCGCCTGATGCATGCACCTGGATGCTGACCGGAGCGGAAACTGTATGGTTGTTCTGCGTCACATGCGCCGCCCCGGCGGTACCGGCGGCAAGGCCGGCAGGCAGGGAAAAGGTGCCGGGACTGTCCGCCAGGCTTTCCCGGGCAGCCGGCAGCAGTCCGGAGAGCAGCCGGCGCAAATCCGCGGTCCCGGCCGCTCCGTCCTGTGGCTCAAACAGGCCGGCCGTTTGTTTTGCCCGGCCTGTCCGGGCAGCGTCCGGTTTGATTCCGCCGTTTTCCTTCGCGGAGGTCCGAACCGGCGGATCAGCGTTTTCTCCGGCTTTTTCCGTTTGTGCCCGGATCGTCAGCGGTGCCGAAAACAGATTCCGGATGCTGTCCCAGGCGCTCCGTCCGGCGGATACAATCCCGGAAGCATTGGCTTTCAGTGAAACAGGCTGTTTCACCAGTGCGGTGAAACGGTCCAGGTCAGTGAAAGCCCGGGTCAGGTCCAGCCCCAGGGAAAAGCTGCCCGGGCCGGACGGATGCTCTGTCGTAATGCCCCGGCCGGAAAAGTCCGGCAGCACACCCAGATCCTCCGACAGGGTACGGATCTCGGCAGAGGCTTCCGCAAAGGAGGCGGACAGCCGGTCCGCCAGTTTCCGGTTCTCTTCCAGGATATCCTGCAGGCGGGTTGCGCCTGCTTCATCAATCTCAACGGCAAAGGAAGCCAGGAACTCCTGGTCTGCCACACGCGTTCATCCCCTCTTTGAAATATTTATGTATACAACTGCCAATACATTCCGTGAATGCGTATCAAAACGCGAAAGCACTCACGGAGAGGCTTTCAAAATACAGCATGAAGCGTATAATATGGAGGAAGATAATATGTTTACAAACGGAACCGAACTTACCATGAGCCAGCTTGAAGAAGTGATCGCGGGAAAAGGCGGCATCAATATCCCCAGCAGGCCCATTGTCAATATCATCTCTTACCTGGTCTGCAGCGGACACAACTGGGTCCGTACCGGCCGGGAAGCAGAAGTGCCTTACTTCGTCTTCTGGACCAAGCACCAGAAGCAGTACGTCTGCACCAAGTGCGGCGAAAAGAGATGGGTCAACGAAGACTGACATTTTTTCAAAAAAACACGGAACTTTTCCCGATCCGCAGCGTCTGAATAAGTGCAGCAGGAAAAAAAGCTGCATGAAAGGAAGGATAGAAAATGAAAAAACTGATTGCACTGCTCCTGGTTATGCTAATGGTGTTCTCCTTCGCGTCCGCCGAAACCCTGTCCGGCGGCTGGTCCGCTTCTGAAGACCCTGCTGTGACAGAAGAACTGAAGGCCCTGTTTGATAAAGGGACGGAAGCCCTGACCGGCGCCAGCTATATCCCGGTCGCGTATCTCGGTTCCCAGGTTGTCGCCGGAAGGAACCACGCGTTCCTGTGCCAGGCTGTGACCGCCTATCCCGGAAGTCTGGAGACTGCTCCCGCCTACGCTATGGTTTACCTGTATGAGGATCTGAGCGGAAACGTCTCGATCCTGAGCATCGCTGATTTTGATTTCGGAGCGCTGTGTACGTACTGAGGCGTTCCTTCTCCGGACCGGGCCGTCATGGCCCGGTCTTTTTTTCCGGCTGCGCTGCCATCCGGTCCGGTTGATGCGTATACAGAAATGTCAGGCGCGTACAGCACCTGGGAAAAATCGAAATGAAACCGTTTGAAGGAGATTATAACAATGGAAAGCAATCACAGAAGAGAACTGACCGCTGAAGAACTGGAACTGGTGAACGGTGCCGGAATCTGGGATGTCCTTAAGGATATCGGCGAATGGATTCTGGACGGAATGACAAACGCAGACTGAGAACGCGTGTAAAGGAGCATGGCCATGACGGAGAATGAACGGATCCGGGAAGAGCAGGAATGCAGCCCACTCAGCGACGGGGAATTCGCTGAATACCGGAAAAACCAGCAGCGGAAGGACCGGAAAGTGTGGATGATTCTTAACGCACTCTGGGAAGTGATTGACTGTTTTTTCTCCTGACCGGGCAGTATCCTATACCCGTGCGGCTTCGGCCGCACGGGTTTCATTTTCCCTGCGGACCCGGATCAACTCCGTAATATCCAGCAGGTCGTCCAGGGTATAGGTACCGTCCCAAAGCTCATGCTGGCGCCAGAAGCCCTCCGCCACCGGCAGGAACAGAAACTCGTCAATGTTCGGGCAGGTCAGGGGGATGTAGCCGCCGGAGCGGTTTCCGTCCTCAACCCGCCTTCGCCGAAAAAACCGCTCAGGCTCCAGGCAATCCCTTCCAGCAGGAGCTTCATGCAGGAAGGGGTATCGTGCTCCAGTTCCGGATATCCCCACTCGCTGCCGGTCATCACCGGCTGCGGCCCGGCAGGAAGCAGGACCGCCGTATGGTTCAGGACGGAAGTCATAACAGAGCGAAGCTCTTCCTCCGACAGGGAGGCAACCAGGTCCAGCAGGGTCAGGTCCTTCGGCTGCGCTGTTTCCTGCTGTTGCAGCCGCATCAGCAGCCGGAGCAGCGTCACCCCGGAAAAAGCATCCAGTTTGGAAAGGCGGAAACCCTGTACGGATCCGTCAATCTTGATTTCAATATCCTTTGTGACTGTGTGCATGGCAAACACTCCCCACTATAAATTGATCTTACTGTTCCGTGATCCCGTCAGCAACAATCCGTTTTTACAAAACAATTTCGGCAAAGCTTGACCGTTTCCCGTGATCTATGTTAGAGTTACATTATAATAAGCATGTAACCTTGAAACATTCCAATCGCATAATACTGACAGATTCAATGAATGGAGAGGAGACAGTAAAATGAAAAAACTGTTCTGTGCAGTGCTGGCCATCCTTCTTGTGGTCCTGCTGCCGCTGACATCCCTGGCCGTGACGCCTGTGGAGTGCACGGTTTGCCCCGGGGATGATGAAGTCTTTTACAGTGTCACTCATTTCGTTCCGAACAATGTTTCGATGAGCGTGAGTAAGTACAGCTTCACCAGTACGAATGGAAAGATATTCGAAGGCGGCCTTTACAGGGGTACGCTGGTTTCCCAGGCTGTCTACCAGAGCGGCAGCAGAGTGGGTACCAATTATTTCTATCAAGTCGGGATTAAAGGATTAAGCGCCGGCCAGGCTACCCTCAATCTTCTGTACGACGGCGAGGTTATAGCCAGTTATAACATCACCATAGGCCATGACTGGGACACAGCATCCTATGTGTGGAGCGATGACTTGTCCAGCGTCACAGCCACCAGGCACTGCGGCCGGAATCCTGAACACGATGTAACGGAGACCGTGAAAACAACCTCGAAAGTAAAAACGGAAGCCACGGAAAAGAAAGAAGGCATCCTCCTTTATACCGCGGTCTTTACAAATGACGCGTTCACAACGCAGACCAAAGAAGTAGCAATTCCCAAGCTTCCGGCAGGAACAGGCAGCAATCCCTCTTCCGGCACTGAAGAGCAGATTACACTGAAGAAGATCAGCATCAAAAAAGTCACTGCCGCCTCAAAGAGCAAGCTTACTGTCACCTGGAAAAAGCTGAGCAGTGCGGACCGCAAAAAGATCAAAAAAATCGAGGTCCAGATCAGCACGGATAAAAAGTTCAGGAAGAACGTGATCACGAAGACCGTCAGTTCCGGCAAGACCTCGGTTGCGATCAGCAAACTGAAGCCCGGACAGAAATATTATGTCCGCATCAGGGCCTTTACGAAGTCAGGGAAAAACATTTATGTCTCCAAATGGTCCTCTGTGAAGAATATTAAAACGAAAAAGAAATAACCATCGCACACGGTTTAAAGGCGGAAACCAGTTTGGTTTCCGCCAATGTTTATTTTGCGGATAACACCTCCGGTTATCGCCGCGGCGGGGAGATTCTTCGGCTCCGCTGTGCTCCGCTCAGAATGACATTTCTGCAGTGCTTTCTAATTATGAATTAACTTTACTGCTCCGTAATCGTCGTTGCCAGCAGCGTGTAAGTCACGTTGGTGGAAGTCCGGTCCCAGGTCCGGTCCGGGGCTTTCTGCAGGGAAACCCCGGTGCAGATGGTCTTGAATCCGGAAACCGTATCCGTGATGGTCAGGGTTCCCAGGGCAATCCGGTTGGGACTGCCGGTGCTCCTCGCCCACCTGGCCCAGCGGCGAAGAAAATCATCCCCGATAGAATTCTGCGGCACCTCAATCTGGACGGTGCCGTTTGTGGTCTTCAGCCGGTTCACCACCACATACCCGTCCGCCATGGTTGTATGGGAGCTCAGGTCTCCTGCCGCGGAAACCGTAATCTTCCCGATGCCGCACTGATGCAGGTTCGCCGTACCCACATCCGGATGATACAGGACAGATTTCACATCCGGCAGGGAATAAACATTGTAAGCCATGATTTCTCCTTCCATTTGTCAATTGACAAGCATATGCGTATCCTTTATTCTTTCTTCAGACTTCCAATCATTTCACTGAAGAAGGAACCGGCTTATGTTCAAAAGAATCTCCTGCATGATCCTGATCCTCTCCTGCCTGCTGCTTTCCTGCCAGCATTCCTTTGCCGAACCCGAGCTGAAAGAGTATTCTTTTGGTCCCTGGCGTTATTCAGTCTGGCGGGGATGGCATTACGACGAAAGCAAAGAAACTGCCCATGTACATACTCGGGACCGGAACAATCCGGGCGCAGGACAAATCACTGTTTTTTCTGTTTCCAATTCTTTGCTTTCACTTGTCTCCGTCCCGACCGTGTTCGATTTTTTCATCAATTTTGATGAACTCTATTATTCCACTCTGGTTCATTCAATCGCTGCAGGAAGCGGAGGACGTCTGGAAGAATCATCCATGGAACCTTTTGACAACGGCCATGTTTCCGGCATGGTTTTCCGGATGGACCTGGAACAGGAAGACCTCCATTATGCAGGGTTTGCAACCTATCATGATGATACCGTCTTTGTAATGCTGTACCGCGACAGCAGAAAAAAACCGGACAGGCTGCTGACCAAGATGAAAGAACTCCTGCTTCCCACCATTTATATCGAAGAATAAAAGGCCCGGCAGGCAGTCCATTCCTGAATGATTGACTCTGTTTTCTCCGTATGCTATAGTACATTTGTTAGTAAGTGTACATACAACTAAATACCTGACGGAGGAGACAAACATGAAAAAACTGATATGCCTTCTGCTATGCCTGATTTTGATCATCAGCTGCGTACCGGCCATGGCAGCTTCCCTGAAGCCGGAAAATGTTTATGGCACCTGGGTCTTGTATAAAATAGTTGATGGTGAAGAAACCTATGATGCCGATTTCCTGAAGCAGAACAATCAGTCGATGACAATGCAGATTCATGCAGATGGAACAGGGAAGCTAAGCGGATATAATCCCGATGCAGGCTCTTACTCTTCCTCCATGAACTGGGAAATCAAAAGCGGCAAGTTTCATGTCACAGAGGAAAACGGTGCTGAATCATTCCTGAAGAAAAGCGGCAGCAGTTTGTATTTTGCTGCTGGCGATGATGCAAGCAGTACAAAAATCTACTTCCGCAAAACCAAGGAAACTTCCGGAAAGACCACGACCAAAGCAATCACCTCTATCGGGACATACAAGCTGAACAACAGCAAAAAGACTGCCTCCTTTACCATGATCGCAAACAGGAGCAAGACCTCCCTGACGATTCCCGATACCATCAAAGCCAACGGTAAAACCTATAAAGTCACCGAAATCGCGGCAAAATCCTGCGCCAACATGAAAAAGCTGACCACCCTGACCATCGGAAAGAACGTCAAAACCATTGGGGCAACCGCTTTTGTCGGCGACACCAAACTGAAGAAGATCACTTTCAAAGGCGGTCTCCTGACCAAGGTCGGATCAAAAGCGTTTGCGAGTGTTGCGAAAAGCGGTACTGTTATCTGCCCGAAAACAAAGCTCAAAAAATATACAGGCCTGCTGAAGAAGGGCGGCCTGCCGGAATCAGTCAAGATTAAGGGAAAATAAGCAGGCACATTCACTCCCCGGTTCGCAGAACCGGGGAGTTTTATTCATTCTTCACCATTTTTTCACTTAACCTTCCGGAAATGCACCGATGCATATTCTTCCTTTTTCTTGTATAATCGACCTGATCAAACTCAAAGGAAGTGAAACCCAATGGACAGGAAAAACCTGATCAAGTACATTCTCTGCGGTATCGTTTATGTGGCTGTTGTCGTCCTGGTCATCTCGCTGGTTCGTTCCCTGCTGAACAACAGCGTGACCTTTGCGGACGGACTGCGCAATCCGTTCATCTGGCTCTGCGCTGTTCTCGCCGGTGTATCGACAGCTTACACCCAGTCGAAGAAGAACAAATAAAAGCAGAACCGCATTCCGCGCCCGGGATTGAAACCCCGGGTGTTTTTTTATGGGTTACTGCTGCACATTGACTGTGATCACAATGCTTTCAACACTGCCCGCCAGGGTCAGGGCTGCCTGGATCGGGACGGCTTTGTGGGCCGCCCGGTCAGCGTCAGTCTGGTCGTCATAGCTGTCCGCCCAGAGCATGAAGCCGTTCTCCACAATATCCCCGGCCGAAACCGGTCCGATATCCGCCCCGCGCCAGACAGCGGAGGCCAGGATTCCCCGGTCGGTATAGCCCATGAGGATGGAGGAAAACCGGTTGATAAACTGCGCCGTTGCATCGTCCGTCTGGGGCATCCTGTCCGGATTCTCCGCCAGCAGGGCTACCGCCGCATTCTGCAGGTCTGACCCGATCCGGTCGATATACAGCACCTCATCATACCGCTGCCCGCTGGCCACGGTGCCGTTCTCCAGCAGGAAGTGAGTATAGCCCCGGGCCACATAGATGTTGCCGTTCTTCCTTTTGATCCCGTCCGCCTGGGACTGGGTCAGGGACGCCGGCTGGATACCGTTCACCCGTTTATAGCACAGGGCAAAGGCGGAACCCTGATGCGCCAGTTCCAGCCCCATGGCGGTACCCATCACCGCGGCGCAGTCCGAAACGGACCCGCAGCAGAAAGGCAGGGTCCGTTTATACTGTCCCCGGTACAGCAGGTCCAGGGTACCGTTCTCCGCAGCCGAATAAGACAGCACCGGCGCAAAGAGAACCACCGGCACCGGCAGGGCTTCCGCACATGCCGCCAGCGCCGTCAGTTCCCCGTCCGCCAGGTCGGTACAGGGCATGACGCCGTAGAAATCCGACGTCTTCTCCGGCACCGCAGTCAGTGCTTCCGCCGCGGACCCGGCCGCCGGATAGCAGGACACCAGCAGCCGGTTGGGTGCCGGGACGGCGGCAAAATATTTCAGCGCTGCCTTATACGGTTCGGAATCCGTTCCGAAACCCAGTCCGGACAGTCCCTCCGCGGCCTCCTCCCCGGAGGCATATTCCTGCAGCCGCCGTTCCTCCGTATATGAGGTGTCCGGTACCAGCAGCAGGCCGGTATCAAAGGATGACGGGGACGCCTGGGAACGCACCGTATTGACAATGACGCGGGCAATTGGACTGACAGAAAGCAAAAAATCACCTCCGGCGAGTAATTAAATTCATAATTCATAATTCATAATTGATTTACTGTATTCTTCATGGTTGTTTATGAAGGATTACTACCGGAGCCACAGTGATTGAATCCCCCGCCTGCCCGGATATTTCATCCCGGACCCGCAGGGAGATTGTCAGGTCAGCGCGCTTCCGCCAGAGCGAACCCTCCTCCTCGTGGAGGAGGGCCGGCTGGGGCGGGTCCGGGACCGGATATATCCCGGCGGAACGCAGGATCCGGCGCGGCAGGCGGAAGCCGTCCGCATACAGCATGGTGCGGATCCGGTTCGCATATTCCTCACAGGCGGGGCCGTAGCAGACAATGATCAGCTGGTATTTCAGCGTCGTGTACACCACGTGCGTGTTTCTGCCGGCCCCGGCCGGTTCGGTCAGATATGCGGTTGATACCGGATCCGCTGCCGGATCCCGCAGGAGCGTCCAGTAAATGGCATTCCGGTTGTGAGGCGGCCGGGGAACGTTTTCTGGCTCAGCATACGCCTCATGGATCAACGCAGCTGCCTCCCGGGAATGGCAGTTCAGATTCAGGCAGGCGCAAAGCGCATCGAAGATCGATGCGTGGACTAATTCACAATTCATAATTCTGCGATCGCCGTTAACAAAGTTTCTCCGAAACTTTGACGGCTGTAGCATGGGAGTCATTAGCCGTGCTGAAGCACGGATGACTCCTCAACAATTCATACAGTCTCATGCAAAAGAACAGCGTAAGCCTGGCAGTATCCGAAGCCCTGCCAGTCCCGGACCTTTACTACCCGCCAGGTCCGGTTGTTCCAGCGGATCCGGTCCGGGGCAGTAAAGGAAGCACCGGCATCCTCTGGAATGCCGGTGCTGAGCGGATAGTCTGTATAGATCTCAATAAAGGTTTCATGCTGTTCCTCCTCCGGCAGCAGCTTCAGTGCCTCCGGTGTCCCGGGATGGATGCAGCCCCGGGCCTGTTCTGTCCGGATGCCGGAGGCCGTGCCCTCCCTGCTCCGGGTATAGGTGATCCGTTCCACCGTGAAGGCCGTACAGCCCAGGTTCGGATCAAGGATGACTGGTTTCATATCCATCTTTTTTTCAAACCTCAGCAAATTAAACCGGCGTATCTGTCGGTTTCTGTCCTGTGCTCCGCTCCGGCGGTATGCTATATTTTCATCACAGGGATACACCTGATTATACGGTTTTTACATCACCGGACCCGGTACAGCAGGGAGGTTCAAACCATGGTTTTATACCGGATTGCATTGGCCAGTCAAAAATGCGGCCACGTTTTTGCGGCGCTCTCCTTTTTCCTCAGTCTCATTCTGGGAGCAGTCCTTTTCGAGGACCTGGCTGTTTATGATCTCAGGCTCTTTCTCCTGGCCTGCGCCGGACTCGCTATCGCCATGAACGTGCTTGCCTGGCTTCTCGGCCTGTGGCTGCGGAAACTCCGGGAAAAGAAGGCACAGCGGAATGTATGAAAAGTTACTGGCTGCTATCCTCATCGGACTTTGCCATGCACTTCGCAGCTGGGCCATAAAAATCAACTATGACTACCGCTCCATGCCCCGTCCCGACAAACGGGACATCTGGTCCGGTATCTGAAATCAAAGGAGAGACCTCTATGACTTGTCCCTATTGCGGGCAGGAGATGCAGGCCGGAAGCCTTACGGGATTCGCCCGCGGCGGCCTCACCTGGAGAACGCCCGGTGTAAAATACAAAGCCGTTGAGCGGCTTGTCGGCAAAGGATCCCTGAAGAGTGCGAAATACAGCGCGCTGGGCTGGCTTGACCTGAAAGCGGACTACTGCCCCGGCTGCAAAAAGCTGATCATCGATACGGAAATCCAGAAGTAATCCATTGCACGCCGGTAATCCGGCGTGTTTTTCATTTCCGGATCCTGCCCCTTTGTGATATGATAGGCACAGCGAACACTTCAACGGAGGAACCCATGGAAGCCTATGACCGGGACAGCAGCCGCATCCGGGTTGTGGATGAAGAAATCCGGCTGATTCCCTACTACCGGAATGACGAGGTGTCCCTGCCGTGGTACCAGGATCCAGATGTCTGCAAGCAGGTCGACAATATCGACCACGTCTATGACCTGGAAAACCTTCACCGGATGTATGATTTCCTGTCCGCCAACGGGGACTGCTATTACATTGAATACCGGGGCACGCTGGTGGGCGACGTCTCCCTGCGGAATAATTCCGAGGTCGCCATCGTTATATGTAAGGAATACCAGAACCGGCATATCGGACGGAGATGTATTTCGGATATGCTGAAGCTGGCCCGGGAGAAGGGCCTGGACTGCGTCCGGGCGGAAATCTACACGTTCAACGAACAGAGCAGGAAAATGTTCCTGTCCCTCGGCTTCGTACAGACCGGCGGCGAGCGGTATGAATACCGCCTCCCGCCGGCAGGAACGTAACCCCGTAAGCCTTCCGGACCATTGTGACGATGCCGGTCCGGTATTATGATACATGTGTCAGAAAAAGGAGGACTCAACCATGAAAAAGCTGCTGTGTACGATCCTTTGCCTGTGCCTGGTCATCCCCGTGATGGCCTGTGCGGAACCGAAAACCATCACCGCCGTCGCGTCTGATGTCAACCCGAGCGCGCTTTTTTCCATTGCGGTGGACGCCCGGATCAAGGCCTATAACCGGGCAGACAATACGATGACTGTTGAAATCATCGTTCCGGAAGCCTATGACCCCGACGAGGTTGAAAGCCTGCAGGTCGGCGATGCCATCTATACCCAGGGCCAGGCGATTACCGTCGAAAGCGTTGTGAACGACTACGGAGTGATCATCCTGAACCAGAAGAACCCCGATGATCCGACCGACAGCATCATGCTTTACCAGGGTGCGGATATGAACTATGAAATCATGGAGGCTGACGACCATACCTGGACCACGCTGGGCATCCTGAACGTCCCTGTTTCCGGCAGCCTGCTTTACCTGGATGAGATCGATCCCGCCACCGGGGAAACCCTGGGCAATCCCACCGTCCACAACCTGCAGCAGTTCGTGGCTGAGCTGGAAGGCGGAAGCGAAGCGGGACCGGGTTTCGACACAAACAATACCACCGTGGTCTTTGATGAAACCGGTGCCCTGGCCCTGATCCGCCGTTTCTATGTACCGTGGCAGTAACCGGCCTGTCCGCTGATCCGATCAACCAGACAGAAAGGGTAATTGCCATGAAACACACTGTGCCCACGCCGCCGTAAGCATTCCTGTTCATCCCCTATCCCATACAAAATAATGATGAACAGGAGAGTCTGTACACAATGAAATATACAGAGCAGAATGAGCAGATTATTAACTCATGGAAAGAAAAGTACGAAGTACCGTGGATGTTCCCCATTTCCCATGAAGAGTTTGTGCGGGCTGCCAGCGGCGAAGAAGTCCTGACCCTGACCCCGCTCCGGAAGGTTCCCTTTTCCTGGTACGGGGACTGCAAAGGCAAGAAGGTCCTGGGCCTTGCGGCCGGCGGCGGCCAGCAGATGGCAATCCTGTCCGCCCTGGGCGCGGAATGCACCCTGTTCGATATCTCGGACCTGCAGCTGGAAGCGGACCGGGCGGTCAGCGAACGGGAAGGCTACAGCATCCGGCTGATCAAGGGCGACATGACAGAACCCCTGCCCTTTGAGGACAACAGCTTTGACCTGGTGATCAACCCGGTTTCCAACCATTACATCCGGGAAGTCTGTCCCGTATTCGCGGAGATTTACCGGGTCCTGAAGCCCGGCGGATCCTTCCTGGCCGGACTGGACACCGGCATCTTCTGGGCCTTCTGGGGCTCCGAGGGCGGGCCGATCTACCGGCTGCCCTTCGATCCGCTGAGTGATGAAGCGCTGTACAACAAGCTGATGGAAGAGGATCAGTCCCTGGTCTTTTCCCATACGCTGGAGGAACAGATCGGCGGCCAGCTGAAGGCCGGCCTGACGCTCAGGGACCTGCTGGAAGACACCAACGAACCCGGGTCCGGCCCCTTCTATGACTGCAACATTCCCACCTTCATGCTGACGCGGGCGGTCAAGTAATCCCTACCGTTCCGTCACCTCGTACCCAAAGTCATCATATAACTGTCCGGTATCGACCAGCGGCGTCGTGCCGGACTTTCCTTTTACCGAAACACCTTTCTTTGCCGCCCGGTTCCAGGTCCAGCCGCCGGTAAGGGTTACCGGCGCGTTGGGCGGATCGATTCCGGCATCAATGTATTCCCGGATGCCGTCGGCGCCCCGCTGCCCGGCTTTCTCCAGCCCTGCCCGGGTGCCTGGAATGTCGCCGTTCCGGGCGGCTTCACAGGCTTCCGTGAGGCAGCCTGCCATTTCCGCCCGCAGCTGTTCCTGCGCCAGCGCCGGCTGCACCGCCGGCCGGGGCGGAATCCGCATGACGGGCGAGCCGTGGGTATGGATAGCCAGCAGGAACCGGGACCGTTCCGAAGCGGAAGAGGCCAGGCCCACGCGCACCGTATGCCGGCGGAGCCAGTCCAGGCATTTTTCCCGCCTGTCCCGCCGTCCGGTATCCTCTGTGATTTTCAGGCTGATCATGTTTCTTGCACATCTTCCTGTTTTGTTGTAAAATGTCCGTACCTTGTGAAAGAAATGCGAAGCCATGGCCTCCGGGCCATTCACCGGGAAAAGGCATGAAGACCGGAAAGGAAGGTATTGTTATATGGGCAGACATGGATCCCGCGGCCGTTCCGGCGGCGGACGGTTTATCCCCATTGTTGTTCTGGCACTCATCTTTGGCCGGCCTGCCATCCGGTTGGCACTCCGGATCGCCCGCGCGGTTTTCCGCTCGGTAACCACCGGCATTTCCCTTGGCGCGGACAGGCTGTTTGACCGGTCTTCCATCCTGGGCAGCATCGCCATCGGTGTGATCATCGGCCTGGTTTTCTACTACCGCCGTATCCGGAAGCAGGACAAGGAAGCCGATGAAGCGGAAAACGAAGATATCGATGAGGAAGAAGAACCTGAAGTGCCTTTCTGCCCGCCGATCATGACAACCAGTGAATCCGCCGGCACGGACGATGACTACGTGCCCCCGATGTACCACACTTCCGGTAACTGACAGCTTTTCCTACGGCACATAGGTGCCTTTCGCATACAGCCTGATCAGAGAAAGCAGCTGCAGGCCGAAGGAGGTTTCCTTCAGGTCCGCAAAGCCCGTATAAACGGCAGAGGAGGTGCCGGTTGCGTAAGCGACCGACACCTCCCCTGCTTTTTGGGAAGCAATCCGCTGCTGCCCCTGTCCTGCCGCGGCAAGCTGCGCCATGGTCCGTTCCCCGCTGTCCGGCAGGGCGGTGCCGGCGTACAGGGTCAGCTTATGGGCCACATACAGCCGGCGGGCTTCCTCCGCGTCCTCCGGTGCAAAAGCGGAGAAGCGGGCGTTTGCCTGGGCAAGATATCCGGATAAAACAATCGCGGGCGTAAAGCCCGCGAATTGTGGATAAAAGGCAATGAATTCCGACAGGGTGATAGAATCACTCCTCGTACAGGTCACTGAGGTCCGGAAGGTCTGTCAGGCTTCCGCACTTCTCAAAGGTGTTGGGGCCGACCGACTCCAGGTCCGCCGGGAGTTCGACCGTTTCCAGCGAAACACAGTTGGAGAACGCATAGTCGCCGATGACTTCCACCGGATCGGGAATCACGATTTCCTTCAGCGCATAGCAGCAGAAGAACGCGTTCTCGCCGATCTCCTCCAGTTCCTCCGGCAGCTCAATCCCGGTCAGGGCAATGCAGCCCGAGAAGGTAAAGGGATTGATGGAGGAAACATAGGACGGCAGGACCAGGTGCTTCAGGGACTGGCAGCGGGAGAAGGCATAGGAGCCGATAAAGCTGCACATGTCGGGAATTTCGATATCTTCCAGCGCGATGCAGCCGTCAAAGGCTTCGCTGCCGATATAGTCCACAGCCTCCGGCAGCTCCAGCGCCTTCAGGCTTTCACAGTTTTGGAAGGCACCGCCGCCGATGTAGGACAGGTCCTCCGGGAAGAATACTTCCGTCAGTTCCTTGCAGCCCGCGAAGGTGTTCTTGCCGATGGCGGTAACGCCTTCGGGCAGGCGGATGGAGACCAGGCTCTCGCAGTTGCGGAAGGCCATTTCCCCGATGGAGGTAATTGCTTCCGGAAGGATCAGCTCCTTCAGGCCGGAGCAGTCCTGGAAGGCCCGTTCCGCAATGGAGGTGATCTTTTCCGGGAAAGCCAGCTTCTCCAGCCCGCGGCAGCCGCCGAAGGCGTCCGCGCCGATGGTGGAGATATTCGCGTTCTCCAGGTTGATGGCCCGGAGATTGTCACACTGGTAGAAGGCACGGCGGCCGATGGCCGTCAGGGCGGTTTCGTCCGGAATGAGGATCTCCTCAATGTTCTCACACTGGTCAAAGGCGGATGCGCCGATAATCCGGATCCCGCCCGGGATGGTGTAGGCACCGGACTCCTTCCCCATGGGGTAGCGGATCAGCCGTTTGTCATCCAGGCTGAAGAGCACATCCTCTTCGATCCTCAGGTTGGGATTGTCCGCGGCGACAGCCAGACTGGCCAGCAGCTCGCATCCGGTGAAGGGATTCAGGCCTACTTCCGTCAGGCTGGCCGGCAGCGATACCTTTACCAGGTTATCACAGTGCAGGAAAGCGTAGTCCCCCAGGGAGACGATTCCTTCCGGCAGGGTGACCTCCGTCAGCGCGTCGTTGGCCTGGAAGGTATGGGAGCCGACAGCCGTGACGGCGATGCCGTCCAGCGCCTGCGGGACATTCAGGACCGCCTGTTTGCCTTCATACCGGGTAATCATGGCGGAGCCGTCATCCTTCAGGACATAAGCAAACTCGCCGGAGATCCGTTCCTGCGCGGGAAGGAGTTCCGCCGATGCAGCAGGAAGGATGCAGGAAAGGAAAAGAACGCAGATCAGCAGAAAGACCGCGGCCTTACGCATTTCCATACCTCCTTCGCATTATGTATTTGATAAGAGTTCTCAAGCCATAATATCCTGTTTTGCGTGGTTCGTCAATCGTTTTTGGCTTCCGGGGACACATCCGTATCCCCGGCCGAAGCGTTTCGCTTCCGGACCGGGGCTTTCACCCGGGAATTGCTTTCCGGATCCGGTGCGGAGGCAGGGGTTTTCCTGCCTGCCGCGTCGGTATCCTTCAGGGGATCAGCTTCCAGGATCTTCTTCTGGTCGGCGGTGAATACCGCCTCCAGCGCGCCTTCATTGACCAGCATCCGGAAGAGCGGGTCCTCGCGGATGGAATCCGGCGCCTCCCGGAAGGTGAGGCGGGATTCCGGTATCACGCGATGGACTACGGTGCCGGTATGGTCGCGGAATTCAGCGCATACGCGGGAAAGGATAAGCAAAGTATCACTCCTTTCAGTCGTGATCAATTCATAATTAAGAATTCATAATTCATAATTACAGATACTTTTATCCAGGCAAAACCATTTCATTGTGAATTATGAATTATGAATTGTGAATTACTGTCAGATATCCGCAAGCTCAAATCCCGTCAAGATAACGCACCGTTGACGGATACAGGAAGCGGACTTCGGAGAACTGGGCGATGTAGGGGATCTTGATGCGCATTTCGGAATACTCCGTATCCATGCGGCGCAGGGGCTGGGTCAGGTTGAAGCAGATCCGGTCGACCCGGTTCATATAGACCACCATGCGGTCGCTGCCGCTGGAGCCGATGCCGCTGCACCACTTGCAGGGAGAGATCGTCAGGTCCCCGCCCTGCTGGGCGGACAGGTTGTTCTCCAGCACATAGGTCAGGATGGAGCGCTCGGAATCATCCGACACCTTGCGGGTAACCAGCGCGCCGAACTGCTCCACGGGAATCAGGATATGGTTTGGGAGCGCGTCGGAGGAGCAGTCGTTGTCCCGCCAGAGGAAGGAGATGGCGCGGTTGATGTCCGCGAGAATCTCATCCGCGGTCTTGTGCTCCCACTGGGTATCCGTACCGCCGGGGGTATGGGGAGCCGCGGACGACCGGGTGATGTTGGGATTGTTGCACAGGCCGGTGGAGGAAACCTTGGTGAAGCCGGTATAGACATTCCGGTCGATAAGCTTGTCGCAGTGGAGCCGGATGCCCTTGTTCAGGAAGGTTTCCGGATCCCGGCCGACCTGGGCCATCTTTTCCCGCTCCATGGTGGAGAAGGACATGTACTCGGCAAAGTTGAAGGTCCGGGCCACCTGCTTGGACAGGTCCGCCTGGATGACGGGAATATCATTGGATGCCTCAAAGAAGAGGTTGTCGTCATCCCCGCCGCTGGAAGCGTAGGTCACATCCACGGAGGCGATGGATTCCAGCAGGCCGCCGCCCGTGATGACCGGCATATCCCGGGGCCAGTCCGTGCCGGACAGGGGCTCCAGGATGATGTCGTCCACCTTCTCCAGTTCCTTCATCAGGAAGGTGTAGGAGTCGTTCACCGCCAGGCGGCGGGGAGCGGCCCTGAAGAGATCGTGCATATCAGGTACTCCTTTCAGTCGTTTTTATATGATGTTGCGCCTGTTGACAATGACCTCACCGCAGGCGTTGGGATCCAGGCGGGGATTGCGGATGCGGACATTCTCCAGCAGGATCGTGGTGCCGGACTCGCCCGCCTCGGAGGTCAGTTTTCCGTCGGATTTGCGGAGATAAACCTTCCCGCCCCGGGTGCCGGTGGAGGCGGTCATCACGGCAATTCCGCCGCGGACCAGCACCTCCATGACATCCCCGGGATGCCAGGTGCCTTCCTGCCCGTCGCCGAACTGGCCGGACGGATAAACATCCGGTGTCTTGTCCGCCACCCGGACGGCAAAGCCGAGGAAGGCTGCAAAGTCCTGCGGTTCGGTGAGGCTGAAGGGAACCGCGCCGTCCGCGGTCATGAACACCGGCGCGCCGAAAGGAATCTCCGTTTCCGAAGCATTCCGGACAGAGATCACAATCTCGTCCACGGAACGGGTAACCGCCCCGGGCCTGCCGCTGTCAAAGATTTTCTGTACTTTACCCAATACTCTCTCCTCCCGTCATTCAGTGTTCCGCGCGGCGGCCTGCATAAGTAGAGTTCCTCTTTTCCATAATCCGCTTTCCCAGTTCCGCGGACGCGGGCGCCGTCCGCCGCCCGGCGGAAAGCAGGGCTGCATAGACCCCGGCGTCTGCCGTGCTGCGGCGGCCGGAGTCACGGACGCGGGCAGCGATATCCCCGATCACCCTGCGCCGGAGCTTCCGGGGCAGCCTGTCCAGCACAGGCCGTACAGCAGCCAGCGCGGCGCGAAGCGCATCCCCTGTCCGCTGTTCCTCCACAATCCGGGAAACCTCGTCATCCTCCCCGGGTTCTGCCAGAACCGGCTCATCCGGGTCCAGCAGTTCCTCCATGGCGGCTGCCAGCTCGCCGGACAGCTGTTCCTCCTCTTCCGCCTCATCCGCTTTCAGCGTTTCCTCCAGGATACCGGCCATCTCCTGTACCGTGCCTTCATCCTCCGCGGCGGGCGCCAGCAGGGTGATGATGCGGTCCAGGCGTTCCAGCAGGCCCGCCAGGCCGTCTTCGTCAATGATGATGTTCTTTGTTTCTTCGGTTTCTACAGGCTGTTCCGCCGGTTCTGTTTCCGTTTCCGGATCCCAGACCGCCTGCTCCGGGTCGGCAGGTTCGATCATCTCCTCAATCATTTCCGCGACGGTTTCCACGTCGCCGTCCTTGGCCATACGGGCCAGCACTTTGCAAAGGGATTTGTTCATGGTGTTCTTTCTCCTTTCCGGTTTATGGTCATGAATAGAAACGCGGGAACCGGCGCGGCCGGCGTCCACAACGGCCACATGGTTCCCGCGGATCTTCCGCTGGATATACTGCCCGTTCTCCTCATACAGCTCGTAGGTATAGCCGCAGGAGATTTCCCGCTTGCCGTCCTCCAGGATGGCAGTGATCAGGGCAGGATCGGTAATAATCAAATCCGCCAGGAGCAGGTCGGCGTTTTCCCCGCTGCCCCGGCGGACGTTATGGGCGTGCCCCTTCTGCAGGGCACGGATATTGGAGATATCCACGCCGTCCGGCGGATGGTCGTTTGTGACCGGCATCCCCTCAAAGGAGGCAATGGCCTCCGGGGAGAAAACCTCCTCCGGCGGGCGGAAGACCGGGACGGGTTCCCCGCTGCCCGGCAGTCCGATCTCTGCCGGCAGGTATTCCTGGGTGCCTGTCCGGGCTACCGGCACATTCAGGCAGAGGAGGTATCCTTCAGGCTCACGCCGCGAAATATTCTCTGACAGACGGGTTCCGTAGTAGTGCATAGTCCACCTCACTGTAAAATTCACCTTTTAAAATGAATGGCTGGGGAAATAAAGTGTGCTATTTTGCGTTCCTCAGTGTTTTCTTTTCTTCTTCCGGATGGTATATTCACATTGCAGTAAGCTGCGCCGAAATAAAACAGGAAAGGATGATGCTCATGAGAATCTCCGAGAGAGACCTCGAGCGCTTTCAGGAAATGTATGAGCGCGAGAAAGAGCTTCATCCGGACGGCAATTACTCTGCCCGGGTCCGCCTGTCAGACCTGGGTCTGCGCCTTATATTCCTCGGTGTTCCCGTGATTTGCATCCTGAAGGTGTTTCCGGTGTTTTTCGGCTGCGAGCCTGCCGACAATTCCTTCACCCTCCTTGACTGGGCCATTGTGGCAGCGGTCATTGGGCTGGCCGGACTGATCCCTTATTTCAAAAGAAGGAAAGAAGCCCGGGATGCCTCTGCCGGCACCGAAACACAGGAAACGGGTACCTCCCGCCATTCCCGGGACAGCAGTCTGTAAGGCAGCGCAAAAGAACCCCCTTCATTTTCAATCAGTCAGGAAAGGATGTCCGTCATGGGATTCAACTGGAAAGAGCTCGATCAGTATGAAGAAGAGCTTGAACTGGAAAAGGAGCGCCACCGGAAGCTGGAAGGCTTTACCGCCGCCCACTTCGTGGGCCTGATGCTGCGCATGGTCTACATTACTGTTCCCATCTTCTACGGCACGAAAATCCTTTCCGAACACTTCAACATCCAGCTGCTCCCGCATACCCCTTCCCAGTTCGACAGCGTGGTCGCCGGTACCGTCATCGGCCTGCTTGAATACTTCCGCCATTACAAAGTGGAAAAGGCCGCCGGCAGAAACAAAATCGGAATAAAGGTGCAGGAAGCGGATACTGTGAATGAAACGGACTTCGATCCCATTGCATACCATGCCCGGGGCGACAGGCTGTAAGGCCGGATGAAAGGACCGAAAGAAAGGATCAGGAATATGGCATTCAACAACAAGTACGATCACACAAAAAGCGAAGCCTTTTTTGATGATGAACCCCTGCGGCACCGGAGTTCTGTTTTCTCCAAGAGAGCGCGCAGCAACCTGGAAGAAGTGCCCATGTGGCCGGTGATTACCGGCCTGGCGGTCCTGTTCATCTGGGCTGTGAACGTAGTCTCCCCCGGCGCGCTGAGCTTTATCACCGGGTTCTCCTTTGTTGACAGCCTGATGCTGGGCATTATCATCGGCTCGCTGTATGCCATTGCCCAGTACCGGAAAAGGGAGCACGATCATATGGTGGAAGAGATCCTGGAGGACCTTGCGCAGGAAGAAACAGCGGAACAGCCGGCAGTGCACAACAGTGCACAGCCCACTTACTGTGAAACCCATAATTCACAATTTACAATTCATAATTCATAATTTATTCAACAATAAATTGCGTTCTTTTTTCTCTTATATTTTTGTGTACACCCCCTGTTCCCCGCCCCGGCATTTGAGTTCGGCAACGGCCTGCTCCCTTGTGAGCAGGCCGCATTTATATGCTTCAATCACATCCCCTGACAGCTTCTGTACCAGTTCCGCCCGTTCCGCGGGGCTGGTGGTCATGACCGGTTCAAAGACAAACTCCAGGTCTTCCGGCACATAACCCCAGCAGGAGATGGCCATCACCGGCAGGAGCTTTTCCAGGGCCGGCCGCAGCTGCCGTTCCTGCAGGGAAGCGATCATATCGTAATAATTCCGCAGGTCGGATTCGCCGGTGGCGTTCATCCCCTGGGGCGAGCGGCCGAAAAGCCGGGTCGCCGGAATCTCCGACGCGCCGGCCATGTCCATCATGAACTGTTCATAGATTTCCCCCAGTCCCGCAAAAGAATAGGTATGGTTCTCCATGGAGTCATCCTTTGAAAGCAGCTGGATGCCGAAGGAGGTGCGGAAGCGGTTTTCCATTCCCATGGCGTATTCCACGCTCCGGCGCTGCTCCTCCGTGCCGGCGCTGAGCACCTCGCCGTAATCCGCCATCTTCAAAGTGGTAATGTTCGCCTGGAAGATCAGCTGGGCAATATTGGCGGAGGCGGCACTGCGCTTGAGCAGTTCCTCCCGGATATGCTCCATTTCACTGGCGCCCCAGTAATCCTCCCGGACGGTTTCCATGCGCGGCAGTTCCCGGCCGACAAAGCGGAGCACCCGGGAATGGTGCAGCACGGCCGTCCGGCATTTTTCCAGGTCCAGATCCACCGTATAGCTCTCCGGCAGGCCGAAGTCCGGATCATCCAGGTCGGACACCAGTTCCATGGAAGGCCGGATGCCCTGGGCCCGGTCCAGCACCAGCAGGCCCTGGAAGCAGCCCGGCAGCAGCCGGTCCGGATCCAGCGGCTTGTCCAGCCGGTCCTCCTCGCCCCGGATCACCATGAGCGCCAGTGAGCCGCCGTAGAGCCTGGCCCAGCGCAGCGCGTTGGTCAGCTCCTGCTTGACGCTGTGGCGGGCCTCCAGCCGGCGCAGGGCATGGACATCCTCCTCGTCCAGGGAAGACGACAGGCTGTACCAGGCGCGGGTCATGTCCTCCGAGGGCATGTCGATGATCCGCTTGGTGAGCCAGGATTCCCGGTACATGGCGGTCAGGAGGTCCGGATCCGACGTGAGGCCGGTGCGGACAAAGGTGCCGGAGGAAAGCAGCGGGGACTGCTCGCCCAGGAAGGCAGCGGGGTTGGAATAAGCATCAGCAACAAAAGCCGGAGGGCTTTCCGGTCGCCCTCCGGACCTCCTTCGGCCCGTGTACTTATATTGACTGTCAGATAAACTGTCCGTTCTCCCTCCGGACCTCCTTCGGCCACTGTGCTTATATTGACTGTCAGTTAATTTCTTCATACAGATTTGTCATCCATAATAAATTATGAATTATGAATTGTGAATTATGAATTTGTATTTATGCCATACGAAAGCGTCCCGCTTTCGTGTAGCATAAATACCGCATCGCGTCCATGGCGTGGTCGTGCTCCTTGACGGGGCGTTCCTCTCCCCGGCAGCGGGCCTTTTCATCCCAGATATAGCTGTGGATTTCCCGCAGGAGCGCGGGGCAGCGGTTCCGGTCCGCCCGGATCCGCCGGTTCCCGATGAGCACTGCCGTGGCCGCCAGGCCTTCCCGGACATCGTTCTTCGCGTCCAGAAGCCGGAAGCCGCGCCTGCGCAGTTCCGCCTTGAAGCTGGCGGCGCTGGGGTCCACAATGATCTGCACGTTCCGGTCCCCGCCGAGGAAGGCGGTCAGGTCGTCGGCGTATTCCGCGTCCGTTTTCTGGCGGCGCCGGGCTGCCGAGTCCCAGTAATACTCATTCATAATCCAGAAGGTTCGGCCGTCATCCCGCACGTCCAGGAAGACGCAGGGGTTCACCGTGCCGTAGTCCACGGCGCAGAAGCGGCTCATATCCCGGAAGGGCAGTTCCTCCCCGCCGCGTTCCTCCGCGGCAAAGGTGTTCTCCCGGTCATCCCACATGGGATAGACCGCGCCTTCGGCGCTGACCCATTCCCCGAGGATATACTGGCGGTAAAAAACGCCCGAAAAGCTTCGGGCG
>JAEEGL011690150.1_pt1 | contig 41491 bp, 27 predicted proteins | sample 9134231 | NCBI WGS metagenome assembly JAEEGL01 (sample SAMN16246548, study PRJNA631951) | gut metagenome | biome: gut microbiome; feature: rumen; material: fiber-attached | host: Bos | place: Iran: Karaj | collected 2018-10
GAACATCGAATCCTTCACCTTTACTCTTTCCGACGATGAGATGAAGCAAATCGCCGCTCTGAACAAGGAGAAACGCTATTTCAATATGTCCTACGAGCAGATCAAGGCTTGGATGGGCGATTACGAACTCTGGGATTAATTCGCTAACTTAGCCACATGAAACATCCAGTAAAATCTTTTCTAACGGTCCTGCTGGCGGTGCTTACCGCCGGCACGGCCTGTGGACAAAACAAGAACGATATGAACCAGAAAGCACTCGTCATCTTCTTCTCTCATGCAGGGGAGAACTACTCCGTGGGCAACATCGAAGTGGGCAACACCAAGATTGTAGCCGACTATATCTCCGAAATCACCGGCGCCGACCAGTTTGAAATCGTAGCCGAAAAGAACTACGACATGCCCTATATGGATCTCATCAAGGTCGCCCAGGACGAAGCCAAGGCCGGAGAACTGCCTGCCTACAAAGGCGATGTGGACGTAGCCCCTTACGATGTCATCTTCATCGGCGGTCCCATCTGGTGGGGTACCTATCCGCAGGTGATGTTCACCTTCTTCAAGGATCACGACCTCTCGGGCAAGACCGTCATCCCGTTCACCACCCATGAAGGCAGCGGACTCGCCTCCACCGTCCAGGACGTAAAAAAGGCATTCCCGAAGGCCGATGTCAAACCGGGTTTCGCCATCTACGGTCACGAAGTCCGCACCGGTCGGGCCAAAGTTGAGAAATGGCTGAAGGGATTAGGCTGGTAGAACCTCTGCTATCGGCATAATACGTCGATAAAGCACTGTATCTGTAGCAGCCCTTCCAGGAACCGGAGGTTCGAGATTCGGAGTGCTTTTTACGTTTCGTTTGTTCTGTTCGGCTTGTTTGGCTATCTTTGCAGAAAAAAAAGAACGCGATGGCGAAAAACAAGCCTATGTGGAATATGAAAAACTGGCTGCTGCCCCTGGTCCTGCTGTCGGGAGTACTCTCCGGATGCAAAGCGGAGGGGACTGCGGCCTTCAAAGGAGATTATTCATTCAAAACGGGTGGATACATTACCGTATCCGGGACCTATACCGACTGGAGAGGCAGCCGGGACACGACCTTCATCCGGAATCTGGTGCCGGAGAGCGGACAGATGCATCTGCTCCAGGACACAGAAGAGCAGAAGATGGTGGTGACCCTGAACATTACCGGAGGCGACCCCGTCGTGTTCAGCGCGAGCCTCGACGGAGAGCAGCTGGTCCTGACACCCCTGCTCCGCAGCGTCCTGGTCTTTCCGAAGTTCGGGGACGATGCCCTGCGCTACAACCTGACGGTGGGAGGAACAGGGCGGAAATATGACCAGACGATCGTCTTCGAGATGAACTATTCCGGAGACTTCCCGATGGATGGCCTGAAAGGGACCGTCACATCCTCCAAAGTCCATTGTATTGCCACGAAAAATGACTAGACGCATTCTCTTTTTCCTGGCCTTGGCGCTTCTGTCCGGCTGCAACGGAAAGGGACGGCTGCTGAACCTGACCAAAGCGTCACCTGCGCCCGTCGTCGTCAAGGTCCAACGGGCCGGAGCCCTTTCGGAGTCCGTTTCGACCGGCTATGTGGGAACGGTCTCCCCTTCCCGGACAGCCGTCGTGAGCGCTTCCGCCTCCGGCACGCTCTCGCGTCTGACCGTCAAGGAAGGCAGCCGGGTTGCCAAAGGCCAGAAATTGGCCGTCATCTCGTCCCAGGCGGTCTCGAGCGCCTATGACGCCGCCTCATCCCGGCTGGCCCAGGCAGAAGACGGCTGGAAGCGGATCCAGCCCGTGTACCAAAGCGGCACGGTGACGGAGGTCGATTACCTGCGCATCAAGACCCAGCTGGACGAAGCGCGGGCCGCGGAAGCCGCCGCCCGCAGTGCCAGAGACCGTTGCACCCTCAAAGCCCCGTTCAGCGGGGTAGTCGAAAAACTGTATCTGACCGAAGGCGTGGAAACCACCCTGGCGGAGCCCGTGGTGAAAATCGTCAGTCTGGACCAGCCGGAAATCCGCTTCCCGCTTCCGGAAAATGAATTCGCCCGCCACCGGGTGGGCGAAACTGTGCGGGTGGAGATTCCGGCCCTATCCTATACGGGAACGGCAAAGCTCCTTACCAAAGGCGTTACCGCCTCCTCGCTTTCCCACAGCTACGAATGCAGCGTCTCAACCCCGCACGGCGCCGATGGCCTGATGCCCGGGATGATCTGCAAGGTGTACCTGCAGGAGGAAACGGCGGAAGGCATTGTCATCCCGGCCGCGTCGGTTCTCACGGACATGGAGGGACGTTTCGTCTGGACGGCCACCGGCGGAGTCGTGGCGAAAAAACACATCCGCATCGGAGGCTACAGCGGGCAGGGCATCCTGGTCGCCGAAGGACTGGAGGAGGATGACCTCGTCATTATCGAAGGCAGCCGGAAGGTATCCGTAGGCATGGAAGTCAAAACCCAGCAGTAATGGAAATCAAGGATTTCAATCCAGACAAAGGTCTCGCCTCCTGGGTCCGCTGGTCGGTCCGGGAAAAGGGTCTTGTGACGATTGTCATCCTCGCGGTCTGCGCCCTGGGCCTGTTCGGCCTGACGCGGATGAACAAAGACGAGTTTCCGACTTTCCAAATCAAACAGGGCCTGGTGGCCGGTATCTACCCCGGGGCGACAGCCGCCGAGGTCGAAGAACAATTGACCCAGCCTCTGGAAGAATATCTGTTCACGTTCAAAGAAATCAACCGGGAATCCCTCCACTCAGTAACCCGCGACGGCATCTGTTACATTTATACCGACCTCCGCAAGGATGTGCCGCAATCCCGGAAAGACGAGGTCTGGTCCAAAATCAAACTGGGACTTCAGGCCCGGAAAATGACCCTTCCTCCGGGAGTCTTGGCTGTGGCGGTGCTGGATGACTTCGGTGCGACCAGCGCGATGCTCATCGCCCTGGAGTCTTCCGACAAGAGTTATTACGAGCTGCAGGACTACGCAGAAGAGCTATGTACCCGGCTGCGGCAGATTCCCCAGCTGGCAAAGGCCTCCATTGTCGGGGATCAGCAGCAGGAAATTGCCGTCACCATCGACCGGGAAAAACTATCGGCCTATGGCATTGACCCGGCCACGCTTTTCCTGGAATACCAGGCCGCTTCTTTTTCTGTGCCGGCCGGCGCCCTGCAGTCCGGTGAAAGGCACGAGAACATCCATGTCGCCTCGGCCGTGGGCAGCGAGAGGGAGGTAGCCGAACGCATTGTCTATTGCGATCCCGAGGGCCATATTGTCCGCCTGAAAGACGTGGCACGGATTGACCGCCGCTACAAGACCCCTACGGAGTTTGTATCCTACAATGGGCACGCCTGTCTCATTGTCAATATTGAAATGCGGCCGGACAATGATATCGTGGCCTTCGGCGAAAAGGTGGGAGCGGTCCTGGATGCATACCAGCCCACGCTGCCGCCGAGCGTGAAAGTCAGCCGCATCTGCGACCAGCCCCGGGTCGTGAGCCGGAGTGTCTGGTCTTTCCTGCGGGATCTGCTGATTGCCATGCTGGTGGTCATCTTCGTGATGCTGATGCTGTTCCCGATGCGCTCCGCCCTCATCGCCTCCTCGGGCGTACCGGTGTGTACCGGCATCGCGATCGCCGTGATGTACATGACCGGCATGCCCCTCAACACGGTGACCCTCGCCGCCTTGATTGTCGTGCTGGGCATGATCGTTGACGATTCCATCATTACGATGGACGGCTATATGAACCAGCAGTCCCGCGGACGGACGGGCGTGGATGCCGCCGCCCGCAGTGCCCAGGAACTCTTTATGCCCACCTTCATCGCCACCCTGGCCATCTGCCTGATGTTTTTCCCCATCAAGGTCATCATCACAGGGTACCTGGGCGATTTCGTGAGCCTCTTCCCCTGGGTCATCCTGATTGCCCTGATGGCGTCGCTCTTCTACGCCGTGACGGTCATTCCTTCGCTGGAGGTGAAATACATCCGCGCCGAGAGTTTCCAGCAGAGGAAAAGCATGCTGGCACGGGCCCAGGACAAGTTTTTCGCCGCATTGCAGCGGGTATATGAATCTGCGCTGGAGGCTTGTTTCCGCCATCCTTACCTGACTCTTTTCGGCGGGGTCTGTGCCTTGGTTCTCGGCGGGGCGATGTTTTCCCGGCTCAGCATCCAGATGCTGCCCAAAGCAGACCGTGAGTATTTCGTCGTGGAACTGTATGAAGAAGGCGGCAAGGGGGTACAGGCAACCCGGGCACGGGCCGATTCACTGGGGCGCCTGCTGCTCCAGGACAGCCGGGTGGTATCGGTAACTGCTTTCGTGGGTACCGGCGCGCCCCGTTTTTCCGCCACCTACACGCCCATCCTGCCCTCACCGCAGACCGCGCAGTTGATCGTGACGACCCACTCCCCCGGAGAGACCGACCAGCTGCTGAAAGAATGCCAGCTCCGTTATGAGTTTCTCTTTCCCGATGCATCCCTCCGCTTCAAACAAATGGATTACCAGATGGTAGAATCCCCCATTGCCGTCCGCTTCAGCGGAGAACGGCGGGAAGAGCTGCTCGCTGCGGCGGAAAAGGTCAGCGCCTACCTGCGCTCCCTGCAGGAGGAAACCCAATGGGTCCACAGTGACGCAGAGGACTGGACGCCGGTGGTAGATGTCGCCCTGGACGGGGATGAATCCTCGCGCCTCGGGGTTTCCAAGGCCCTCCTTTCCCTTTCGCTCTCGGGCGCCTTCGGCGGCGAAACCATTGCCACCCTCTGGGAAGGCGACCGGGCGCTGCCGGTCAATATCTACAGTGGCATCCCGGGAGAGCAGCGGGATTACCGCAGTGTCGGGGACCAGCTCGTTCCTACCTCCATTCCCATGGTCACCGTCCCCGTTCGTCAGGTAGCCTCCGTCCAACCGGGATGGCAGCTGAGCCGGCTGTACCGGGATGCGGGATGCCGCTCCGTCACGGTCGGCTGCGATCTGAAAATCGGAGTCAGCCAGCCTGAGGTTGAACGGAAGCTTAAAGCCTTTATCCGCAAGGAAGTAGAGCCGGAGCTCCCGGAGGGCGTGAGCCTTGCTTATACCGGACTCTCTGCGACCAACAAGATGGTGGTGCCGGAAATCGCCTGGTCCTTTGCGGCCGCCTGCGCCATTCTCTTCCTCTTCCTGCTGCTGCACTTCCGCAAGGCAGCCATCGCGGCCCTGACCATGGTCCTGAGCTCGCTCTGTCTGTTCGGGGCATCGTTCGGCCTGTGGATTTTCAAGCTGGATTTCAGCATCACCGCCGTGCTGGGACTGATTTCGCTGGTGGGGATCATTGTCCGGAACGGCATCCTGATGTTCGAATATGCCGAAGATGCGCGTTTCGAGCATGGAGAATCCGTCCGGGATGCGGCCTATCACGCCGGACAGCGACGGATGCGACCCATCTTCCTGACCTCCTGCACCACCGCCCTCGGCGTGCTTCCAATGATTATCAGCGGGGATTTGCTCTGGATGCCGATGGGGGTGACCATCTGCTTCGGGACCCTGCTCAGTATCTTCTTGATTACCTTGATTATGCCAGTCTCTTATTGGCAGCTCAATAAAAAAGCCGACAAAAAGTGAAACGCTCCGTCCTCATTCTACTGCTGACCCTCTCCTGCATGCCCCTCCGGGCGCAGGAGGAGACCCTTTCTCTGCAGGAATGCCTCAGCGCCGCCTCGGAGCGCAGTCCCCTTCTCCGGAATACGTCCCTGGACGTTTCCGCGGCCCGGGCCCAGCGGGACGAGGCGCGGTTGGAATACCTGCCGAAAGTCGGCCTGACCAGTTTTGGCTTCTATGCCCACCATCCCTTGCTGGAAATCACGCTGCATGATGTGCTGGGACACAGCGACGCGGCCCACGACCTGAACACGGAACTGGACGCCCTGGCCCGGGAGCGGGGCATCGACCCTTCCTATTCTACGCTCAAATGGGGCTATGGGGCCGCAGCAACCCTTCTGCAGCCGGTTTATGCCGGCGGACGGATCCGCTCCGGCAACCGCCTGGCAGACCTCGGCCTGGAGGCCGCCGTCCTCAAGGACAGTCTCCGGCAGCGGGAGGTGCGGGACAGCGTGGAGAGCAAGTACTGGAGGATCGTCTCGCTGCAGCTCAAGCGGGAAACGCTCTCGGAAACGCTCGCCCTGCTGGACACACTGGACAAAGACCTTCGCAGTGCGCTGCTCGCTGGATTGGCGACGGAGCCCCAGCAGTTGGAACTCACACTCAAGCGCCAGAAGCTTCTGTCAGGAATCCGACGGCTGGATGGCAGTCTTTCCCTGCTGAAAATGGACCTGCTGGAAACGGCAGGCCTGGGCACACGGCCCGTTTCGGCCGGGCGGCCGCGCCTGACGGACACCCTCTCCGACACCCCGGAGCCCCGCTCCGTGCTCTCCGGTGAGCGGTCCGTAGCGGGAACGGACGAGGCAAGGCTCCTGCAATTGCAAGTAGAAGCCCGGAAGCAGGAAAAAGCGATGGCCGTCGGGGCGCTGCTGCCAGAAGTGGCCGTCGGCGCGGGGTATGGTTATTCCGCCCTCAGAGGGCCGGGAAGCGGCTCTTTCAACGGGATGGTATTCGGCACCCTCCGGATTCCCCTGACAGACATTCCCAAAGCCGTCATCCGCGCCCGGCGCTATGACTACCAGATCCAGAAAGCCCTTTCGGACCAGGACTGGCTGACTTCCCGGCTCGCCCTGCGCGAACAAATGCTCGCGTTGGAACTGCAGTCGTCCTGGGATGATATGCAGGATGCCATTGCAGCGGTCCAGGTGGCAGAAGATGCGCTCCGGCGGATTCGCATCCGCTATGAGGCGGGCAGCGTACCTGCGGCGGAGGTCATGCAGTGCGCCCTGGTCCTTTCTTCGGCAAAGGAGTCGCTGGTGGAACGCCGGATTGCCTACCGCCTCGCGGTGAATCATTACCGGCAATGCATCCAGCATCAACGCGACTAATTGTAATAGCTCAAGCGATACTCCCGGTATTGGAAATTCTTGGCCATGGGGTCATCGTCGGCAAACGGCCAGACCTTCCGGGTAATCTTCACCAGCAGTCCGGACTTTGTGATCTGGTAGGTAAAGACCTTCCCTTCGTTTCGGAACGTGGTTCTGACCGAAGACGGCAGTTTGGAACTTCCCAGCCCGTTGAAATAGTAGCCGCCGAGACCTCCGACACTCTCGAAGACAATCCCGCTGACGTCGTAAGCCTGCTTGTAGGTCGGATTCTCAATATCGGAGGTATAATTGTAATACTCGCTGCCGTCTTCGTCCGGGTTGGCCGGTCCGTTCCATTGTTCCTTGGCGGAATACAGGGAAGCGTCACTGTTCCAAGCGTATTCCATGTCCCGCAGTTTATTGCCCCCGCTCAGCTTTTTCTTTCCGGTGCATTTCCCGCCGTTGTAGGTGTATTGCCATTTGTCCGAACCATTGTCCGCGATATCGACCAGGCCGTCGGAATTGAGTTCCAGTTTCCTTAGTACGATGACTTCGCCATTACTATACTTGTATTGGACCTCGATCTTCCCCGGCGCGTAAACATACAGGGTACTGCCGCCCGTCCGGGTGGTACCCTGGTCGACACCGTCCACATAGTTGTAGTACAGGACGTCCTCCCGCATGGGACGTCCTAATTCATCGTAGATGATGGTCTGCAGGCTCTTATCCCAGATGACAGTGGTACTGCTTTCATTGAAGTAGGAGATCTCGATGGATTTGAGCGCGCCTTTGGGCTGGGCGATGCCTTCCACAATATCGGTACCGGCGGGGAAAAGCGGGGTAGTCACCTCCCCGGCTCCCTCGTCAGCGGGCTTGTCTTTCTGGACGGGATTATTGTCCACCTCACAGGAAACGGCCGCAAATGCTACGAGGGCCGCCATCGGAAGAAGAATCAGTTTTTTCATAAGCCTTTGGTTGTGCGCTGGAAAGAGATGACAAGATAACTGTCCCGGCTCCACACTTCGGGAGAGAACTGGCTCTTGAGACGCAGTTCCGAGTTGTTGGACAAAAGGACCTCAAAGGTAAAGGCATCCATTGTGAGGGTCCTGGTTTCAGCCTGGAAGGAGAATGGCTTGGGAACAGAGCCGCCGCCCAGTTCAGGAATGGACGTATCATGGACCAGGACCGTACCGTTTGTTTTGAATTCCCAGTACTGTTCTGCCGTACCCTTTGTGACGACCGCATCCTTCCCCTTTTCCTCTTCGACGATTGTGCTGATATACCAGACTCCCCGGAAGGGATCCTTGGATTCGGATGAGCTCTTTGAACAGAACGTAGCGGCCATCGCCGCAAGAAGGAGCAGGGAAAGTAACAAAAGTCTTTTCATATGCGAGTGAATAGTTGTTTCATACAAAAGCCAAATATAGCAATTATTCTTAAAAATATGTACCTTTGTGTATTATTACACTTAAACGATGCCAATCCCTACGGTGACTAAGACCAATGCCGCACGGCTGCTTTCCGCCGCCGGCATTTCGTATGAACTGGTTCCCTACGAGGTCGATGAGAACAACCTTGCGGCGGACCATGTCGCCGCCTCGCTGGGTGAAGACCTGGACCAGGTGTTCAAGACCCTTGTGCTTCGCGGCGACCGGAGCGGCCTGTTTGTCTGCGTCATGCCGGGGAGCCTGGAAGTGGACCTGAAAGTCGCCGCCCGCATTTCCGGAAACAAAAGCTGTGAGATGCTTCCGCTGAAGGAACTCCTTCCCTCGACCGGCTACATCCGCGGCGGCTGCTCCCCCATCGGCATGAAAAAACCGCTCCCGACCTTTATCCATGAGAGCGCCCTTCTTTACCCCTTCATTTTCGTGAGCGCCGGCATCCGGGGCCTGCAGCTGAAAATCGCGCCCCAGGACCTCATCGATTATATCGGCGCCAGCCTGTATCCTTTGTAAATCCCTGCTTATGAACCCGATCATAGAATGTGTTCCCAATTTCAGTGAAGGCCGCAACCAGGCCGTCATCGACGAAATTGTATCGGCCATCGCCGAAGTCGAAGGCGTCAAAGTGCTGGACGTCGACCCCGGGCAGGCTACAAACCGGACCGTCGTCACCTTCGTCGGTGCGCCGGAGCCGGTTATGGAGGCCGCTTTCCGGGGTGCCCGGAAGGCCAAGGAGCTGATTGACATGCGCCTCCACCATGGCGCTCACCCGCGGAGCGGCGCCACCGACGTCCTCCCGCTCATCCCCGTCAGCGGCATCTCCCTGGAGGAATGCGCCGCCCTTGCCCGCAAAGTGGCGGAGCGCCTGTACCGGGAACTGGACATCCCCTGCTACCTGTATGAAGCGGCGGCTCTCAAACCCGAGCGCAAGAATCTCGCCGTCTGCCGGGAAGGCGAATACGAGGCCCTGCACGACAAGATGGCGGATCCGGAGCGCCGGCCGGATTTCGGCGGAGCGTTCAACGAGAGTGCCGAACGCTCCGGCGCCACGAACGTAGGGGCCCGGGGATTCCTGGTCGCCGTCAATTTCAACCTCAATACGACCTCAACCCGCCGGGCCAATGCCATCGCCTTCGATGTCCGCGAGAAAGGACGCAAAGTCAATGACGTCTGGGTTCCCGGTACGCTGAAAGGCTGCAAGGCCATCGGCTGGTATATCGACGAATACGGCATCGCCCAGGTCTCCATGAACATCACCGACATCGACTCGGTCCCGCTCCATGTCGCCTTCGAAGAGGTCTGCCGGGCAGCGGCCGCGCGCGGCATCCGGGTCACCGGCACTGAAATCGTGGGCCTGATTCCCAAGCGGGTGCTCCTCGATGCCGGCCGCTTCTACCTGGAGCGCCAGCAGCGTTCGCTCGGCATCCCGGAAAGTGAAATCATCCGCATCGCCATCAAATCCATGTCCCTGGATGAACTGAAGCCCTTTCATCCGGAGGAGAAAGTCATCGAATACTTGCTGGAGGACCCGGCGGAAATTGCCGCCCGGCAGCGGCTGATCCGGCTGAGCGTCAAGGACTTCGCCCTGGAGACCGCCTCCGAATCGGCGGCCCCGGGCGGCGGCAGCGTGTCCGCGGCAATGGGCGCTTTCGGAGCAGCCCTCGCCACGATGGTCGCCAACCTATCGGCCCACAAACGCGGCTGGGATGCGCGATGGAAAGAATTCTCGGATGTGGCCGAGCAGGGCCAGGCACTGGTGAACGAACTCCTTGCCCTGGTGGACGAAGACACGGCCGCCTTCAACCGCATCATGGATGCACTTTCCCTGCCGAAAGGCACGGAAGAAGAGAAGGCCGGGCGCGCCGCCGCCCTGGAAGCGGCGACGCTCAACGCAGCCACCGTCCCGCTGAGGACCATGGAAACAGCCCTGAAAGCCCTTCCGCTCGCCCTCAAGATGGCCCGCAGCGGCAATCCGGCTTCGGCCTCGGATGCCGGAGTCGCCGCCCTTGCCGCCGTGGCCGGCATCCGCGGCGCCCGCCTGAACGTACGGATCAATGCCGCCGGCCTGACGGACAAGGCCCCCGCCCAAGCGCTGCTGGACAGGGCCGACGCGATCGAGCAGGAGGCCATGGAACTAGAAAAACAGATTCTGAATGAAATAAAGATATGACCTTTCAAGAAGAGATTCTGCAGGGCATTCCGGCGTCGTTGCCGGAAGAAAAACCCTACGACAAAGACATCAACCACGCTCCACGGCGGAAGGATATCCTGAGCCCTGAGGAGAAAGTGCTCGCGCTCAAGAATGCACTGCGGTATTTCCCGGAGTCGCTCCATGGCGTCCTGGCGCCGGAATTCGCACGGGAACTGAAGGAGTATGGGCGCATCTACATGTATCGTTACCGTCCGTCCTGCCCCATCTACGCCCGGCCCATCGATGAATATCCAGCCAAGAGCCGGCAGGCGGCCGCCATCATGGCCATGATCCAGAACAACCTGGACCCGCGCGTCGCCCAGCACCCGCATGAACTGATCATCTACGGCGGCAACGGCGCCATCTTCCAGAACTGGGCCCAGTACCGGCTGGTCATGCAATACCTGGCCACGATGACGGATGAGCAGACCCTCGTCATGTATTCCGGTCATCCGCTCGGCCTTTTCCCGAGCCACAGGGACGCCCCCCGGGTGGTCGTCACCAACGGCATGGTCATTCCGAATTACTCCAAACCCGATGACTGGGAACGCCTGAACGCCCTCGGCGTCAGCCAGTATGGCCAGATGACGGCCGGTTCCTATATGTACATCGGGCCCCAGGGCATTGTCCACGGCACCACGATTACCGTCATGAATGCCGCCCGGAAACAGCTGAAGGCCAAAGGACTGGACGGAGATGAGCGGGGCGGCGTCCTCTTTGTCACCGCCGGCCTCGGCGGCATGTCAGGCGCCCAGCCGAAAGCCGGGAACATCGCGGGGGTGGTGAGCGTCACGGCGGAAATCAACCCGAAAGCCGCCGAAAAACGCTTCCGGCAGGGCTGGGTGGACGAACTCCACCGGGACCTTGACGAACTGATTCCGCGCATCCGAAAGGCCGTCGCCGGGAAGGAAGTCGTGTCGCTTGCCTATGTCGGCAATGTCGTAGACCTCTGGGAACGGCTCGCCGACGAAGACATCCGCGTGGACCTCGGCAGCGACCAGACCTCCCTCCACAATCCCTGGGCCGGTGGCTATTACCCGGTCGGCTACTCTCTGGAGGAGAGCAAGCAGATGATGGCCGCGGAGCCGGAACGCTTCCGCGAGGCCGTCCAGGCATCCCTGCGCCGGCAGGTGGCCGCCATCAACCGGCTCGCGGCGCAAGGTATGTACTTCTTCGACTACGGCAACGCCTTCCTGCTGGAGAGTTCCCGCGCCGGGGCGGATGTCCTGCTTCCGGACGGCCGTTTCCGCTATCCGTCCTATGTCCAGGACATCATGGGCCCGATGTATTTCGACTACGGCTTCGGTCCCTTCCGCTGGGTCTGCATGAGCGAAAAAGCGGAAGACCTTGCAAAGACCGACCAGATCGCCGTCCAGGTCCTTTCCGAAATCGCCGCGACCGCGCCGAAAGAAATCGCCGGGCAGATGCGGGACAACATCCGCTGGATCCAGCAGGCCGGCCGCAACCACCTTGTCGTCGGTTCCCAGGCCCGCATCCTCTACGCCGACTGCGAAGGGCGTACGAAAATCGCCCTCGCTTTCAACGAGGCCATCCGGCGCGGGGACATCAGCGCCCCCATCGTCCTGGGCCGGGACCATCACGACGTCTCCGGCACCGACTCCCCCTTCCGGGAGACCTCCAACATCTATGACGGGTCTTCCCTGACTGCCGACATGGCCGTCCAGAACGTCATCGGAGACGGAATGCGCGGCGCCACCTGGGTATCCATCCACAACGGCGGAGGCGTGGGCTGGGGTGAAGTCATCAACGGCGGCTTCGGGATGGTCATCGACGGGAGCGCCGCATCCGACCGCCACATCCGGGAAATGCTCTTCTGGGATGTCAACAACGGCATCGCCCGCCGCTCCTGGGCCCGGAATGAAGCCGCCCGCTTTGCCATCGAACGGGAAATGAAACGAACGCCTGACCTTCACGTCACCCTTCCCCACCTGTGTGACGATAAGCTGATCCGTGAAACCCTTTCCACCTTATGATCCATCAGATTGACACGCAGCGCATCACCCTTGAACAAATCAAGCAGTTTGCCGAAAACCGCGCGACCCTCGTACTGTCCGACGAGGCAAAGGCCGCCATTATCAAATGCCGGAAGTACCTGGACCGGAAAATGGAGGCACTCGACCACCCCATCTACGGCATCACCACCGGTTTCGGTTCCCTCTACAATGTCAGCATCCCGAAGGACGACCTGTCCCGGCTCCAGTACAACCTGGTCGTCTCGCACGCTTGCGGCATGGGCCCGACCGTCCGCCCGGAGATTGTCAAACTGATGCTTTTCCTCAAGGCCCAGAGCCTTTCCTACGGCCATTCCGGCGCCCAGCTCCAGACCGTCCAGCGCCTCGTGGACATGTTCAACGAGGACATCCTGCCGGTCGTCTACCAGCAGGGATCGCTCGGTGCATCCGGTGACCTTGCGCCGCTCGCCCACCTGTCCCTGCCCCTGCTGGGGCTCGGAGAAGTGCTCTACAAAGGGGAAATCCGCCAATCCGCCGACGTCTGGAAAGAAAAAGGCTGGGAGCCCATCACCCTGCAGTCGAAGGAGGGACTGGCCCTTTTGAACGGAACCCAGTTCATGAGCGCCCATGCCGTCTGGTCCATCATCAAGTGCATGCGCCTGAGCCACTGGGCCGATGTCATCGGCGCCATGTCCCTGGACGCCTATGACGGCCGCATCGAGCCCTTCCTGCCCCTGACCCACCAGATCCGTCCCCATACCGGGCAGATTCTCACCGGCGAGCGTTTCATGAATATCCTGGAAGGCAGCGAACTCATCCGCCGCCCCAAGGAACATGTCCAGGACCCCTACAGTTTCCGCTGCATCCCGCAGGTCCATGGTGCCGTGAAGGACAACATCCTCTATGTCAAGTCCGTCATTGAAAACGAAATCAACGCCACCACCGACAATCCGAACATTTTCCCGGACGAGGACATGATTATCTCCGCCGGCAATTTCCACGGCGAACCCATCGCCATTCCGATGGACGCCCTCGCCATCGCCATGTCCGAACTGGCCTCCATTTCCGAGCGCCGGACCTACCAGCTGATCCATGGACTCCGCGGCCTGCCGAAATACCTCGTCGCCGAGCCGGGACTCAACAGCGGATTCATGATCCCGCAGTACACCGCCGCCTCCATCGTCAGCCAGAACAAGGGCCTCTGCTGGCCGGCCTCCTGTGACTCCATTCCCTCTTCCCAGGGCCAGGAGGACCATGTTTCCATGGGCTCGAATGCGGCGACGAAACTCGTCCGCGTCGTGGACAATGTGGAAACGGTGCTTGCCATCGAACTCTTCAATGCCGCCCAGGCGCTGGAATTCCGCCGTCCCGCCAAGAGTTCTCCGCTGCTGGAGCGGGTGTTCAAGGATTACCGGAGCGTGGTTCCCTTCCTGTCGAACGACAGCTACATGCATCCTTTCATTGAAAAATCCATCCTCTTCCTCCGCCAGGAAAAGTATCCGCTATGAGCCTGACAATCACGCATATCGGTCAGCTTGCCGAAGGTAGCACCCTGCTGGAAGATGCCTTCCTGACCATCGACAAAGGCCGGATCGCCGATTACGGTCCCATGAACGCCGCTCCCCGCGGCGGGGAGACGCTGGATGCCGAGGGCGGAATGGTCATTCCCGGTTTCTGCGACAGCCACACCCACATCGTCTGGGCCGGCAGCCGGGACGGTGAATTCCTGGACAAGCTGAGCGGCCTGTCCTATGAGGAAATCGCCCGGCGCGGCGGCGGCATCCTCAATTCCGCCGACCTGCTGCACCGGACCTCCGAAGACGAACTCTATGCCCAGTCCATGGTCCGCGTACGGGAAGTGATGGCCATGGGAACGACTACGCTTGAAATCAAGAGCGGCTACGGACTCAACCCGGAAGACGAACTGAAGATGCTCCGGGTCATTGACCGCATCCGCCGCAGCGTCCCCATTACCGTCAAAAGCACGTTCCTCGGGGCCCATGCCGTCGGACGGGGTTATACCCGGGAGGCCTATGTGAACGAAGTCATCCGGATGCTTCCGCAGGCTGCGGAACTCTCTGATTTCGTGGATGTTTTCTGCGATGAAGGCTTCTTTACGCCGGACGAGACGGAAAGGATCCTGTCTTCAGCTGCCCGGCTGGGCCTGAAGGGGAAAATCCATGCCAACGAACTGGCGGAAAGCGGCGGCGTAGAAGTCGGCGTCCGCTGCGGCGCCCTATCCGTCGACCACCTGGAACGAAGCGGCGAAGCCCAGATCGCTGTGCTGAAAGACTCCGGGACCATCCCCGTGATGCTTCCCGGCTCCTCCTTCTTCCTCGGCATTCCCTTCGCTCCGGCAAAAGCATTCGTCCGCGCGGGACTGCCCCTCGCCCTGGCCTCCGACTACAACCCCGGTTCCTCTCCGAGCGGAGACATGCGCTTTGTGATGGCCCTCGGCTGCATCCGGATGCGCCTGACCCCGCTGGAAGCCCTCCAGGCCGTCACCGTTCATGGCGCCCGGGCCCTGGGACTGGAACACGAGACCGGTTCCATCGCCCGCGGCAAGCGCGCCGATCTGATTCTGAGCCAGCCCGGCTGGACCCTCACCCGCCTCCCCTACCTCTACCGCACCCCCTGGATCCGCACCGTCTTCGCCGGCGGCGAGAGCGTGGCGTGAGGGGGCCAAGACAGCAGAACAAGAAAAGTCTCCCTACCGTTTGATCCAGTTTAGGAGCATCGGATAGGTTTCTGACTTGAACTGATAGCGGTCACGCATCCAGAAGCCATGCCCGCCCTTGGGGTAAAGATGCATTTGCGCCTGCGCTCCAACCGACACCATGGCCTCATAAAAGGCCTTAACCTGCGCAACCGGAACGGCACTGTCATCCTCACAGGCGATAATCATCACAGGAGGCATGTCCGAGCGGACATTATTGGACGAAGTCCAGAGCGGGCCATCCTCTTTCAAACGGTCTCCCAACAGCCTCTGATGTGTCTGTGCATTCCCGTATTCCGAGGAAATGACCGGATAGACCAATACACCAAAATCAGGACGCGTTTCTGGTGATGTATATTTAGTTAGTAGCGTTGAACTAAAATGACCACCCGCCGAGAAACCGATAACCCCGATTCGGTGTGGATTGATGCCGAACTCCGCCGCACGGCTCCTGATCAGGCGCATGGCCGTCTCTCCATCCTCGAGCGTCACCTCGGGATGACCTTCAGGCAGACGGTATTTGAGAATGAACGCCGTTACACCGTTCTCCTTGAGCCACTGCGCCGTCTTGTAACCCTCAAACGTGATGCAATTCTTCTCGTATCCCCCGCCTGGCACAATCAGCATCGCCGCTCCGCAGGGTTTCTCCGGCCGGTAAACAAGAACCTCCGGTTTGATTTTACCCCAGATGTATCCTTTTTCATCCAATTCTTCCGCCACGGGGATATTCCTTCCGGGATACAATTCGAATCGTTCCGTATAATCTGTCATGGTATTCTTGATTAGATAGAAATGTCCATCCTCCGCCCCGACGACAAGATCACTGATGCCATCTTTGTTCCAATCCACCGGCGTAGGACAGGTCGTGTGCCCCTCAAGCCGGGTCGAAGAAAGAGGGCCGGTATAGGAAAGCGGATAAAAGCCGTCCTTACGGACCTTACCACCCCTGAAGAGGACCGCACCATAACGGCCATCGACAATCAGGTCCCGGAAACCATCCTTGTCCCAATCTGCCAGGCATATCTTGCGACGGCCGGACTGCCCCGCCGTAAGCGCATTAAGACGCAGCAGGCCTGGCGTTTTGTCCACCATTCCCTTGCGGTTGTCGTAAACGGATCCGTTGGTACAGCGGAAGATTCGCTTCCCTGGAGCCAGGCGACCGTCAGCCAATCTTTCATAGTAAGCCAGATAGCCTTCTGTGTCCAGCACGATCAAATCGCATCTTCCGTCCTTGTTCCAGTCGATGGCAACCGGCGTGGTGCGCCATTGGGTAGCCAACGTACCGTCAGCCGGATCCCACCAGTTCCATGCCGGTTTTGGAGCCTCTCCTTCCCAGGCCACCGTCACCGGCTGGGGTGCGGCCAGTTTCATTCCCCCGAGTCCGCGCATCCATTCAATCTTGCCCCAGATGGAGTTCAAGAGGATGTCCGGCTTGCCATCACCATCCCAGTCGGCCACCGACAGGACAGTATAACCCCACTTGCGTTCGGCGGGTCCCTGGATGGACCCATTCTCACCAGCCGTCACGCGGAAGGGCTTTCCCTTGACCGTGAAAAGCACGGGGGCGGCCCATTGCTCCCCTCCTCCAAGATTCTTGATCAAGGCTATTTCTCCGGCAGAATTTCCGGTAATGAGGTCTTCTTCCCCATCTCCGTCCCAATCGAAACTGCAGGGCGTCGAAAGTGCGCCGAACTTCACCCAATCCGCCTTTTGCATCAAGCGGACGGGACGCTCGAACAGGGGCATCCCTTTACGGACCTTACCCATATTGCGGACAAAAGAAACCGTTCCGTCCTCATCCGAGACCAGCAGATCCATGTGACCATCCGCATCGAAATCGAAAGGCACCGGAACAATCATTTCTACATGGAAATGGATCTCGCCGGAGGCATGGCGCAACGCTCGCCCTTCGGCAAGGACACCGTCCCCTTTGTTCTCATACCAGGTGAGCCCGTCAACGAACTCTCCGCAGATGATATCCAGGTCGCCGTCCCCGTCAAAATCAGCAATGCAGGGACAGGGGGCGCCAAAAGTATCTATGTCCTTCCCGGCGGCCTGCAGACGCCCGCGGTTCACATATTTCCCCTCGACATTTTCCAGCAGATAGACATAACCATGAAGCGGTCCGTTTTGCCAGACACCTTCGCGATTGAAGGCATTGTCCCATCCATAATCATCCCAAGTGTCGATGCCCACGATGATGTCGGCATCGCCATCTCCGTCCCAATCCACATAGTTCCACATGTTGGAACGGGACTTCTTCCACCCCTCGCCAAGGACCGGCCCCTCGTAAACGATAGGGCGAGGCTTCTCCAGAAAACTCCCGAAAAAGTCCTCATACTCTGTATCTTTCGCCAGGACATGGGGCTTCCCGCCGAAATAAGAAATCCGGATATTGTTCGGCGCCTTCTCTGACACCTTGACCGCCTTGTCGAAAAGGGGCTTGGCGTTGGTCCCGATGTTTCTGAAATAATAAATGCCCTTGTACGGTGTATCTGGGCAGGACACCAACAAATCGTTTACACCGTCCCCATCATAGTCCACCGGCAGCGGGATTCCCCATAATCCGACCCCTAGTTCTACTACGAGTCCATCCTGCCCATACGCAAGCGGCTGGGCGGCCGGCAGATTCTTCTGAGCAAAAAGCACTTGCGCCGCCAGGGCAAGCAAGATGATCATCAGCATTCTTTTCATCGCTACTTGTTTTTAGAGTAAGGGACTTTCACCACGACTTTCCGGATGGACGAAGGAGACTCGAGCGTCATGCATGGCATGTGCGCATCGGAGGGGAACAGGATGACCCAATGAGAGGCATCCGCGACAGCCGCACGGGGATGAGATGATGCGGCCCAGAATTCAATATCTTTGTCTGCGCTGTACGCCTGCAGACAATCGGAAAGATCCCCGAGGGCGGAAATGAAAATCTGCTCCTTGCCGGAAAGGACGACTTGTACATCGATATAGTCCCTGTGGGCTTCATATTTGGAAGCATCCTTGGTCGTATATTCCTGGATGTTGGCATACGTGCCGGACTCAGTCAGTTCATAACGGCCCAGTGCCAGCGTATCCAGGTCCGCGCGGGAAAGGAAATCCGCGGCCGCCTGCCATTCGGCCGGGCGGGCCTTGATCTGTTCAGCAAGCTGCTGAACATCCGTTTCCGGCGAAACGGGGAAAGATGCCCACCGGCGGGCAACTACATTGCCGGCACAGGAGGCAAGAATCATGGAAGAAATGGACATGACTGCAAAAATAGAAGATTTCATATCGATAGTCTTTATAATTCCCTGAAATTCCGGATCCGGATGAAAGACATCATGTTGGAATCGTGCTGCCGGATCGGCAGGCCGCGGGATTCCGGCGCGCCGACGCGGACGACACCTACGATGTCGTCTCCATCAAATTCCCAGTCGGCATACTGGAAGCCATGGAAGAACGGGTCGGGGTCATAGAGGACCGTCTCTACTTCGATCCAGTTGACAAGATCGGCGCTGCATACAAGGACCAGCCGGTTTCGTTCGAGCGAATGCGACATCCCGTTCCGATAGATGCCGGCATGGACATGGGTCTCGCCGCTGTCCGGATTGGTCAGCGCCCAATACAATCCCCCGACCGGATCACGGCGCACCGTGAATTTCTTTCCTCCCCCAGGCATCTCAACCCAGTCTGTCGAAGGATGGAAATACAGGCTGTCGGTCCCCGAGACATGGAGCCGGGTGGCAAAACGGCTGGTAGAAGAACTGTTGGTACGGATCAAGTTGATGACCTCTCCGTTGGGCGCTTCCACCACATTGCCTTCAATCAGGGTTCCACTCAGCTTAGCCCCCTGTATCTTTTTCATTCCGTGTCCTACTGTATTGGTCCGGGTCCAGTTGGACGCATCCAGCAAGTCGGCGTCGGCGGGTGCAGAAAGCACGAAAGGCTCCTTGTCGGGATAGGTCTCGCAGGCTCTCCAGATACGTCCTCCCGACACGAGCATCGGCACGGGAGCCGTGTGGTAGAGACCTTCCAGAATCAGACCACTGTGTCCATCCTTGGCCTGGGTCCATGTGAGGCCGCCGTCGTTGCTGCGGCAGATCCGGAGGCCTTCCCGCCCGGGTCCAACGCCCATGATATAGACGGCCCCCTGGTGGACAAACAGGTTATGATAGTTCGCGACGAGGTTCTTCTGGGTAGAAAAATGGCCATGACGGTTCCAGGTGACGCCGCCGTCCCGGGACAGGAACATCGACACCCCTTTGTCTTCGCTAACGCCCGTACAGGCCGCCAGGTAACTGCCATCCGGAAGGACGGTCATGGTCTGGTTATAGGCTCCGCTCTTACGCAGCTGCGGGACCTTTACAATGACCGTTCCGAATTCCGGGACGCCATCCACCTGGATCCGGGGAGCCAGCACAACTGCCGAGTGGCTGCATCCGGAAGGATAAGGTATCTCCGTCCACTGTCCGGTCCGGATCCGGCGGTTCTCATAGACATGGTACGTCACACCGGCAGCCTCGAATACGTCTCCCGTTGCCGTCCAGGGTGCCGGCACACCTTCCTCCGTATCAAGGGCAATCCGGGCCGTTGCGACCCTGCCGCAGCACAGCTGTTCCGGGCCACGGTTTTCATAGAGACTCACGGCGAAGGCGCCTCCTTTTCCCACAACGGCCATAACCTCTTCGCTGCACTTCCACTCATACTGCGGGAAAAAATCCTGCTTCGGGAATGCATAGCGTACATCAATGAGCCGGCCGCGGACGAGCACCTCGTCGGAAGCCTGGGCCAACGCAGATGCCGGCAAGAGCAGAAGAATACCCAATATTAACAGTCTTGAGCGCATACGTAAGATTTACCAGAGAGAGAGTTCGGTGAGGTCGGAACGGTCGAAGAAGAAAAACTTGCCACCTTCACCCGACACCAGGAGATTGGGCTTGCCGTCAGACGTGTCTCCCAGCATACAGGCAGTAGGGCCGTTGGCATGCGCGCCGATATGGAAATCGGCCCCTCGGAAAAGGAACTGCTTCGGATAAGCGAAAACCATGTTTTCATTGCTTTCTACATTCTCAAGCCATAGGGTTTGGAGGCCTCGCGTGGTTCTCGACCATGGAAGCCCGTAGGAGGGATCCGGGAATGACGCCTGAAGCGGCGTTCCAACCAGAAGGTCATAATCGCCGTCGCCGTCCCAATCGACGAATTCCAGTTTTTCCCTTCCCCTCTCGCCAAGGGAGGACGTTGCCGATGCCCTGTGGCCGTAGATATATTTCCCGTCGCCGAGCAAGGCTTTTCCAAGATCCTTTACCGCCTTTGGAGTTGTCTGCTGATAAAGGTGAAGCGCATCTTCACCATCCATCATGGCGATTATAACTCTGCCGGCAATCCGAGCTACGGCGGGGCGCACGCGCCACATTCCGTAGAGTTCAAGTCCGTCAAGGAAAATTCCCTGACGGCGTCCAAGGCTCGGACGCGTGGCTGTACCCTCATTGCGCATGAACTCAAACTTGCCTTCATTGGTAGAGAATACAATGTCGGAAATGCCGTCTCCGTCCCAGTCGAACACCACGGGGCAAAGGTATCCCCAGGCGGCTTCAAACGGTCCCTGGACCTCATAATACCCCGCCCTGTAGCATATTTCTTCGCCTTCTGACTTAAGGTATTCGGCCCTTCCGAAGGCTGGAGCCGCATTGGTGCCGAAATTCTTGAAGAAAAGGAGTCGGCCTTCTGAATTACCCGCCACGATGTCCAGTTTGCCATCACCGTCCCAGTCGGCAACGGTGGGTACCGGGAGGGAGCCGGCATAAAGATCGCCGTTCTCCATAAGTATCTCGTATGGTCCCTCGAAAACAGGAACACTTTCAAAAGTTTTTCGGCCGGCAGACTTTATCACGCGAGGAGCCCCCTCTCCGGACAGTACAATCCAAGGCGTGTCGGTCCCGCTCTTGCTCCTGATGGGAAGGATAGCCCCCGACACGAAAGGATTCACAAGTTCCGTCCCATAGGCATCGAGAGCATAGTCGGAAACTGTGGAAGACCTGCGGGGCACATATTTTACGACCCCGAACTTGTTGATACATAGATATCCGTCCGTACCGGATAAGGATTCCTTGAAGGCGCCTATCCCGACAGGGGCAAGCGTCACCCTGGTATCCCCTGAAATGAGAACAGGAGAGCTCTGCAGCTTCCAGGAAGACATATCTATGGTGCAGCGGTATATTCTGCCATAATACATCTGCCCGCGGTAGATACCGGCGCTGTCATAAAAGGACTCCGACACATCGTCCATGGAAGGTCTGTAGCTTCCTTCGATGTCAGTAGCAAGGATAACGAGTTCTGCAAGCGAGCCTGCTTCCGGAATCATGTCAAAAGCGATGGGTGAACCGGTAATGCCGCTCAAAGATATAGAGACATTATCCCAGGAGGAGCCGAAAGAACGGGCTTCAGAATCATAGACAGCAAATCTCAGTTTGGAAGACGAGATTGTGAACGCAAGTACACGGCCGCCGGCCTGGACAATGCGAAGGGGCGAATCCGAAGCAGCCCACGGCACCTCCTTGACAGGAACAGGCGCTCCATAAACCGGTTCTCCTGCCGATGTCCAGCCCTGAAACTCACAGAGATTCAGGCCAAGGTATGAGCGAATTCCGTTTGATGTTGGAACACCGTTCGGGCACTGGAAGAATAGATCCGGCATTTCTCTTCCGGACAGATATGCATAGCCGATGCAATTGTTGGAGATCGTCTTGGTGAAAGACAGCGGTGCAAGGCCCTTGTCAAGGGTGGCTGCAAGAATTCCGCCGCTTTGAGGAGCGGTACCATCAACAGTCACGGGCTCAGGCTCCTGCGAAGGCGCAGGGGTCTTTTCGCAAGAGAACACAGCCAACACGGCTAAAATGGCGTAAATCGGTATCCTTTTCATTTCTTGTCGTATCTGTCTTTGATGGAGAAGGTGGCAAGGTCATTCCTGTCTATCCAGAACAGCCGGCCGCTTTCGCACCCCACAAGTAGATTGTATGCCCCGGATGCGCTGCCCACAGTGCAAGGCTCCGGACCGTTGGCATGGACTCCAAGCAGAAGGTCTTTCCCTTTGACATAAAAGCCCACGGGGTCTTTAAAACAAGGGCGTTCGTCATTTCCTACATTCTCCATATAAAACACCTGCATCATAAGCTGTTTCAGTACCGGGCCGTTGGGAATACCCTTGTCCGGACGGGGAAGACAAGACGTCATCGGCGTTCCAAGTATGAGATCCAGGTCTCCGTCAGCGTCCCAATCGCAAAGGTTTATCTTTACGCGCCCGAAGTTGCCGTCACGGTCGGCCGTTCCGGAATGAGCCGTGATGGGAGTACCACCACGAAGCAGGAGCGGGCCGTCATCGACAAGGGTCGATTCATCTACTTTCCACCACCTGTGGAAGGTTCCGTCTCCATCCATATTCACTACGCACACGCGGCCGGCTATTTCAGCCACTGCCGGTTTCACCCTCCAGAGGCCCTTTATCTCCAGTCCGTCCTGCCTTAGCGCGAAAGGTCTTCCAAGTATGGTCCCGGTAGCGGTTCTGCGTGCGTACATGACTTCCAGTTTGCCCCGGGAATCGGAAAAGACGATGTCCGGCACGCCATCGGCATTCCAGTCGAATACAGATGGACACATATATCCCCAGACTGCTTCGAAGGGTCCCTGCACCCCGATATATCCCGGTCTGATGCAAACCGGCCCGTCTTCCCAGCAAAGTTCTTCGGCGAACGATGAGTAAGCCGGGACAAGGTCTGTTCCAGTATTCTTGAAGAACAGGATTCTGCCTTCCGAATTACCACATATAATGTCCTGCACGCCGTCACCATCCCAGTCCACAACCTCGGGAACGCCCAGTGAGCCGGTGTAAAGGGCGCCGCCGAGCATAAGCACGGTTGAAGGATCTGAGAAAACGGGGCCATTCTCACCCATCCCGTCAAAACGGCAGCTTACCAGTTTGCCCTCTCCGCCCATCAGTATTCTTTTCTCGCCTGAACGGAAGTTGAGAAGGCTCACGGAGGCTCCGTTGGCAGGGTACTCTATCGATTTTCCTGAAGCGTCCCGCACCCATGAACGGCCAAACCGCGAAGAGGAGGCGTCCCGCCAGCCCAGTACCCCGAAGCGGTTGACAGCGAGGTAACCGTCGGCACCCATAAAGGAGTCCTGAATGCGTACGGCACCGGAAAGTGCTATCATGAAGGACGCTGGACTGGCCTCCGTGAAAGAGCCACCCTCGAGCGGATCTGTGAGCGTCATCTTACGGACGCCGCCTTTGGAAAGTGCGCCTTTGTAAATCATGGCGCCGTCATACCAGCTTTCGTTCTGGGCTCGGTCTGTCCTGTAACGTGAGCCGTCCCCCGCAATAGCGGTTATTTCTATGGAGCCGTTTTCCAGTTCAACCGCCGATATTCCATAAACTCCGCCAAGGCCTTCTACCTTGACGCTGGCAATCTTGACAAGCTGTTTTTCATCCGGATTGTAAGAGGCAAGCGTAAGGCTCTCCTTAGATTCTGCCCAAAAGGATAATACGCCCCCTTTGTAATTGAAAAAGCATCCGTAGTCCGGCATTTTGCTGGGTTTGCCCCAGTATGCCTTAATCTTTACTGGCTTGTCGAAAACCAGCTCTCCACCAGCCTTGCGCACCCCGTTCAATGTGGCCACATAGACACCCCTTGACGAAGGTACGCCTACCCTTGCCAAAAGGAATAAGGACGGATTTGCATCACCCGGCTTCAGGTACACGGCGCCCGCTGGGACGGTGGCTATGGTCTGCAACACGCCAAGCGGCGCAATTCCGTTAGGATCCGAGCTCATTACCGGTTTGCCGCTCTTGAGCGGAACCTGAGCAAAGGAGAACAAGCTCAGAAACAGGAATAACGGTATTAATCCGGCTTTTTTCATTCGGAAAGTGTTTTTTTGTATAATATAAATCCTCCGGAATCGGATTTGGCCATACGCCATTCATAGTGGTCGAGTCCGCTTGCCGGATCTATCCAAGGCATTGCACGGCGGGAGGTGACACCGTTGGAGAGCTGCATGTCGGAAGTTCCGGAGAAAGACCAAACCGTTCCATACGTTTCGTCTGGAGAATAGGCTCCGGTTCCATCGGAAGAGACGGCAAGTCCCTGAGCCTTGTCGCAACCCGCCAGATAATACCGGGTGTCTCCCGAATAAAAACTGATATTCCAGCCGCCCGTGACACCGGACAGCGTCCAGACGTATCCTTCAGGATTCCCGAATACCCCTGAAGACATTTCCACGGGAACAGGATTCTTGACTGTAGGAGTACAAGGAAGGAGGAATACCCCGGAATAGTCTCCGTAGCTGAAATCGTAGCTGATGATATACTCCCCTTCCGTGATGTCGTCGGCAGAGGTAATCTCTTTCCAGCTGATTGCTGAAGAGCCTCCCTGCGGAACGAAGGCCGACGGATCCACGGTAACGGTCTTTCTGTAAACGCCGTTGCCTTCAAAAGTTACGCCACCAGGAATGACCGTTTCCGAGACATAGCCGTCTTCGGTTTCAAGCCTAAGCGAAACTGATCCGGCAGCATGGGTGCCCGGAATAAGCGTATAATAGAGCTTGCTGCCAGACACCTCAAGGGCGAAAGGCGTGGACAGGGAAAGATCCACGGAATCCTGAGCGTCATTTATCTGGAAAGAAGAGCCGCCATCTGACGACGAGCCATCCAGAAGGAGATTTCCCCAGTCGAAAGAGACTGGTGATTTAGCCAGAAGTATGGCAGACGATATCTTGAATCTACTTGATACCGTGGCCTTTACCTCCAATTCTACCATGGCGGTAAGATTACGGAAGTGAAGGTTCACCTCTCCTGAGCCTTCGGATGCCGTCGCTGGAGCGGATTTAAGCACCATATAGGACGACAGGTGCGAACGGTCTCCCGCCGCTTTCTGAACCTGTTTGGACGGAACTCTGACAGGCACCACGAAACGATTCCCCTCTCCCGCGCTGCCCGCAAAGGGATAATAAGCCGTGAAAGAACTTCCGGAGGCCACATCGTATGAATACTGCCACTGGGACGATACAGCCGCGAGCTGCGCCGCAGCGCCACTAACCCTGTTCACTTCATAAGGATAGTTGACTCCCGCAGAAACGTCTTCCCGGGAAGCAAAGATGCCCACCCTGTCGCCTTCGGTCCAAAAGAGGGATCCAAGGTCGTCGGAAAAAGCGGTCTTTGTAACCTCGCCGGCAACGAAACGAAGCGGGACGCCGCTCTCAATGGCCCGAGGCGCCTCCTGACATGAGCAAAAGAGGAGAATCCCGGCAAAGGGGATTATCTTTGAATACTTTACCATACCTTTTGTTCCGGATTATCAATAATCACACAGCCGCGCTCGTAAACCTTTATCGTGATGCGCTGCTTCTTTTCGCTGACCTTCCCCGATACGGAAACATTGCGGCTCTCGAACACGGCCTCATAGGTGCCTGGATTCGTGTATGAATGGGTGTAAGCGGCAATGGGCGTATCGGAGAACGATTTTATGCCAAGGGCGTGGTCGCATCCCATATTCAGGGAATAATCCGGCGTGAAAGGACGGGAAATTGCCCAAGACCACCTTTCCGCGGGATTCGTCGTGGATGAATTGAAGTAGATATATGATGCAGATGCCTCCGGAAGATAGTTCTCGTCGTCGGCATTGTATCCGATGTTTACAAAGGTCCATCCGGCCGATGAATTGGTGACGATGGGGTCTTTGACATGGAGGGAGGTGTTGACGCAATTAACGGTGAAACCGGACACAACGGCCCTGGAACGCGAATCCGTCGCCGCATCAACGTAAGGCAGGAGATGATACCTGAACGCAAAATAGACAGGGCTCGCTGCCGATGGCGGAATGATATCCGAGAGTTTCACCTCCCCTGAAGGAGTGGCCGAAGAAAGAAGCCTTGCATCGTCAACCCTTGTGGATGCAAACTCGAAATACGAGGTTGCATCATGCCAGGTAGCACGCGAAACACCGGCCGCAGTGTAGTCCCCGTCGAAATCGTCTGACCACCAGAACGTAACCAGTTTCTCTGAAGAATCGCCCGAAAGCTGATGTTTCCACTGGGCCCCGTTCATGAAAGCGGTTCCGAAACTCATCACCCCTTCCCCTTCGTAAATGCGTTCTTCATTTCTCCAGAGGTAATCGTTGCCGTTCTCTCCGGACCAGAACGAGATGATGTCGGCATCCCCCTCGAAACGGAATTCCACAGGTTCGTCAACATAAAAAGCGTCGCGCCCCGCACTTACGGAGAGACCGGGAACGCCCGGTTCGCCCTTTTCGGCCGTACAGCCGAACACAAGTGCCATGAGAGGCAGTAATATACTTTTCTTACTCATTACCATCCAGGGTTTTGTTTAAGCAAAGGATTCACACTGATTTCGCGTGCCGGAATGGGCCATAGAGAATCGCGTTTGCGAGCGGAAGAATAAGTCTCTATGGCTGCTAGCTGATATGAGGCAGAGCGGCCATCGATGTTGTCAAGGGCCTCCTGCATACGTTCGTAGAAGATGCCCCAGCGCACCAGGTCATCCTTCCTGAGCATTTCAAAAGCGAATTCCCTCGCGCGCTCGTCCATGATTTCATGCCTCAAGGCTTCATCGTCACCGCTCCAGTCAAAGACCGACGGAGAATACACATCCACTCCGTAGCCCCGGCGACGCACCATGTTCAGGCACTTCAGGGCAAGATCGCGGTCCAGTCCTGCGGGATGCATGGCGTAGGCTTCGGCATACATAAGGAGTACATCAGAATACCTGAGAATCGGGAAATTGATCTCCGTACAGGTCGTACTTTTGGAGGATGAAACTTCATATTCCCGCCTCCATTTGGCACAATACTTCCGGCTTATCGGGGCCGATTCGCTGTCCTCCGCCTTGCTTCCGTCGGCTGAATAGCGGAATGTTGATACCGTCCAGTCGCGTCTCTTGTCGGACGCATCATAGAGGTACCAAAGAAGCGGATTGCAACGCAAAAGTCCCATGCAGTAGCCAACTGGGCTTTCTTCCGATGAAGCAATGCCGATGTTCCGGCCAACCGTACCGGCGGTCTGATAGGTTCCGGTGTTGTCGCCCCAGAAATTCACTTCAAAGAGCACTTCCTTCACGTCATAGACATTGCGGCACTGGTCGATGAAGATGTCTTCGAACACGGGATTCAAGGCGTGTTCCCCGGACTCCATGACAAGGCGGGCATATTGAGCCGCTTTCTGATACATGGACGTTTCTCCAACCGGCTGTCCGGCCATGTTGAGGGCTACACGGGCCAACATGCCCCAGACCGCAGTCTGGCATACCTGCCAGCCGCCGTCCACGGAAGATGTCGCGGGGACAAGTCCCGCAGCCGTTTCGAGGTCTGACATGATCTTCTGATAAACCTCCTTTGGAGTCGCCTGTCCTACATATTTTTCAGAAGAATTGATATCCTCGACAGAGGTAAGCACGAGAGGCACGTTCTCGAAGCGCTTCACCAGCATATAGTAGTAGTATGAGCGAAGAAAGAGGGCCTCGCCGCGAATCTGTTCGCGGCGTGCAAGGACATCTGCCGATCCGTCAACCCTGTCTATTCGGGCAAGGAGCATGTTGGCGCGGCCTATTCCGGCATACAGAGCCCTCCAGAAGGAGGCAATCCTGGAATCTGACACTCCGGCCTGGTAGTACCCCACCGTGCCTGCATCCTTCTTATAGTACTCGTATCCTATGTCTGCACTAAGACCCAGGCGCCCCATCATGGCCTCTCCGTAGAGTGCATTGTCGGCAAGGGTTGCATAAACACCGGTAAGAGCGTCTTCCAGTTCATCTAAGGAACGGTAATAATTGTCTGCTGTGGCCACGTTGTTCACCTCGACATCGAGGAAACTGCAGGAAGAGGCCATGGCAATGAGCGATATCAGCAATAATCTTTTCATACTCGTTTCCATTTAAAAGAGAGCCTTCACACTGAAAGTCCAAACCCTGTTGCGCGGGTATGCAGAATAGTCGAATCCTGGCGTGAGCACGGAAGACTGGGTAGATACTTCTGGATCCATACCGGAATAAGAAGTGAACGTGAATGCATTCTGACAAGACAAGGCAAGTTGCAGTGACTTCACATGCCTTAGGAAGGCAGGTTTACAGTCGTAGCTGAGCATGATATTCTTAACGCGCAGATAACTGCCGTCTTCAAGCGTCCGAGTAGAATAGAAGCCGCGGGGGCCGTAACCTCCAGCCCTGAATATTCTGGAATCTTGATTGTCAAGGCTCCACCGCTCTTGATATGAGGCAAGCTGGTTCACTCCCCTTCCGGCAAAATTGCCTTCAAGGGCGATACGGTTTGCATTGAATATGTCCTGCCCCACGCTCCACTGAAGGAAAACATTGAGGGTCAGATTCTTCCAGCGGAAATCGTTATTAAAGCCGCCTGTATGCACCGGCATGGCGTTTCCTATGATGCAGCAGTCATCCATAGTGATGGTGCCGTCGCCGTTGAGGTCTGTATACTTGATGTCTCCCGGCTGTATCTGGGTACGCACCGAGCCATTGTCCGGGACATTTCCTTTGAGAACAAGATTCCCCATGGAATCGGTGTTAAAGTCGGCCAACGTATAAACGCCGTCCCAGATGAGGCCGTAGAAGGCGGTCAGCGGGCCGCCTACACGCGTAATATACAGCGGGGTGCCGGAATAGTCCCCTGTCCATGGAACGGCCGTCGTAAAGGATTCCTGACCGCCGGCAAGGGCGAGCACCCGGTTGTCGTTGAAAGAGATGTTGAAATCGGCCTTCCACTCGAAGTCGCGCGTTCTCACCGGGACCGCCCCGACGGAGAGTTCCACGCCACGGTTTTTGACGGAGCCCACGTTGAGGGTTGCCGTGCTCACGCCGGTGGTATAGGGAACATAGGCGTTTAGCAGAAGGTCCCGCGTTGTCTTGTCATAGGCATCGAAGATGAATGAGAGCCTCCCTCCGAAGAATGCCAAGTCAAGACCCGCATCTATCTGCTCCGTCTTCTCCCAGGTAAGGGCGCTGTTGGAATAGCCCGTTATGCCTGCCGCCGGCGATGGCGTCTGGGTTCCATGAGGATAATGGTCAACGTAATCGATGGTAGAATACCATGTATTGTCACCTATCCTGTTATTTCCGGTTATGCCCCAGCTCAGCCTGAGTTTGGCGTCAGAAACGGACTTGAGCGAACTCATGAAAGGCTCGTTGATAAGACGCCAGGCGAACGCCGCTGAGGGGAAAAGCCCCCAGCGCCTGCCCTTGGGGAATTTGGATGATCCGTCGGCACGAAGCGATGCGGTAACGAGGTATTTCGCATCCCAGGAGAAATTCACTCTACCCAGTGCCGACATCATGGTGCTGGCGTTCTCTGTCGAGCGCAGCTTGTTGGGAGTTCCAGTATCAAGCCCGGAGATACCCAGGTCTTCGTCGGGAATAAGACGAGAACTGTACCCGTAACGGCTGCGGGCAAGGCCGGACATGGAGAATGAGCCCGTGGCGCTGAGTACAGTACGTTTGGTGAATTTATGCTTGTAGTTGGCCGTCAGTTCGTTCACCCATTCCTCGCGTCTGTCATTCTGGTATGAACCGTTTACCCCGTTGTTGTTGAAGCGAGTCTTGAATCCAGACCAGGTGAGGGAGTTGTTGAATATCTTTGTGTCGGTAACCTGTGATGTGTAGCCGAACATCTCGGTAATCTTGAGGTCTGCAAATGGTTTCCAAACAAGGGAAGCATTGCCATAGAAATACGACACTCCAACGTTCCGGAAGGTGTTGTCGGCCGATATCACCGGATTCAGCCGGGTAATATCTACCGCTGTTTCTTCCTCGTCGTCAACCTCACCGAAACCTATGGGGCTGTAACTCCATAGCCGGTACATCAAATAGCTTTGCCATGCGCCCGAACTTCCCCCCTCTTCCGAAGTCACCGCACCCGTTGACGTGGAACGTGAATAATTGGCATTAATCCTGAAGGTGAGTTTTTTGAAAACGTCCTGTTCCACTTTTATTCGGGCCTGATACCTTTCAAAGCCGCTCCCACGCACAACGCCGTCCTGATTGGCGTAGGAGAGGGATGAGCTGTAACGTGTGCGGGAGCCACCTCCTGTAATTCCTATCGAATGCTTGTGTACAAGGGCCGTATGCAGCATCTCTTTCTGCCAGTCCCGACCGGAAACGTTCCGATAATCGTCCAGCGTTTTCCCCGCTTCGGAAAGGTACTGATCACCCATTCCCATATCGGACAAATAGCGCACGAACTCATACGGGCTCATCATTTCCAGATAGTTGGACACCTGCTGCAGTCCTACGCTGCCATTATATGTTACGGATGACTCTCCTGCCCCTGTCTTGGTTTCGATAATCACAACTCCGTTGGCGCCTCTTGAACCGTATATAGCTCCTGCCGAGGCATCTTTGAGTATGGATATCGACTTTATGTCGTCTGGGTTCAACTGCGAGGGTGAAAGGTTTTCGGTGGGGAAACCGTCAACCACGTAAAGCGGGGTATTATCCTGAGTCACGGAGTTGGCTCCCCTGATAAGGATGTTAAGGTCTTCTCCAGGCTGTCCGTCGGCGGAGCTCATGACAACGCCTGCAACCCTTCCCTGCATAGCCTGTCCGATGTCAGTTACCGGGACCTGCTGAATCGAATTCATATCGACAGCCGAAATAGCACCGGTGACATCCTTCATGTTCTGTTCGCCGTAACCCACCACGACTACACTTTCGAGGAATTCGGCGCTCTCACGGAGCCTCACCACAAGGGAGCGGCGGCCACCCACCGGCACGGTGACGCTTTCATACGAGAGCATCGACACGGTTATTGTATCCCCTGGAGCAACATTCAGGGTAAAATAGCCCCTGTCGCCCGTAAGAGTTCCCGTCCTTTCTCTTCCATGCTTCATGACCGCAGCCCCTATCAGGCTCTCACCGCTTTCCGACAGCACCTGTCCGCGAAGGTCATACCTTACGCCCTGGGCCAGAAGGAGCGGAAGGTTGCAAAAGAGGAGAAGTAGTATGGTAATGAATCGTTTGTACATTTACAGACGTGTTTTGTAATAAAGGATAATTCCGCCGTTCCTCTCTCCTGTCGGGGTCATGTTCCAAGTCGTGGCTGTGTCCCCTATTGTGAGCTGCCTTCCTGCAGATTCCGGAATCTTCATCTGCATACCGTAGTCTGCATCATCAAGGAAGGACCAGTTGCGTGTATATGTATTGGAGCTCTGATAGTAGCCCTTCAGGTCCGAAAGGACGGCAACGCCCTGGAATTTGTCACAGGCAATGAGGTAGAGGCCCTCATTGGCGGAGAGTGTCCAATAATCGCCGGAAGATGCTATCGTCCATGCGTAATCTGGATTCACAGCCGTGATGTCCGAGTTGTCGAAAGTGATTCCGGCGCCTTCCGCCTCTACAAGGGCGGGATTGCGGTTAAGCGCAGCACCCCCGGAAAGGAAGAACTGCTTGGAATCGCTCTTTCGAAGGTAAGATACTATGCACTCTCCCTCAACTACGGAATCTGCCTTTGTTACAGGCTTCCAAACGAAGGTGCCGCCTTCTTCCTGAGAGACTGTAAATGCAGCCTCGGCCTGGGAGCTATCGTCCTTGAGGGTTACCGCAGCGGAGCGGTCGTTCCCTTCATTGGCATCATATACAAGCCGCATGGTCCCTGCCGCAAAAGAATCAAAGCGCAGCCATCCCGCATCTTCGCCGATTACCACATCGAAGGAATCCAGATTGGTGGTTACTGGAACTTCGAGAGCGCCGGCATCCGCGCTCACCGCCCAAGAAGCCTTGGCGGGCGCCAGAGAGGCTTCCGAACACATTATTGTGCCGAAAGAGGAGAGTCCGGCACCGGAAGTTGCTACTACGACTATCTTTGCATCCTGGCAGGGAGACGGCGCCGTGATGGAAATGACGTTTTGGGATACTTCTGCCTCCCAAAGACCTTCTACAAATATCTGAACGGAATTGCCGGAATCGCCTCCTGAAAGCTCGTACGGCAATTCTACCGTTTTGCCAGGGAACACCAGCACTTTCTCCCTCTCAAGTTCGAGTACCGGAGCGCTCATCACCGGGATGCTCAACCTATCCCCGCCGCTGAGGATGAAAACAAGTTTTCCGTCCTGCACCTTGGCATCCACAACTCCGTCAGAACTGCCGGAAAAGGAAAACATAATGGTAACCGCCGGACTATTTTTGAAGAGCACCTTTATTCCGGTTGTCACTCCATCGGAAGATATCTCTTCCACTCCGGTAACGCAGTCCCCCGCCTTCACCGTATCCAGAATCTTACGAAGATCTGCTATTTCCTTTACCAAGGACTCTATCCTGGCATCCTGAGAATCTATTTCTTCGCGGAGGGAAGTGTCGTCATAACTGCTGCAGCAAACAAGCAACGCGGTCATTGTGAGTATTGCAACTATCTTTTTCATAAGTTTTCCTTGATAAAGTTGAGGGTTTTGGCAAGACATTCGGCATTCTTGTCGGAACTGCCAACCAGGCCGTGTGAATAATATGGATAGAACTCTTCCTGCACTTTCTGTCCGGCAGAGGACAGGGCGGCCGAGAATAAAGGTGCCTGTTTGAAAAGGACCTGATTGTCGGCCGTTCCATGAAGCAGCATGCACGCAACCTGCCTGTCGGAAGCATCGGGAATCAGCAGAATGGGAGAATACAGGGCCAGAGCATCGGCATCACCTTTATGAAAATACTTTTGCTGACTGTTCACGGGGGCTCCGCCATCTTTTAAATGCTGCATCAAGTCATACACCCCTGCCCAGCCCACAAGCACCTTTGCCGACGGCCAGGTCATAGCCATGACCGCCGAGAGATGACCTCCCGCAGAGTTACCTACAAATGCCACCCTGGACATGTCAAGGTTATACTCTTCAGCATGCGTTCCCAGCCATGTAAGGGCATCCCGCAAATCCTTTACGGATGTTTCGATATACGTATCTGTCTGTCCGGCAAGCGAATACTGCACGCTTACTCCTGCAAATCCAGAATACTTTGCCATATAACGGGCCACCTTGAGCAGAGAGTTATGATCTCCCGCCCTCCAGCCTCCTCCGTGGGTAAAGAACACGACAGGAACCGGTTCCGTAGCCCCAACCGCCTTGCAGATGTTCATGTGAAGGTCGCGGTCGGCATAAGATTTATACACAATCTCATCGTACTCCACGTCTGCAACCGAAGAGGAGCCCACAAGAGGCGGAGCGTCGAAAGGCTCGTACAGGCCTTCAGGCTCGGCACCTTCGAGCACTGCATACTGCAACGCCCCCAAGGCCCAGCTTCCGTCTTTCTGCTGATAGATGGTCATGCTGTAACGGTTGTCCGCAGACACCTCAGTGCTCATCGGAGCAAGCTTCAGGGAAGCGTAGGAAGAATGACCGGCAGCATCGGTAACCATGAGCATGAGCCCGGCCGGGGAGCCGGAACCGGGAGCATATATCCTCACTTTTCCGGAGAATGCATCCGAGGGCATCACCTCGCTCTTCCAGTATCCGCCGGCCACAGCCTCCACCTTATTCTCCGAATCGCCGCCCTTGATGGTATATGCAACGTCATAATAGCCGTTATTCGCCACATACACCGTTTCCTTTGCAAGCGAAACAACCGGAGATGCCACATAAGGTATCTCAACCTTACTCCCGTCAGACAGTATAAAGACAGCCTTGTCCCCTTCGATATTGAGGGATACCACACCTTCGGAGCTGCCAGTATTCAGTAAGATCGTAACTGATTGGCTTTTACGGAAACTCACCGTAAAGCCCACGACGGTTTCTTCATCTTTGATTGGCTCTATGGCCGTTACATAGTCTGAGTCCCTAAGAGCTTCCAGCTGGGAACGGATATCCCCCAGTTGTCCCTGCATCGTGTCCAGCCTCTGCCCGTGCGACTCAATCTCAGCCTTGAGGGCAGAATCGTCGTACTTGGCACATGACAGCGGAACAGCGACGGCCAGTGCAATTATTAAAAGATTATTCGACATAGTTTATATGAGAATGCTCGAAGAAAAAGTATTTTCCGCTCTCGCAGCCTACCAGGAGATTGGGTCCATGGGAGATATCGCCCAGCATGCAGGGTTCAGGAGCATTTGAATGAGCACCAATATAGAAGGACTTCCCGTCTATCTGAAGCTGCTTGGGAGCGGCAAAACGCCAGTCCCCGAGATTTTCAAAATACATCACCTGCATGTCTATCTGTTTATTCTTGAAGCGTCTGTAAGGCAGTCCGTCTTCAGGAGACGGATAACTTGAACGCTTTACAGACCCCACGAAAAGATCCATGTCACCATCGCCGTCCCAGTCGTAGAAACGCAGTTTTCCGCGTCCCCTCTGTCCCATTCCTTCACCGGCATTGTTGTGCCCTGTTATCTGCCTGCCGTCTTTGAGCCGGAGAAGTCCTTCATCCTCGACATGGGTGTCATCCATACGCCGGAACAGATGGAGGGCATTCTTGTCGTCCATAATGAGAATATGCGGCACGCCGTCGATAAGCGTGATTGCAGGTCGAACGCGCCAGGTGCCGTGGAGTTCCATCCCGTCATACCGGATGGTCTGGGGTTTCCCAAGCTTGGGATTGGTGCGCGTTCCTTCGTTGAGGAGGAGCTCATACTTGGCTCGCGAGCCGGATACGATGACATCCTGGAGTCCGTCGCCATTCCAGTCGAAAACCGTAGGACAGAGATAACCCCATCCGCCCTCAAAAGGCCCTTGGACGATATTGTATCCTGGAAGGAAACGAATGGGTTCGCCGTCAGACTCCAACTCCACAGAAGGAGCGAAATCCGGTTTCGCATTGCTCCCGTTATTCTTGAAGAAGAGGAGCCTTCCCTCGGAGTTCCCGGCCACGATGTCCAGGGTTCCGTCTCCATCCCAGTCAACCACGTTCGGAACGGTCAGGGAGCCCCCGTACAGCGGGGCCTGCCGGCGCCAGATGTACTTGTAGTCTCCGTAAACCGGACCGTCGGCAGATATAAGAGGATACACCCTGGGGGCACATTCCCCGCCGATGAGAAGGCTGGTGCGGTCGCCCTTCCCGTCAGGGAAGGATGACAGCTGGTTGGAATAGGCTCCGTGGTCCCGCACCGTGCCGTCTTCCTTCAGAAGAGGCCTGGCGTTCAAACCCTCCGCCGGAATCTTCTTCATGTACGGAACAAACTTGAGCGCTCCCAGATTTGAGCCAACCACATAACCGTTCAGGCTCCCGTCAGATGACCGTACACATGCCACCCGCGAGGGCCCCTGCACTATCCACGAGGTGACCGGTTCCACACTTCCTGCCTGACGCCATTCATTGTCAAAATACAGGCGTGAGAGCTTCCCTTTCGGCAGTTCACCACGGTAAATGCCTGCGCCATCATAATATGAAAGCTTCGCCGCCTTCGGATCATCCTTAGGCCGATACTCGGCTCCATCATTGCAAAGCATAACCATTTCCAAGGTACGCTTGTCCCTACGGATAAAATCAATGTCATGCACACGGCTCACACCTGTAAGCTGACTTTTGCAGTAAGGCTCGAACCCGCTGCCGTTCCAGCGAGCCACACTAAGTTCCTTTGTTGTGGCAAGCGCTATCAGCCATACGTCTTTGCCGTCCTGGAAAACCTTAATCCTGGATGAATACTTCCTGCCCCCGTCCCATGGATTGTCAATCCTTTCGGCCAGGCTGTAAACAGGAGCGCCGTCAGGTGTCTTTCCGTCAGGCAGGCAGTGCCACAGCCCTGTATCGGCAGGAATTCCATTGGGTGAGAAGAGGAAAATGTCGGGCATTTTCTCATCGGAAAGGAATGCATAGCCTATCGGGCGATGAGTATAGACCAGGCCTGTTGACCATGGGGACAATCCCTCCTGGCCTCCCGACATAAGCGGAGTGCCGTTTACAGGAGCCTTCTGGGCAAAACACGGAAGACATGCCAGAAGGGCGGCTATGAATGAAAGCGCCTTGTTCATTTTATCTTAACTCTATTTCCGGGGCTATAACGGTAACTCCGGGGAAATCGGTCAATTCTATTGTAACGCTCTCCCCTTTCTTGAAAGAACGGGTCCAAACATTGAGGATTCCGGGCTTTTGAGGATCGCGGGTTGTGTATTTCAGGGTAAGAGAAGGATTGACGGTCCATCCCTTGAGCGCCTCTGCAGTGCGTTTGTTGTTTCGGGCAAGAATCCTTACCTCTCCGCCCTTGGGAGACGTTATTCTGACAACATGGGGCTGCTGGGAAATGCCTTCATGGGCAGCGAACTTGAGCCCTTCGAGGCTCTTGGGAACATCGGCAAGAGGATAGGGCCTGTTTGTAAAGAATTTGGCCTCATCTGCCAATGTACGGACCTCGGATGCCGCACAGGAAACCTGAACCGCACCGGAAGCAGGCTTCTCTGAAGTCGCATTCTCCTTCGCCACAGGAACTGTCTTGAACGGGTTATCGCTGCGGAAAGGAAGCAGAGGATTGCCGGCTTTGTCGGAGACATTGCCCTTCCACAGGCCGAAGCAGTAACGGACGGCCACAGGCTTCCGTACCTGGTCACTCCAGACCACCATCTTCTCGCCCTGGATCATCCCCATCGCGGGATAGAAAGCCGTTCCATCCCCGATTTCAAGCCCCTCGATCTGGTCTCCATGGCAGACAAGGCCGCCCTCGGCATCGGAGAACGATACGAGCACGCGGTTCTTCTTGACTTCCATGCCGGCGTAAGACGGAGACTTGTATTTTCCGGTCTGACGGCCATAAACTTCCGCCAGCACGCTGGCGGCGAGGCGCTCCCCGACGGGCTGTTTGCGCTTCGGATGGATGTCCTTAAGGTCATCCACTGTATCGGAGATGTTCACCATCCCCGTCTTGGCAACCGTCCGGGCAACATGTTCCTGCTGCTCCCGCACCAGGGCACCCTGTACATCGCCGCCGTTATATTCCTTGGGGGCGATCTGGACGAAGTAGAAAGGCAGATCCCTTCCAAAAGCGCTGCGCCAGTCGGAAATCATCATCGAGAATTCCTTGGCATAGAGTTCGGCGTTCGACCGATTGGCTTCGCCCTGATACCAGATGGCACCGGCAACTGCCATGTGTGAAATGGGGGCTATCATGCCGTTAAATGCGGTTCCAAGGTTCCAGCCGATGCGGGATGCATATCGGGATTTCTTCCATGAAGCCGCAACTTCGGCATCGTGAAGGAAGGTATTCCTGTTTCCCCAGACCTCAACCGGAGTGCCGCCCCAAGAGGCGTTCACAAGGCCGACAGGTTCCTTGAGTTCAGCCGCAAGTTTTGCACCGAAGAAAAGGCCGACCGCGCTGAACCAACGGGAGCTCTCCCCTTCACAGGCACTCCAGTGTCCCTTTACATCGTCGAGTGGCGAAGCCGACGTCTTCTTAGGAACGGTGAAAAGCCGTACGGACGGGTTGGTGAGGACACCGTCGGTATCCTGGATGCCATGGGCCGCGCTCCAGTTCATGTTGGACTGGCCGGTGCAGAGCCACACCTGGCCGATGAGCACATCCTTGATGGTACGGCTCAGTTTGCGCTTCGTACTGACGGTAATGCTTTGGGGCTCGAAAGAGCCCTTGGGAGTCTGAATACGAGCCTTCCAAAGAGATGAGTAATCGCTTTTTACCACGGCTTTCTCTCCCCATGACGTCTGGATGGTCACTTCCGTATTGGGATCACACCAGCCCCAGATGGTTGCCATATCATCGGCCTGAAGAACCATTCCGTCTCCTATCACGGACGGAAGTTCAAGGAATGGCTGTGCCTGCGCTGCAAATCCCAAGAGGACTGCTGCAGCTACAGCAAGCAATGATTTCTTAATCATAGATATGCTCCTTTGTGAATTGAATAAACTTAGCAAAACATTCACGTCCCTTGTCGGAACTGCCTGTCAGGCCATGGGCATAGTAAGGATAAATATTGCATTCTACCGTCTTCTGGCCCGCCTCTTCAAGGGCGTCGCGGAAGCTCTCGGCCTGGCTGTGATGCACAGAGGAGTCTCCCGTGCCCTGAAAAAGTTGCACGGCTATCTGGCGGTCGACCGGGATGTTATAAACAGGAGAATAAGACTGAATCTTGCGGCTTTTGCCACCGAACATGTACTTTACCACTTCGTGGTTTTGACCACCCGCCCAATATTCCAGATGAGGCTCCATATCATAAACGCCGGACCATCCGGACAGTACCTTGGCGTCGGGTTCGGTCAGGGCCATCATAGCAGCAAGATGCCCCCCGGCAGAAGAACCAGCAAAGGCGAGATGCTTCATGTCAAGATTGTACTCAGTGGCATGTTCGCGAAGATACTGCACGGCATCGTGGAGGTCACGCATTGTTACGGAAATATTGGCTCCTTTCTGCCCTGCGAGTGAATAGCCGATGCTGACACCGGCAAATCCGGCATACTTGGCAACATACATCGCATGTTTGCGGAAACTTCCCGGATTTCCGGCTCGCCACCCGCCTCCGTGGATAAAGCAGACCACGGGAGTGAGTGCCTTGGCACCTACGGCAGGAGCTATGTAAAGCTTGAGTTCCCGGTCCGGATAGGTCTTATAAACAATTTCCTTGCACGAAACGTCTTCAACCTTACTGGATGGTATCAAAGGTACATTTTTATACGGTTCATACAATCCTTCCGGCTCTTCTCCTGCGAGGAGATTCAAGGTCTTGGAGTCAATTTTGTACGAGCCGTCATCCTGCGGGATAAGCCGCATGCTGTAACGGTTTATTATCTTTTTCTTCTTTGCCTGCTGAGCACTAGCTGGAGCCATGGTGAGCAATGCGGTGGCGAAGGCTAATATAACGGCTATCTTTTTCATTATCACACGTTTAATAAACCAAAGATGGTACTGACGGGCTTCCATCGACCACCGGAGTATCCACAAAGATGCTCGATTCTGCACCGCCGCTGCGGAAATTCCTCACGCGGAAGTATCCGAAAGCATTGGAATCGTGGTAATGCAGGGGAAGTCCCCTTTCCTCGTCCATGCTCAGGCGGAACACACTCACCATGTCGTCCCCGTCAAAACGCCAGTCGATATAATGATAGGAGTTGTTGAACGCATTGTCTGAATAGATGCAGGTCCGCTCCCGGGTCCAGTTGACGAGGTCCGAAGAAGACATGAGAACCAGCGAATAACGGCTCTGGTTTGGATTGAGGCCGTAAAGGCTACGTGAATTTGAGTAGAAGGGAGACACCAGTGTCCAGTACTTGCCGCTTGTGGCGTCGTAGGCAATGGTCATGCGCTTTCCTGCGCCGGGCATGGCAAACACTCTGTTGAAGGATATGCTGGTGTCGCTGTTGACGTCGATGAGGGCAGCATATTCTTTATCGGAGGTGCCGTCGATGCGGGCTATAATCACGAGCGAACCGTCAGCCTTCTTTACCAGCGCCGGCTCCTCCCAGCGGGTAGAAGTAACCCCCAGCCACGAACGTTTGTAATAAAGCACATTGGACATAGTCCAGGAGGCCGGGTCGGTAAGGTCGGAAGAAACGCTTGCCGACAGCAGTACTATGCCCCAAACACGGTCGCCTGCGGCATTGTAAGTCTCTCCTCCCCTTTCGCCCATCGCCTTGTACACGCGTCCGTCCTTCTCCACGAACGGAGCGGAGCCGCCGTGATAGCCGTCGGTTGTGCCATCCTTGGAGAAAATGACCGAATTGGCACTCCAGGTATATCCTCCGTCAGTGGATTTCTGAACGGCGAAGCTGCCGCCCACGGCATCGCATCCAAGCATATAGAGGGCCCCTGCATGCTCGTAAACGGCACAGTAGCTCTGGCGGATCTGGTTGCTTATTTTCGTCCATGTTGAGCCCCGGTCCGCCGATTTATAAACACAGCCGTTTGTAACGGAAAAAGTTTGCGAAGCAAGGTAACTGCCGTCGGAAAGAATCGTTATCGCAGGATTGTTGATTGTGTTGTTACGCAAAGTGGTGACTTTGTCGATGACGGTACACGGAGGCTCCGGAGCATCAACCGTAATAATACCCCCTGATGCGAATACGATGGTTGACCATGTAGAATGGTGCGGGATGGCAAGTGGCGTTGATGCCGACGCCATTGCCGCAGAATAGAATGTGCTGTAGCAATTGTACACGACAGACGTCCCCGGGATTGTGAAGGAGTCTCCCGTGTCAGTCCATGATGCATCTCCGCTGAGATCCAGCGGGGTTGCTATCGTTATCTTGCAGTGGCCCGAGGCCGTCACGGATTCTATTCCGTGCACGTTCCACTGGCTGGCTGCGTAGGTAGCTCCGGAAAATCTGGTGCGGTCGGCATCCGTCATGTCGGCAAAGACTTCGCGATGCGCGGTAGAACCGAGGGGGAACACATACTTGTGTTTTTCGGAGGTGCTCCCCCAGGTTCGTACGTCAATGGTGGACCCGTGCATCACCAGGTCGGCCGGAGCGTCGTCAAAACCCTACGATCTTGTCGGCATAAACGCTCCAGCCATCGGCTGCCTTGTAATCATCAACCAGAGCAGCGGGAACATAAATGGTTGGCACATCCTCTGCAGCCCATCCATCCGTAAATACCGGATAATTGACTCCCTGGCTGATAACAGCAGCGCTATTGAGTTTGAGGGATGTCATGGCCATAGCTCTGGTTCCAGTACCTGTACCAAAGACGCGCCTAAGATATGTTACACTCGCAGGTAATTCCACCTCGGTAAAAGCAGCACAGTAGCGGAACGCCCTGTCATCAATACGTTGCAGGACAGTGTTGTTGCTGAAATCAGGGACCCCCAGAGTGGCATTGGCCGATGCGAGGACGCGGCAGTCACTGAACGCATAAGCCCTTATCCTCGTTACTTCAGGAGGCAGCACAAACCCGTTGCCTGTACCAGTATACGAGAATGTCGTCAGTTTCACGCATCCGTTGAACGCATGCTCAAGAACCTGGGTGAGGTCGTCACTGACACGGATGGTTACGAGGGAAGAACATCCAAAAAAAGTAGAATCCTGAATTACCTGATAGGCAGCATTGTTTACCGTAAGGTTGGTAATTGCCTTACAGTTTTTGAATGCACCTTTTCCGATAGTTGTGGCACCCCTCATATTACGGGAGGAGAGTGTCATTTTGGTACAGTTCTCAAAAGCGTCGGCACCAATGGTAGTAATGAGGTTTTGAGCGTCTGAATTGAAAGGGAGCTTGCCCAATTCAGAGCAGTTCTTGAAGGCCATTGCACCTATCGAGGTTATACCGCTTCCGCCGGTAAATTTAGTCAGCGCTATACATCCTTCGAAGCATGATATGCCCAGAGATGTCACTGTTGCGGGAATCGCAATCTCGGCCA
>JAEEGL013266187.1_pt1 | contig 41488 bp, 35 predicted proteins | sample 9134231 | NCBI WGS metagenome assembly JAEEGL01 (sample SAMN16246548, study PRJNA631951) | gut metagenome | biome: gut microbiome; feature: rumen; material: fiber-attached | host: Bos | place: Iran: Karaj | collected 2018-10
ATAAATGATAATGATACTTATTGTAGTAAATGTGGGAGGCCACTTCATTTAGTATATGGGGAACCAAATAATAAAGTAACTAACGATAATAATATGATTGGTGTAATAGGATTTGTTACATCAATAGTTAACTTACTTTTATGTTGTGGTAGTTTATCTATAGTTCCAATTATCTTATGTGGTATAGGTATTGCTAAGAGTAAGAGAGCTGATGGTGAAGGTAAGATTCTATCTATTATTGGATTAATTCTTGCTATTGTTGCTCTATTAGTATTTGTATTTACAGTAATATTCCCACTTTTATTTACTGTACCACTTATTCCAATATTTGGAGAAATATTTGAAGAGATGTCATATTAAAATTAATTAAAAAAAATATTTATTTATTTTTTATATGATGATAAAATTAATATAGAAAGAAAGAGGTGGCAAATATGTCAAAATTTTGTGCTAATTGCGGTGCTGAAGTAAGCGATGGATATGCATTTTGTGAAAAATGCGGTACTCCAGTAAATGATGCGGCTCCACAAGCTGCTCCAGCAGGACAACCAGTATATAATCAATATGGACCTGCACCACAACAACAAGCTGGAAATGGTATGGCTGTTGGTGGATTTGTATGTTCATTAATTGGTTTACTACTTTGTTGCGGAGGAATTGTTAGTATAGTAGGTTTAATTTTATCTATTATAGGTCTTAACAAATCTAAACAATTAAATGGTGCTGGTAAAGGTCTAGCTATCGCAGGTATAATTTTGGGAGCTATTGGAGTTCTTTGCGGAGTTTTAGTAGGTATTCTTTATGGAATCGGTGCTTTTGCAGAAGCTTCTAATACCTTATATTACTAATTGAAATAAATAAGATAGATTAATCTATCTTTTTTATTTTGTTTTAATGTATAATTTTGTTAGGTGTTATATATGAGAAATTTTACTAAAATTAAGATTAATAAAAGAGCTTCTATAAGAGAAGAAAACTTTCATCCTTGGATATTTGATAATGAAATAGATGAAGTTATTGGAAAGTATTCAAATGGTGATTTAGTAGATGTAGTAAATTATAAAGATAAGTATGTTGGTACTGGATATATTAATGATAATTCTAAAATAAGAGTTAGAATAATATCTAGGAATACTAATGATACATTTGATGAAGCATTCTTTGAAAGAAGAGTTAGATATGCTATTGAATATAGATTAACTGTACTAGGAGATTTAAACAATGCTAGATTAATATTTGGTGAAGCTGATTATTTCTCTGGATTAACTATAGATAAATATAACAATATACTAGTTAGTGAAGTTAATAGTCTTGCAATGGAAATTAATAAGGATATGATATATAGACTTATTGTAAAAGTACTTAATGGGTATGGTTATAAAGTAGATGGTATATATGAAAGATGTGATTCTTTATTAAGAGATAAAGAAGGACTATCTAAGTATTCTGGCTTTTATGGAGAAGCTCCTAACTATAATTCGACAGTTATAGAAGAAAATGGAATTAAATATTATATTGATTTTGAAAATGGTCAAAAGACAGGATTCTTCTTAGATCAAAGATTCAATAGACTTGCTATTAGAAATATAGCTAAGAATAGAAATGTTTTGGATGTATGTACATGTACAGGTTCTTTTGGACTTAATGCTAGTATGGCTGGTGCTAAAAGAGTAGTTAGTGTAGATATTTCAGAGTCTAGTTTGGAAGTAGCTAAAAGAAATGCTAAAGAAAATAATTTTAATAATATAGAATATGTATGTAGTGATGCTTTTGATTATTTAGATAGTATTAAAAAAGGAGAGTTTGATTTTATAATACTTGATCCTCCAGCTTTTACTAAGTCTAGAGAAAGTGTTAATAATGCTAAGAAAGGATATTTAGAACTTAACTATAAAGCTATGAAAAAGCTTAATAGAGGTAGTTATTTAGCTACTTGTTCTTGTTCTCATTTTATGAGTGAAGAAATGTTTTTAGATATGCTTAAAGAAGCTTCTAAGATGGCTGGAGTAGATATTAGAATTATCGAATCTAGAAAGCAGAGTGTAGATCATCCGATTTTACTTAATGTACCTGAAACTTATTATTTAAAATTTTTTATCTTGGAAATTATTTAACTCAACTATTTAGTTGAGTTTTTAAGCCTTTAGTGGTATAATAATTGCTCGTAATGAAGGGATAATATGAAAGAATTATCTGATGAATTTAAAGATTTAGAAAACTATTTTAGAATATCTGATTATAGAGATGATACTGATTATTTCTTGGAAGATGAATACAATGAATTACAAGAGATACTTAGAAGATGTGAAAGAGCTAAGAGAGTAGAAAAAGCAAGAAATGAATCTATTCTTGGAAAGATAAAAGAAGAAGATTATAAAAGAATATACGATGAAGAATATGATGCTTTAAAAAATGCTTATATGATTAGAGACAAAGAAATGGAGAAAGAAAAAATGAATAATAAAAAAGATTGGGAAGACTATACAGATGAAGAGAAGAGTACTTTACTTAATCACTGGTTTTATTACTATGGTGGAACTTTTATTACATTAAAAGAAATGGAAGATTTTAGAAAGTTAGCTTCTGAAAGACAAGATGATATATTTGATCATATAGTTACAAGTTATATTTTTAAAAATACTATACAATCTAATATGCTTATTGCGTGTATGAGAAGCAATAAAGTTGATGGATTGTTTGAAGTATCATTAACAGAAGATAAACTTGATGATGAAGATGTTGATTTTTATAGAAATGTTAGAAGAACTATTTCAAACGAATTATTAAATACATTTATCTCTCCAGAACCATCAGTACCACTAGATATAGCAGTAATAATTGATGATGAACCACAAAAAGTTAAACAAAAAAAGAAAATAAAATAATTATTAAAAGAGTATATATACTCTTTTTTATTTGTAATTATGGATGTATAAATATATAATTATATTAGAAGGAGGTAAAGAATGAAGAAGTATTTTCTCGAATGCATCGGAACAGCTGTGTTAGTTCTATTCGGGTGTGGTACAGCAGTTATAACTGGTGATTTAGTTGCTACTAGTTTAGCATTTGGTTTAGCCATTGTTGCCATGGCTTATGTTATTGGACCAGTTACTGGATGCCACGTTAATCCTGCAGTTTCACTAGCTATGCTTATAACGAAGAAAATAACTCCAAAAGAGTTTTGTGGTTATGTTATAGGACAAGTTATCGGTGGACTTATTGGTGCAGGAATTCTATATGCGATACTAAATAGTTCGTCTATAGGTGCAGCAAATCTAGGTACTAACGGATTTGCTTCTGGACTATCATGGCTTGATGCTCTTCTTGTTGAGACAATTCTTACATTTGTATTCATCTATACTATATTAGGTGTAACTAATGATGAGTCTAAAGGTAATGTTGCAGGCCTTGTAATTGGACTTACGCTTTGTTTCGTTCACTTAATTGGTATCAAATTAACCGGTACAAGTGTTAACCCAGCAAGAAGTTTAGGACCAGCTATTGTTGACCAAATAGCTAATGGTGGAGAAGCGCTAAAACAAGTCTGGGTGTTTGTTGTGGCACCACTTCTTGGATCTCTTATCGCTTCAGTTGTCTATCAGCAGTTTAATGAGCCTAAACATTCTGGTAGAAGAAAGAAAGATTAATTTCTTTCTTTTTATTTGACAATTTTTATATTTGTTTGTAGTATATAAAGCTACGAAATGAGGGTTGTTATATATGAAATATGATTTAGTAACTATGGTTAACAGACTATTAAAAGAAAACAATATGAAGGAGCTTACTAAAGCTCAAATTAAAGCTCTTAATGAAATTAATAATTCGGGAATGCCTGAATTAAATGCTTTACATACATATCGTGGCTCTATTGGCTCTGTTGTAGTTGGTGATAATGAGAAAATGAGAATTACTTTACTAGATGGTAACCTAAATTATGCTTTTATAAATCTTGATTATAATGGTAATTTCTTAGCTGTTGAACATGATAGTAATAATATTTATGTTGAATATAGTAATGATGGGAACAAAGATGAACAGTTAAAACTTAAACGTTTTATTTTTAATAATGAAGGAGACATTATAGCATTTGAAAAATCTAATGAAGATGATACCGTTTCTATTAAATATTATAATAATTGTAATTCAAATAGTATTGGTATTCCTGATCATGTCGTACCAGATTTAGTATGTGAATTAAGTACGGATTGTAGTTATTATCCACCAGGATGGTATACAATGGTTGAACGTAGTGGATTGTTATATGGTAGCAGAACGTTTTTTATTAAAAGCGGTCCAATGTTCGGTAATAAAGAATATCCTTTAGAAATAAGAAGTAATGACTTCTTATCTACTATAAGAGCATATAGAGCAATTGGAGAGAAAATATCAGAAGGTTATAATGATTCTTATTCATTTAATCAAAAAAGAAAAGTTTTAAAAATGGATAATGAAGAATCAAATAAATATAATATCTAAAAAAGTTATGGTATAATCTTATTGGAAGGATAAGATAAATATATGGAAATTGATTTTGAAAAAAGAGAAGATGAGGTAATATATACTTTTAATAAGATCCCAACTAATATGGATGATTTAGCTGATGTTGATCAGTATTTAGATGAACCAACTTTTGCACCAGCATTATTTGTAATGATTATGTGTAATTATGAGAATGATAAAGACACATGTATGAAAATGCTTGATGTAATTAATGGTCCAAGAGAAGTAAATAACTATGATGTTAGTTTTTACGATGATAGATTTATGGATGGTAAATACTATAAACCATTTTCTTATATAGATGGTGCTACTCCAGATAATAACTACACTCCTGATAAACCATACAAAGTACATGTTTATAATGATATGTATGGAACTCGTGATGAAGGATATAAGAACTTCTTAATGAAATCATCAGGATCTGATAGTAAGAGAAGAGTAACTGTTAGAAATAAACCATCTGTTGGACTTTGGTACCTAGTAGAAGAGATGTTATTTGCCGATATTAGAGAACCAAAAAAAGATAATGAATGGGCATAAAAAATAGTTTATTAAAACTATTTTTTTTTATTATTTGTGCTATAATATTATATATGTTAAAGGAGGATAATATGGATAATACTAAATTAGAAATGATGAAAGAAAAACCTGGATTTATCGCTGCACTTGACCAAAGTGGTGGATCTAGCGCTAAGACACTTAGATTATATGGAATTGATGAAGATAAATATTCTGGTGAAGATGAAATGTTTGATTTAATACATGCAATGAGAACTAGAGTAATGAAATCTAAATCATTTACAAGTGATAAAATTGTAGGTGTTATTTTATTTGAACAAACAATGAATAGAACTATCGATGATAAGTTTACTTCTGAATTTTTATGGGATAAAGGAATCTTATCATTCTTAAAGATAGATAAGGGATTAGCTGAAGAAGTTAATGGATGTCAAATGATGAAAGATATTCCTGGTCTTGATGATACTTTAGAGAAAGCTAGAGAAAAAGGAATATTTGGAACTAAAGAAAGAAGCGTTATTAAACACGCTGATCCAGAAGGAATAAAAAATGTTGTTAAACAACAATTTGAAGTTGCTAAAGTTGTAGCATCTCATGGATTAGTTCCTATTATTGAACCTGAAGTAGATATAAATGCTCTAGATAAAGAAGAATGTGAAGAAATATTACATGCTGAAGTAGTTAAAGAACTTGCAGCACTTGCTCCAGACACTAAAGTAATGTTTAAATTCACTATCCCTTCTAAAGATAACTTCTATGAAGACTTAATGGCAAATGAACATGTAGTTAGAGTAGTTGCATTATCAGGAGGATATAAGATGCATGATGCTTGTGAAAGACTTTCTCGTAACAGAGGAATGATTGCATCATTCTCAAGAGCTTTACTAGAAGGATTAAATGTTAACGATACTGAAGAAGAATTTGATAATAAATTAGCTGCAGCAATTGATGAAATTTATAAAGCAAGTATATAATTTAAAAGAGTGTGTAAACACTCTTTTTTATTGCTGAACATTTATTGTAAAATATCATGTAAACATGATGTGATTATAGTGAAAACCAATACGTAAACCTATTATAATATAGTTGAGGTGAGTAACTATGAGTAATAAAAAACATTTTGCATTTATCCTATTTACTGTAAGTATTATCATGTTTTTAGCACTTACAACAAGAGTTATCATCGTTAATGGAGAAATTGACAAAACTAAACATAAAATAGAAAAGAAGTCTTACTTAGATAAATATGATTTATCTTTAGTAGATTTTGATAATATAGATGAAGAATTAAATAAAATTGAAGAAGAAATCTTAAATAAGGAAATAACAATTAATGTTAATGGTGCTGATAAGAAAGTTACATTAAAAGATATTGGAGTAGAACTTGATAAAGAAACTATTAAGTATGACATTATTGAATATGAAAGAACTATAGATTACTATGATAAGTATTCTAGAGAATCAACATTTTCTTATGATATTAAAAAATATGATTTAAAATATAGAGTTAATGAAGAAACGATTAAGACATTCTTAAGTGATCTTAAAAAAGAAGTAGACAAGACTGCTAAAAAGGGTAGACTTGAAATGGACAATAAAACTAGAGAGCTTAAGTATGTTGATGAAGTAATTGGATTTACTCTTGACGTAGATAAATCTTTTGAAGCAATTAGAGATAGTATTAGTGAAAATGAATACACTGATTATATTAAATTAGTTGGTACTAGTAATTCTATCAATGATATTTATAAGACTATAAATTATAAAGTATCATCATTTACTACAGAGTTTGATACTAAAGTATCTAGAAAACATAATTTAGCTACAGCTGTTAAAGGAATAGATGGTGTTATATTAAAGCCAGGAGAAATATTCTCTTATTATAAAACAGCTGGACCTTATACTAAAAAAGGTTATGTATATTATGCAGGGGTTAAAGGTAATGGCGTTTGCCAAGTAGCTACTACACTATATAACGCAGAACTTTTAGCAGGATTACAAACTATAAATAGATATAGCCATCCTGATAAACCTAAATATGTTCCAGGAGGACTTGATACTGCAGTATCTACTACAAAGACATTCAATGCTGATTTTAGATTTAAGAATACATATAAATATCCACTTTATATATCTGCATTTATAAATGGTGGAAAGCTAACTGTTGAAATATGGTCTAATGAGAATGCTACTAATGGTGTTACTTATAAGACTAGATCAGTTAGAAAAGCATATGCATCTTATGATGCTTATAGAGAACATTATAAAGATGGTAAAAAGATTAAGGATGAATATTTGGGACATTCTTGGTATAAAACAGAAATACAATAAAAAGCAAGTTATTGCTTTTTTATTTTGATTAATATACAATATGTCGTAAATAGATGGGTGGGGTCTGGTATGAATTCTAATTATAAATATATATTTTCATATCTATATGGAAATATAGATGAAGAATTAAAAACTAAGCTTGAAAAAGATGAAAACTTTATGCGACAGGTTATTAAGATGAAACCTAATGTAAAAGATTATTATTATAATTGCCCAGAAAGCTTAAAGAAAGATTTATTCTTTATAGAAGATCTTATTATGGCAAATAAAGATGATCATTTGTATATTAAAACAATTGCTGAAGATTACTTTGAAAAGATGCCAGATGATTCTAGAGGATATTATGAGATATCTATACTCCTTTCAAATATATATGAGGAAACTTTAGATGAAGAACTATATGATTATTATGAAAGAAGCTATGAATATTTCTTAGGTATTATGGATGCTGTAGATAATGAAATACTTAGTATTGAAGATTTAGATGAAAGAGAAGAAGTAGGACGTGGATTTATAATAATTGATATGAGTTTCTCTGAGTCTGAAATAGTTAGAAGTTACTGTGCTGATAAATTATTATATGATTCAATTGTCGAAAATCCATCTTTTAGCTTCGAAGAACAACTTCATTATTTTTACAATAATAAAGAAGATATTATTAAGAAGGGTGAATATAATACTCTTTTATCAATGGTGTCAGGATTTGATGATTGTTTAAAAGATTATTTGATGGTTCATCCAGACATTACTAAAAAATTTGTAAATATGATTAAAGAATACGAAGATAACTGGGATAATTATCTTGAGGATTTAAATAACTATAAGATAGAGATAGCTCAAAGAGCTATGGAAAACTATATTATAGATAATAAAGAATCTTATGATCTAATGGATTTATTTAGAGGAATAGTAGATTTATCTATTAATAGAGATAAAATAGTTAAATATTTAGATGATGACGAAGATTATAAACCAATCAATTATAGTGAATTAAGTATACCTGAAGCTAGATTTGTTAGATATATGAAATTTTACTTAGATTTATTATTTAGTAAGGATGTCGAGTGTAATATTACTATATTTGAAAATGAAATAAATAAGAAAATGAATAAAGAAAATGTAATTCCATTTAAAGTAAAAAGATTAATTAAAGACGATGATTAGAATCGTCTTTTTATGTTATAATATTTATATAAGAATGGAGGAAATATGAAATTTTATAAATGTAAAAAATGTGGGCAAGTAATGCTTACTATTAATGAAACATGTGAAGGAGTTACATGCTGTGGAGAAGATATAACAATTCTTAAAGCTGGTGAAGTTGATGCTGCAGTTGAAAAACATGTACCAGTATATGAATTAGATGATAATAAATTAATGGTTACTGTTGGAGAAGTAATTCATCCAATGGAAGAAGACCACTATATAATGTTTATCGCTTATGAATATAAGAATGGTTACGATATAGTAAAACTTAATCCAGGAGAAGAACCAAAAGCTTGCTTTACTTATAAAGGTGAAGGAACATTATACGAATACTGCAATAAGCATGGACTTTGGAAAAAAGATGTTAAATAAAGAAAGTTTATACTTTCTTTTTTTGTATACAAATTAATTCATGTGTGTTACACTTTTCTTATAATAGGTGTGTGTTATGAAGAAAAATAATAATTTTGGATTTACTTTAATTGAACTTCTTGCAGTTATTATAATTCTTGGAATACTTATGTTAGTAGCAATACCAAGTGTTACTACATATATTAACGAATCAAGAAAAAGTACATATGTAGATACAGCACTAAGTTTAGTTAGTAGTGTTAGAAACAAAATTAATAGGGGAGATTTAAATGCTTATGACACTACCACAACTTACTATGTTCCCCTTGAACTAATCGATGTTGAGAATACTAAAGTATCTCCTTATGGAGAATTTAAAGAAGCATATGTAGTATTAACTTATGATAATTCAGGATATGATTATTACTGGACAAGTACAGATACTTCTTCGATGGGGATAACACTAACACCGATTAATAAACTTGATAAGAATTCAGTTCAGACAAATGTTAAAACTATACCAAACAATATAGCAATATGTGGAAAAAATAATATTGTTGTATTTGGTGAGGATGGAGAAGTTGCTGAGAGACTAATTGCATCTAATTGCTATTCTGATGCTGATGGTAATGTTATTGAAACTGGAATTAATACACTATGCTTTATCGATAGTTTTGATAATAAGAGTTATTTTCAGTATGATGCTAATATGACATGGGGAGAGTTTATAAGTAGCTCATATAGTCAAGGCAAGTTTGGTTATTTAGTGCGTGATCCAAATTATGTTACTACTATTGATCATACTACCAATGTTTGCCATAATACTTTAAGAGTAGTAGGGCAATCTACTGAAATTAGTAAGAATTCAAGAATAATATCTTCATCAACTGGATGTTATTATCAATATAACGATGTATGTTAATAATTATAAGCTTCTATAATCGTAGAAGCTTTTTTTATACACAAATTGTCACTTATAGAACAAAAATTCGATTATTCTTTTTGACTTTTTAAAAGAAATATGATATAATGTCTACATTGATGGCACATTATTCTAGTCAACAGAGTATTACGAAGACGAGGGTAAAATATCGTTAAAGAGCATATATTTGAAGCATCTGGTTCTTGCTTAATACGCCCAGTATTGGGTGAGAGCTGAATGTCATGAGTCTGTGGGCGATCGTAACGGCATACGGCAACCGTACCAAAGATTCGGTTCTATTTAACCTATTTTCTGGCTAAAGCTAGGAATAGAGTAGCTTGGCTTGAGTGATACTAGGGGATGGAGACAACTCATAGAAGGGTGTACATTTTTCTATGAGGATCGCTACCTGAAACTAGTAATTGCAAAAGAGCATAAGTAATAATTTTGTGTTGCTTGAGGAAATCTTCTAGAGTGCATATTATTTTAGGATTGCAGTGCGTACTAAGTGGTAATCAAGTCGTAGATAAGGTGACTTACTAACAAACCTTTTAAAAGGGAACTGCAAAGCGGTAACGCTTTGTAAGGTTTGGGGAAATCCAACTTGACCTAAGACGCAAAGTTAACTATGGTAATGCCATTAAATTTTTTTTTGAAAAGGGAGTATATGGAAAGTAAATCGGAAAATGACAAAAACTCCAAAAAGATAGAAAAAAAGAATAGTAAAGAAAAAAAGATGATAGATTGGAAATGGATAATAACTATTTCTGTTATCGCTTTTTTTATTTCTCTTGCGTTTTCGTTTTTTGGAGAAGTTATAATACCTAATGTTCATTTAGTATTTAGTATTTTAATATTAATATTATTTATTTTTCTTGGTATTATGTTTGACGTTATTGGAGTTGCTGTTACAGTAGCTGACCAATCAACTTTTAACAGTATGGCTGCTAAAAAGATTAAAGGTGCTAGCTTAGCTGTTAGGTTAATTAAAAATTCTAATAAAGCATCAAGTTTTATGAATGACGTTATTGGTGACATCTGCGGAGTAATAAGTGGATCTACTGGTTTATCAATAGCTATCATTATTAATAGTAGGTTTAATTTAAACTTACTTGTTACCACTTTAGTTATCACAGCATTAGTTTCTACTTTAACAATAGGTGGTAAGGCAATTGGTAAAACTATTGCTATTAGTAAATGTGATAAAATATTGTTTGGCTTTGTCAGAATTTTATCAACGTTTTATAAAGAATAAAAATAGTGCGATTTGCACTATTTTTTAGTTGTTATTTAATTGCATCTAAAAATAAAATATGTTATATTTATTGTAGTAGAAAATAGTGAGGTAGTATATGAGTAAAATAGTAAAAATAATATTAAGTGTCGTAATTACACTTTATCTAATCATAGTAGTATTTACTACAGCATTTTTATTAAATAGAAATGATTATGGTGTTTCTTCATTTTTAGGTAAATACTTAGTATTCGTAGAAGAAAAGAATTTAGAGCCTAAATATAAAGAACATGCACTTTTAGCTATTACACCTGTTAAAGGAAATACTTTAAAGGTTGGAGAAAATGCGTTCTTTTATGATACTTATACAAATGAAAAGAAAATTAAGTTTAATGAAGTAACTAAAGCAGAGGTTGTTAACGAAAACGAAACTACTTATACATTGAAAGATAATACTAGAGTATCTAGTCAATATGTGCTTGGTAATGAAAAGACAACAAGTGCATTCAATATACTTGGAAGTTTTCTATATATAGTACAATCTAGATGGGGATTCTTATTTATAGTAGTATTTCCTTTATTCCTAGCATTTATTTATGAAATATACTCTATATATAAAGAAGTAAAAAGTAATAAATAATGAAAAAAAAGTATTGGCTTATAGTTTTGCCACTTTTTTTACTTTTCACGATTTGTTATGTGAAATTTACTTTTGCACTTTTTGAATCTAATAGAATTAATACAACTTCTTTAGATTTAGCTAAGTGGCAGATAAAAGTAAATGATGCGACAGTCGATGGAAGTACATCTACATTTACTATAGACAATATTACTTGGACTACTTCTCCTAAGGTTAAAGAGGGAAAGATTGCTCCAGGGCAAAGTGGTTCTTTTGAAGTAACGATAGATCCTAATTTGACAGAGACATCAATAAGGTACGATATGACATTTGATTTTTCTAAAATAAATGATTCTAATATTTACGTTACTAGTATTACAGAGGTAAATGGAAAACCAATAGTGAGATCTGGGGAGTATACATATAGTAATATAATTACTCTTAGTGAAATACAAAATGGTGAAACTAATACAATTAAGGTTAATCTTGAATGGATTAATGATGAAAATAATAACGATAAAGATACGTATATATATGAAAACTTTGCTGGTGATTTAAGAATACCTGTTACTGTTACAATTACACAGCATTTTGATGGTGAAGTCATTACAGAATATACTCCTTAGGAGGATCTTACGATGAAAAAAGTAGGACATATAATAATAAAAGTTATAACTGCAGTGATGGGCGTATTTACTTTCTTGTTTTTCGCTTTTGCTGTTTATAACTTTTTTTCAGTTAAAATATTAAAAAATGATTATTCTAACGTTTTTGGATATACCGTTTTTGAAGTAGTAAGTGGAAGTATGAGTCCTGCTATTGAGAAATGGGATATCATATTAGTTAAGTTAGATGAAAAAGACTATAGAGTTGGGGATATCATCTCTTATAAAAGTGAAGGAGTATATGTTACCCACAGAATTGTGGAAAAAAACGGAGATACTTTTGTAACTAAAGGAGATGCAAATAATACTATTGATGCCCCAATCAATAAAGGAGCTATTGCTGGTAAAGTAGTTAAAGTATATCGGCATATAGGAGCCTGGGTTAAAGTATTTACAACACCTAAGATAATGTTCTTTTGTTTCTTATCTATTGCTTTACTAGTGTACACTGTGTCGATGTTTAAAAAAGATAAAAAAGAACATCCAGAAAAGACTAAAAAGACAAAGAAGGAGGCGGTATTTACGATAAAAGTTAATAGTAGATTAAAATTTGAATTGTTTACATTATTAATTCTTCTTTTAGCGTTAATTGTTTTAGTACCATATACTCTTTCTAGATTTAGGACTGAAGCAAGTGGAGATGCTGTCATAGATGTAGCATTCTTCGTTGTGGATGATAAATATGATCATGAAGATATTACACTTACTAGTATGGAGCCTGGTGACTCTTATACATATACATTTAGTGTATCTAACTTTAAAGAAGATGGTAGAACAGAAGTAACAACTAGCTACTTTGTAGATTTACTAGCAACCACTAATTTACCACTTGACTATGAGCTATATCTAATCAATAGTGGAATTAATCAAAATATAGTAGATACTAGTGAAATAATTACCGATGATAATGGTACTTATTTTAAAAACATGAAAACGTCAAGTAGAAATTTTGGATTTGATGTTAATCAAACGGATTATTATAAACTTATTGTAAAGTTCCCTGAACAGTATAAAGCCTTTAAATATCAAGGCGTTGCAGAGAACATAGAAATAAGGATACGTGGTAAGCAAATTCTTAACAGTGACAATTAATGTGACAAATTGTCACTTTTTTTGTTAAAACCTATTGAATATAAAAATGTCAACTGATATACTACAAGTAAAGATAGGAGAATTATAATTAATAGGAGGATAAAAAGTATGGAAAAGAGGAAAAGAAAAAATCATAAGAGTAGAGTTTTAATATTATTAATTGCTTTATTCTTTACTACAGTTTTATTTACTACATCATCATATGCATGGTTTACAGCAAATAAGACAGTTACAGTTAGTAATTTATCAGTTAACGTAGAAGCACAAAATGGTATTCAAATATCAGCTGACGGAAGTAACTGGAAATCAATCGTTCAAGTTGAGGATTTAAAAGGAGTTCATGCAAATACTTACACTACAAGTGTTAACCAAATCCCAACTAAGATGGATCCAGTATCTACAATTGGTGTTATCGATAACAGTGGACACATGGAAATGTATAAAGGTGTCGTTGAAGATAACGCAACAGGAGATTATATCCTTACTGCTACTAAGCAAACAGATACAGAAGGAACTAGTGGTTCATATATAGCTTTTGACTTATTCTTCAAAGTTAATATGGATACAGATTTATATCTAACTACAAATTCAGGAGTTGTTACTACTGACCAAACAGATACAGGTATTAAAAATGCTGCTAGAATGGGATTTGTTGTTCTAGGACATGCAGATGATGGTACTTCAACAACTGCTCAAATTCAAGCATTAAATGCTGGATCAAGCGCTCTAAAATATATTTGGGAGCCAAACTATAATGCACATACAGCATCAGCTGTTCAGCATGCAAACGACGTATATGGAGAAACTATTACTGAAGGAACTAACAATAGTAGACTTGCATATGTTGGAGTAAAAGCACCTATTGCTGCTACAGATAACGTACTTGTAAATACTCAAGGTGCAACTGGATATTTAACTGATCATAGTGATTTCTTTGGAAATGTTACAATCGACTATGATACAGTTGCTGCATTTTCTGCTAAGAAACAAATCTTTGGATTAGAAGCAGGTATTACAAAAGTAAGAATTTATATGTGGATTGAAGGACAAGACGTTGACTGTGAAAACAGTGCATCAAACGGAAATATCGATTTCAAAATCCAACTTACAACAGAATAATAAAAAGCATCAATTTTGATGCTTTTTTTATTGCTATTAATTGTATTCTTTCCTTTATTATGTTATCATATTATATGATAGTGGAGAATGTCATGAAAAAGAAAAAAAATAACAAGAAATTCGTATTTTTGTTTACTATTGCCCTTAGTTTGATACTTATCACTACTACATATGGGCGATATATTTATAATGGCATTAGAAATTATTATTTAAGTTCTAAAAGTTTTTATTTTAATAGTGACAAATTAAGTGAAAATACTGCATATTATCAGCTTGATAACTGGTCAGGAGTTGATCCAGTTATTATAACTTTTAATATGAATAGTAAGAAGAACAATATTTTAGCTAGTGAGTTAAACATAGAGTATAACATTTCATTTCAGTGTTCTACTAATGTAACTTGTGTTTCTACTAAGAACTCTGGACTTCTTATGAATGGTGTCAATACAGATAGTTTTACTATTACAATGACTCCTAATACTACACTTGGAGATGGAGATTCTATATGGCTTAATGTTACTACTAATGCAACTAAACCATATACTAAGACACTTTCTGGTAGATTTACTATAAACGTAGGTGAAATTGGTCTTTCATATGAAATAGTTGATTCTGCAGGTAGCCCTTATCTAGACTTTAATATTACGAACACTATCGATTATTATAAAGTTTTCTCTAATTTTACTGGACATAATGTTGGAGACAAGATAGAGATAAGTGAATATTTATCACTTAGTGATGATAATAAACTTAAATGTGCTGCTGCAATGATTACTTTATCTTTTGATCCAACTGTATTTAGATTAGACATGACTAATGAAGCTTATCTAAAACATACTGGTATGACTACGTTAAGATTAGGGGATGGATATGATTATTTAAATAGTATTACATTTAGATCTGATGCAATATCAAGTACATCAGTTAGATTCTATAAGTTAAATACAAGTAATAATTATACGTATCCTTATGGAACTAATAGCCCTGCTATTACTTTTTCAAGTGAATAGGAAGTGATTTCATGAATGCAATAAATGAATATATTAATTTTGAAAAGAGTAATATTATACTATTCGCTAAAGAAGTATTATCAGAGTATTACGATGAAGAAATGTTTGAAAAACTTCTTACTACATATGTAGAATCTAGATATTACAATTACAATAACTTTTGTAAAAAGACTCTTAGTGAAGATATATTTGGTGAACTTAAGAAGACTTTAACTAGACTTGTCGAAGGAACTGATAAAGATACTAAGAAGAAACTTAAAGAGATGTATGTTATCTTCTATTATGTGATGATATTTGATGGAGTTATCGATGTAGATGAGAAAAAACTAGTTAGTTTACTATGCAGTTATAGATTAGAACTATTTGATTTAGAAGATATGATCTTTAAAGAGAATATGTTCAAACTTCTTGCAAATGTTGCAAGAAAAAGAAAAGAATTTTTCAGTACTTTTAAATGTGAGGACTTTGAAATAAATAGATCAAGTACTTCTAATATCAACATCACTGATATAGTTCTAAGACATAGAATTAATTTCCCTAAAATATATAGTGAATATGCAGTAGATAGAGTATTTAATACTGGTATCATCAACGAAGATAAGACTATGGTTCTTTATTATTTGACTAGTTATTATATTATGAAAGATATTAAAGACTGTGAATTTGATGATTACTATTTATTAGATTTCCCTTGCAGTCTATTTGAGAATAGAGATAAACTTGAGACTCTACTTGAAATAGTAGATAACGATATATTTAGGAATCAAACAATTTTTAAGATTAGTTACGATGATTATGGTAAGTACATAAATAATGTTAAAGATATGATGAGAGAAGGTTATAAGTTCGCTCTTATTGCTAACGATGAGGAACTTAAAGATAATAACTTAGTACTTACTACTATATTTGAATATATTATTGTAGATAAAGATTCAGCTCATTTAAATGAGAGTGATAAAATGATTTATATAAAGTGATGGTGATATAAAATATGGATACATTTTTTAGATTTCTTTTTGAATTCTTATCTCAATTCTTTAATGGTGTTTTAGCCATTCTTATGGGATTTGTAGATGGAATTGGGAAAATGTTTAATATTAAGGAATACATATCAATTATAGATTTCTATAAAGATGATTTTTCTGGACCTGAATGGTTATTCGTAGTTTTAGCAATTGTCATATTACTTGCTTTAATTGCTGGAGTATTCTTCTTAATATACTTCTTTATTAGAAAATATATTAGATTTAGAAAGACACTTGTAGAGCAAGAAAGCCTTCTTGAAGAAGTTGGAGAACTTAATAATAAAGTTGCTAAACTTATGAAAGAAAAAGACGAGATACTTGCTATGAAAGTATCACATTTAGGAATAAAGCCTGGTGAAAGTGATACTGTTGAAGGAGGATCTGGTGGAGAAAATGGTGAAGAGGAAGACAATACTGGACCTAATGAAGCTCCAAGATTCTCTAAATTAAATGATATTGATATTCAATTTGCTAATTATAAGATTCAAAACTATGGTAATAGCTTTACTCTAGATGAGTTATGTAACAATTTTAGAAACTTTGCAGCATCTGAGTTAAAACTATACTATAAACCACAATTAATAAGATTGTTTATAAGTGCACTTGCTTCTACTAAACTTGTTATTTTACAAGGTATTTCAGGAACAGGTAAAACTTCACTTGCTTATGCTTGGGGAAAATTTTTGAAGCATGACTCTTGTATAGCTTCAGTACAGCCATCATGGCGTGATAGAACTGAGCTTTTTGGATACTTCAACGAATTTACTAAGAAGTTCAATGAGACTGAAGTATTAAAAGAGTTATATATAGCTGGTTATACAGATGACGTTTATACAATAATCTTAGACGAGATGAACATCTCGCGTGTTGAGTATTATTTTGCTGAAATGTTATCTATACTAGAAATGCCTAACCACGATGAGTGGATAGTAGAACTTGTTGCAAGTAGTTGGAAGAACGATCCAAAGCACGTTCATAGTGGAAAACTTCAGATACCTGAAAATGTATGGTATATAGGAACAATCAATAACGACGACTCTACATTCATGGTTACTGATAAAGTTTACGACCGTGCTATGCCAATAGATATCAATGAAAAAGGTGAGGTATTTACTCCTGAAGAAGTAGGACCTCAAGATATTAACTTTAGTTATTTAAATAATCTATTTAATGATGCGATTGCAAGTAATGAAATATCTCAAGATACTTTAGATAAAGTAGAAAAGATGGATGACTATGTAATTCAGCATTTCCGTATAGCTTTTGGTAACCGTATCGTTGCACATATGAAGAAATTCGTACCAGTTTATATAGCATGCGGTGGAGATGAAATTGAAGGAGTAGATTACTTCATTGCTAAGAAGATTTTAAGAAAATTTGAACAATTAAATATTTCATATATACGTGATGAAATAGATGGATTCGTAGATTTCCTTGATAATACATTTGGAAAAGATAGAATGAAAGAATGTAAAGAATACGTATTAAGACTTAAGAAATTAACATAATAGAAAAGTGAGGTGGTTATGATGGACGATATGGAAGATATCGATTTAGAAAATATAGATATCGACGATAATAATACTGATGTCGGTGAAATTGCTGTAGTCGATTTATATAACGGACATGATAACCAAATTATTGAAGAATTTAATAATAATTTGATATCTACTTTAGAGATAAAATGTGACTATGATAAGACACAAATTTCTTTAGAGTGGCTTGATATTATGGAGGATACTATAAGATATATAGATAATATCTTGAGAAATCCTAATAGATTTATCATAAATGAAGAAGATATAGTTAAAGTAGAACTAGCAAGACGTGTTACTGTAGAAAGTATTAAACACTTAGCTAGAAATACTAACCTTATTCAGGATTACAATAAAGAAACTGGAGATGTTAAACCATCTAAAATATTAAATATCAATAAAGAAGAAAGTTACGACACTTATGAGAATAGGTTTATTTATAGTCTTATTCAAAATATGAAAATGTATGTAAACTTTAAGAAGAAAGCTTTACAATCAGTACATGATGCTAAAGATGATAAGATATTTAATTATAAGGCTACAAGTAAAATAGGAAAGACTAAATATGAAATAGATTTAAAGCTTAATAGCTCTTTAGATCAAGACGCTGAAGATGGAAATAGTGCATCTAGTGCACTTGATAGAATTAAAAAACTAGAAGATAGAATCAATGATTTAACTTCTTCAGAATTATATAGAACTATTCAAAAATTACATATTACACTAGTAACTTCTCCAATTAAGAAGACTAACGTAATACTTAAAAATACTAACTTCCAATATGCTCTTAGACTATGGAACTATATGCAAGAACATATGGATCCTGAGATGCAAAACGAGAAGAATGTAACTGAAGAAAAAGTAGAAAATAAGATAAGAGACTATACTAATGAAACTTTCTTATTAGATTATTTAATATTAAATAGTTATGGTAATGATAATGAAGTACCTAATGACGAGAAAAAGAAAGAAGTATCTAAGAAAATAGTTAATAGTATGCTTCAAAAATTACTTGAAATGGATGCTTTAGATAAGAAAGAGATACTTGATTTAATAGACAAATATTATACTGTTGTTAAATATAAAAATGTCGTTAATGATAAGGAAATTCATGATAAGTTTAAGGGTGCAATTAGTAAGTATTTAGAGAAATTTGAAAGTTTTAAAGTGGAGTAGAATATGCAAGGTAAAAAAATTTTCACAGGTGTTTTAAAATTCATTAAAGTTATGCTAATTCTCCTTGTATTATTTATTCTTTTTGTTATTGTAGTCCAAAGATTAAGTGATAACAAGGCAAATATAATGGGTATTGGTGTATATACTATTATTTCTGAGAGTATGGCTCCAGATTATGAGGTAGGTGATATGCTGCTTACTTATCATGTTAAAGAGGAAGATTTGAAAGTAGGAGATGACGTAGTATATCTAGGTAAAGTAAATGACTTTAAAGATAAAATAGTAACCCATAGAATTATAAAAATTGATAGTAGAATACATACTAAAGGTACTAATAATCCTGTAGCTGATCCTTCTATTGATTATAGTCAAATATATGGTAAAGTTATATTTAAATTATCTGTACTTAGTACATTTAGTAAATTAATGAATAATAATGTATTATTCTATTTCATAGTGTTTGTACCTTTTACAATCCTTATATTCTTTGATCTTTTATCAATAGTTAAGGATGTAAAAAAGGCTGCAGCTATGGAAGATGTTAGAATTGATTTCGTCAATGATTTTAGTGACGATTTAGATGATAGTGATGAGGAATAAAAATGGAAAAGAAGAAAAAGAAGAATATGCTTTTAATAATTCTTAAAGTTTTAGCTAAAAGAATACGATTAAGTACTCTTCTTTTGCTTGCAATAACAGCGGCTTCTACTTCTTTTGCTTGGTTTGTTTATGCCACTAAAATAAGCACTGGTATCAGTGCTCATATTGAAACTTGGGATATCATGTTTACTAGTCATGATAACTCAATAAGTGAATATATTTATTTCACAATTCCTAATCTTTATCCAGGAATGGCAGATTTTAGTGATAGTGTTTCAGCAGTTAACTTAGGTGAAGTTAATGCTACTGTTACTTATGAAATAGTAAGTGTAAAGATACTTGGAGTAAACTATTATATTAATGGTACGACTCTTACAAGTGATATGATGGTTAACAAACTGGCTAACGATTATCCATTTAAAATAACGTTTGATTTGAGTAATAGCGTTGCCTCTTCATCGTATGGAATGAGTACATTTACAGTTAGTGCAGAGTGGGATTATGAGTCAGGTGACGATGCAACAGATACGTACTGGGGTAATCAAGCGTACAATTTTGTAAACAATAATCCTGGTGCTGCCTGTATAGAAATAAATGTAAAAATAATGGCAACACAACAATTATAGAAAATAAAAATACACTTTAATTTAAAGTGTATTTTTTATATTTGAATTACATTAATAGAAATGTCTAATAATCCTTTTTGATTGTTCTTTGTTGCATCAGTATCTTCTGCATTATCCATGAGATCTAAAGTATCGTCCCATTTTACGTATACTCTTATATTTTTAACTTTATCTGTATCTCCGTATCTTATAGTTCCTTCGATTTTCTTATCGCTACCAAATGTTACTTCTTGGCCACCGTTTATTATATATTTTACGGCAGTTATTTCATTTACTGGACTATTTGGATTTGGCCCAATAGTAATCGTATATTTGAAAGATACATCAACCTCAGAACCATCTAAAACTAAATCAAAGTAACCTTCAGTATTAGGTGCTAAAACATTAGCTGCTATATCAGCTGAACCAGGAAATACTGGAGCAATTAAATTGTTTGATGTAGTTCCAAGAGTAATATCATCATTATTAACTAATATTTTCCATCTAGCAATATTAGATGAAGTAGTGGTAGTGGCTGATGTTACATATTTTGCATATGTTTCATTTACCATACATAGAGTAATAAATAATGACAATATTGTGATTATTAACATTATGTATTTTTTGTCTATATATACCACCTCTACTTTCCTAACATAATTATAACATTTATTGTTATTTTCTAATATTGTTTTGTTGATAATTGTTGTATATTATGGTAAAATTTTACATAGATAGTATAAAGAAAGTAGGATATTTTTATGGCTGGTGAAGTATTGGTAAAAGCTAATAAAATTAAGAATAGAAAAAAGATGAACAAAGTAACTAAAATAGTTACATTATGCTTGTTTGTCTTTTTAACTATTGTTTTCATTATTTTAGCTTTAATATATAAGGGTGGTAAATTTATAATTACACTTGACCAAAATAATAAATTACAAAATAGTATTATTCTTTATGAGAATCATGAAGATAGAGAATTTAAGAGAAGATTATATGCAGAAGAAATGCCTTTTATGGATAACATTTCAATTAAATGGCTTCCAAAAGATATAGATACAGAAGCTGATGGTAGTCATAATGGACAAAATTATATAGCATATACTTTCTATGTAGAAAATACTGGTAAAGAAAATGTAAATTACTGGTATGAAGTAGTAATTGACGACGTTATTAAAAGAGTAGATGATGCAGTTAGAATAATGATATTTGTAAATGGAGAAAAGACTGTTTATGCAAAACTTAATCCAGTTACAAATTTAGCAGAGGAAGGAACAACTCCTTTCTATGATGGAGAAAATCCTACTAATGATTATATTGCAGTACTTGAGGAAAGAGTAAATCTTGAAGCAGAAAAAAGCGATCGTATAACAATTGTCGTATGGCTTGAAGGTGATGATCCTGAATGCGTAAATGCAATTATCGGTGGAGAGATTAAAATGCATATGAATATTCGTGAGGAACACTACGAACCTGGCGATGAAAATAAGAAAGACGAAAAAGAGAATAAAGAGGAACAAGAAGACAAAAATAAAGTAGATGATGAGGTGCCAAATGAGAAAAAAGACGAAGAGAAACCTTAAAATTGCGTATTTGATGTTGCTTCTAGTCCTTACGATTCTAATGCTTTCTTCTACATCATACGCTTGGTTTACTGCTAACAGAATTGTTACTGTTAATACAATCAACGTTCACGTAGCAGCAAGTGGTGGAGTAGAGATAAGTGCTGATGGTACGACTTGGAAAGCAATTATAATGCCTGAAGATATTACAGGTGTTCATAGTACAACTTATCCGACAAGCGTTAATCAAATACCATATCAGCTAGAACCTGTTTCTACTGCTAAAGATATTGATACTGCTAATGGATATTTAAAAATGTATTATGGAGTTACTGATAATAACGATGAAGGCGATTACATACTTACTAGTACTAGATCAATTGAAAGAGAAGGAAATGGGTTAGATAGTGATGGTAAGTTTATAGTATTCGATTTGTTCTTTAAGACTTCTAGTGAAACAACTTTGTATTTGACTAATGAGTCTAAAGTAACTTATACGGATCCAGAACGTGAAAAAGGAATTGCAAATGCTGCAAGAATAGCATTTGTTGATGAAGGTACTGTTCCTGTTGGAACTGATTTAAGAACAATACAGGGACTTAAAAACGCATCTAGAGATAGGACTTATATATGGGAACCTAACTACGATGTACATACAAATGCTGCTATAGCAAATGCTCGTGATACTTATGGTATTACTACAACTCAAACAGGAGCACAAAGAATTAACTATGATGGAGTAGCTACAGATATATCTCATTCTGATTTAATCTTACTTAAAGATGCAAACAGTAGAAGATATCCTGGTAAGTTTAAACCAATAACTATAGATTATCCAACTAGAAAGAATTTCACAGATTATGTTCAAGCATTCTCATTAAATGGTGGAATTACTAAGATGAGAGTATATATGTGGATTGAAGGACAAGATGTAGACTGTGAAAACAATGCTTCATTTGATGATATTCAATATGATTTACAATTAACAGTAAATCCTGCTTAATAAAAAAATAATAGGATAGAAAGAAGGTGATTACATGAAAAAATTAATAGGTAAAATTACTACTAAACGTATGCTTTTTCTTGTAGTCACTTTCTTCTTTTTCTCACTTGTACTTACAACATTCTTCAGTAGTTATGGTGAATTTGTAAGTAGACTTAATAGACAAAATTCAGGTGTAGTAGATAACATAGTATACGTTAATGACTCTGAAAGTGATTATTATTACTATACTGGTCAAAACTATACTACAGCTACTAACACTACAACACTTCCTACGTTAGTAGATAAGAATCTTTACAATAATAACAATTTAGTAGAATTAAAAGTTACATATCTAAGTACAGATAATGTTGCTACTAATTTGAAGGGGTATGTATCAACTGCAACTACTGAAAGACAAGATACGTTTATTTATTATAAATTCTTACCTGTTAATGATAATGGAACAGCATCTAATAAGACAGACGATTATGTTTTAATAGAACTTATTGATAATCCATTTGCATATAGACCAAATGACTATGGATTTAATGGTTGGGTTACTAATTATACTGGTGCAAGTATTTATCTAGATACAACTATATATGTTAGATATGCTAAAGTTCCAGTTAGTTATACAAACAACATTCCAAACGTAGTAGATATAACTTTTAATGCTAAATGGATCAATTCTAAAAGAGTTAGTTTAAATGACTATAGAGGAAACTGGAATAATACATTTAATGCTCTTGATGCTCCAGGATTTATTCAAATGGGAAGTGAGTATCCTATTTATGAAGATATGTCTCCATATTATGAAGTAGTAAGATGGAGTTCTAATAGTTTAACAGCAGTTATGCCTGCTGGAGCACTTGATGAAAACTTAAATGATATAAGTGGTAATCCATGTATTTGGTGGTGTCAATACTATGTACATGCCGATCCAGAATATGATAGTAATAAAGAGTATTATCGTCATACTAATTACGGAATGGAGTGGTATGGTGCTCAAATAATTGGATATGTTGGAGACCCAGGAGTTCCAATAGGATCAAATATTGCAGGTTATTATAAAAAAGTACATGTTGATAGAAACCAAACTGCTACTAATGTATATAACTCAGGTGGTAATTATTTAGCATCAGTTACATGTAATACATCTGGAGGTTGTGATTATTATGAATTACAGCAATACTATTTACCTAATGGAAATCCAAATGTAGCAGTAGCTGAAAGAAATTTATATTATAAAGTTACAAGAGATACTAATATTATATTCTTCGATAGAACAGTTAATACTGAGTGGGGTGATACTACCAAACCATTTACTTTAACTGGTATAGAAAACGGAGCATTAAATTCAAATTCTTATACAATTTCTAATATCAACTTTACTGCTTATTCTGATATGAGATTAGAGCACTTTATGATTTATTCTAACATAAGAAGAAGTACAACTACTCCAGTTTCTTATACACAATATAATACAGTTGTTGGATTTATTGTAGGAAATGATCACAACTTGAAGATTGGTAGAGGAATAACTCAAAGAGGTGCTAACTACGTAAATGCATCTGCTGTAATAGCAGGACCTTTGACTGGATATTATACTAGAACAGTCGGAAGTAATTCTGCACCATTAAAATCAAGACTTATTGTTGAGTCTGGTGTATATAACGATTTATCAGCATCTGTTGGATCTTTGAATGGTAATACTAGAACAACATTCTATATTTCGACAGAACTTATAGCAGGATGCGATTATGATAGAGCTAAAAAGAATAACGATGACCTAGAAGTATATGAAAATATGAATGGTACTTTTGGAGGACTTTACGAAAAAGGTACTGGTGTTGATTACTTGTTCTCAACGACACTTAAGAGTGGAGAAATAGGTACAAGTAGAAATTCTTATACAACAGGTATCTATGTTGGTGGTCGTGGTTACCAAGGAGATTCTATTGGTGGACCAGTAAGACTTAAGGTTGAAGGTGGATGGGCTTATAACATTATAGGTGGACCACTTATACCTCAATCTTTAAGAACTACTAATATCGTTAATGTAGCTATGACTGGTGGAGAAGTAGATTCTATTTTTGGAGGAGCAGGAGATGCTGCTACTTATGGAAATAGAATTATTGCAGTAACTGGTGGAACTGTTAACTATAGTGTATTTGGAGGATCAAATGGATATCAATCTGATGAAGGAAAAGGTACACTTAATGGTTCAACTTATATTTATATCGGTGGAAGAGCTACTATTGGTAACGAAACTTATGTTAATAACAATACTAATAGTTCGTTTGGATTCGAAAGTGGAAGTGTATTTGGTATCGGTAATGGAAAAACTGGTTCAAGTACAATAGGATCTTGTGATAATTCCAATATAGTTATTGCAGATTATGCACATATTTTAAGAAACGTTTATGGTGGTGGTAACTATGGTGCAGTTGGAGTTAACTCATCTGCAACTACCACTACAACAAATATAAAAATGGTCGATGGTTCTGTCGATGGATCTATATATGGTGGAGGGAACAACAATGGTTCTGGTTCATCTAGTAAAGCTTCAACTATCAATATAGAAATCGATAAAGGAACTGTAGGTAACAATGTATATGGTGGAAGTAGAAATCTTGGTAGAGTATATGGAGATACAAATGTAAGCGTATACGGAGGTACAGTTAAGAATGTCTATGGTGGTGGAGAAGGTGGATACACTAATAATACTAACTATGGTACATTTGTTACTGGAAATGTAAATGTTACAATTGGTGATAGTAATAAATCAACTACGCCAACTGTTACTAAAGTATATGGTGGTAGTGCCTTTGGTACTGTTAATGGAAATGCTAATAATAATACTACAACAAACAAAACTACTAAAGTTACTGTCAATAAAGGAAATGTTACTACTGTGTTTGGTGGAGGAGAAGGAAATAATACTTATACTCCATATGTTACAGGTAGCGTTGAAGTAACTATTAATGGTGGAACTATTACTGATGTATATGGCGGAAATGATCAAAAAGGAACTCCTAATGGAGATATAGATGTATATATTAAGGGTGGAACTTCTACTAATGTCTATGGTGGTGGAAACCTTGCTGCAATTAAAACAAGTGATGTTTACTTACAAGGCGGAACTGCAACTAACGTATATGGTGGAGGAAACCTTGCTAATGCTACAACTACTAATGTTTACTTACAAGGAAGTACAACTACTAGTATTTATGGTGGTAGTAACCAGTCAGGTACTGTTACTACTGCAACGGTTAGAGCAACAAGTGGTACTGCATCTACTATCTATGGTGGTAATAACTTAGGTGGAACTACTACTACAGCAAATGTTACTATTGCTGGAGGAAATGTTACGACTGTATTTGGTGGGGGAAACGAAGCTACTACAGGAACTACTAACGTTACACTTAATGGAAGCAATATATCTAACGTATATGGTGGAGGAAACAAAGCAGGTATTACTACTTCTTCCACAGTTACATTAAGTGGAAGTACAGTTACTAACATTTATGGTGGAAGTAACGAAAGTGGTAATGTACCAACAGCTACTATAAACACGACTAGTGGTAGTGCTACTACTATCTATGGTGGAAATAACTTGGGTGGTAAAACTACTAATAGTAGAATCAATGTAAATGGAGCAACTATTGGAACTATTTATGGTGGAGGTAATGAAGCCGAAACTGGTAATAGTATAGTTAATTTAAATGCATCAACAATTGGATCAGTATATGGTGGAGGAAACAAAGCAGGAATGACTACCACTACAGCTATTAATTTAGGTGGAAGTACTGTTACTAATATATTTGGTGGAAGTAATGTAAGTGGTAATGTACAAACTGCAACTATTACTACAACTAGTGGTAGTGCTACTACTATCTATGGAGGAAATAACTTAGGTGGTAAAACTACTAATAGTAGAATCAATATAAATGGAGCAACTATTGGAACTATTTATGGTGGAGGATATGAAGCTGAAACCGATAATAGTATAGTTAACTTAAATGCATCAACAGTTACAACTGTATATGGTGGAGGAAACAAAGCTGGAATGACTTCCTTTACTACAATTAACCAAGCTGGAAGTACAGTTACTAATATGTATGGTGGAAGTAATGTAAGTGGAACAGTTCCTGTTTCAAATATCACTACAACAGGTGGAACTACTACTAATATGTATGGTGGTAATAATCAAGGTGGAACTACTACTACAACTAATATAGATATAAATGGTGGAAGTGTAACAGATGTTTATGGTGGAGGAAACGAAGCTGATAGTACAACTACAAATATAACTGTTACTGCTCTTGCTAGTAAATGTTCAAATATTTATGGTGGTGGTAACAAGGCATCTGTTACTACTAGTAATATAGAAATTAAAAATGGTGTTAGTATTGGTAATGTATATGGTGGATCTAATACTTCTGGTATTGTTGATACAAGTAATATTTCTTTACCAAACTCAACTAATAAACCTAATGTAGATGTAATTTATGGTGGTAATAACCGTGGTGGTAAAACTAATGCTGCAAATATCGATATTCGTAACGGTACTATAGGATATGTCTATGGTGGAGGAAATCTTGCAGATACTAATTCAACAACTACTACGATTGGTCGTGCTACTGTAACTCACGATGTGTATGGTGGTGGTAACCAAGCATCTGTAATTAATGGAGTTACTCTTACTCTAAATGGTGCTACTGTAGGTGGAAACGTATTTGGAGGTGGAAACCTTGGTGCTATAGGAGAAGATACTAACGTACATGTTACAGATTCAACTATCGGTAATAGTTTATATGCTGGTGGTAATGGTTCAACTGCTATAGTTAATGGAAGTACATATCTAGATGTAGATGGAACGACAAATGTTACTAACCATGTATTTGGTGGAGGAAATGCCGCTGCTACAGGAAATAGTGAAGACAATGATTCTGAAAGTGTCGTAAACATAGCAGGACTTACTACAGGTGGAAACGTATATGGTGGAGCTAATACTTCAGTATTATACGGAGTAACAAATGTTAATATCGGAAGTAATGCTGTAAATAAAACAGGATTAAAAACTGGAAATATCCACATAGGTGGAACAGTATTTGGAGGAGGAGAAGCAAATGCTTCAGGTTCTGAAATTTACGACTTCTCATTCATAAGTGTTACTGAAGGAATCAATATAAAGATTGATGGTTCAAATCATGGCCAATTTGCAATAGATGGTTCAATATTCGGTAGTGGTAATGCTTCAAGTACTAGTGGATACAGCGATGTTGTTATTAAAAACTATGGAACTGAAAATAACTATAAGACTAATGTATCTATCCAGAGAGCATCTAAAGTAACACTTGAGAACTCTGCTATATTACTTGTTGGTGCTACAGACAGAACTAACGAGTATTCAGATGTATTATTCTCATTAAGTAGAATTGATGAAATAAAACTTACTAATAACTCAATTCTATATCTTGAAAATAGTACTAACTTAGTTAAGAAATTTACTAGTTCTCTAGTAAATGGTAATACTGAAACTAAAGCAAGTGTTTCTATCGATAACAATGGAAATACAACAAGTAACGTAAATAATAAAGTTTATATATATGAAGGTAGAAATATTAATATTGCTACTAACGAAAATGTAACTGCTTACGGAGAAGTTAGTGGTATGACATTCTTCGGAATGTATATATATGATAGATATGATAGAGTAGATAAAGGATACTTTAAATCAAATTATAATAATAATTCTAATGTACCTACTAATGAATTAATTCTATTCAATAGTGGTAGTTATGTTCTAGGAGAACATTCTGAAAACCATAACTTTGAAGTAGATGGTTTCTATAGTGTATTCCCTGTAAACGAAGAGGGAGTTAACAATAGAGTAACTATGGAATATATTAAGCCAACGCCAGATGAAGCTGATTTCTACATGTGGTCAATTGGTGAACCAGTTATTTCATATGAAATAGATATTACAGCATCTAAGTATTCTACACTTGGTACTTATGAATTACCTTTAATTAATTTCCCTAATCCGAATACAATATTCTCAGTATTAGGATTTAACTATAACGGATTAGAAGCTGATGTAGTATTAACAAATAAAGATGCTATTCCAAGAATTGCAGATACTGCAAATGAAGCTGATAATGTAATGTCACTTGTTATGGCATCAAGTGATAATGGATGGATCACTAAAGGTAAAACAACTTTCTTAACAAATAATGCATACTTTACTGGAACAAGTAATTATTTAAGTGAAAACTCATCAGTAGTTCCTACATTCTTGTTCTATTTATATCATTCAAAGAATTTACATTCACCTGGTGATATGGGAACAGCAATTATTTCACTTGTTGCAATTACACCAGTCGATGATTTAAATAATGAAGTTAAGAGGGTTAATATAATTGTTAACTTATCGAGAGCAATATATTCAACAGACGACTACGAAGGTACTTTAACTAAAGGTAAAGCATACGAAATGTTTGCTCCTGGTGAAGTTAATATAACTGCTAATAGTAGTTTCTCTGCATACTATTCATTATTCATGACAAGTAACCAATCAATATATAGAACTGGATATCATAGAGTTCTTTCATCAACATATAACTTCCCAGCTAATACTAAGATTACTATGATAGACTTATTAAGTGGTACAACTCCAGAGTATTATTACTACGTTGTATCTCAAGCTGATTACAATAGTAGGGTTAATGAATTAGCTACTAATGGAGATGTTACTTATCCACTTTCGCAGTTCGTTAAAATGGGAAGCTCGAATAGTGCAAACCACTATGACGATGTCGCGAAAAACGTGCAGTATTGGGATACTACCCATAATATTGCAGAAGAAGAGTTTATATTTATAGTAGACTTTAAAGAATCTAATATAGATCAAGATGTTATAGAAAAGAGCTTACTACTGGAACTTAGAAGCTCGGATAATCAGATTATCTTATCGGTAATAGGTGTAGAGCAGCAGCAATTGTTCTTTAACTTATATACTAATAAAGAAGCAGTTATCAATGTAACCGGTAATATGAGTACAACTGATGTATATATAGGAGAACCTGTTGGATTAACTGTTAATACTAACTTCGTTCAGAAAAAAGTTGGTTCTAATACAGTTGTCGATACTAACTTCTATGATTACAAGACAGGTATTAAAATCTCGATATTGGATAGTAATGGTAACTTAGTTACTGGACCTAATATGATGGGTATATCTTATACGATAGGTAATAATACATATTATCCAAGATTCGATGGTACGGTAAGAATAAATATTGCAGAACGTGTTGCCAATGTTAATACTCAGATTACTATTAATACTGAAGGAAGTAGCATTGCGTCGGGCAACTATAAATTGCTCGTAGAGTCATTTGGTTCTGCAGATGGTATATACTACGGACTTACTTCTTCTGATAGTATGGAAATACCATTCTCTGTAAAGAATACTATCTTTGGATTAAAAGCATCTATCAATAATAAACAATTAATTGTTAATAAGACGACGGGACTTACTGAAGATAGTACTAATGCAATGGCAGTTAATTTACAATATTCTTCTGGATTAGTTAATCCACACTTAAGAATATCTTTATATAGAAGAAGTTATGATGATGTATATAGTGATACATATAACTTAGTTGACTTTAAAGATGTGTTTACTAATGAGCTTGATACAACAAATAAGGAGAACGAATACATGTTATTTGAAACTCCAGAAAGTATTATGAGTACGACACTTTACTTGAAGCCTGACTTAATATCTGGAACATATAAACTTGTCTTTTCACTATATGACAATGATACTTACATTGGTGATACATATAAGTATGTCATTATTAAATAAATATGCTATAATCTTTATAGTAGCTAGAGGTGATTAATATGGAGAATGATTTTAAAATAGAAGAAGATATACAAAATCTTTCAGTTAACGAATTAATTGATTTATACAAGGAAGTAGAGTCTTTTATTAAATTAGTAGATGAAGAATTAAAGAAGACTAATATAGGTGATGAAGATGAATAAGAAGATAGATAGTTTTAAAGAATTACTTAATGTACTTCCAAGAAATAATGTAAAGAATTCTCGTGTATATTTCCAAAAAGCTACTTTGATGAAAGAGGAAGCTGAAAGATTTAGAAAATCTCTATTAAGAGAAATAAACACAAGATATAAAGAACTAGTTTTATATAATGATAATGAAGACTTAAAAGTATTAAAAAATTATTTAGAAGATATAAAAAATAAATTATATCTTCTAAATGATTACAATGATTCTTATGAGAAGAGTGGCCTTGATGTATCTTTATATAAACTAAAGAAATTCTATAAAAATGATTTATTAAAAGTTAATCAAAATATAAAGACTATAGTAGATAAGTTCTCTTTAGTAGGAGTAGGTCTTACTAGTGATGAATTTACTTATGGAAAAGAAGTTAATGAATATATGAGAACTTTCTTATCTACAAGTGATATCAATTCTACAGAGTTAAAAAATTCATTTGATAAATTATATTGGAAAGAGTCTGATATTATCGAATATATTTATCTAAACTTTAGATATTTGTATTTTAAATATAAGGCTAATTTTGATAAGTATTATGCTAATAAATTAGTAGAGTACTCAATAACTGATAAGAAGAAATACTTAGATGATTATCAGAATTCTCTATGGAATTATTTAATTCTTAAAGATAGTAATATAAAGATGATACAAGATAAATTCTTAAATGGAGATCTTGATATTAAAGAATATGAGGATTCTAAGATAGAGAAAATAGAAGCTTCTATTATTGATCCAAATGTTGGAGATAATGAAAAGATGGAAAGCTTTAATAAATTATCTAGTACTTTATATGAATATAAGAACTATTTAAGATTTGTAAATATATTTACTAGTATTAAAGAATTATATAAAGGAAAAGAAGCTAATAAGAATTTAACTAAGACTGTTCTTAAGAATATAGCTAAGAGTGAAGGAACTATTACTAAAGTAAATAGGAAGATGAGATTTAAATTAAGATTTAATGCAAATGCTAATCTTGATAAGTTTTATTTGCAAATAAAAGAGAGTATAACTGAACTTAAAAAATTATATGCTGAATATGATGAAGCTAAATTCAAAGAAACTATTGCTACTAAATTAAAAGATGAATCTTCTATACTTGATACATTTAGATTAGCATTAGGATTTAAGATCAATCTAATTGGAATATTAAAGAGTAGTGATGAAACTTTAGATGATCAAGCTTTAGAGAAAGAAATTAATGATTTAGAAGAATTCTCTTATTATCCTAATAATACGTTTATTAGAAATATTAAGATAATTGATGAAAAAGAAATACCATTAATTATTCTTGATAAATATAAATTAATGAATATTAATATTCAAAAAGAACAATTAGATGATGTTAATTTAGATAACTTTATAAGTAATGTTAATAAATTAGTTATCAGTAGTTATTTAAAGAAGAATAATATCAGTTATTCAGATATGAATAATTTATGTGAAATGTATAAGATGATAGAGGTAGAAAAAGAATAAAAGGATTATATTTATGATCCTTTTTTTTATGCTATAATTTATAATAGGTGGTAGTATGAAAAATAAAAGAGGTTTCACTTTAATAGAAATACTAGCTGTGTTAATAATTATTGGAATAGTTGCAATGATTGTTATACCTAATGTATCAGGATATATTAATGATACTAGGAATTCTGCATATCATGCTCATGAGAAGTCTATGGAAGAATCTGCTAAAAGTATGACAGTTGAGTGTATTGCAGGAAGGGAAACATGTAATCTTCCTAAAGAAGGAAATGTAGAAGAACTATATTTAAATGAATTGGAAGATAAAGCTTTTATACAGAGATTACAAGATCCAGGTGGAGAAGGATTTTGTAGTGAAAACTTAAGTTACGTAAGAATTGAAAATCAAGGTGATGGTAATTATGAATATAAAGCATGTTTATATTGTCAAAATTATCATACAAACGATGCTGATTGTAAGTTAGCAGCTACAGATACGAGTGATACTACACCTCCAATTTGTGGAGAAGTAACAGGGGAATCTTCCGAGTGGACAAAAGGCTCTAGAACAATTACAGTTGCTTGCTCAGATAATCCTGGTGGATCAGGATGTTTAAGAGATAAGTTCACAAGAACATTTTCTCAAACTACTGATATGTCGGAGATTGAAATAGTAGATAAAGCAGGAAGAACTACAAGATGCCCAGTAAGCGTTAAAGTAGATAATACACCACCAACATGTGGTTTAGTATCTACTGGTAATACATACTCTGGTGATATATATGCAGGTGAAGTTAGAGTTAGCTTTACTTCAAAAGACGATGCACATAGTAAGCTAGATGTATTTGGAATAGGTACAAGTATAACACCTAGTTATAATAATGAAACAAGTATAACTGTATCTAGAGGAATTACTACAGTAATCGGATACGTTAAAGATAATGCTGGTAATGAGGGAGTATGTGCTAATACAATCGAATCAGTAATCGAAGACCCAGATTTTTCAATACTATATGGATATCAAATATATCCTAATAAAGAAAGACCAAGAATAGATACTGCAAGTAAAAAAATTGTTTTTAATATAGATATGAACAAATATAAAAATGTAAGAAGAGCAGTTATAGTATTTGATAGAGCAGCATCTACTGCATCAAATTATAAACTGTATATTACATCAAATATGAGAACAGTAAGTGGTTCAGTTGATGATGGTGATGCTACAAGAGTAATGTTTGAATTTGGAAATGGAACATACAGTAATTATGAATTTACTCTAGCAAGTGCAGATGATTTTAATCATATTAGAAGAATAGAACTTGAGATGACTCAATCAAATTTATTAACTACACATGATGTAACAGTTAATTTAATACCTGATCCATCAAAAGAAATTGTTAAAACTACTAAATTCTCATTCGATGGTGGAAATAATTATCAAGCTAAATATTACAAGCCATTTACTCCGACAAGTTCAAGACAAGAAGGATATGGAAAAACAGCAAATGTCGTACCTAGATATTCAACTACTAAGAAATATTCTGTTGGTTCAGGTGATAGAACTGCACCAGCAATTACTAGCTTTAGTTTTTCTCCAGATAGCTGGACTAATGGAAATGTAACTTTAAGGGGAAAGGCTACAGATAGTGGAAGTGGAATAATTGCGTATGCATTTACTACTAATGCTAATCTTTCATACGATAGCGATGAATGGACGTATGTATCTGCTACTTCTTCAATAGAAAAAACAAAAGTAGTAGAAGTAAATAGAAAATATTATTTCTATGCTAAAGATGAAGCTGGAAATGTAAATTCTAATAATAAAACTGTATCTATAATAGATAAGAGAGTACCAACTTGTAGTTGGAACGATTCAACAAGAAAAATAGTAGCAGCTGATCCTGCAGCAACTACAGATTATGGTCAAAGTAAGCTAGCAGGATATGCATTCATTAAGTCAGCTACTGTACCAGCTTCACTTACAACTGCAAATAATGCAGCAAGTATAAATCAAACAATTACACTTAGTTCATCAGGAAAATATTATCTATATGTAAAAGATAATGCTGGTAACTTATGTACTGGAGATGCTAATGGATATCAATATCATAAAGTTACTTTTGATAGTAATGGAGGAAGTGCTGTTAGTCCTCAGTATGTATTAAGTGGAGGTAAAGCAACTAAGCCTACAGATCCTACAAGGGCTGGATTCAACTTTAGCAAGTGGCAATTAAATGGAAGCGATTATAACTTTAATTCTACTGTTAGTGGTGATATTACTTTAAAAGCAGTATGGACATTAAAGACTCCAGGAAGTGTAACAATAAGTGGAGGGGCTACAAAAATATATGGATCAACAGATACAGTTCTTACCTGTGCAACAACAACTTCATATGAAAGTGGTACAACTTTATACTATTCATTTGGATATTCGAATACTGATGGAGGAACGCCTGGAGGATGGACTACACCATCAACAACTAAAACTTATACAGTTTCTAAAACAGCTTATTTAGCTACAGCGTATTTTTCTTGTAGAGTATATGCTGTTAATGGTTCATACACATCGGCAACTGGAACATCTCCAACAAGCGGTGATCAAATGGTTAAGATTAGAAGAGCTAAGATTACCTTTAATGCTAATAATGGAGTTGGAACTGGAACTTTAACATTATATGTTAGATCTGGAGAAAATACTTTATATACTGGAGAGATGAATACTGTAAATGCAACTCCACCAACATCTTCTAGAACAGGATATACATATCTAGGATGGTATACAACAGCTTCTGGAGGAAGCCAAATATACACTGCATCTAATGGATTGCAAAACGTATCTGGCTTTACAGCAGGTGGAAAGTTTACGATAACAACGGATATAACTTTATATGCGCATTGGGATATAAATTGTTCTATTACAGTAAGTGGTAATAACTTTACGACAAATTGTGTACCAGGAGTAACATGTAAATTCTTGAATAATAATTCTGCTTCAGTTTTAGTAAATAGTGCAGGAACATATACTTTAAATGTATCTGATGCAGAAGGACGTACTAAGTCATGCTCAAAAACAGTTGTAAATGCTTCTCCAGATAGATGGACAAAAGTAACAACTACTTGTGGTAGATATACTACTTATACATGTTCTTGGAATACTGCAAGTACTACTACAACCGGTGCTTGTCCTAGAGATCAGACTTGTACTTCTGGAACAACAAATTACAATGGAAATACTGGAAGTACAGATTGTCAACCTCATGAAGGATCATGTAATGGTTGGGGGGCATCTTTTGCTAGTTGTTCTAGTACTGCAGGAGGAACTGATGCAAAAGTAACGACACATGCTCCATACTCAGAATATTGTTTAAGCAAATGTACAAAATGTGGAGCGCTCGTTAGTGGCTGTGAAGGATCAGCAAGTTGTTATGAAATTCAAAAATGTACTAGTCATAGTACTTACTATACTTATAAAGCTAAAACATGTAGTTGTTCTGCTAATAACCACTATGGCTATGAGTATAATTCGCCACGTACATCTACTGATCAGACAGAGTGTACTAATGCTAATCCTAATTGTACAAGCAGAAATCATTATAATAATGGAAATACTAGAGTAGAATGTACTCCAACTAGATGGGCTTGTTCATCATCGCAAGGAACATTAATTAATAATAAATATTGTTATAAATAAAAAAAGAATTGATATTAAATATCAATTCTTTTCTTATTCTCTTTTTGTTTCTTCTTCAAAAGATAATTCCGAATACTGTGGATTATTTTCATAATCTTTTGTTTTATTATTCAAATAGTATTTATATGTATCTACTAATGTCTCTTTACTATTTGAATCCCATAGTACATTATCATCTCTATCAATTAAATAGAACTCATCAATTATATGTTTGTTTATATAACCTTCTATATATATTTGTTCACTTGAAGCAGGTAGAGAGTTTATTGCATCTTCATGGAAGTAATTAGGTATTCTTCTTAATATAATGTCATGATTATTAATTATATTATCTCTTACTTTACAAGCATCTATAGATGTATATTTATCTACTACTATGAATTTAACTATATTTTTATATCCTTTATTATATAATCTTTCCATTGTTTCAAGAGGTACTAGTGGTGATCTCATTCCCCATTCAATAGCCATATTATATTTATAATCAGATAGTCTTTCTATTATTAAATCAGAAATTATACCTGCAAAAGTACTGGTGAAATATGCCATATCATTTCCTTTAGAATCATTTTCTGTCTCTTTTTTATTTTTCCATTTATCCATTATTACTTTTTCAATTTCTTCATAATGAGGATGGAATATTCTATAGTTATCTAATCCGATTATACAAATAACATTATTATTAACCCAATTTTCTTTAACAGTTCTTAGATATGTACTTTTTCCAGAACCAGGCTGTCCTCCTACATACATTGCAGTAGGAGTATCACTTCTAGTGCAATTATTAGTTAATTTTTCTATTACTATATCTCTAACTTTATAAGTATAGTCCATATCAAATGAAGATAATTCTTTAACTGTTTTTTCATCATATCCTTTTTTGATTAACTCTTTTTCATTATTTGTAAAATCCATTTTTATCACCATCTCTATATATGAAAGTATACTAGAAAAATAGTATTTTTTCTATATTATTGTTTAATTATTAAATGTAAAATGGCTTATTTATATTGCTATGTTATTCAAAAAAAATTCATAATAATATATAATAGTCTTGCAAAAAGGAGTACTTATGAGTAATAGAGCTTTTAAGAAAACAGTCTTAATTTTATTAATTCTTATTGTTTTAGTATGGGTATATATTTTATTATCTATCAATAGTAATAAAATAAATAATGATAATAAGGTAGATAATGAAAATGAAATATCTGATAATTATGTAGGTATTACTACTAATGATCTTTCTTTGTTTGAAGATAAGATAAAAAATAGTTTTGTTTATGAAAAGAAAGTATCTGTAGTTATGGTAGGAGATGCACTTATACATCAATCAATATACTTAGATGCTTATAAAAATGGTAAGTATGATTTTAAAAGTATTTTTAAATATATAAAACCAATAGTTAAAGAATATGATATTGCATATTATAATCAAGAGACAGTTTTAGGTGGTAAAGAAATAGGAGTATCTACTTATCCTAGATTTAATTCACCTTATGAAGTAGGAGATGCATTTATTGATGCTGGATTTAATATGGTAAGTCTTGCTAATAATCATACTTTAGATAGAGGAAAGAATGCTTTAGTAAATGCTAATAAATATTGGAAGAAGCATCCAGAAGTGTTAACAAATGGTAGTGCTTTAAGTTATGAAGAAAGAAATGCTGATAAGATATTTGAAAAGAATGGTATAACATATACAATGCTTAGTTATACAACGCAGACTAATGGTATTAGTATTCCTAATAAAGAGAACTATTTAGTTAATCTTTATGATAAAGATACTGTTAAAAAAGATATCGAAAGAGTTAGAAGCAAAGTCGATGTACTTTTTGTTGCAATGCATTGGGGAACTGAGTATACTAACTATCCAACTGCCGAGCAAAAAGAAATAGCTAAGTATTTAGCTAGTTTGGGAGTAGATGTTATAATTGGTGCTCATCCTCACGTAGTAGAGCCAGTTGATTTTATAGGAAAGACTTTAGTTATTTATTCTTTAGGTAACTTTGTATCTAGTCAAAATGGTCCTAATAATTTAACTGGATTAATGATGAGTGTAAACATAAAGAAAAAATATGATGAAAATGGAGTGTCAATCACTCTTGAAGAACCAACAGCTAGACTGTTATATACGAAATATACTGAGGGAAGCCCAAGGCGTAATTTTGTAGTATATCCATATGATAAGTTAAATAATAATATTTTGAACAATTATAAGACTCACTACAACAAATATATCAATATAGTAGCTGGGTCAGATAAAATCGTAAAATACCCTTTAAACTCTTGAAATACAAAGGGAAAAATGCTAAACTTTATAGAGTAGGTGATTTTAGTGAAGAAAGCATATTTAAAATTATTCAGTATAATGTTAGGAATTTCTCTTATATTAGCGAGTGTCGTTTTTATAATTTCTAATAACTTTAAAGCAGAGAAACAAAAGGTTATTGACGAAGAAAGAGCTATTATTGATGAGATTGGTGATTTTTACGAATCATTTAAAACTAAACTAGATCAGTTTAGCGAGAAACATGATGAGTTTATAGGAACAGTAGATGATAAAACTGCTTATTATGCTATAATTCCAGGAAATTATGATAAGTTAATTTCTTATACAAAAGAATATGAAACATTCTTAACTGAGTTAGATGATTTTGATAGTTATCTATATGAAAACTGTAAAGGGAAGTTTTATAGTAAGAAAAGTATAAATAATGATTGTGTAACTTACATGCGTAATATGGAAAAAGTTGTAAATACATTTATAGAAGATATTAAGTATTTAAATCATAGAATCGATGAATATAATAAATGGACAGTTGAAGAAAATAAAAGTGTATTAGTCACTACTAAATATAAAACTTTTGATGAATATAAATCTGAAAAATATAATAAGTATGTTGACTTAGATGGTGATGGAATCACTTTAGGAGTAAATGCAGATTAAAAGGGAGGTTAGGATATGTTACCAAAAAAGAAAATAGGAAGAAAATTTTTAGTTTGGGGATTATTATTATTTCCTCTTTTATGTTGTTTATATGTAGTATCAGTTAACAGTAATAATTTATTAAATGAAACGGTTTCACTTCTTTTATTAATAGGAAGTTCATTTTCATTTGTTATGCTTATTACTGGAATATATTTTTATTCAACTGGTACTGATAAATTAAAACGTAAATTTAAAAAGCCATTAGTAGCTATATTTGCATTATTTATAGCAGTATATACAATTGGTGGTTTTGGAATTACTTATAAGCTTTATTTCTCAGGTAATGAGTTTAAAGAATGGCTTATAACTTCTGCAATGACTACAATGTCACATAAGTATTTAGCGACATGGTTCTATAATGAATATGATGTTAATTCAGTAATGGCTACTAATACAGTTATTGAATCTGCAGAAGATACAAATCTTGATTTAGTAGAATTTAAAGAAATAGATTTTGATAAAGTTACTTATGCAAATGAATATGAAAAAGAGATTCTTACTAAAGAAAAAGGAAATGACAATTATAAAATAATTGATATAACAGAAAAGAAATTCAAAGGAAAACTTGCTGTAATATATGATCCATCAAAGGTAAAACTTGGAGTATCTACAGGTGTTGGTACTAACGTAAGTAGTTCATATGGACAATTTATTACTGCAATAGCTAAGAGATATAAAGCTACTTTAGCTATAAATGGTGGAGGATTCTACGATCCAGATTGGAATAGTACTGGAGGAGTTCCTCATGGTATTTCAATTAGCAATGGTAAGTTAATATCTAATAACTTAAAAGCTCCAGTAGGTGGAGGAATTATTGGATTTACAAAAGATAATAAATTAATACTTACACATATGACTGCTAATCAAGCATTAAAACAAGGAATTCGTGATTGTGTTGAATTTGGACCATTCTTAATTGTAAATGGAAAGAGTTCATACGTTAATGGTAATGGTGGATGGGGACAAGCTCCTCGTACAGTTATCGGACAAAGAGCTGATGGAATAGTACTATTCTTAGTTATCGATGGAAGACAAGTAGGATCAGTAGGTGCTGATATGAATGATCTTACTAGATTAATGCTTAGATATGGTGCAATAAATGCAGCTAATCTAGATGGTGGTACATCAAGTGCTATGGAATTAAAAGGACAAATAATTACTAATCCAAGAAATGGTGCTTTTGCTGCTAAGACAAGACCTGTACCAAATGCATGGATGCTTGTTGAGTAATATTGTAAATATATGTAAAGATTATTGAATATTTACAGTTTCTACTATATTCTTAATATAGGGACGGTGATAAAATGATTTATCCATCTATCGATAAACTTCTTAATATAGTAGATTCTAAGTATAAACTTGTACATATAGCATCTAGGAGAAGTAAAGAAATCGATGCTACTGGTCATTTACAAATGCCAAGAAATAAATATGTTTCTACTAAAAGTATTGGAATGGCACTTGAAGAAATAGCAGAAGGATTTATAACAGTAAAAAAAGAAGAAGAAGAGTAAAATGCTTTAAAACGTTTTGCTTTTTTTTTGTATATTTGATAGAATTTACTTATATATATAGTAGGAGAGTGATTTATATGGCGATGTCTAAATCAACTATTCAAGAAGTCAGAAATTTGACTAATGAGCTTGTAACATTAGCAAATCAAAATTCTGATATTACTCCAGCTAGTCTTGGTATAAATTCTGCTCAATTTGAGGAGTTTTTAAATCACACTGAAGGTGGAACTGACTTTTTGAATAAATATATGAGTTTGATTGTGCTAATAAACAAATATTACGCACAAATAACATCAATTAATACAATTATTGAGAATTTCTTGGCAGAACAAGAAAGGCTAAATGGTTAGGGGGGAAGAGTATGGACGAGAGTTATATGTCATCAATGGGTAGTGCCGCTGGTAGTTATCCACCATCAGGGCCAACAAGACCTATACCAGAACCAACATATACGCCTGGAGGATATGGATCAGGAATGGGAAGTAGTGGTTCAGGAGTAAGTACACCTCCATCAGGACCAGTAAAACCAATACCAGAGCCAACATATACACCTGGAGGACCTAGATCAGGAATGGGAAGCAGTGGTTCAGGAGGAAATCCACCACCAACATTACCAGCAAAACCAATACCAGAGCCAACATAGATACCTAGAGCACCCAGATCAACAATAGTCACC
>JAEEGL012230864.1_pt1 | contig 41485 bp, 37 predicted proteins | sample 9134231 | NCBI WGS metagenome assembly JAEEGL01 (sample SAMN16246548, study PRJNA631951) | gut metagenome | biome: gut microbiome; feature: rumen; material: fiber-attached | host: Bos | place: Iran: Karaj | collected 2018-10
GACTTTTTAGAAATTCAGAACGATTTTTAAAGAAATTAGTAAATTTATAATGCTGCGCGCCATGTACTTCAATTATTATATTAAGGTCTGGACAATAAAAGTCAAATCGATATAATCCATTATAGCAATCTTTAAATTGCTTTTCCCGTTCAAAACGAATGTTCGCTTGAACAAGAATTTTATATATAACTTGCTCAAGCGAACTCATTACTTTTCACCAAAAATTCTATACCAGTCGGTGTCTCTCGGAGAAAGATCTGGTCTCCACTGAACAAAACGAGGATGGCGAATTCCGCCAGTCTTCATTATCTCCATACCAGTGATTTCTGCTACCTTTCCTTTATAAGCCTGCCAGTTAGATAGAACCTCTTCTGTCATACCACTTAGAGACCCAATAGAAATTAGTTTATCATCTTTGCGGACACCAATTATAAGACTTCCAGCCCAATCATTCCAGTAGGTCTTTGTAACTGGCTCAATGGGTTCTCCGTCACTATATTCCTTATAGAGCGCGCCCTCAACTTTTTCTCCCGTTCGTATGTTCTCCCAAAGTCTCCAACTTAGGATTTCTTTACCAGTATAAAGACGAGTAGGAGGATTAGCGCCAAGAATCACAACATCAATTGTTTCTTGAAGTTCTTTCTTTACCTTAAAGGTCTGGCGCGCAGGACGCTTTCCAGGTTGGTAGCACGTGCCTTTTTTAGTAATTACTATACCTTCTCCTCCATTCGCGAGAATAGTCTGAAGTTGGTTCCAAAGCTCTGCTCCTTCATAGTACTTCGCCCATTCATGATACTGCTCACCATATGCCCGCCAACAAAGTATTAGTTCCTCAATCCGATCTTCAATACTTTTCTTTAGATAGGATTTACCTTCATAAGCAAGAATATCGAAGATATAATAATGAAGTTTTTCTCCGGCTTGCTGACGCGCTATGGCTTTTTCTTTTAAGCACCCCATTATAGTTGTTACATTATTAGAGCCTTCATTATCGGGGAAATAAATTTCTCCAATCAAACAAGTTCCATTTGGAAGACTATCAAAGAAAGGTTGAAGCTGTGGTACCCATTCAATCTTATTGAGGTAGTCACCATTTACGCTCTTACTGCGCCCAAGTAACTCCATATTTCCATCCTCATCTTTTATAAATTTATAAAAGGCTCCGTCCATTTTTCTGGAGCCAATATAATCCCCAGAAAAAATTGCATTATGAACTTCCGTCTTTTTTCGATCCGGCGCCCAAGACGCAGGTGGCGTCCAGTATTTTTGCGGAATTAACTCATGAAAATCTATACCGTCAATATGACTCTTCATTTTTATATCTCCATTTCATATTAGAATATGTTTTTTGATGTCCTCTGCAGGTGGCAGTAATATATTCGCTTTTAAGATGTAATGCTTCTGCAGCTTCAACCGCAGTAGACCACTCTTTAATAAAATTTCCATCTAAGTCATATTGTAATACTGGTTTTGATTTAGATAGACCAATTGCCCTATTGGCTCGTTGCCGAATTTTTTCATGATCAATATTATTCTTATTAAGATAAGATCTTACTGTTTCTACATTTAATTTAGTTTTTTGTACAATTTTGTTTACTGTAAGGCCTTCATTCCATAAATCTAAAACTTCTTGCATTTTAGAAGTCATAATATAATTATCGTCTCTGCCACCTAATGTATTATTATAGCCATTTGTGTAACAATTATAAAAATTTATCCAATATTTTTCTCTATCGTCTAAATTTTCATCAGTACATTCTTCTAAGGTTTCAATGACAAAGTTCTCTTTTCCAAAAATTTGAATTGCTTTATCAATTTCTTGAGAAGAATGCCTGCAATGTTCTTTCCAACGTGCCTCAACTGTGCGCGTTGTCAAGCCAATATAAATTTTCCCATTTATTAAATTAGTTATTTTATAAATATAAGACATTTTCTTTCTCCTCCTATTTATAAGTAAAAATATCATCTTATATTTATAATATTTTAGAGTTTCAAATTAATACTTCTGTGCTTCAAGATTATGAAAGTCAATTCCATCAATAAAATTCTTCATGACCTATTCCTCCATTCTTTATCTATATTATATCTAAAATTAGAAAAAATTTCAAATTTCTGCTATAATATAATTAGAATAGAATAATAGGAGTTTTTAGAAATGAGGGATGTATATTATTTACTTTTACTTTTATTAGTATATATTGGACTTGTTGTTTTTCTTTATGTAAGATATAGAAAAAAAGTTAAGAATATAAAAGTAGAAAAGGCAGAAGAAATTAAGGCCTACGCAGAAAAACAAAATGAACAAGTTTTAAATGAATATGATGAAAATGTCCGCAAGAACGAATTGCTTTCTGCGCAGATTAAGGAAAAGCAAACTTTTAATTCTTCACTTCAAAGAGTAAGAGAAGAAGAGTTAGACCTTGTCCTTCAAAAAGAAAAAGAAAAAAAGACAAACGAAATAAAAAGAGAAATAGAAGAGTGGGCCAAGTCAGCACAAGAAGTTGCAACTCTTGAATATGAAAGTGTAGTTGATTCATATAATAAAAGTTTAGAAGAAACCTACGAGAAATTGCGAAATCTTTATATTGAAGTAAATGAATATAAAGAAGCAAGAGATGCTATAAACGCTGAAATTCTTCGCCAGCGCGCCATCAACGAAAATCAAGACTTCTATCGTATTCAAATAGATGAAGATTCTAAACACGATATAGAGGTTATAAATTCAATTCGCCCTCAGATTTTCAAATTTGAAATTCTAAATAAATTATTATATGATAACTATGTTAGTAAACCTGCGAAAGAAATGGTGAAGCGAGTTTTAGAAGGTAAAAATCCTTCCGGCATTTATAAAGTCACTAACATTGAAACTCAAGAAATTTATATAGGTAAAAGTACCACAGTTGCAGATCGGTGGATTAACCATATAAAATCTGCTTGTGGACTGGCAGGTGTCGCTGATTCTCAATTTCAGCGCGCCCTTAAGAAGTATGGAGTTGATTCTTTTACTTGGGAATTATTAGAAGAAGTTCCAAAAGATAAACTTACAGAAAAAGAAAAATATTATATAAACTTTTATGACACTACACATTACGGATATAATATGAGGATGGGATAAATGGATCTTTCAAAACTACAAGAAGATATAATAAACGCGCCTTATAATAAGGTTATTGTACTTTCATCTGCAGCGAGTGGAAAGACTCGTCTACTTACAGAAAAAGTTAGACAGTTGCTGCGTGCTGGTGTAAATCCAAAAGAAATCGCAGTTATAACCTTTACGAATATGGCGGCTGGAGAACTACGGCAAAGACTTGGAAGTGATTATAAGACTGGCTTATTTGTTGGAACAATTCATGCTCTTGCAAACTATTTTCTTTTGTCTGCTGGAATTTCAACAGGCAAGGTTTTAAATGATGAAGACTTTGATGAATTATTTAAAATGGTTGAAGCTCATCCAAATTGTATTAAGCATATTGAATATCTACTACTAGATGAGGCGCAAGACACAGATAAACTCCAGTTTAAGTTTTTGCTCGATATGATTAATCCACCATCCTTCTTTCTTTGCGGTGATGCTCGTCAATCAATCTATGGCTTCCGTGGCGCCCGACCCGATATTTTGATGGATCTAACAAAGCGAGAAGATGTAAAGGTTTTTGATTTGAATGAGAACTATAGAAATGGATATAATATTCTAAAGTTTGCAAAACAGATTATTAGACCTACTGGGCTTTCTGACAATTCTGTGTCAATGAGAAAATTTAATGGCGCAGTAATGGAAACTCCATTCAGCCTTGAACTAATTGCAGAAAAAGTTAGTGAAAATGGAAGATATGGCGATTGGGCTGTTCTAACTCGCACCAATGCAGAAGCAAATAATATAATGTCTTTCCTTAGAAGGTGCGGTATTCCATTTGATACTTTTAAACAAAAAGACCTCACAAAAGAAGATCTTTCTTTAAGAATGGCGAACAATACAGTAAAAGTTCTAACCGTACATAGCGCGAAAGGCTTGGAATGGGATAATGTAATTGTTACTGGAATGAGATTCGGACCGACAGAAGAACGAAATGTATGTTATGTCGCTGCAACACGGGCGCGCAATCTATTAATTTGGTTTACGGGTCGGCGTAGGAGATAAAAAAAGACGGGCATTACGCCCGTCTCTTTTCCTTTAATTGAAAATGTTTTACAGTGTCTCTTCTTATTTATAGTCGCCAAAAACTAGTTCGCTAAAATCAATTGTGTCTGTAATAGAATCCTCGCCATCAATTATTTCAATAGTAGCCTTTGCTCGTTTTGGTTCCTTAAACCAAAGAATATGGATTCCGTCAGGATCAAGAGTGACACCATTTACTTTGATAGCATCGGCGCCCTCATATGCAACATGAAGAGCAATATACCAACCAGTTTGCTCTTCGGGATTGCCCGAAAAACCTACATAATCTTTTACATGATAGAGAGTACCATGGAATAATCCATCCTCTATAAACACATCCTTTTGTAGATCATCAACAGTAAGACCTAAAAGATCCGTCTCTTTATCAATGTCTACATCTAATGTATAGCCATAAAGAGGATTCTTACTTCTATCAACATAAGATTCAATGCATCGCTTTAAGATGACAGGATTTGTATTTTGTGGTGAATTTAATACATAGTCTACCACTTCGCGCATTCTCATGGGACATAACCTCCTTTTTTTCTATTTTCCCTATTAGAAGTAAGGATTTTTATCAGAACTTACATAAATTTGAATTTTTTTCAAATTTATGGTATAATTAATTTACAAATAAAAAAGAGTATTTAGTATTATATTAAGGGGTAAGAGATGCAAGAATATAATATTGATAATATAAAATCATTGGATTTTAGAGAAGGCGTCAGAACTCGTATTCAGATGTATCTTGGAACCGATGATAATGATGGTACATATCAGGCGCTAAAAGAGATTATAAATAATGCTACTGATGAAGCCATAGCGGGATATGGAAAAGAAATTGAAATCTATGTACATGAATCAGATAATTCTGTAAGCGTCAGAGATTATGGACGAGGAGTTCCTTTTGGAATTAGAGAAGATGGAGAGAATGTACTGGTTTCTATCTATTCTCGTTCTCATACTGGCGGAAAATTTGATGATTCTGTATATAAAAATGTAAGTGGACTTAATGGCATTGGCGCAAAGTGCGTTTGTTTAAGTTCTGAAAAATTTACAGTTGAAAGTTTTAGAGACGGTACTGCTGCACACGCCAGCTGGAGAAAAGGTATTCTTGAAGAATATGAAGAACGCCCCACTACTCAACCTAATGGTACTTGGATAAGATTTAATCCTGATCCAGAAGTATTTAAGAATGGTGAAATTGGCTACTCTTTTGATAAAATCTCCGAAGATATAAAAAGTATTTCTTATCTATATACTGGAATTACTTTTACAATTAAAGGTGAAGGCGGCAAGAAAAATGTCTACTGCGCCAAGAATGGAATTGTGGATTTTATAAGAGATAATATAAAGAATCCACTTCATCCACATATTATAACTGGGAGTGCAACAGATGGAATCGACAAAGTTGAAATTGCATTTCAGTGGGGAGACGACAAAGAAAAAGACTATGTCTTTGTTAATGGACTTTTATGTCCCGAAGGAGGTAGCCCAATTACAGGCGCTAAAGGGGCTATCACTCGCACCTTTAACTCGTTGTCAGGGCAAAAGTTTGACGGCGACGGCATACGACACGGCCTTTATTATGTTATATCCTGTTCTGTCGCGCAACCCTCATTTGCCAATCAAACAAAAACAAAAATTAATAATGCAAGCCTCAGAACACTTGCGTCAAATGCTTTTAGCGACGCTTTAAAGTTGATGAGCATTAAATACAAAGATGAATTTACATCTATTGTAGAAATGCTCAAAAAAGTTGCAAAAGCAGAAGCTGCGGCTGAGAGGGCGCGCCAGCAAGTTTTAAATGCAGCAAAAGAGATTGAGAAGAATCAGAGAAAAAAAGTTTTTGCATCTGATAAATTAAAAGACGCAGAATTTTTGGGTGAAAATTCCATTCTCTTGATTGTAGAAGGCAATAGTGCTATGGGCGGAATGGCTCAAGCGCGAGACTATAAGAAGTATGGTATCCTTGCTATACGAGGGAAGATTATAAATTGTCTTTCTAATCCCGAAGAGAAGATTTTTCAAAATGAAGAAATTAAACTTTTGCTTTCCGCTATGAATATAGTGCCTGGGAAGTATAATGCATCTAAATTGAGATACGGCAAAATTGCAATTTGTACTGATGCAGACTCTGATGGAAGCCATATTGGACTATTAGTTATGGCTGCACTTGCATATCTTGCGCCGGAGTTCATAAAAGAAGGAAGACTTTGTTGGTTGCGATCTCCTCTATATATTGTAAATAATAAAGGCAAAGAATCATATTACTTTACAGACGAAGAATTTTCTAAAGTTAGAAAGTCTGTAAAAGGCGAAGTAACTCGCGCGAAAGGCTTAGGTGAACTACAAGCCGAGACTGCTCATGCGTCAATGTTTACTGAAGAATATCAGAGACTAGAGACGATGGAGTGGAGTGAAGAGGCTATGGATTTACTTTATGACTTGATGAGCGAAGATGTAGAACCAAGAAAAGAATTTATAATGAATAAAATTGACTTTTCAAAGGTGAGAGAATAAAATGCTTATTGAAAAAATATGCTGCAATTGCCGATATTATGAAGGCGTACATGGATATGCAGGATGCGCGCCGTGTGAAAAAAATAAAAAAATGGTTCTTTGGAGCAATTCATGCAAATACATTTGGTTAATTCCACAAAGACTCCAGTTTGAAGATGATATGATAGACTATTATGCTATTGCTAAAGAAGCCTACTGTATGGAAGGAGACCAATGGGATTGTAGAGATTGCAAATTAATTGATTATTTTGAGAAAAGTAATCATGATCCAGCCAAGTGCAGAGAACACTTAATAGTTGGTTTAGTCAAACAATATGAAAAACTTTTAGAGGAAAGAAAATGAGTAATCTTGAAAAAACTATTAATACTTCATTTATTCAATATGCAGGAGCAGTTCTACAGAATCGCGCGCTAATTGATGTAAGAGATGGTCTTAAGCCTTCCGCGCGACAGATCTTTTATTCAATGCTTCTCCATAAACTTGTGAGTAAAAATCCCCATAAAAAAACAGCAAATGCAGTTGGTATGGCTATGGCGGACTTTTACATTCATGGTGACTCAAGTTGTGAAGGAGTCATAATGCGCGCCGGACAGCCTTTTGCTATGCGCTATCCACTTGTAGATGTAAAAGGTAATGCAGGCTCTTTAATTGAAAGTGGAAACTGGGCTGCGATGCGTTATACAGAGTCTCGTCTTTCTAAGATTATGGATATAATGTTTGAAGACATTGACAAAGACACAATTTCTGAATGGCGCGATTCATATGACAATACAAAACAGTACCCTACAGTGCTTCCTACAAAAGGTTTTTACAATATTGTGAACGGGACGCAAGGCATTGGTATAGGAATGGCCTCATCTGTGCCGCAGTATAACTTAAAGGAGTTAAATAATGCGCTTATTCACCTTATTAACAACCCCGACTGCGAATTCGACGACATCTACTGCGCTCCCGACTTCGCTACTGGAGCTATCCTCTATAACGAATCCGACGTCAAGCAATCTATGCGTACCGGAACCGGTTTTGCGTGTAAATTACGTTCTGTCGTCGACTTCGACAACAAGGAGCGATGCTTTGTCGTTACGGAGATACCTTACGGGGTTTACACGAACACAATATGTAAGCAACTAGAAGAAATAATTAATAGTGATGAAAATCCTGGAATTGAACGATTTAATGACTTAACTGGAAAAACTCCTCTTATAAAGATTTATATCTCTAAAAAGTCCAATCCAGATAAAGTTTTACGTTATCTCTATAAAGAAACTTCTCTCCAGTCCTACTTCGGTATTAACTTCACAATGCTTGATAAGGGTCGCTTTCCTCGTTTATTTACATGGAAAGAGATGCTTCAGGCGCATATTGACCATGAGAAAGAAGTCTATAGAAAAGGTTTTGAATTTGATTTAAGAAAAATTGAAGATAGGATTCATATCATTGAAGGACTTCTGATTTGTCTTGCAAGAATTGAAGAAGTAGTTCAGACAATCAAAAACTCTGCGTCTACCGCGGCTGCGTCTAATGCATTACAGCAAGAGTACCTGCTTGATGCTGTACAAGCGAAGGCTGTACTTGATATGAAACTAAGTCGTCTGGCGCATCTTGAAGTTAAGAAGTTAGAAGATGAAAAGACGCAATTAGAAGTAGAAGCGGCGCGAATTACCAAAATTTTAAATGATGAAGTTCTCTTCAATCAACAGCTTATTAATGGCTGGGAAGAAGTCGCGCGCAAATATGGAGACGCTCGTCGCACTAAAGTTATCGATTTGACTTCTGAAAACAATGAGCCAATTGAGACAAAACAGCTCTCTATTTCATTCTCAAATAAAGAAGCAATCTATGTAGAGGAAACTTCAACGCTCTATTCCCAGCGAAGGAATGGCGCCGGCGCGAAGTTTAAACTGGAAAAAGGTGAGTATGTAGTAGATAGTCTTGTGGGCAATAATACAGATACAATTCTTTTTTTCACTTCTCATGGCAACTTTTATCATACAAAAATTTCTAATTTTGCAATAGAAGAAAAACAATATATCTCAAACTTTGTAACTCTATTCCCATATGAGCATATTGTCGCCGCAGCGATCACTTCTAAAGCAAATCATAAAAATTATATCATCTTTATTACTAAAAAAGGTATTATAAAGAAAACTGATTTTGAAGAATATAACTTAAAGCGCAATACCGGCGCGACAGCCATAAAATTGGATGAAGGAGACGAAATTGTATCTGTTCTCTTTACAGACAAAGACAATATAGGCATCGCTTCTAAATCTGGGAATTTTATAATTATAAAATCTTCCGATATAAATCCAATTGGACGAGTGACGCGCGGTGTCTGCGGCATGAAGCTAAATGAAGGAGATGAAGTAATTGGTGGTAGAGTTATTGACGATTCTTGTACTGAAATTGTATCGGTTTCTACTGATGGGTTCATCCGAAGATCGCTTCTAACTGAATTTAAAGTGACTGGTCGAGGAACCAAAGGAGTTAAACTCCAAAAAACTGGAGAGCTTTCTGCCTTTTTACCACTTCATAATCAGAACGATATACTAGTTATATCTTCTTCTGCACAAATTCGTTTGCGCCTTTCTGATATACCACTTCTAAATCGTGGCGCGCAAGGCGTAAAATCTATTAAGTTAACTCAAAATTCAAAAATTTTAAGTTTAGAGAGCCTTTAAAATTTGTAATCTAGTAGAAAATTTGATATAATATTTATAGAAAGTTAAGGAAGACTTTCAAATAGTAGTTGGCCGCCCAATGAACAAAAAAATTTATAAAAAATAAAAAAATGGCGGATAAAAGGAGAAAAGATATGGTACTAACTGAGAAGACACAGGAAGCTTTTGATTACATCAAGAATCATGGCGGTAGCTGCAAGACCTCCGAGATCATGGAAGGTCTGGGTCTGGAGAAGATCGCTTCTGTTACTGGGCGTGTGAACAGCCTGGTCAAGAAGGGCCTAGCTTCGACCGAAGATGGCGGTAAGACCGAGGATGGTCGCAAGATCACCATCGTAACTCTAACCGAGGCCGGTAGGAATTTCGTCCCCTCTGAAGAGGACTAAGGTTTCCGGGGCTTGGGGTAAAACCTAAGCCCCTTTTGTTCCCTCAAAACAAAGAATAAATAAAAAGAAAAAAAATAAAAACAATTAGGAGAATTTTAAAGAATGTTTAGACAGGCAGAAAATGTTGTAAGAATTGAGGGTATTCTAGCAGAAAGCGATCTAAAGTATGGCTCTTTTGTTAGGAACGGAGAGCCAGTAGAAACAATCGGCGGAACCATTAAGGTTCTTGTAAACCAGGAGATCAATGGAGAAAAGGTAAGTGTTGAGATTCCTGTCCATATGTTCTCCACCAAGATGACTAAGGCGGGAAAGATTAATCCGTCTTATGAGTCCATTGAAAAGGTCATGAAGGAATTTGTATCTATCGCTGCAGCCGGTAGTATGGAGCAGGCAGATAGAGTACGGATCACCAAGGGCGACATTCGTATGAATGAGTTCTATGGTCAGGATGGACGGCTTGTTTCTCAGCCTCGCGTTCATGCATCTTTTGTATCTCGCGCGGTTGGCGATTTTAAGCCGGAAGCAACTTTTAAGCTCGAGTTTATGGTTTCTAGTATTTCTCGTATGGTAGATAATGAGGGTGTAGAACTTGATCCTGCGAAGGTAAAGATTGAGGTTCTTGTTCCTCAGTATACTGCACAGAACGCAGATGTTATGAATGTGGATCTTGTTCCTCTTTATGCAACTGCACCTGGTGTAATTGATGCCATTGAGAATTATTGGTCTGCTGGTGAGTGCTATAGGGCAAACGGTCGTCTGAATTTCTCTTCTCGTACTGAAGAGGTTGTTCAGGAAGTTGACTTTGGTGAGTCTCAGACCAACTTTAGAACCATCAATGTAAGTGAATTTATCGTGACTGGCGGTTCCCAGTCTCCTCTTGAGGGCGATTTTGCGTTCAAGTTTGAGGATATTAAGGCTGGTATGGCCGCGAGACAGACGAGACTCGAAAACATGAAGTCTGGTCAGAAGAAGACTCCGGCGCCCGCGACCACGAAAGGTAAACTAGACCTCGGATTTTAATCCAGGAGGTCTGAATGGCAAATATTGATATTTTTAACATTAAACCTACTGTAATTAGTAGGACATTAAGAGATAAAAGTATCCTGCTATTTTCTAAGCCGAAGGTGGGTAAAACCACCTTCTGCGCCCAAGCAGGCGCATTGATTCTTGGTTTTGAAAAGGGCGTAAACGCTATTGCGGGAGCTTACTTCCAGCCCATTTATAAGTGGTCTGATGTAAAACTTGTTATTCGCCAGCTTGAAAAACCAGAGGCGCACCAGCTTTATGAAACGATCGCGTTTGATACTGTTTCAATCGCTTTTCAATTGTGCGAAGATTATATCTGCGCCCAAAATGGAGTTCAGAAAATTGGTGATATTCCATATGGCGCCGGATACCAAAGTCTAAAGAAAGAATGGGAAGCAACTCTTCGTAAAATTACTATGATGGATTATGGACTTATCCTAGTCGCGCATGAGAAAACCCGTCTTGAAGCAGGCCCAAATGATACCACCATTGAAATTATTGAACCCGATCTAAATAAGCGCGCCGCAGAAGTATGTACTGGTCTTGTAGACCTAATTGCATACATTGGCACCGAGTTTGATGAAAATGGCAATAGTACAAGGTATCTCTATACAAGAGAAACTCCTACTATTAAAGCAGGTAGTAGATTTAAGTATCTATCTCCCAAGATTCCCTTCGGTTATACTGAACTGACTAAAGCACTTGCTGAAGCGATTGAGAAAGCCGGAGAGAATGGTGCAAAGGTTGTAGACAAAATCGAAAAGCAGGTAGAAGATGTACTGGATTTTAATGTGGTTCGTGCAGAAGCTCAAGATCTCTGGACCCAGCTGGTTACAAGAGATGAAACAAATGCCACGGTAATTCTTAAGAAAATTGAAATTACTATGGGTCACAAGATGAAGCTCTCCGAATTTACGGAAGACCAAGTAAGCCTACTAAATTTAATCGTCGTAGAAATGCGCGATATGCTCCAAAATTAAATCCATTTAACTTCTTAGAGGGGAACTTATGTTCCCCTCTTTTAATTTGAATTTTTATGAAATTTGTGGTATAATTATTATAGAAAAAATATGAGAAAGGAGTAGGTATATGGCTCATTTGGTACAATGTAGATTATGTAAGACACGATTCGATACAGAAAAAGAAGAGTATGTACTCGTCGGCAAGAAGTCTTACTATCATAAAGATTGTTATGAAGATTGGGTACATGGCCGAAACAATGCAAAAACAGTAGGAAATGAAGAGTTTTGGAAAGAAAGTGTAATTGATTTTCTTTATCGTGATGTGAAGATGTCAATTAACTTTCAAAAGTTTAATAGTCAATGGGAGAACTTTGTTAAGCCAGAAAGAAAAATGACACCAAAGGGTATTTACTTTGCAGTTAGATACTACTATACAGTTATTCATGGCGATAAAGAAAAAGCTCTTGGTGGCATTGGTATAGTTACTTCTATTTATAATGAGTCGGCGCAGTATTGGACAGAATTAGAAACAAAGAAGACTGGTACGATTGATGCAATTATTGAACAGATAAAGCAGAGGCAGTCGCGCCCGATACAGGTAATCACAAAGAAAAAAGAAGAGAAAAAGGATAAATCTAGATTTAATCTTAACGATGTGTAAGGAGTAAGTTAATGGTAGATCGGTCAACTATACTTCAAGTTTTAGGAAGCTTGATGAAGCATCCTCAATATTTGAGTGAATCCGATAAGTATAATCTTACACCAGACGACTTCTATTTTAAACTTGATAAATATATATTTATCGCTATTGATAGTCTGTATCGTAATGGCGCGGAACACATTCAGCCGATAGATGTAGAAAATTATTTAAGTACAAATGAAAGTGCAAAAATAATTTTTAAACAGCAGAACGGTATAGAATTTCTTCAAGATGCGACTTATCTTTCTGATGAGCAAAACTTTCCATATTATTATAAGAAATTAAAGAAGTTTAATCTACTAACTTCTTTTCAGAATAAGGGTTTTAATATAGATGAGTTCTATGTAGAAAATCCATTAAAGCCAAAAGATTTTGAAGTTAATGAAAGATTTGAAAAGTTAGATATAGAAGATATTTTAACTGGAATTAAGCAAAAACTTTTAAAGATTGAAAGAGAATATATTCAAAATGATACAACTGAAACACAGAATGTGTTTAGTGGTATTGAAGATATTATAAACGCGGCAGATGCACAAATTGATGTTGGTATTCCAATTCAAGGAGAAATCTTCAATGAAGTAATAGCAGGCGCGCGAAAGGGAGTTTTTGTTTTAAGGTCTGGTTCAAGCGGTGTAAGTAAAACTCGTCAAGCGGTAGGAGATGCGTGTTATATTGCATTTCCATTCAGATATGATGAGAATTTAGATAAATGGGTTCAAAAAGGCAGTAGCGAAAAAGTTTTGTTCATTGCGACAGAACAAAGCGCCGCGGAAATTCAGAAAATGATTCTTGCATATCTTACAGGATTTAATGAGACGAAGTTTAGATATGGTGGATTCACAGAAAAAGAACAACTTATAATTAAACAGGCACTATATGTGCTGGAACTTTTTCAAGATAACTTTTATATTGTAAGGATGCCGAACCCTACGATAGAACTGGTAAAGACAATTGTAAGAGAAAATGTATTAATGCATGATATTGAATATGTATTTTATGATTATATCTTTATTAGTCCAAGTTTATTGAATGAGTTTAAAGGATTTAATTTAAGAAATGATGAAATTCTTTTAATGTTTTCTACCGCATTAAAAGATTTAGCAGTAGAACTCAATATCTTCATGATGAGTTCTACACAAGTTAATTCTAATGCAGATAGTAATCAGAATATAAGAAATGAAGCATCAATAGCTGGATCAAGGTCAATTATAAATAAAGCAGATATTGGTGCGATTATGGCGCGACCAACAAAGGAAGAACTCGAACTTCTTGAAAGTGAAAAAGGGCCATCTTTTAGACCGAATATAGTCACAGACATATATAAAGTTAGAAGTGGTGAATGGAATCAAGTTCGTATTTGGAGCGATGTAAATCTTGGAAATTTAAGAAAGGAAGATTTGTTTGTTACAAATGCAAGAATGGAAACTTTGAATATTGGTTCGGGTTATGCCTATCAGACAAATTGGGAAAATGATAAAATGGCAGATTATTTAAATCTGTTAGATTCTGTGAATGAGATGAAACTATGATAAATTATGAAGAAATAGTTGAAAATTTAAAAGACGAAAATGTATTCCACCTTTTAGAAGAACTTGGCGCGCAACCTATAGATAAAGGAGACTTCTTCATTTGTAAGACTGTTTGCCATAATGAAGATGCAGATGAAGCGTCTCAAAAACTTTATTACTATAAAAACACTCATCTGTTTTATTGTTATACTGAAGAAGGCGCGATGTCTATTTTTAAGTTCTTAAAGAACTATTATGAAACACGAAATATAGAGTATGACTGGTATAATGATATATATTTAGCTATACTATCTTGTACTCCAAGTAGATCATATTTTCATAGGACGGGCTATCGTGCGTGTAGAGACAATTACTTACTAAAGAAAAATAGAACAGAGCTGCCCGAATATTCAAAAGGCGTATTAGATGTCTTTACAAAGTTTTATCCAGTTGAGTGGTTAATGGATCATATTACACCAGAGACGATGGATAAATATGATATTAAATATTCAATTTCGCAGAATAAAATTATAATTCCTCATTATGATATTAATGGAAGATTAGTAGGAATTAGAGGTCGCGCGCTTAATCCATATGAGGTAGAGAATTTTGGTAAGTATATGCCAGTTCAAATTGAAGGTAAATGGTATAGCCATCCACTTAGTTTAAACCTGTATGGATTAGATAAGAACTGGGAAAACATAAAAAAAGATGGAATTGCTTTTATATTTGAAAGCGAAAAAAGCGTTCTTCAATGTGAAAGTTTTGATATGAAAAACTATGGCGTAGCTTGTTGCGGCAGCAACATTAATAAGTTTCAGATTGATCTTCTAATGAGATATTGTGCGCCAGGTTATATAGTTGTTTGTTTTGATAATGAAGAAGAACCTGGTCAAAGCAAGTATTTTGATAAACTTTATGCCATGTGCAAGAAATATAAGAACTATTGTAATATGAGTTTTGTTTATGACAGAGACAATATTACAAAGAAAAAGGATTCTCCAAGTGACAGGGGAGAAAAGAAATTTATAGAATTAATAGAAAAGAGGGTTGTTGTTAAATGATAGTTGAAAAAGTTTTAAAATGCTGTACTTTTTGTAGAGGATATAGTGAAATTGATTCTCTTGTAATAGAATTAGCAGAAGAAATTAAGAAAGGCTACCATATTTCAAATATAGAAATGACGCCAAGTATGAGTGTTCATGAAATAAATAAAGAGCCAGATCTGATAATTACATTAACGAAAGTTGGAGTTCTATAATGAAAGTTAAGCTAATAAATCCGCAAATCAACTCAAATTATGGTGCGACACTTCTTTCGCTTCGTGGTGTACAAGATATTCAAAAATTCTTAAATCCAGATGAAAGTTGTCTTCAATCTTTTAAAGATTTGTGCAATATCTATAATGGAGTTAACACTATTAGATGTCTAACTAAGGATTCTAGGGTTGGATTAATAATCGACTGTGATGTTGATGGCTTTACAAGCGCCGCCATTATATATCAGTATCTTCAAAGATTGATTCCAGAAATGGAAATTAAATGTTATATTCATGATGGAAAAGCTCACGGTCTTGAAGAACACTGGCAAGAAATTCAGGACGAAAATTTTAATTTAGTTATTATTCCTGACGCTGGTTCAAATGATTCAGAATATGCAGTCAACCTATCTTGCCCCGTCCTTGTAATTGATCACCACTTGGTTGAAGATACAAACTTCGCGCAGAATATGATAGTTATCAATAATCAGCTATCAACAGATTATAAGAATAAAAACTTATCCGGCGCAGGTATGGCATTTCAATTCTGTCGCGCCCTAGACGAAGTTTTCGGAAGAGAGTGGGCAAATGATTATCTTGATTTGGCTGCACTAGGTATTTGTGCAGATATGATGAGTGGACTTGAAATTGAAAATCAGTATTTTTGGAAAAAAGGATTTGCTGATGTAAAGAATTATTTCTTTCTTACTCTCGCGCGCAAGCAAAAGTATTCTATAACTGGGAATATGTATACAACAGATGCTGAAATTATGGATGCTTTAAATCCAACTTCTGTGGCTTTTTATATCGTGCCTCTAATTAATGCGATGATTCGTGTTGGCTCTCAAACAGAAAAAGAGCGTATGTGGATTGCATTTACTGATGGACACAAACAAATTCCTTGCTATAAGAAAGGTGCGAAAGGTACTTTTGAAGAAGCCGCAGTTGAATCTGCAAGAGAGTGCGGCAACGCTAGAACTCATCAGAATAAATTTAAAGATGAAGCTGTGGCGCGCCTTGAACAAAAAATATTTAAGCACGATCTATTAGAAAATAAAATTCTATTTGTTCGTCTTGACCCAGAAGATCAGTTTCCGAGTGAACTAAATGGTCTTATCGCCATGCAACTTGCTGCGAAGTATAAGCGTCCGACTATAGTTGCGCGACTAAATGATCAAGGTTACATTCGTGGTTCTATTCGTGGACTTTCAAATTCCGAGCTTATTTCGTTTAAGGACTATTTAGATTCTACTGGTCTTTTTGAGTATGTGCAGGGTCATGATAATGCGGCTGGATGTAGTTTGATGTCTTCTAATTTGTCTCGACTACACGAGCTTGCTAATAGGGATCTTTCTGCTTATGACTTTGGTGATAATTACTATGAAGTAGATTTTGAAAGACAGGCCCTATCACGCGATCTTGAAGCTTTAATAGAAGATATAGATAGTTACAAGAAAGTTTGGTCACAAGGAAACTCTGAACCTATAATTTATGTAAAAGACCTCCATTTCAAAAAATCCGATATTCAAATCATGGGCAAGAATAAAGACACTATAAAAATTGTAAAGAATGGAGTTGCTTATATGAAATTCTTTGCAAAGTCTATGATAGAAGAACTATCTCAATATGATGAAATAAAAATGGAAATTGTAGGAAAGGCTAATCTTAACGAATGGAATGGAAGAGTTACTCCACAAATTTTTATAGAGAACTATGAAATAAAGGAAGATAGACTAACAGACTTTTAAGACTTGATTTTTCTTTTAAATTATGCTATAATTATAATAGAAAATGAAAAGGAGTAATTATATGACAAATCGAGAACAGTTGATTTATGATTTTTTAAAAAATTCAAGATTTCTTCTTACCCTAAGTGAAGATGATACCAAACAACAGCATTATAATGTAAGGCAAATTAATTTATTTAGTAAATTACGTGTTACAGAAACGGAATTAAAGGCGTTAGAAGATAAAGGGTACTTAACTCATACTTTTACAAAATATCATGGCAATTGCTACTATGCCTTATAAAAACATTTAATTTCAAAAGGAGTGTTTAGATGCAATATCCAGGAAGTCTTCATAATCATACGGACTACTCAAATCTCAGACTGCGCGATTGTATCAATAAACTTGATGAACTATTCGATTATGCTGGTGAACTGGGTCATGAAGTGGTTGCATTAACCGATCACGATAGCGTAAGTGGTTGGGTGAAAGCTGAAAAGGCAGCAAAAAAGTTAAAAGAAAAATATCCTCAACTCAAAGTAATTCTTGGAAATGAAATTTATCTTTGTAGAAATGGATTAAATGCACAAAATTTTAATAAGAATGTAGATAAGTATTATCACTTTATATTATTGGCTAAGGATAAAATTGGTGCAAAGCAGATTTTTGAAATCTCAACTCGGGCTTGGATGAGGTCATATATGGCGCGAGGTATGCGTCGAGTTCCGACTTATTATCAAGATTTGTGGGATATTATTGGTGAGAATCCAGGTCATGTAATTGGAAGTACAGCCTGTTTAGGTGGCGCGCTTCCTACACAAATTTTAAGAGGAACAGATGAGTCTAAACTTGAATTGTGGAGCAGACAGATGGAAGAAATTTTTGGAAAAGGAAATTTCTTTTATGAGATGCAGCCGTCTAACACGAAAGATCAAATTGTAGTAAATAAAAAACTTTTGGAGTTTTCTAGAGCTTTTGATATTCCATATATTATAACGACTGACTCTCATTATCTTAAAAAGTCTGATAGACCAGTTCATAAAGCATTTTTGAACGCACAGAACGGTGATAGAGAGGTTGATGAGTTTTATGCGACAACTTATATGATGGAAACATCAGAATTAGAGTCTTATTTTAAATACTTTCCAAAAGAAGTTTTAGAAGAAGCATATAGGAATATCTTAAAGATTAGAGATAGTATTGAAGATTATAGTCTATTGAAGTCTTTGAAAATTCCTAATTTGACTTGGAAAGAAACAAAGGGTTCGGCGCCGTATACATATTTTGATAAGATTCCATATCTTCGTACTTTTATGGAGTCAGATTATGTAGGTGATCATAGGCTTTGTGATGCAATAGTTTAAGGTATTGAGTCTCATCCAGATCTTCAAAATCAGCAGGCATATGATGAGATTAACTCCAATCTAGAAATGACATGGATATCATCTCAAGTCAATAAAGCTCATTGGAGCGCATATTATTTAAACCTTCAACAAATTATAGATTTATGTTGGGAAGCAGGAAGTATTGTCGGTCCTGGTCGTGGTTCTGGTGTAGGTTTTATCTTATTGTATGTTTTAGGTATAACACAAATAAATCCATTAAAAGAAAAAACGAAAACTTTTGGTTGGAGGTTTTTGAACCCAGATCGTGTTAGTGTTCTTGACGTCGATTTTGACATTGAAGGCGCGAGACGTAATGAAGTTCTGAATAAATTTAGGCAATTTTATGGTGAAGATAAAGTTGCGAATGTTGCGACTTTTAGAACTGAAAAGTCAAAGTCTGCAATTCTAACTGCGGCGAGAGGTCTTGGGATTGATGTAGATATTGCACAATATGTTGCAAGTTTGATTCCAGCAGATCGTGGTCAGCTTCGTACATTATCTCAGTGTATGTATGGAGATAAAGAAAATGAGTGGGCGCCAGTTAAGCAGTTTCAGATTGAAATGGAGCAGAATTATCCCGAACTTTGGGAAGTCGCAAATAAAATAGAAGGATTGATTTGCGGCAGTGGTATTCATGCCGGTGGTGTAATCTTTGTTGATGAGCCGTTCACAGAATCCACAAGTCTGATGAGGGCGCCCGATGGTACGATTTGTACAGCATTTGAACTTCATGATTGCGAAGATGTAAGTCTTATTAAATATGATGCATTGTCCATAGAAGCAATGGATAAGATTCATAATTGTATTGATTTACTTTGCGATTATGGATATGCGGAAAGAAAAGCCACACTTAAAGAAACTTATGAAAGTTTGATTGGTATTTATAATATTGATAGAGAAGATCCAGAGATGTGGCAGATGGTTTGGAATCATGAGATTGGTTCATTGTTCCAAATGGAAAAGCAGTCTGGTATTCAAGGAATTGCGACTCTTCATCCAACATCAGTTGACGATTTAGCAATTCTTAACTCCACAATTCGTCTTATGGCGCAAGAAAAAGGTGGAGAGATGCCGACAGAAAAACTTGCGAGATTTAAGGCGACTCCAAATGCATGGATTGAAGAAATGGAAAGATATGGTTTAGGAGAAAAAGAAAAGAAAATTCTTGAGCCAGTCCTTTCAATGTCTTATGGTCTGTGTATCGCGCAGGAACAATTTATGGAATTAGTTCAGTTGCCGGAGCTGGGTGGTTTTAGTCTGACTTGGGCAGATAAACTTCGTAAGTCAATTGCAAAAAAAAATCCAAAAGAGTATGATGCGCTGACTAAAGAATTTTATGAAACAACGAAAGAAAAAGGAATTGATCAGCGTTTCGCGCATTATGTATGGGATGTATTGATTGCGATGAGTAAAGGATATGGTTTTAACCAGTCACATACTCTTGCATATAGTCTTATTGCGCTTCAAGAAATGAATTTAGCACATAAATATCCAATAATCTTTTGGAATTGTGCGTGTTTGATAAGTGATTCAGGCGGCACAGAAGAAGAAGATATAGATGAAGAAGCAATTGAAGAGACTAAAGTCGAAGAGCCATATTATGAAGAAATGGAAGATTTTGGCGAAGACGATGTAGAAGTTTCAAGTTATGACGAAGACGATAGTGAAAGTGGTTTTCCGGCAACGATTGTTGTAACTGAAAATGGAAAGAAAAAGAAGAAGGTAAAAGCTACAAACTATGGAAAAATTGCAAGTGCTATTGGAAAAATTAAATCTACAGGTGTCGTCGTGGCAGCTCCAGATATTAATGGATCTTCTTTCACTTTCTCCCCAGATGTTGAGGGAAACGCAATCCGTTATGGTCTCTCGGGAATCACACGAATTGGCGGGGACCTCATTCGATCAATTATGGATGGACGACCTTTCGGGGATATTTATGACTTTTTAAATCGTATAAAAATAACCAAACCTCAAATGGTCAATCTGATAAAGGCGGGCGCATTTGACTCGTTTGGAGATAGAATTGAAATAATGCATCAGTATACAAATTATATAAGTGATGCGAAAAAGCGTATAACTCTTCAGAATATGAAGATGTTAATTGAATTTGGATTGATTCCGGATGAATATGATCTTCAGAGAAGGGTATATAACTTTAATAAGTATGTAAAGAAATTTAAAAGCGGATTGTTTTATGAATTTGATAATGTTGCTTTTGAATTTTATAGTAACCATTTTGATATTGATTTATGTGTTCCAAGTGAAAGTGAAAGTGGTTTTAAGATAAAGCAAACTTCATGGGATACGATTTATAAAAAGCAAATGGATATAATTCGTCCATATATAAAAGAGCATCATGACGAATTATTAAAGGCAGTTAATGATAGATTGACTGCTGATGTGTGGGAAAAATATTGTCTTGGAAATATAAGTAAATGGGAAATGGATTCTATATCTTGTTATATTCATGACCACGAACTTAAGGGTGTTGATTATAATAAATATGGTTTAAGTCAGTTTAAGGATTTATCAGAGCAGCCGGAAATTGATAGATATATTCCCATTAAAGGTAAATTAGTACCAATTTATAAACTTCATAGAATTGTAGGAACTGTATTGGATAAAGATAAAGCAAAAAAGACAGTAACTCTTTTAACAGAAGATGGAGTAGTAACGGTAAAAATTTATGGAGTATTCCAGCAATATGATAAACAAATTAGTGAACGAGGCGCCGACGGCAAGAAACACGTAATTAGAAAGAGTGAGTTCTCTCGTGGAAACAAAATTATAATTACGGGTATTAGAGATGGCGCGAATGAGTTTAGAGCGAAAAAGTATAGTCGTACCCCATATCATCTTGTGGAAACCATAAGTAAAATAGAAAATGGTAGAATTTATATAGATAATAGGAACGATGAGTAATGGCTACAATTGCAGTTTATGATTATGATTTCTTCACATATGAAAGCGTAATTCCTAATTTGGAATGTGCCAAACTCGTCACTTATTATAGAAATAATAACGATATAGCTTTGCTGGCGCCGACATTGGCGCCGGCTCGCTATACGAAATTTGTTGTAAGAAAAGATTATGATGACGGGATTTATCCAAAAGAATTTTTCTTACCAAACTGCGAACTAGGCGGCCGAGCCTTTAACAATAAGAACTATGCGCCGCTTCCTCCGAAAGCAGAAAAAACAATACCAGATATGCACATATATGATAGATATATCCATCATTTTGGGAAAAAGGATTCAGACCTAAAACAGATAAAAAGAATTTTGAACTGCGCGCACATTCGTCTCGCGCCGGATTCGGAAAATCTTTTATCATTAAAAGAACTAGCACCATACTTTTATTCAAAGCCTTCTGGTATCTTTTTACACGATTATGACCTGGCTGCGCTTAAGCCATATGATCTAATAAAAACTCTTCAAGACCAACGAGAATATGTTACAAAAGAAGGAATTAATCCATATCCAGTCGGAAATAAATTTCCAATTAAAGTTTACTCTTCAGAAGAATTAGAAAAATGGATGCAGATAGTTACCATACCTGGCGCCTTCTTTCTAGAGTATTATGGTTTAATGGATGATAAAACATTATATAGACTATGTTGTGATAATAAAAGGATGGCGCGCCAGATATTTTATAACATAACTTACGGATGTTCTTCAGAGAATGATTTTTTCATAAACAGGTTACCTCAAATCTTTATCCAGGCTTTATTTTTACGAAAGGCAGGCGTAAAAATTCTACTTACTTATGCTGAAGATTTTTTGAAAACCGTCGAACTAAAAAATCTTGTAGAACTTTTGAATTATTTGATAAGCGTTCAATGGCAGGAAGGTTTTCTTCCAAATCGTCAAACGCTTTATGCTTTCTGTAGACAATATAGACGGATTAATTACAGAAGTTGGTCTTTTAAATATATAAATCTATCTATTGATGAGATAAGAGATTCTTTTCAATATATAAGAGAAAACAATTATGACCTATTTAAAATGTTCTACGAAATAGACTCTATTATATATAAGGAGGGGAGATTTTTAAATGAATGGGACGGAAATTAGAGAGAGAATAATTGAACTTAATGAAGAGCTATCACAGAATATAACTCCAGCCTTCTTTACTCTAAATGAAAGAGTGAAAAAGATTCGAGAAGAAATTGATAGTTTACAGCGAGTTTGCCCCCACGAGTACAATGAAGTGGGCTATTGTATTTATTGTGATAAAAGGAAGGTATAATGGAAATAATTCTATATTCAACTGGATGCCCGAGATGTAAAGTCTTGGAAACAAAACTTAAAGAGAAAAATATCTCTTATACTTATATTGATGACCTGGATATTATGGAGGCTAAAGATATTTATGCAGTCCCTTGCCTAGAAGTAGATGGCGCGCAAATGGACTTTAAAGAAGCCGTAGATTGGGTCAATACACAGGAGTCTGATTAATGAATATAAACATTCGCACAAAGAAAAATTTCCAAACCCAAATGAATAAGATGGTAGAAACTTATGGTGAAGAGTTTCTCCGTCTACAGGGTCTGAATGATGAAAAGTTAAGTCTTACAGACTTCATCGACAACTTTATTGATTCTGATAATGTAGCCAACGCTTCTGTTGATGCTAATGCTAATATTTCTCAAAAAGATGTGGTCACACTTCTATCAGAAATGTCAAAGCCGCATCAGAAATTGCTCGCGTTTAATAAATTATACTACGAACTAAATAAGAAGTATGGATTTAAGACTGCAAATCAGGCTATGGAGCTTATGTGGAATTATGCAATCTATATGCACGATTTTAATACGGCTTCATTTATTAGTTATTGCTTTGCCTATGATATTAAAGATATTGTAGAAAGAGGTTTGTTCTTTATTGACAATTATAACGCAAAGCCAGCAAAGCACCTAGACAGTTTCATTCAAATCCTAATGGAAGCAATTGCGTTCCTAGCGCGACGTCAGTCCGGCGCGTGTGGCCTACCGAATCTTATTCCTTATCTTTATTACTATTGGAGTAGAGATATAAGGGATGGATATTATACAAAAGATCCCGAAACCTATAAGCGCCAACAACTACAAGCACTTATTTATCGTCTAAACCAGCCGTGGGTAAGAACAGATCAGGCAGCCTTTACAAATGTAAGCGTCTTTGACCATCCTTATTTTGAAGCCATCTTCGGAGGCAGCCAGTTCCCCGATGGTACATTTATGATTGATGAGGAAGAAGAAATTATTCAATTCCAAAAGGACTTCATTGATGTAGTAAATAGTATTAGAGAAGAAAATGTATTTACCTTCCCAGTTCTAACTGCTTCTCTTCTGTATCAGAATGGAAAGTTTGTAGATGAAGATTTCGCGCGATGGGCTTGTGAGGCATCTCGTAAGTGGAACCTATTCAATTTCTTTACAGATAGCACAGTTAATAGTCTTTCTAACTGCTGCCGTCTAAAGTCTGATGTAACTGATCTATACTTTAACTCAATCGGTGGCTCTGCACTAAAAGTAGGTTCTGTAAAAGTTTCCACTCTTAATATCGCGCGCCTTGCATATCAGCACTCATCAGAGCAAGACTTCCTAGTTGCATTAAGAGATCTTACAGAGATTAACCTAAAAATTCTTGATGCACAGCGCTATATTATAAAGAGAAATGCCGAAAAGGGATTACTTCCTAACTTCTCCTCCGGTCTTATTGACTTTGAACATTTATATTCTACAGTTGGTATTAATGGTATTTATGAAGCGATGAAGACTTTTGGATATGTAGAAGTAGATGAATTCGGAAATCACACATATAAAGAAGAAGCATTTGAACTTGGAAAGAAAATTTTCAAAGTAATCAAAAACTGCATTGACAACTTTACATTAGATAAAGATTACAAAATCAATATCGAACAAGTTCCGGCAGAGCAGGCCGCAGTCAAAATGCAGACCGCAGATAAGTACCTCTATCCAGAGAAAGTAGTAGAAGACCTACCGCTCTATGGAAACCAATGGATTCCCCTTGGAATTAAAGCCACAATTTCCGAGCGTACAAAGATTTGCGCCGCATTTGATTCCTACTGTAGCGGCGGATCTATTGAACACATTAATGTAGATGCTCCATTCTCAACCTTCGATCAAGCCTGGCATATGCTAAACTGGGTCGCGCAGCAAGGGGTTACATATTTTGCCTTTAATGGAAAGGTATCCCAGTGCAAGAATCACCATAGTTTTTATGGAGAAAAATGTCCAAGCTGCGGTGAGCCAAAATACCTTGAATACACAAGAATTGTTGGTTTTTATGTGCCTACAGTTTCTTGGTCAGAAGAAAGAAAGAAAGAAGGAAAACTTCGTGAATGGATGCCACTAAATGAGAAAGGTGAAAATGCATGAGTAAAAAAAAGATAAATAAAAAGTCTGAAATTAATATTAACGATTTTATGCCAACGGTGCCACTAAAGCGTTATAGGGACTTATATTTTAAAACTAAAGGATGGGAAGAGGATACACCACTTTCACTCCAAATCGTTCTATCTTTCTTATTCCCTACTGTATGGAAAAATATTGAATCTTATACGAAAGATAGCTATACAAAAGGGTATATACAAGGTAGGGAGGATGAAAAAAATGAGGCTAAAAGGAATAATAGATGAGGATTTAGTTAACTATAAACTCCCGTCTATGTATATCGCTTTTCCTACTTGTACCTTTAAATGTGATAAAGAAAATGGTTGCCAATATTGTCAAAATGCAGGACTAATCAAAGAGGCAAATATTGAAATTGAAAAAGAAGAGCTTATTGAAAGGTATCTAAAAAACGATTTAAGTGCGGCTATTGTACTAAGCGGCCTAGAACCTTTTGATAGTGAGTTTGATCTTCTTCCTTTTATTGATTGTCTCCGGCGCCAATATAACTGTAATGATCCAGTAATTATTTACACTGGGTATACAGAAGAAGAATTAGAAACAGGAAATTATGGAAATAATGTCTCCCGTGTAGTTCAAAAACAATATTGGGAAATGATTAAAGCGCTCGGCAATATAATTGTAAAGTTTGGACGCTATAGACCTAATGAGAATCCTCATTTAGATAGTGTATTAGGTGTATATCTCTCAAGTAATAATCAATATGCGAAGGAATATAAAAATGAAGATACGCAAAACAAGTGATAAAGATTTCTGTGAAACAGTTATCCAAGCAATTAAAGCTAATGATGGATATTGTCCTTGTACTTTATTTAAAGATGAAGACACAAAATGTATGTGTAAAGATTTTAGAGATAAAGTAAAGAATGGATATAGAGGAGAATGTCATTGTGGTTTATATGAGGCGGTAGACGAATGAAAGAAGCCTTTGTAGTTGAAAGAACCCTTCCAGAAGCATATCATCTTGCGCTGAAGGAGCTTTATACTTTAGGAGATATAGTCCCTTGTCCAGACTGGGATACGGGAGACACTATAATGACTCAAAAAGAAATTGGGATGACAATGGTTATATTAAATCCCCAAAGAGAGCCAAGAATTTCTCGACTGTTCCCCGGCGGCCCACATGAATTGCAGCAATATATTATGGAAATGGTCTATGGTATTTTAGACTTTGAAGTACAGAAAGGTAAATGGAGTTATACTTACCATGATAGAATGGCAAACTATGAGTATAATAAAAAGCACTTTGATCAGATTGAATTTGTAATAGCTGAACTTAAAAGAAATCCATATAGTCGGCGCGCCGTGATTGATGTGAGGCATCCAAGAGATATATATTCAGATGATCCAGCTTGTTTACAGCATCTTCAGTTCTTTATTAGAGAAGGAAAGTTAGATTGTGATGTATTGTTCAGATCTAACGATGCTTGTAAGGCTACATTTATGAACGCTTTCGCTTTAATAAAACTTCAAGAGTTTATTGCTTATTCTGTCGGCGTAGAGGTTGGACGATATGTTCATCGCGCCAACTCCTTCCACTGTTATAGTAAGGATTATGGACTATTAGAGGGATACATTAAAAGAATTGATTCAAACAAAGATTTAACTTATAACTACCAAAATGATTGGATGAGAGAAATGGAAGATTCTATTTCTTCTATTCTTACTACAGTAGATAATTTAAGAAAAAATCCTTAAAAATTTGATTTTCCTCCGTTCTTTTGGTATAATATACTTAGAGAATGGAGGAATTTTCTTGACTAATAGACAAAAGAGATTTTTTAATATCGCGCGCGAAGTAAGCCTAATGAGTAATTTTAAAAGAGCAAGGGTCGGCGCAGTAGTCGTAGAAAAGAATAGAGTTATATCTACTGGACATAATTCTGATAAAACTTCTACTCTACAAGAAAAGTATAATAAGTATAGGGATATAGATGATTTTAGTGTTTGTATTCCTAGAGTTCATGCTGAAATAGCGGCATTGACTCCTCTCCTCAAACAGAATGTGGATTGGGCGCACGTGTCGATCTATGTGTATAGAGAACTCAAAAATGGAAAGGTGAGTTGCGCCAGACCGTGCAAGGCTTGCGCGCAGCTTATAAGGGAATTAGGTATAAAGAAAGTTTTTTATACCGACTGGGATGGTTCTTATATTTGTGAGGAGAACTTAAAATGATTGGTGAAGCTATAATTGATGGAATTCTATGCTGCGGTATAGTGGGTATTTTTGCCTTAGTAGCATATTGTATTATAGAGGAGAAAAGACGATGAAAACAAAATATTTCTTTTTGAACAAAAATGGAAAGATTGAGTTTACCAAAGAGGAATTAGATAAGCTTTTAAAAGACACTTATGATGAAGGATATTCTGATGGAAGCCTTACTCATATCTTTACGCCCATTCAATATGTTCCTTATTGGTATAATTCACCTTCTTCTAATAATGTAGAAGTTTGGTGTAGTGGTAGTGGTACAGAAAATACAATAACCACTTCAGCCGGACCCACTACTATTAAAACAGTACCACATACTGGCGTTAATGGCATTACACTTTCTGTGGAGGATCTTCTAAATGATTTTGGAAACAACATCTAAGTTTCGTGCAGATAGCGAAATCGCGGCACGAGATATGATTGAACGCTTTCGCGCAGAGGCGGCTCAAAAAGGCTATACTGTAAAGAAAGCCGGATATGAGCGTAAAGTGAAGAAAGCAAAAGGAGAAATTGTAGCAGAGGTTTGGGTTGTTTCTGTTACTCAAGTTTTCTCTGATATTTGGGAGGATTTAGTTTAATGGCAGAAATTGATGAAAGAGGACTAGATCAGGCACTAGAAGAATTAAAGCAGGCGGCAAGTATTGATGAAGAGACATCCGATTTTATGGATGTTCTAGTCAAGTTGCTTGCTCTTCCAGATGAAAACTTTGAAGTTCTCGCGCCAGGTATGCTTCAGTCCTATCAACAGTCTCTTAATAATCCAAATGATAGGCTTGCATTAGTAAAAGCTTTAAATGCTGAAGGCGCAACCGCAGAAGATGTAGAAGCTAGCCTTATGGCTATAGTCGATGAGATTGATAAGTTAGAGATTTCTGCAATTAAAAGAGATTTTCTAAAAGATATAATTGCTTCTATCATTAATACAGTAAATGAAACAGAAGGTATTGCAAAACGCATTATCAATATACCCATTGAACTGTGCCATCCCGATGCCAAAATCCCACAATATGCGCACGAAAGTGATAGCGGAATGGATGTATATGCATTAGAAGATGTGACAATTAATCCTGGAGAGACAGTTCTTGTACCAACTGGTATTAAGATTGCGCTGCCGCCTGGGTATGAGGTCCAAGTTCGTCCAAAGAGTGGTCGCGCGCTAAAGACGAAGTTAAGAATCGCAAATACTCCTGGTACAATTGATCAGGGTTATCGTGATGAAATTAAAGTAATTGTGGAGAATGTTGAACCACCTATTAAACATATTGACTATGTATTTAATGAAGATGGCGCGATTGAGATTAGGTCAATTTTAGAAGGTTCTCCGTTCTATATTTCTAAAGGTGAAAAGTTTTGCCAGCTGGTTCTCGCTGAAGTTCCAAAAGCTACTTTCTATACAGTAAATAGTGTAATGGATATTGGAGAGAATAGAAACGGTGGTTTTGGAAGCACTGGTTTAACTTAAGGAAGGAGTGAATGGCGCGAATAACTTTAGAGGAAATCGCGCAGGAACTCGCTAAAGAAAACTGGAAAGTTTTGTCAACGGAATATACTAATCTTTCTACTGAAATGTGTTTTGAGTGCAATGAAGGACATAAGGTCTATACCACTTGGGACAAATTGCGTAGAAAGCGCGAGTGTCCTGTGTGCAAACAAAACACATTAAAGGAAAATAAACCGGTTTTAAAAGAAAAGAAAAAAGGTCTAAAGCGTACATTCGCTTTAGACCAGGCTTCTCACAAAACAGGATGGGCCGTATTTGACGGAAAAGAATTGGTGCGGTATGGAGTTTTAGAAGCAAAAGGCGAAGATGAGATTGAAAGATTTCATGAGATAAAAACTTGGTTAATTGGAATTATTGCAGTCTGGGAACCGGATCTTGTTGCTATTGAAGGAATACAGTACCAAACAAATATAGGAATGGGAGTTACAACCTTCCAAACTCTCGCGCGACTACAAGGAATTTTAATGGATACTTGTTTTGAGCTTGGAGTTCCATATATAGTTTGTCCAACGAATACATGGCGCGCTCACTGTGGAGTGAAGGGACGCAATAGAAATGATAAGAAGCGTTCTATGCAACTTTTAGTAAAAGAATGGTTTGATATTACAGTTACTGATGATGAATCAGATGCGATTGGCATTGGAAAATATGCCGCAGAGACCTTTAATAAACAAGTTGAAATTGTAAATTGGGAATAAAAAAAGAAGGCTAAAAAGCCTTCTTTTTTTATTCCGTAATAAACGGAAGTAGAACATCAAATTGCTCAATGGAGAGATTGAATGGTTCAAGTTCATCAAGAGTAAATGTAATGTCTGGCACCTCGACTTCTAGAGAAGTCAACTCGTTTAGTTGTTCCTGACACTCCGCAATTTTATCCTTCTGAATTTGAACTCCAGTTCCATCACTAGCGGGAACCATGTCTCCATTCTCATCGCGCTCTGCATATGTGTCGATGATTTCTTGAAGTTTTTCTCTGTAGAAGTTTGTGGATTCTTCTATTTGGGAGAAAAGTTTTGAGAATTTAAAAGCAAGTTTAATTGGAACTTTTTGCTTATTGATTTGGGATTTAAATGCTTCTAAATCAAGTGCTTTAGTTATTTTAAGAGTCATTTCCAATCTCCTTTTCTATTTTTTCTAAATATATTATAACAGAATTTTGGGAGAAAGTCAAAATTTTAAATTACCACCAAATAATGTTAATACTCACGCTTGATGCTGTTGTCGCAGAACTTTGGACTAATCGTACTGTATTTGCCGCCGTTGGTACAGCAGCTGCTACGCTCCAAGAATTACCCGTTTGCGAAGAGGTTGCTACTCTTTGAGCAATTACATGGGAACTTGTCGTTACTCCACTTACGGTAACTGATGCAACTCCACTCGAATTAAAGTTAGCAGAAACTGTGGCTGTGTGTATCCCCGTTGTCGTTGGGTCAGTTCCGCTATATACGACAGGGAATGTTTTTTTCCATGCGCTCCATGCGCTATTATAATAATGTCGAATGTATATAGCAGAAGAATTATATGTCGTAAATCGCTGAATATATCTTTCACTTGCAGAATAATCTCGCATAACTTCTAAAAACCCAGAAGAGGATGTCGGGAAGTTCTTTGCAGTTGTTGCATCAGCGCTATATATAACACAATATACTGAATATCCATTTTGAGGCCACAAAGTGTTTAAGTTTGGTGTATCGTCTGCGTTTCCCCATGCCGTAATCTCTGTCGGCTTTAATGAGTGCCAAGGATACCATGTGTTGCTATATCTGCATCTCTGAAAACAATAATGTCCAGTATAGGGTGTATATCGTTGATAGATAAATGTCGTACTTGCTCCTTGGAACACCTCAAGAAGACCTGCAGTTGTAACTGGATAATTCAGTGCAAGTGTTGCGTATGACGAAGAAGACTGATGATAAATTCCGGGTGCTATAATATCATTCAAATTTGTATTTTGCGGCAACGATTGCATGAATTTCTGATACCAAGATACTGATTTACCTAGAATACGAAAATCTGCACCTCTGTTTATAGCGGCTTGGTCATCCAAAAATCCAACAGTTCCGTTACTCCCAGTGTAATACATTACAGAGTGGCTATGCGCAGTATCCCATATGCCGATAGAAGTTGTAGAAGTCGGATTACCTCCGTAAATAGTAGTATTATGATAATAAGTAGAATCTGTTGCATTTTTAAATCGGATGGATCTTTCTGCAGTTTGGCTTCCATCATCAAAAGTAATATTCCCAGCAACATCTAAACTTCCACCAATAGACCCGTTTCCAGTCGTGGTTATAGAAGCACCACTAATTGCGCCCGTGGCTGTCAAAGTTGTTGTGCTTAAACTGTCAGCCCAAGTGCCTGCTTGAGAGAGATATTTGTTCGTAACGTTTGTATCAAAAACAATTGTAGATCTTTTCAGTTTGCTAGAATCAGAGTTGTCTGCAAAAACTATTCTATCATTTGTGGCTATTGCAGTATTACCAGTAATCGCGCCGACATTTGTAATACTTCCATGCGCATGATCACCTGCTGCGGCATCCGTGGCGCCAGTGCCAATTGTAAGAAGATTCGTTAAATCTAAAGTATAGTTTGTTGTATCTCTTGTATACCGAATTATACCTTCTGACACATCAAACTTCCAGGTAATCGGCACTAAAGAATTTCCAATCTCTCTAGAACCCTGAAAGTATATATCACTATTTGAACTTGATTGATGTATGTCTAAAATAGATCCGCTAATTGGTGAAGATGTATTTATACCTATACGATTTTTTCTATATGCTACTGTAGGAGAAGCCTTATAAACAGTAACATAATTTAAATAAAATGTTTTTGAGGAACTTGTTGTATTTGTGCTTGTATTAGAATAAATAGTAACAGTAGATGTATATTTTAAAGTTAATGCTTTTATATCCCAATTGTTGTTGGTACAAGCAATATTAGAAAAAGAAAAATTTGGACTGGTGACAGTACTAGAAAAATCAGCAGTGTAAGTTGCTGTTCCATCAGAGATACGAAACGGATTTGAAGGCGCTGTGCTTACACCAAATTCTTGTATGTTTACCGTTCCTGAAAAACCATTGTCATTTATTTCTAATGAAGTTAAAGACATATTTGGAGAAGTGTGTTTTACTGTTTTTAAATTAGTTACACTAACTTCTTCTGAACCATATTCTAGACCATATGAATTGGTTGCTATTATTTTTATTGTTGAAGTAGCACTCTTAACCTCTGGAACGGTAAATGTTGTATTATTTAATTCATTAATACTGTAAGAATCATGCCCAGGCGCATTATTAGAAATTTCATAGGTTTTTACTTGTATGTCATTAAACAATATAGCAATTGTTGTTGTATCTCTTGTATATCCATTATATGAAAAAGCAACACGACATATATTTCCTTCTGCAAGACCACGTGTATCACTACTACTTGGCGTCCACATAGTTTGTGTCCCTTCTGTGGACGGAGTTGGATTATAAACTCTTACAATTTGTTCTATAGAAAGACTAGTTATTTGTTTTTTAAAATCTACATAAAAATTAATGGGATTGCTTACAAAAGTTTCTCCATAACTGGAAGTAGCACGAATTTTTGCGCTGTATTCATATTTACCGCTGTAAGAAGAGACACCCCATGCTAAATTATTTTCACTAGTCCAAGGATAAAAATTCGTTCCAGTTATGGTAAGTTGTAATTTATCGTTTACTTTTGAAGCAGTTGCAGAAACAGCATAGGTAACATTGTTTTTAATAAGAATTAAGTCTATTGTGTCTATATTAAAAGTAGTTTTTGCATTTGGTATCGTAGTTGCGGGGCTAAATGGCCATGTTATTGTAAAATCAAAATCAGTGGTACTTGAAAAAGGTTTTAAAGTATCATTAGAGCAACTTAATGTACCAAAAGTTGCTGGAGTGGTTCTTGTAGTGACAGTAGTTGAAACAGTTTTTGTTATATTACTCTTAGAGTAAATTATTGTAAAGGTTTTTGATTCACCAGATCCAGGTGCTGAAGAAAGAGTTATCGTTATTAATCTATGATTATTATTATCATAGCTGGTTGTATAAGAAAAACCAGTTGTAGCATTATTCACTTTAACGGTAACACTTAATGGAAAAGCAGAAGTGCTAGTTTCATCATCTAAAGTAAGAGTAGCAACTTTAAATAATTTATCGTTGCCATCAAGTGTTGTAGATTGTATAGTAGACATCTTAGGAATTGCATAATACTTATTATCACTAGGAAAATATACAGTAGCACTAGATTCTATTCCATCACTAATAGAAAGAGCTATTCGCCATGCTAAGTTATTACTAGAAGTTGTAAGACTTCGCCAACTTGAATTTTGATAAATACAAGTATATGGATCAACTGAAGTTAAAGCTGTAGAAGCAGAAGCTCCCGAAGTTAAACTTTTTGTTTCAGTAAGAGAAAGAGTAGTTGTGCCTGAATCTGAAAACGAAGTTGTAAAATTGCTTATCGCTTTAACTTGTATAGTTTTTGTTATAGTATAAGTTTTTGTAGTAGCACTACCTGCTGTAGTAATTTTTATCTTTGGCGTTATATAATCTGACCAGCCTAAAAAATAACTCGAAGGAGAAGTGTTTAAAGCTTCAAATGTATTAACGGCGGAATCTGTACAAGTAAATAATGGTTTTCTATTTTTAGTTATTGTTATATAAGTATAAGAACTACTATATTCTGCACCATCCCATGTCCAAAAATAGTAGGTAAGTGAACTTCCTGCATTTGGATTCATTGGAAGAGCACTATTATATTTAGCTTTTGTTCCTCCAGCAGAAGTGGCATAATAAACACTAGTTGTACTAAAGCCTGTATTTGCCGCCCCTGCAGTAGCTATTACAGAAAAATCATTGGTAGTGGATGTAATAGTTTTTGAAGAATTAGATATTACAACTTGTGAAGAATCCTTTAATATTGGTGCATTTGGAAGTTGATTTATTACACAAGTGGCCTCTGCACTAAGATCTGAATCATATCCACTAACCGAGCCTATAGTTTTAATTTTAAAATGATAAGTAGACCCACGAGAAGTTGCATTAAAGGTTAAACTAGCCGTCGCACTTGTTGTGTCTTGATACGAAGAGCTTGCGGTTGGAACGCTTCCAATTGCGTAATATACTCTATATTTAGAAATAGACATATTTGTTCCTGCTGTCGCCCCAGACCAGGTAATAGTTATATTACCTGGTTTCTGAGGAGAGCCTCCAGAGATAGAAACAGAAGTAGGGGCTGTACAAGCACTATAGCGCGGATCTAAAGTTATAGTTTTATAATCAGCACTCATATTATAGTTTGTAATATAGTACATCGTAACGCCACTATAAGTAGCATTAAGTCTATATCTAACTATAAAAGTTTTATTAGCAAATGTACCATCAGAATCATGTGTAATTGTGATAGTCTTTGTTCCAAGAGTAGTCGTATTTCCTGATGTTGTACTATATAAATTTGGACCTGTCCATTGAACTTCTTGTGTACCAATCTTAAAATAACAATCATTACTACCTGCTTTAATATTTATTTGTGCATGATGTAAAATTAAAGTTATTTGTAAAGTTGTTGTATTGCCAGAAACAGCAGTAACTTTATACTGTACCTCTAAAGATATGGAATCTGGACAAGTACCACCACCACCATAGCTACTATTGGTATATTTATTTATAGGAAAACTTTGTAATGAAGTATTAGGTTTTATAGGCGCCATTTCTTTTTCCTCCTTTAACTCCCTAGTGTTGTAATAATTATATCATAATTTTCCTCAGGAAAAGTAATAGTTATACTTGCAGTAGGAAGAACCCAGCCTTCTACCGTATCTCCCATATCTTCTCCATTTATATAAATTGTGCCATTACCATGCACATCAAGTGCATAAATATCTATAGTCTCTCCGCCTTCATAATTAAAAGTCTGCCCGTTTTCACAATAGTCATCTCCTTTAAAGTAGACTACCGTATCATCCATATTTTTTGAAGTACCAATAATTCTTGCAGTATAACCTGTTGTAGAATATACATATAAATCATAGCCGTCACTAGTTTTTTTATAAGAAAGTTCGGATTCATTGTCACCCAAACTTAAATTATCAGAAATAACAACTTGCTCATTTACAAACTTAGCAACTTGTTTATTTAATATTAACTCATTATTATAAAATGACAAGGCCATATTTTGAGACGATAGACTTAAATTAATATTCTCATCTAAACTATTAGATATTTTATAATCTTTAATTTTTAGTTGACCGATTACTGCATTATTAAATATTCCTTGAATAAAATCTTCATTTGAAACAGAAGTAATTGTTAAAAAAGCTTTATTATTATAAGACAAACCATTCTCGTCAATTTTAAACTTTTCTATACTATCAGTAAGAGTATAATAAGTTTTCCCCTCAATTGGTGTTTCATCATTTGTAATTACATGAATAGAATTTTGTAATTCATAGTAAATTGTTCCTTCTGCAAATTGTGACCCTTGAAACACAGAATAAACGCCTTCATAGAAAACAATCCCTTCTTTTGCATCATACAAAGATAAACAAGGGGTGTTGCCTGTTCCATGAATTTCTGCGGTATAAAGTTGCGCGCCAACCAACAAAGAGCCTTCAATTTTTGATTCTGAAATAATTGCTCCTTTAAATTCTCCTTTAGAAGCATATATAGAACCTTTTTCTGTAACTCTAAAAGGCGCAACTTGAATTGCTTCATTACTTGCCGTTTGTGAGCCTGCCCAAAAAACAATTTTTGATTCGTCCTCTAAACTAACCGCACCATCTAATGTATTAACACCAGCATATGTATAAGTTTGTGAATTAGAAGACTCTACTCTTGTAGTTAAAGAACCTGTTAAAAAGACATTTGAGCTATATAAACCATAACCCTTTATGTTTAAAAAAGTGTTATCATTTTTATAAAATTTTTTTATTTCACCTAAGTCGCCAAGAAAAGCTTTTAACTCAAAATTCGACACAGAATTCATTTGAGAAATAGTGAGACCTCTTCCTAAAAGAAAGCCGCTACTACTATCATTAGAATTTATTCCTATTACAATTGGTTTTGTTTCATCTTCAATAATACCCAAATCAATTATAGAAAAAATTTCCGCTGTAGTGAATGAGCCTGAGTTAAAAGTAATTGCGCTACCGTCTGTAGTTACACTTGTTACTTTAATGGGACTTCCTACAATACTACCATCTGAATTTATTAAATAAACATAATGATTTTTTGCGTCACCAAAAGTTCCATCTAAATAAATAGTTTGGGTTGATAAATCTACTTGTTGAACTTTAAATGTTGGCTTAAATATCATCGCGCCACCAACGGCTTGAATTTTATTGGTTTCAAAAACCATAGTTGATATTTTACCAGTTGCAACAATATTATTAAAAGTGGCTGTATCAGCAGTAATAGCAAAATTTTTACCCCATATAGTTGAATCTGCGCCGCTTATAACTATTTGATTATTTGAGTCTTGACCTAAAGTTAAGGTTCCTTCTTGAGTTAATACTGTATTTCCTGCTTTTAGTATAGTCCCACTTGAAATATTTGCATCAGTATATTCAGGATTGCAGATATACGCATCTCCTAATTTTAAATATTTTGATATACTTGCATCTTCACCTATTTCAATATTGTTTGCAACTATTCTCCCACCACTAAGAAGTTGTATTGCAGGGTTTTGCGGTGGAGAACTTATATCATTACCATCGTTTGATATAATTCTGTCAGATTGAATTATAAAACCACCGATACTACCTTGTTCAGCAGTTATTGCCCCACTAAAAGAACCAGATGCAGCTTTTAGCTCTCCCGAGAAAGTGCCGCTACCAACTATATTTAATGCTCCACTATCATATTCAAAAAGCGTGATTGGATTCTGCTCATCTGTATTATCTACAATCTTTAAGCCTTTGTTATAAACTGTCAGTCCATCAGTTGTAAACACCATAGAACCATTATCTATTGTAGCTCTAAGGGCTTGACTAGTTATAGAAACATCTAAAGGTGTGGAAAATTCTAAAGAAACAACATCTTTTGCTAGTAAATGGGTGTCACTAGTTTCTTCTGCTTCCCATATTCTAATTACGAAAAATAAATTTTGTTCTACAAGTGTTTTCTGTAAACCTAATAAATCAACATTCTGTACATTGGTATTGAACAATAATTCTTTTATATCTATTGTTACGCTGTTAGTTGATGCATCAGTAGAGAAAACTCTTCCAAAAAAGGTAGAATCTCTAGTAGATATATATTCACAAATATTATTATATTGTTTACCAGTCTGGGAATTATCAGCAGTTAAGCCAAGTATGAAAATACCATAATTATAGTTATTTATTGGTACTAAAGTTCTTTCTCCTTCTTCTGTTTTAAATAACTGAAAACTAATTGTATTAGGATAAACAATACTATACACTGGATTTTCTAAACTTGGATCAACGGAATCAACTTGTTTATAAATCTTTTCGTTACTTAACTCAATATCATAAATAGGCGCCTTTCCATCAGCACCATCTTCAACTTCTACTAAAGTTATTGAATTTGTATAGGTTGCCATCCTTTACCCTCCTTGCTCAGTATAATCAATATCACATCGATATACTTTTACACCATCATTACCAAGTGTGCCAGCATCTATCTGATAAGTACGAGAAGTGCCAACTTGAACACTATTTGCATACCATTTATAAGTAACTCCATTGTCAATAACTTGACTTCCTTTATACAAAGTTGCAGTTAAAGTTATTTGTGAAGGAGTATAAGAGCTACCTCGCTTTTTAAAAGTAGTTCCATCACTAGAAGTTATAACTACTTTATATGCGGCACTAGTAAAATCTTCAATTCGAACATTTCCAATTGTACCACTAGTAGCAACAATTTCTCCTTCAAACCTACCATCAGTTGCATAAACCGTTCCACTAAAAGTGCCATCAGTAGCGATCATAGAACCATCTTCATAGACTTTAAATTTCTCATTTATATTTACTACTTCATGAATACTGGAATCAGGTGCAGTTTGCCCTTTTAGTCCGTCTAAATATCCAATAGAAGCTAAATAGCCACTATTTTCTGTTGTTCCAATATGAAGTGCATGATCTAACCATAATGTACCGTCATTGGCATTGGTTTTTAATGTAAAACGACCTTGATCGTCTTTTAAAAAGAATCCTTCCCAAGTTAGACCAAATCGAGTGTAATCACTGTTCCAAATAAAAGCCTCGTCTGATGGATTAAAATTGCTGGCGTCTCCTTCATAATTATTAATTCCATAAAGTCCAAATTGGTCAAATCTTACCGCAGTATTAAAGTAAAAATTAGTTCCACCTTGTTGTGACTCTTCAAACCTATAAGCATTAATTCCATCTTGATCCCATCTAAAAGTTGGATAGTCCCCATTCATAATATTAATGCTTGCTGTATTTATATTACCAGAAGTTAAATATTGAGTAGCGACACCCTCTCCACGGACGGCGTTTTTCCATGTCACACCACCATCTGTCGTAATAAAGACGCCGCCAGAAGTAACTTTTGTTTGATGATTTGGATTTGCAGAATCTATAACAGAAATACCAGTACTATCCCAACTAACCGTATCATTTTTTGCACTATATACCAATTGCTCATTTATCGCAAATGAAGCCTGTAGGGATTCAGTTTTTATTGTTCCATCTGTTTCAACAATAGAAGCAGCGCGAGCGTATTCTCCGGAAGAATATTGAAGACTTTGTGTTGTGCTTGTAATTCTTTGAAACAAATCTTCAAACTGGGTCTTATAATTTTGAACTTTAAAACTATCTTTTTCAGGCTCATCGAAGTAAGAAGTAACTTCAGCAACAAGAACTTTTTCTTTATAAGGTGTTACTACAGAATTTATATCCGTAGTGTTCCGTGTATATCCAAAAAATTCAGTATCTTGAACAAATGATATATCCCCTAAATGAAAGACTTTATTTTTAAATTCCTCAAGCGCGCTAAGTCTCAAAACAGAAATATTGTAACTAATCTGAGGACGAGAAGAGGTATAAGCAACACTTAAAGCATCAAGATAATATAAGTTATCATCTATATAGTCTTGACTAATCCAAGAACCTTCTTGAATATAGCGCGAATATTTAGTATAAAATTCTAAATGCTTTTGTTTTATACTTATTTTAATTTCATCCTGCCGGTTCTTTAGCGTTTGTATAGTGGTGCTTAAAGAAGTAATAGAAGTATTCATTTTTGTTTTCATACTTCTATAACTATCTAAACTCTTTTGTAAGCTATCATGCGTAGCAACCTGTCCAGTAAGTTTTGTATCAGTAGTTTTATTATTATTTACATATGCAACTGCTTTTGCCCAAGTGTTTGTACCGGTTGAGGCTTCAACTTCTGATTCTATGTCACGAATTTGTTGTTCAATTGAAGTTATCATACCATCATAAATAGTAAGATAACTTTCTTGTTTTAGAAGTTCAGATTCTCTTTCTGTTAATTCTTCAGTTATACTATCATATTCTTTATTTAAGGCACTTAAATGATAATAATAACCAATACCAGTATTCGATAAATACAAATCCTTGTTTAGTTCTCCACCATTTAATAAACCTTGCGTAATGTAATAGTCAAAATTTAAAATAAAATTAGTACGAGGATAATTTTCAATGCTTCGCGCGATAGTGCAAAAACCATTAGGCGCGAACTCATTACTATTCGGACTGACAATTGTCTTTGTAACTATTTGATCTGATTGAATTGTGCGCTGTATACCTTTTAAATCAATTCCATATATAAAACCAACACCGACTTCTTGTCCTATATCTTTTTTAAATATTACTCTCTTTTGTGCAACACCATTAATATAAATAATTTTACCAGTTTCTTGATCGTGGTCAATAATAAATTGCGCCCAACACTCAAATGTTTCAGCAATTGTTTGAAGTATATTAAAACGATTTGACTGCTTTGCCGTAATCGAACGAATTTTTTCAAAGTTCTCGTTTACAACTTCAATCATTGAAGGGTCTGGAGTTGTATCCTTATAAGTATAGACAATATCTTTTGGATCTGTGATATGAAGAGCTTCAGCTTCAGTATGATCATAATAAGTATAATATGTAGTGGCTACAGATTGCGCGTCCATTTCACCTGGATTCATTCTATTGCCATTCTGATCCAAATATAATGGGAAAAATTGAACCTCTTCTATCCATCTGATGGCATTTCCAACTGTTAGATATAACTTGACTTCATTTGTGTATAGATCTAATCTTTTTATTGAAGTTTTACAAGTACAGACAAATTCTGTCCAATCTCCAGCAATTGAACCAGTACCAATATTAAAATATTCTATAATCGCGCTATTACTTATACCAGTTATAGTAGGTGTAATGCCCGAATGTATATAAGATCCAGCATTTGGATTGCCTGAACTATCACTAACAGCTTTATATCTAAAAATATATTTTTGTCCTTTTATAAAACCATCGGGTATAAAATTAGAAGATTGTGTTAATCCTAAATTTGCATAAGTTTTTCCATTCGACAATTTTAAATAAGATTTAGAATTTAAAGTGGTTGCCCCTGTTTGATCAACATATACTGGATAAAGCTTAAAAATTAAGCCTTCGCCATCCCAGCCAGCAGTTGTAGTAAAATTCTTTGAATTTACAAGTAAGTTATTTACAACCGTTGGATCATTATATTCAACAGATTGAAAACCATAATATTTATGATTAGTACCATTCTTATTATAAACATAACAATACTTTCCAGTAATAGGATCAGCAATAGACACTTTACTACGCACAAGGCGCGACGCTCTATATTTTGACGAAACACCGTCTTGATAAGCGATTGTCATTATATGCGTAGAACTCTCATAGACTAAAAATTGATTATTGTTTTTAGAAATTGTCGCATTAAGAGAATAACAATTCGCATTTAAAACAAGTTGACTATTATCATCTGTAGAGTATGATGCCGCATAAACAAATTGAAAATTATTTATAGGAACATTACTTACAGTTTCCATAGAGAAATAAGATTCAAGTTGGTTGTAAAATACCAATACATTTTCTTGGGCGGCAATTGTCTCTGTTGTATTTAAGGTATCATTATGTGCAGTTACTGCATTAAGTAACTTAACCTCATAAACTGGCTCTTCTTTTTCTTGCTTAATTATATCGCTATTAAGTGTATCAACTGTCCAGTCTGTACCTTCTAGCACATATTGTGCAAGTTCAACAGGAGTGCCCTGGTTATTTTGAAGTTCTCCATCAAGTACAATATCAAAGCCAGTTTTAGACAATTCATTTATAAATAAATCAGTACAGGTATAAGTTATAGATTTATCTTCAGAGTTCTCTTGACAATTCTTGATAACAAAATCATACCATACATCTTTCCATAACACTTTCACCTTTCTTTCATTAACTAAAAGATTAAGAAAAGGATTTTGATATTTTTGCCCATAATTATCTGTATAAACATAAAACATCTTAAAAGTAAAAGTATGAGTACCATTTATATTCTCGACCAATCTTGGTTCAATTGCGCGACAGTCTGCTGTCATTGAATTAGAGCCAATTACAGCGATTTTTTCTTCTTCAAAGTGAGATGGGACATTATTAACTTCTGGAATTAATTTATCTTCCCATAAAGAAATTTCATATTTTTCCTTTATCATTTATCTCACCTCTTTAATAATAAAGATAGCTATAATCTAAATCTGTAAATTTAGTACCAGTAACCACTAGATTGAAAGTACCAATTGGAATCTTAAAAAAGTCACCACTACTGATAAATTTATTATATAAATTACCAGTAGTTATATAAATTCGTTCATAATATGTCTTTTGAGGATTTTTAATAGTATCAGAGGTTTCTGTATACATATCTTCTTCATCGAACTCATAATAAACTTTCTCAGGTAAAAAGGAGCTATCCTGTGACTCAACATAATTTATCGCACAACCTTCAACCAAATTAGATTGAGAATTAATTCTTAATAATGAATCATTATTAGATATTAAAGAA
>JAEEGL011210946.1_pt1 | contig 41483 bp, 34 predicted proteins | sample 9134231 | NCBI WGS metagenome assembly JAEEGL01 (sample SAMN16246548, study PRJNA631951) | gut metagenome | biome: gut microbiome; feature: rumen; material: fiber-attached | host: Bos | place: Iran: Karaj | collected 2018-10
AATTCAGTCCGACTGGAAGTTTTACTGGTTTCTATCGGTCATAACCTTTACAAGTATCACAACAAGAAAAACCGAATCGCGGCTGCCGTATAGAGTCTTGAAAAGAGGAATCTATGGGGTAAGGGGGGGGGTATGCGCTCTTGACGGCGGGAGTCCGCTGCTGACAGCGGTTTGAACATAGAAAAAGGACCTGCGAAAAATGATTTCTCATTATTTCACAGGCCCATTCTGTTATCGTTCTCAGAATCTGATCTTTCCCCGCAGATCCTTTTCGAAGATCGCCTTTTCCTGCAGATCGGTCCAGCGCCCGGTACCGGCCTCGAGAGCCTTCCGGTACATCGCCGCCGCCAGCTCCACGTCCACATAGGAGAGCCCCACCGCGTTGAAGTAGATGAACTCCTCTTCGTTTTCCCGGCCGGGCTTTCTCCCCGCCAGGATATCGATCAGGTTGCCGTGGATATCTTCGTCCGTGATGATCCCCGCCTTGTAGCAGCGACTGACGCTCTGCGTGCGGTGCTTCACGGTATTCCAGTCGTCGCAGACGATCTTGTCCGCCTTCCGGATCACCGCGAATTCGTCCTCCCAGCCGCCGATATGATTGACGAAGCAGCCCTTTCCGATCCAGGCGGCCTTGAGAAGCGGGGCCTGGGCGCTGGTCGCGGTCACGATGATGTCCGCCGGACGGACAGCCCCTTCCAGGTCGTTCCCGCAGGAGACGAACGTCATCTCCGGAAGCAGGGGCTCAAGATCCCGGATGAACGCATCGGTCTCTTCCTTCGTGGCGGCGCTGACCCGGCACTCCTTAAGGCCCGGCCGCACCGACTTCATCCCCAGAAGGGTCATCCTGGCCTGCTCGCCGGCCCCGATAAAGCCGATCACCTCCGAGTCTTCACGGGAAAGCACTTCCGCCGCGGCCGCGCTCATGGAAGCGACGCGCATGTTGGAGCAGAGCGTCCCGTCCATCACGCAGATCGGATAGCCCTTTTCGATCTCGGACAGGATGATGATCGCGGAAAGGTTCTGCGTCCCGTAGCGGCGGGGGTTCGGAGGGAAGACTGACACCCACTTCATACCGCAGATCTTTTCATCCAGCAGAGTGGCCGGCAGGCAGTTGATGCGCTCCTGCGTTTCCTCGTTGAAGATCTGCACGATCTTGTCCGGGAACAGGATCTTTCCCGCCTCAAATTTGAACAGCGCTTTCTTCAGTGCTTCGATCGTCATCTTCAGATCGAAGGCGCCCGCCGCGATCAGGTCTTCCTGCGACAGGGACAGATATTTGATCTCGTTTTTGCTCATGATATGCTCTTCTTCCGCCGGGCTTGTCACAGCAGCTTTCCGTCTTCCGCCATCAGGTCACCCTGCAGAACCACTTTCTTCACATGCACCATATCGTCGATCACGATCAGATTGGCTCGTTTGCCGGCTTCGAGGGTGCCCACCTCGTCGTCGATGCCCAGCATCCGGGCCGGGTTGGCGGTGGCCATGCGGATCGCGTGGCAGAGACCGTATCCGGTGTGGGTCATCATGTTCCGGCAGGCGTTCTCGAGCGTCATCCGGCTGCCGCAGAGGTACCCGCGGTAGTCGTAGTTAAGGTCGGGCCCGTACCAGATCCCGTCCGTCATATTGTTCGGGAAACGCTCCTTGGAGGCCATGGAATCCGTGATGAGGATGATCTTTTCCACGCCTTTGGTCCGGACGAGGCTCTTGACGAGATCCGGCACCACGTGTACGCCGGTCTGGTCGCAGATGAGTTCCGCATACATGTCGGGTTCGTAGAGCGCAAAATCGTCGCAGCCGGCCCCATAGGAACCCTGACAGCGGCCTTTGGTCTTGCCGCCGTTCGTGATGTGCGTCCGCACCCGGACGCCGTATTTATAGACTCTCCGGCATTCCTCCGCCGTCGCCGCGGAATGTCCCAGCGCGAACACGACCCGGGGATTGTTCTCTTTCGCGGCCTTCATGAAGTCGTCTATCCCCTCGCGGTGCGGATCGATCGCCCAGACACGGACCATGTCTCCCAGGCCGTCAAAGAGCTGCCGGTACTCCTCCGGCTTTATCTCCTCGCTCCAGCAGATGTATTTCTGGTTGCTGCCGGAGAGCCGCATATAAGGGCCTTCCATATACAGGCCGTCCATCACGCGGCCGGCGCCGCTTTTGCAGACCTCGCGGATCTTCTCCGCCCCGGTGAGCATCCGCTCCATATTGAGATCATGGTAGAAAGTGGGCAGCACCGTGGTCTGCCCGTGCACCAGGAAATGCTCCGAACATTTCAGAGGTTCGTCGCAGAACAGATCGTCTGCCGAACCGTGGCAGTGGATATCGATCAGGCCGGGGGCCGTGTACAGCCCCTGTGCGTCGATGGTCTCCGTCACCGCGGGGACCGTCACCTTATCCGCCGGACCGACCTCGACGATGCGCCCGTTTTCGTACGTCAGAGCACCATCCCAGATGATCCCGTCTTCCATGATCAGTTTGGTATTTACGATCGCTTTCATGCTTTTGTTCCCGGCGGCCCGCCCCTTTTTACGGAGCAGGCCGCTCCCTCCTTTTTCCGTGATCCGTCTTTTTTCGTCCTTCCGGAGGCATAGACCTTCCGTCTGTGCGCGCCGCGCTTCCTCTGTTTCTGTATAACAGATAAGCCCGCTTCGTAACATAGAGAAAAGCCACATCCGATGGTAAAATGCCCGCCGAATATGGCTTTTGGCCCGTTTACGCGTTGTTGCTGTATCAACGATTTCGGCAGATCTTTGATTCGATCAAAGACCTGCCGAAAAATGCGGCCGTTTCCGTTCCTATTTCACCCCGTGGATCCGTTTCTTCTCTTCGTTCTCCGCCGCGATGCGGGTCACGGTCTGCTCAAGGCCGCTCAGGAAAACGGGCCAGCTTTCCGCGCCGAGGAAGGGATTGCCGCCTTCCGCCAGCTGCTTCTCGCGCTTCTGGAGCGTTTTATTGTTGCCCGGGTGATTTCCCAGATGCAGGGTCACGGGTTCCTTCTTCAGCTGTTCGATCGACTTGAGCATCCGCCGGTCCATATCAAGCGGCAGCCCGAAGCGCAGGATATACTCCAGTTCCGTCGCGCCCGTGCCGGCGCCTCCGAAGAGCCCCGCCAGGTGTTTTTCCCCGCCGTCAGTCACTTCAAAGAAGAACGCCAGGACCCCGAGCGCGTGCCCCGGCCGGAGCTCGCAGCGGATCTTCACACCGCCGAATTCGAAGACCTCCCCGTCCGCGATCTCGTAATCGAAGGGCGGGATCTCCTGGAAAGGCGAATTGCTCCAGTCCATCAGCACCCGCTCCGGGTTCTCCCGGATCGAGGCCGCTCCGGCCGCGCTGATGGCCGACTTTGTCCCATACAGGCGGCGGAATTCGTAAGCCGCACCGATGTGATCGAAATGCTCGTGCGTGTGCAGGATCCATTTCACGTCCGCCGGATCGAAGCCCAGTTTCCGGATGCTCTCCGTCAGCAGGTGGGTCGTGTGGAAATAGCCGCTGTCCAGCAGGATCAGGCCGTCTTTCGTTTCGATCATATGGCCGCAGACCATTCTGTCTCCCACGTACCACAGGCCGTCCGCCAGACGGAAGGGCTCGACGCTGAAATCCGACGGGTGGGTGTAAAACGCCCGTTCATGCTCCCAGTACCGCCTCTTCCGCGCCTCCATCACTTCTTCAAACCATTCCATTCGTTTTCTCCTCCTGCTTTCCGAATACGGTCTTTCTTACAGTTCCATCCACTCGTTGTACTCCGGCAGGATGAAGCGGACACCGGGGCAGAGCGCCTCGAATTCTTTCCCGAGGAGCTTCACTTCTTCCCGGTAATCGGTCGGGAAATCGCTGTGCATCGCGATCACGGTCCGGATGCGGGTCCCGCGGCAGGTCTCCGCGAGTTCCTCCGCCGTGGTGGACGCCCGCCGGGTCAGCTGCACCGCGACGATATCCGGGTCCTCTGCCCTAAGCGCGCTTCTCCGGTCGATCCGGTTCAGCCGGTTGCCGAAAAGGAGCAGTTTTTTCCCATTCGGGAGGGTGAAGAGGTAATTCCTGTATTCGAGTTCGCCCCAGACGGCCAGTTCGATCAGCGTCGGATCCCCGTGGTTGACCGGATGGCTCTCCGCCGTCTTGATCCGCTCGTTCATCGTCCCCTGGATGAACGTGTGACGGCCGTAGACCGCCTTGATCTTCGCCGCTCCGAAATCCAGTTCCAGGCCCGGATTCATCGGATAGACCGACATGGGATTGATCTCCGCGAAACGGGCGATCGGCAGGGCCGTGTTCTCCCCGCAGAGCAGGAAGGGATCGAATTTCTTCACGAGAGCCGGGATATCCAGCGTATGGTCGTAGTGTCCGTGGGACAGGGTGATCAGGTCGCATTTTTCGACCGCGGTCCAGTCGACCCCGTTCAGTTTATTGGGTGTGATCCACGGGTCGCTGACCACCGTCAGGCCGCCCAGATCGATCTCAAAGCACGCGCAGCCCAGCCATTTCATCCGGATGCCGCAGGTTTCTTTCGTTTTGTCCATACCGATGTTCCTTTCCGTTTCCCGCAGCCGACCGTTATTCGGAATAGATCGACTTCCGGGCGCCCTCGATCAGGTTCGCCGCGTTGTTGTACATAAGATCTTCCACTTCCTGCTTCCCGTAGCCGAGCGTCTGGCAGGCACGCTTCAGGGCCAGCAGCTCTTCGTAGGCAAAGAAGGTGATGGTCTTCGCCTCTTCCTCGCTGACTTCCCGAAGATGCGGGTCCTTCTCCGCGCCCCCGTACAGTCCGGGCGGCACCAGGTTGATATAGGTCCCGTTTTCCTCGATCCGGTGCGTGCGCATCCGCAGGATGGGCATGTCGGTCCCGAACATCAGATGCTTCGGGCCGGCGTGGCGCAGCGCTTCGGTGATCACGTACTCGTTGCAGTTGGCGGAAAAGTCGTACATCAGGTCCGGATACTTGTCCAGCGTCTCAAACGCGTTTCCGATATCCTCCTTCACGTACGCCCGGCCGATGTGCGCCACGATGAAGCGCAGCTTCGGATACAGTTCCTTGATCTCGGCGATCTGGGCGACGTTCACGGGATCCTTCAGGCGCCCGTCGCGCGGAATGTGGCACATGCAGATGGCACCCATCTCGTTCAGCCGTTCCAGCTGATACTTCGGGAAGAAGTCGAAAATGCGGACCTCCTTCTGCGGGATATAGGCAGGCGCCAGGTTCAGATAGGATTTAAGTCCCAGAAAGCCCCCTTCCCGGATCCGCTCTTCCACCTCGTCGGCGGACTGTTCCGGACGGGAATAGTAGAGGGCCGGCCAGCCGGTCTCGCGGGAAACGCGCGACAGATAGGCGTTGTTTTTCAGTTTGCCGGTCCTGCCGGAGATGAACATCAGCGCCTTCACGTCTTTTCCGGGAAAAAGCAGGCGGTAGGTCTCCTGCAGGTCCTCGATCGGATCCTCCGAGGCCACGAACGACGGCCAGCGCTTCTTGACGACGGTGCCCGCCGGGACCGGATCAAAGTACTCTTTCTTGTACACGTGCGTATGCACGTCCAGGATCTTGTCCGGCAGGAAATCCTTCAGTTCCTCTTCCCAGACCTTGCGGTCGTAGTCGGTCACTTCAAACAGTGCCACTTCTTTCTCCTCCATCTCTTTGTCTAGCCTTACAGCTGATATACCGGCCCGAGGGCCTCCGCGATCCGTTCATATTCCCGGCGCAGTCCGGCGAATGCCTGCACCCGCTCCGGGTCCGGATCGATCACTGTCTCACCGACGGCCAGACGGCGGCAGCCTTCTTCCCTCGAAGGAAAAACGCCGCAGCCGACACCGGCCAAAACCGCCGCGCCTACGCAAGCGAGATCCGCCACCCTGGGGATCCGCACCGGCAGACCGGCGATATCCGCGACCATCTGACACCAGAGCGCGCTCTTCGAGGCGCCCCCGGCCAGTTTGATGCCCTCTTTCGAAGGCTTTGTCTTAAACGATTCCATGATCCGGACGATCTGGAAAGCCACGCCTTCCATGACGGCCCTGGCGACCGCAAAGCGGTCGTGCGAGGGGCTCAGCCCGATAAAACTCGCCCGCTGGAAGTTCTTTCCCGCTGCGGACGGTCCGCTGAACGGGAAGAAGAACAGGCCTTCTTCCGCTGCTTTTCTTTTCGCGGCCTCTTCGTTGATCACGTCGTAGGGAACCGGCTCGCCGTTCCCGCTCACCGCCAGCTTCCCGCGCCACCATTCGAGGCAGGCTCCGCCGCTCCCGAGCGAGCGGAGCGTCCCCCATTTGCCGGGCACGGCCGCGACCGACTGCGCAAAACCCGAGGCAAAATCCGGTTCGTCACCGATCGCGGTGACCACCCAGGCGGTACCGGATCCGATCAGGATATCGCCGGCACGGACGGCGCCCGCGCCAAGGGCCACCGCATACTGATCATGCGCGCCGGCCGCGAGCACGCAGTCCGTCGTCAGGCCCAGCTCTCCGGCCGCTTTTTCCGTCAGAGCGCCGATCACTTCGCCCGACCGTAGAAGGCGCGGCAACTTTTCCTCCGTCACGCCGGCAAAGGCCGTGAGTTCCGGGTCGTAGGCCGCTTTCCGGATATCGGTCAGCTGGTCGATGCCGGCGTCCGACAGGTCGCACGCCGGGATCCCGGTCATTTTCGCGGAAATATACGAGGGTACGGTCAGAAACCAGCGCGCCCGCTCAAACGCTTCCGGTTCATTTTCGCGCATCCAGCGGATCCCGTTCATGGGCAGCCCGTTCCCGAGCTTCCAGCCGGTCTTCCGGTATACGGCGCCCGCGTCTCCGACTTCCCTGAGATACGCTTCCTTCTGCGCCGCGCAGCGCTTGTCGCTCCAGACGATCGCGGGCCGCACGGGACGGAAGTCCTCATCCGCCGGCACCAGGGTGCCGCCCTGCAGGGAAAGGGAGATTCCGGCCACGTTCCGGCCGATCTCAGGCGCGGCGCAGACTTCGCGGACGGTCCCGCAGACCGCCTTCCACCAGTCTTCCGGATCCTGCTCGCGCCTCTCCGGCGCCGGCGTCTGTGTCGGATAAGCCCGGTAAGCGCTGCCGAGCAGCGTCCCCTCCTCCGAAAAAAGCAGGGTCTTGGTGCCCGTGGTGCCTACGTCGATGCCCAGAATATATCTCATGCGTGACGCTCCTCTCTCCTTCTCATCCCGCGCGCACTCCTTCGGGATATTCCCAAGTATAGACCGGGAAAAACCCAAAGTCAAAGATCGGCTGCTCCCGGGTCCGAACAAGGAAAAGCCCGGGCAGGAAGGGGCTTCCTTCCTGCCGCGGGACTTTCATCTGCCCTGTCGGATCAGACCATCTGCCGGTACCGCTCCTCCTCGGGGGTATTGCAGTACACGAAATGCTCGGGCCGGATCTCGCGCATCGTGCGCTCTTCGTCGGCTTCGATATGATCCTTCTTCGGATCGTAGAAGATCTGGCCGCGGGTCTTCTCCAGGATCGGATCCGGCTCCGGCACCGCGGAGAGAAGCGCTCTGGTGTACGGATGCAGCGGATACCGGTACAGATCTTCCGAGGGCGCGAGCTCCACGATCTTCCCGTAGTACATCACCGCCACCCGGGTGGAGAAGTATTTCACCACGCTCAGATTGTGGGCGATGAAGATGATCGTGAGCCCGAGGTCTTTTTTCAGGTCGTTTAAGAGGTTGATGACCTGCGCCTGGACGGAGACGTCAAGCGCGGACACCGGCTCGTCGGCGATGATGAGCTTCGGCCGCACCACCAGCGCCCGGGCGATGCCGATACGCTGTCTTTGCCCGCCGGAAAACTCGTGCGGATAGCGGCTCGCGTGCTCGGCGGTCAGACCGACCTTGTCGAGCATCTCCAGCACACGCCGCTCACGCTCGGCAGGATCCTTCACGCCGTGATACTTCAGACCTTCCGCAATGATCTCCCGCACCGTCATACGGGGGTTCAGAGAGTCGATCGGGTCCTGGAAGATCATGGACACGTTGTCGGTGATGAAATGCCGGAGCTCTTTCGTCATCGGGCCGCTGATATCCCGGCCCATCAGTTTGATCGTGCCCCCGGTAGGGTTGTACAGGCGGATGATTGCCCGGCCGGTCGTGGTCTTGCCGCAGCCGGACTCGCCCACCAGGCCGAAGGTCTCGCCTTCATACACCTTGAAGGAGTTGTCGTCGATGGCCTTCACGGTCATCTTCTTCCCGCGCCGTCCGGAGGTGAAGGTCATCTTCAGATGTTCGACTTCCAGGATCGGAGTTTTGTTCTCACTCATACTGCGCCTCCTTCGAACGGGCGATCCGGGCCGCCAATACTTCCGGCATCGGAAGTTCCGGCGCATTCGGATGCAGGGTCCAGGTCGCGGCGTAGTGCGTCTCGGTCAGCTGGAACATCGGCGGCTCTTTTTCATAGTCGATCTTCAGCGCCTGAGCGTTCCGGGCCGCAAACGCGTCGCCCTTGGGCGGATAGATCATGTTGGGCGGAGTTCCGGGGATGCTCATCAGCCGCTCGGAAGTCTCCAGGTCGGGCATCGCCGCGAGCAGCGCCCGGGTATACGGGTGCACCGGATCGAAGAAGATCTCCTCCGCCGTGCCCTTTTCCACGATCTTGCCCGCGTACATCACGTTGATGCGGTCGGCCATCTTGGCCACCACGCCCATATCGTGGGTGATGAAGATGACGGACAGGTTCCGTTCTTTCTTGATCTCGTTGATCAGGTTCAGGATCTTCGCCTGCACCGTCACATCGAGGGCCGTCGTCGGCTCGTCGCAGATCAGGATCTCCGGGTCGCGCGCGAGCGCGATCGCGATGACGATCCTCTGCCGCATGCCGCCCGAAAACTGGAACGGGAACTGGTCGATACGCTTTTCCGCTTCGGGAATGCCTACCGATTCCATCAGTTCGATGGCTTTCTTCCGGGCTTCCTTGCGGCTCATATGCGGATCGTTGAGCTTTAACGTCTCGGTGATCTGCTTCCCGATCTTCATGATCGGGTTGAGCGCCGAGAGCGGATCCTGGAAGATCAGGCCGATACGGGAGCCCCGGATCTTGAAATAGTCCTTTTCCTTGAGTTCCAGCAGGTTTTTCCCGTCGTACCAGATCTTTCCGTCATCCACCACCGCGTTCCCGGCGAGGATCCCCAGGATCGCCCGGATGCTCACGGACTTGCCGGAACCGGACTCGCCCACGATGGCCACGGTCTCGCCGCGCTTCAGATCGAAGCTGATCCCGCGGACCGCCCGGACCATGCCGTTGATGGTCCGGAAGGAAACGGTCAGGTTTTCCACCGAAAGGACGGTGTCTTTTGCCACTTCGCTCATGACAGCCTCCTTTCTATTCCACACCGCGCTGCGTCGGGTCGAACGCATCGCGCAGGCCGTTGCCGAACAGGTTGAAAGCGATCATCAGGATCGAGATCACGATCGCCGGGAACAGGGTCAGGTGCGGATACTGCATCAGTACCTTCTGGCCGGCCGAGAGCAGCGTGCCGATGGAGGGCTCAGGCGGGGCCAGGCCCAGGCCGATATAGGCCAGGAAGGCCTCGGTGAAGATGGCGCTCGGGATAGCCACCATTGTCCGGGTGATGACCGGGCCGATGGAGTTCGGCAGGATGTGGCGGAAAATGAGCGCCCGGTCGGGCACGCCCATCGTCTGGGCCGCCATCACGTATTCACGGCCGCGGAAGCGCAGGAACTGCGCCCGGATCATCCGCGCCGTGCCGACCCAGCCCCGGACCGCCAATGCCAGGATCATGCTCCCGATACCGGAGCCGAAGACCATGATGAACATCGTACAGACGATCACGTTCGGGAAGGCGTTCAGCAGTTCACAGAACCGCATCATGATCATGTCTATCTTCCCGCCGTAGTAGCCGGCGATGGCTCCGTAGATGATGCCGATCACCACGTCCGAGACCACCGCCGCGAAAGCGATGATAAGCGATACGCGCGTTCCTCTCCAGAGCCTCGTCCAGAGATCCCGGCCCAGGGCATCCGTCCCGAACCAGTGATAGACGTCTTCGGCCCCGACGTAGAGATAGTAGTTGACTTCCACGTCCACCATCGTGACGCCGCGCACCTCGTGCTCGTTGCTCCACCCGAGGACGCAGCCCTCCGGGAACTTCTCCGGATCGTTCAGGCTGTCCAGGCGGCGGTTCTTCACCACCTTTTTCCCGTTGAAGATCCCCAGCTTTTCGAGTCCGGGAATGCGGGCGGGCATATTGGCAAAGTCCAGGTTCTGTTCCTTGAAAGTATAGCCCGACATCATCGGCCCGAAGATCGCGAAGAGGATCAGCAGGACCAGGATCCAGAACGACGCCACCGCCGCCTTGTTTTTCCGGAGACGGACCAGCGCGTCTTTAAAGAAGCCTCTGGCGATCGTGGAAAACTTTTCGTCCTTGATATCCTCCGTTCCGATCACGGAGAACTCCTCCGGGGGAAGGTTCAGCATATCTTCCGACATCTGACTCAGATAGATATTCTTTTTCTTATCCATTCTTCTTCGCCCCCAGTCTGATGCGCGGATCGATGATGCCGTAAGAAATATCCACGATGAAGATCGTCACCACGGAAATGACCGAGTAGAACAGCATGGCGCTCATGGCCAGCGAGTAGTCATGCGCGTTGATCGAAGTGGTCAGGATGCCGCCGATCCCGGGAATGGAGAAGACCGTCTCCACCACCAGGGATCCGCCCATGATGTGGGTCAGCATGGGAATGATCACGTTCGACAGCGGGACCATCGAATTCCGGAAGGCGTGACGGACTACTGCTTTATACTTCCGCAGGCCCTTGGTCCGGGCCAGCAGCATATATTCGGAAGACAGATTTTCGATCAGCTCGCCTCTCAGGTACCGGGTGATCGAAGCGATCGGACCGAAAGAGAGTGCCAGGACCGGCAGGACCATCGAATAGTACTGTTCTGCCAATCCATGCTGCGAATCGTAAATGATCGGAAACCAGCCCAGTTTTCCCGAAAGGAAGTACTGCATCGTCGAACCGAAAACAAAGGAAGGCACGGAAATACACAGGATCACCATGAGGGAGATCAGGTAATCCGGCCACTTGTTCTTCGAGAGCGCCGCGATCGTTCCGCCGATGATTCCCAGAGGAATGGAGATCAGCAGAGAGAGGACGTTCAGGCGCAGCGAGACGGGGATGCGCTCCATCAGAATGGTGAAGGCGTCCACGCCGGGGCGCATCTTGATCGAGACCCCCCAGTTGTTTTCCAGCACGATCCCTTTGAGGAACAGGAAGTACTGGACATAAACCGGCTCGTCAAGGTGAAGTTTGGCGTCCAGCCTTTCCCGCTCCTCTGTCGACAGCTCCGGATCGTCGTACGGGCTGCCCGGCATCGTGTGCAGAGTGAAGAAACCGATCGTCATGATGAAGAACAGCGTAAGCAGCATCATGCCGAACCGTTTCAGGAGATATTTTACCATGGACGTAAGATCCTCCTCTCCCAAAATTCGGAAAAGACAGACGGGCGCGGGCCCGCCTGTCTTTTCGGGAATCTTTCCTGAATTTAGTCTACGACCACGTCAGCATAAGCGCTGCACCAGCCGCCGGAGACCGTGTAGTTTTCCGGATCGATCGCAGGAAGATACCAGTCCGCAAAGATCGTGTAGCTGGAGCTGGCCGCAAGAGGGATCGCGGTCATGGTCTCCTGAAGGGCCTTTTCGCACTCCATGGTCAGCCGGTACTTCTCATCCGGATCCAGTTCGAGGATCTCCTGATCATAGAACGCCTTGGCCTTTTCATTCTCGTGCAGAGCACGGGTAGCATAAGGCGTGATGAAGCCCTTAAGGGAGGCGCCGGGGTCATAGTCACTGGCGCTCGGAGCTACGCCGAGGGAGCAGAGCTCGTACGCGTTGGGATTGTCCTTCCAGGCCTTCCGCATCTCGGAGATCACGGCGTTGGTCTGCAGGTCGACGTTGACCTTCAGCTTGCCGCCGAAGAGCTCGTTCCAGGCTTCCTGGCAGTACTCGGCGCATCTGGAATAGCCGCCTTCCGTAACGGTCCACTTCACTTCCGCGCTGGTCTGGCCCACTTCCTTCAGGGCCTTCTCAAAGTACTGGACCGCCAGGACCGGGTCGTAGCCGTAGGTATCCTGCGCCAGATACGTATTGTGCTCTTTGGCATAGGTCGTGTACAGGGTGCCGTCTTCTTTGCCGCCCGCCGTCAGGGGGATAAGGGACATCGAAGGCTCCCAGTTGTTGATCTTGGAAAGGGCTACCCTGTCAAAGGCGTAGTAGAGCGCCAGGCGGAAGTTGTAGTTGCCCAGGATCGGGTTTTCCGTGTTGGTGACCAGGATCTCGAGCATGTTGTTGGTACGGGACGGGGTATGGACGATACGCGGATCGTCGCCGTATTCATTGCGGAGATCCATATCCAGACCAAGAGAGGCGACCTCTCCGGCTTCAAACATCTGCTGCTGGGCGTTCTTATCCTTGACGTAGCGGATATTTCTCTCGTCGATCTTGATATCGTCGGCAAAAACGAAGAGCGGGTTCTTTTCGAACTTCTTGTAGTCCTCGTTCTTCCATTCGACCAGGTTGTAAGGGCCGCAGCCCACATACTTCTCAGGAGTGGAGCCGTAGTCGGTGGTGAGCCCGTCGGCGGACAGGCAGGCCGTGTAGATCGGCTCGTAGATCGGCATGGTCGTCTTGCCCGAGAAGTGCAGCATCACTCTCAGGGCGTTGGTCTTGACCGCCGTTACGATCTGGATCGTATAATCGTCGATCTTCTTGATGCCGACATCCTCCCAGGCGACGGGGGAAGCGCCCTCTTTGTTCTGATCCACGTAGGCCGGCGCATTCAGGATCTCGATCAGGCCTTTGGAGACCGAACCGGCGCCATAGAAGGCCATCTTGGGATCCAGCGTGAGCTTCAGGGTGAACATGAACACGTCCGCGTTGATCGGTTCGCCGTTGGCGAACTTGGCTTCCTTTTTGATCTTGATGTTCCAGGTCAGTCCGTCGCCGTTGACGTCGATAGGCTCGCCGTCCGCCAGGACCGGGACCAGAGCCGCTTTGCGGTCGATCGGCTTGTAGCCGTACAGAGCCGCGCCGGTATAAGCCAGCAGATCCCCGTCATAAGCGGACGAAGAGTTCTGACCGAAAAGGGTGAAGGCCTCGGAACCCGTGTAGTCATACAGGACTTTTTTCTTGGCCGGATCCGGTTCAGTCGGTTTATCCGTTCCGGGGGTCTGAGAACCGGACTGCTGGGAACCCGGCGTCGTAGGATTGCCGGGATCGGCGCTGCTGCTGCCCGGATCTTTGTTGCAGGCAGCGAGTCCCAGGATCATCACGATCGCCAGGAGCAAAGCAAGTGCTTTTTTCATTTGGTTTTCCTCCGTTTAGTTATAGTTTGCCGTTCACTTTGTCACGCTTGTCGATTATTGTGGTCAGAACGGCCGCGCGGGTGCGCGACGCAGACTGTCACGCATCTCCTGATGTTGCCATCATAAACGATACGCCCTGCCGGTAAAATGCATTTTGGTACACTCCCTATGAACAATAAAACGCGATATGTCCCTTTTCCCGCGTTCAGTTCCCTTCCCCGGACTGTTTTCGGAAGCGCTGCGCATATTCCGTGGGCGAGCAGCCGTTCAGCGCCGAGAACCGCCGGGAGAAATACTGCGAGGAAGAAAAGCCGGTCTGCTCCGAGATCTGCGCCACGGTAAGTTCCCCCTCCTCCAGCAGCCGCCTGGCCGCTTCCATGCGTTTCTGGGTGAGATAGGCGTTGATCCCGACCCCGGCGGCGCGCTTGTAGGAGTTGATGATCTTGGTCCTGCCGTAGTGGAATTCCCGGCACAGACGCTCCACCGTGATGGACTCCTGCAGATGCCTGTCGATGAAGCGGTTGATCCGGTCGGCCAGATCGCTTTCCAGGGCTTCGGCCAGATTTTCTCCGGTGACAGGCTGCCCGCTCTGCGCGGTCAGCTCCCGCAGGACGCTGATCAGGAACTGCTCCAGATAGCAGCAGACCATCTGCTCCGCCCCCAGCGGGCTGTTCTTCCCGGGCGTGAAGCTGTAGATCCGCAGACGGCCGTTCTTCAGCTCGAAGGCGTTTTTCAGTTCCTCGATCAGCCGGTTCAGCAGCTGTTCCTGCGCAAGATTCACCCGGATCCGCCGCTGGCGCAGGTTCTGGAGGTAGGTGTCGGTACAGGTAAAGGCGATATAGAAGCTCACCGTGTCCGGGTCCGTGATGACCGAATCGTGGGCGGTTCCGGGCGCGGTAAAGAGCACCTGCCCGGCCTGCAGCCGGATCGTGCGTTCATTTTGGGTATAATCCACCGCCCCCTGCTGGCAGAAACATATCTCCCACGCGTCCGGATGCGTGTGGAGCGTCGCGTGGAGTTTCTTCGTCAGAAGATAGTCTGCGGAGATGATCTCCCGCACGGACACGATCCGCGCCAGCGGGTGTTTTTTGTAATCGGGAGTCTTTTTCTTCGGTTCGGACGGTTCCATCTGTCTTCTCCTTCTCCCCGCCGCCTGCCGAATCGGCCGGGGCAAGTGTCTTATTGCGTCTTTTTATTTAATTCCTGCGGACGATTTTATATTTCTCCGCCTTCCGGCTTCCGCTACAATGACCGCAGGAACCACTCAGCAAAAATACAACTGGAGGCTTGTTTGCTTATGGGACTGATTTCTCAATTTGAATTCCCCCCTGCCCCGTGGCTGCCGCAGTGGGACAACGGGCTGCTGGACCGGGTCGCCGTAGCGGATCTGAACGATCACGCCGGCTTTGTCTATGATCATCCCGGCTTCAGTCTTCAGGTCTGCGGAGACGTCCGGAACTATTTCACCGCCGACCTGTTTGAACGCATCCGCCGCTCCGACGCGAAGGATCAGAAGCTGGTCCTGCTCCTTCCGTCCCCGGAAAACGCGGTCTACATCAGCCTGGCGGAGGCGCTGAACAAGTATTCCGTCAGCTGCCGCAACGTCCACGTCTTCTTCCTGTGCGAGTTCGCGAACGAAAAAGGAGACGTTGCGCCCTGGCAGAGCCCCTTCAGCCGCTCCGGACACTTCATGCGGTATTTCTATGACCGCCTGAAAGCGGAGCTCCGGATGCCGATGGAGCAGATCCATTTCTGGACCAAAGAGAATACCGAAAGCTACTCCGATCTGATCGCTGCCGAGGGCGGCGCCGACTGCGCCTATACCTGTCTCAACTGGGCCGGCGGCATCGGAGCCATCGACTTTGAGACCTTCCCGGCCTCTTCCATGGAGGAACTCCTCTCGATGGGTTCCCGCTTCGTCACTCCGGCGCCCGAAGCCATCGCCCACGATTCCCTGCGGGGGATGTTCGGCTGCTCGGGAGATATCGGAAACGTCCCGCCCCGGGCCGTGACCGTCGGTCCCAGAGACCTCGCCGCCGCGAAAGACCGGGTTGACGTGGAATTCCTGACCGCGGTCGGCGGCTCGCCCGCCCAGCAGGCGTTCGTCCTCAGGCTCGCGCTCCTCGGTCCGGTGGATCCGAAGAATCCCGCCTCGATGCTGCGACTCTTTGCCGGCACCTGCTACGCGGCGGAGTCCATCGCCAAAAAGCCCGCCTACAAACCCGACGCGCCCTGGCTCCCGGAGACCCTGGAAGAGATCCGCAGAAAGGAGGAAGCCTGAACATGAACCGAAACCTGTTCGATTTTGATCCCCCTGCCTGGTTCCCGGTCCGGGACAAGGCCGTTCTGGAGTACTGCCGGAACATCCGCCGCGACCAGATGGAGACCACCAACGAGCACGGCTATTCCGTCCGCGTGGTGCCGCATCCCTGCAGCGCCATCACCGCCGAGCTCTTCAACTGGGTCCGGCGCTCCGACGAGGAGGATAAGAAGACCGTCATCATCTTCCCGAACAGCTGGAAGACCGTCTACACCTGCGTGGCCCAGATGTGCAATAAGTGGGGCGTCAGCGCCCGCAACCTCCACTGCTTCTGCATGGACGAATATGCCGACCAAGACGGAAACGTGGCGCCCATCACCTACGGACGTTCGCTCGGCGGCGCTTTCCTGCGGGAGTTCTACCTGGCTTTCCGGGAAGACCTCCGGCCGCCGCTCAGGCAGATCCACTACTACACCAACGAGAACATCGACCACTACTCCGATCTCATCGACGAGACCGGCGACGGCGGCGCGGACCTTCTGATCTCCGCCACCGGCTGGATCGGGCATACCGCCTTCATCGATCCCTGGACCAACAAATTCGCGGCGGATACGCTGGAGGAGTTCATGCAGATCCCCGCGGGGTTCGTGGACAACCACCGTCTGACTATCATCCAGAACAGCGGCGCGCACGGCGACGTTTACCACACGCCTCCCTTCTCCGTTTCCATCGGTCCCCGGGACGTGGTGCACGCCCGCGAACACCTGGAGCGCAACGACCTTGGATACCTGGGCGGCTACAGCTCCTGGGAGCGGATGATCTCCCGTCTGCAGTGCTACGGCCCGGTGTGCAAGGAAGTGCCGGCGTCCCTCTTCCAGCTGAGCAAAGGCACCATCTACGTCAGCGAGGACATTGCCCGGCCGATCGAGCCGATGGACCTTATCGCTTTCTGAATACTCTTCCTTTTCCCGCCGGCCGGATCCCCGACCGGCGGTTTTTTATGCCTTCCGGCGTACTGTCCGGCGGAAGGAGGCTGCCGCCGGACAGGATCTATTCCTCACTTTCCGGATCGAATCCGGCCATGTGATCCAGCACAAAGCGCGTAAGGATCCGGCTGCCGCCTGCAAGCGCGGCCTCATCCAGCAGAAAATCGTTGTTGTGCGGAAGCGTCACGCAGCCTTTGGCCTCGTTCCGGGTCCCCAGCCGCAGGAAGGCGGAGGGGCGGCGCGTGCCGTAGAACGAGAAATCTTCCGAGCTGAGTTTTACCGGCATCCCGGTGATACGGTCCTCGCCCAGCACGGCGGCGGCGCTTTTCAGCACTCTCGCCGAGACTCCGGGGTGGTTCACCAGCGGCGGGCAGTGCCCGTCGTCGTGGAAGACCATGCTCCCGCCCCGGCTCCCGGCCGCGTTCTCCGCGATCTGCCGGATATTATCGATCATATAGTCCCTGGTCTCCATGCTGAAGGTGCGCAGCGAGATCTTCATTTCCGCGTAGGCCGGGATCACGTTGTGCGTATGGCCGGCCCGCAGCATCCCCACGCTGCAGACGTACTTCTCGAACGGGTCCATGCGGGTGGCCAGGAACCGGTTGATCCCTTCATACGTCTCCACCGCCATCGCCAGCGCGTTGACGCCGGACTGGGGCAGGGTCGCGTGGGCGGTCTTCCCGAAAAACTCGATATGCAGCGGGTCGCAGGCGGCCATGGACGCGCCGGGGCAGATGCCCGCCGTCCCGCTTTCCAGCCAGTTTTCTACGTGCTGCCCGACGATGACGTCGCACAGGTCCGCCGCGCCGTCCCTGACCAGGGCCTCCGCGCCGCCCGGCATGTTTTCCTCGCAGGCCTGGAAGATCAGGACCACCCGGCAGGCGAGCTCCTTTTCCACCGCCTTCAGGGCCTTCGCCGTGCCGAGCAGCATGGCGGTGTGGGCGTCGTGACCGCAGGCGTGCATGATCCCGGGATGTTCCGAAGAAAAGGGAAGCCCCGTCTTTTCCGTGAGCGGCAGGGCATCCATATCAGCCCGAAGCCCGATCGAAAACCCGGAGCAGTCCGGATTCAGAAAGGCGACGATGCTGCTCTTTCCGTACTGTTCGGTGTACGGGATGCCCATCCCGTCCAGTTCCCGCCGGACGATGGCCAGGGTCTTCGGCAGATCGAATTCCAGCTCGGGAAAGCGGTGCAGTTCATGCCGCAGCTCCAGGATATAGGCTTCGTCCACGGAATCGACCGTTTTCTGGATGTCCATGCCGCTATTTCCCTTCTGTCGATCAAAGTTCGAACTCGTAATTCATCAGCGGCGCGTGCTGCTGGGCGCCGTACACGTCCCGCTCCCCGAGCGCGCCGGAGGGCAGCGGCCGCACGATGGTCGCCTTGACGGCCCGGGCGTTCGGGAACCAGACGATATCTAACACGTCCTCTTCCGGGAGGCGGTAAAGAGAGGCGATCACCTTCCGGTTGATCACGTCCGCCGCCCGCATGCGCTCAAACAGCTCCGCGTTCTTAAAAATCACGTCCAGCGTCAGTTCATAGGGCCCCGCGTTCTTGGAGCGGATGACCAGCGCGACGTCTCTGAGTGCGGTCTTCATGCTTCCACCTCCCCGATTTCTTCGTAGGTCCGCGGGAACAGGGACGCCGGGTCTTCGATCCGCAGCAGGGCGTATACGCTGAAGACGTACACGGCTCCCACCTTGATGTCGGAGGGCGAGAACGGGAACGCCAGATTCCCCGCGGTGGCGATCCGTCCCGGATATCCGTAGTGCAGAAGGGTGGAGCGGGCCACCGCGCAGGCGGCGGCGGAATGCTCCTGCGTGTCGGCCACCACATCGATGACGATGCCGGCCTCGTGCGAGGTGATCTGCGGCGTCGGTTCCAGCGGGCCCATCACCCCGTCACGGCCGTAGACCAGGAACTCCAGCCGGTATTCATAGTCGGCGGAGAGATTTTCCGCCGTCCGTTTTTTGACATTTTCCAGGATACTGTCGATCTGCGAAAGGAAGATCGGATCCCGGTTCGCACAGATCGAAATGGTGCGGTAACCGGCCGCCTTCGCGCCTTCCAGCTTCACGGAAGGGATCTCCTCCGGCACAAAGCGCGAGCCGGTGACCCGGACGCGCCGGGGCGTATCCGACGTGAAACGGCAGCCGGAAAGATCCAGATGACCGCCCGGCCCGGGGAGGATGAAGGGATTGCTCTTCTCGTACAGGGTATGCGCCGCCACGGAGTCGGGGGTGCAAGCCCGCGCGGGGTTCAGAGGCTCGACGCAGAAGTGATCTTCGCTCAGATAGCCCATGATGCAGTCGGAGGCGCTGCCCGGCAGAGCGCAGATCGCGGCACACTCCAGGATCTTCCCCAGATGCAGGGCCAGGGCCCGGTCATAGCCCAGGCGGGTGGGCGGGGCCGCAAAAGCCGCGGGATCGTAGCAGCGGCCGCAGAGGATCACCTGCGCCCCCTCGTCCAGGGCCTTGATGATGGGCTCGACGCCCATCTGCGCCACGATGTGGGTACTGGCGCGCAGGTCTTCTTCGGTCACCTTAGGCGCCGGGCCGAGTTTCTCGATCCGGCCGGCATGCAGTTCCTCCACCAGCATTTCGGCGTCGAATTCCGCCGAGATCGTAGCGAACTTAAAGTGCAGGCCCTTCTCTTTCGCGATGGAACGGATGGTCTCCGCTTCCCGAGCCATATGAACGTCCGCGCCGGAGCCGCCGGCCGATCCGATGACCAGCGGGATCCCGAGTTCGCAGGCCGCCGTGAGCATGAGCGTCAGGTCCCGCCTGACCGCGGATGCGTTGGTGAAGGGAGTGCCGCTCCCGAGATAATACGGCCCCGGATCCGTGGACCCGGCGTCGCAGGCGATGAGATCCGGCTTCAAGGCCACGCCCGCCCGGAAAGATGCCTCCGGGAATCCGTAGCCGACGATCCCCGTGGGGGACAGAATGCGGTATTCTTTCATCGAACTACCTCCTCAGTACAGTTTTGTATATTCGTAGTCCGGGCCGATGCCCAGCTTTTCCAGCGCGCGCAGGCGGTTTTCGTCCACTTCGCGCTCGTGATCTTTATACAGGTTGTTCCCCTGACAGTCGATGTCCACCACGAACGGTCCCAGTTCGTCGAGCGTCATGCTCCAGGTGGCCTCAATGCTGCCGAGTTCCTTGAACAACTCCACGCCGGTGACCCGGATATGGTCGACCCAGGCGTTCGGGCTCACGCTCTGCGGAGAAACGTGGACGCACTTTTTCTCCCGCATCATGGCCATGGTCTCTTCGCCCATGGTCGTCTTGCCGACGATCATTCTAAGGCCCCACTCGTCCACCGCCCGCGCGCCCCACTTCTCGAAGCGGATGCTGGAGGTGGGCATGAAGGAAACGAGCTTCCACGAACCGTCTTCCTGCGGCAGGACGATCGGTCCCACGTGGATCAGCAGGTCCCGCGCCTTTCCGGCCTCCGGCAGGGGGTGTCCCTCGTCCAGCACCCACCGGTGCAGGCGGGAACGGCAGGTAAAGGCTTCCCCCGAAATATAGACCACGTGGACGACGCGCAGCCACTCCACGTCCGCTTCGGACAGGGGCGTTTTCAGATGATATTCCGCCATGCCGCTCACCTTCCCTCAAACCACTGCGGACTGTCCATCGCTTCCACGGAACCGTCCGCCTTCACGCGCAGGCTCCCGCGGCGCGCCACCATGCAGTTGCTGCTCGTCGCCACGCAGATCCCGGCGATATGGGTGTAGGCATACTCCACGTTGACCGCCAGCACCGAAGTGTCGCCGCCGATGCCCATGACGCCGACGCCCAGGCTGTTGAGCGCCTCGTACAGGTCTTCCTCGATCTTCCGGAACATCGGATCCGGGTTATGCGAGCCGACCGTCCGGAGGCAGGCCGCCTCTTTCGCCAGATTCGCGGCGATGTTGGCCGTGCCGCCGATACCGATGCCCAGGATATTGGGCGGACAGATACCGCCGGAGCGGGTGGCGTCCACGAAGGCGTCCACCACGAACTTCTCGATCCCCTTCACCCCGTCGGCAAAGGCAACCACCCGGTGGCGCGTGCCGCCGAAGCATTCGCTCCCGCCGCCCTTGGCCACGTAGGTGACCTCGAGGTCCTCGCCGGGCACGAACTGATACGTGAAATCCGGCACGTTCGCCCCCACGTTGTCGCCCGGATCGTAGCCGGTCAGGGGATGTTTCATCGTGGCCCGGAGGTACCCTTCTTTCGTCGCGCGGCGCACGGCCGAGCGGGTCGCTTCCTCCAGGCCCATGAATCCGCCTTCCAGCGCGCACCCGTTGCCCACTTTGAAATAAAAGATGGGCCAGCCGGTGTCCGGGCAGGCCGGATTGTGCCGGAGCGCGGACAGTCTGATGCTCTCATACGTCTTTGCGAGCCCTTCCCGGGCCGCCGGGCGGCTCTCCTTTCCGATCGCGCGCTCGAAAGCGGCGCGCACGTCGGGCGCGATCACGGTGGAACCTTTGCAGATCGCGTCAAAGACCGCCTGTTCATATACTGCTCTCGGGATCAATATCTTCTCCTGCCTTTCTATGTGGAGACCGCCTCCGCGCCCGCTTCCCGTTTTCCGCTGTCAGACCGCCCCGGAGAAAGTCTTCCTTTGTCGTGCACAATCGTTCTTTTCTGTTCCGCCCCTGCGAATGATACAGCTTCAGTATAGTCCCCTTCCCCCACTCCGCGACATGCAAAAAAACCATATTGACCGGAGAAATAGCCACTCTTTCTTGCTTTTGGACCGATTTGGAGGCCGGCTCGCCCTATCCCGGCGGCGTGCCATTAGCCGTACTAATAGTCCTCTTTATTTTCCCGAAATAGACAAGGGGCGCGGGGCGGCATAAAATGACCTTATCAACATCCGGAACAGCGGAGGAATCGTGTATGGCATATTACAAAAACGGGAACTGTATCTTTCATTATGAGGAGCTGGAGGCGTGGGGCCGGGAGGTCTGCCGGGTCTCCGGGATCTCCGAAACAGAGGCCGGGCCCCTCATCGAAGTCCTGCTCCTGGCCAATCTGCGCGGGATCGACACGCACGGGATCACCATGCTGCCGTCCTACGCGGAACGCTACGGGAACATCGAACACCGGGAGGTGCGCATCGAAAAGGATTTCGGAGCCGGGGTGGTCATCGACGGCGGCAACCACACCGGGCAGTACGTCTGCATGCTGGCTCTCGACGAGGCCTGCCGGCGGGCACAAGAGTTCGGCATCGGCTTTGCGTCCGTAAAGGAGATCGGCCACAGCGGCGCGATGGGCGGCTACGGCTATACGCTCGCGAAGCGGGGCTTTATCGGCATCGTCACGACCAATTCGATGCCCCTCATCGCTCCCTGGGGCGGGCTCAGGCCGTTCGTCGGCAACAATCCGTTCTCTGTCTCCGTTCCGGACGGCGAGATGCCTCTGGTCCTGGATATCGCGAACTCGGTGGTGGCCCGGCAGAAGATCTACAACTACAAACGGGAAGGCAGGCCGATCCCCGAAGGCTGGGCGACCGACGCGGAAGGAAACGTGACGACCGATCCCTCGAAGGCCCTGGAGGGGACGCTGATGGCCATCGGCGGATACAAGGGCGTCGGGATCGCCGTCATGATCGACGTGATCCTGGGCCTGTTCGCCGGCGGATCGTTCGGCACGGAGATCTGCGCCAACGTGGTCCGCGACCGGCCGCAGCACATTTCCCAGCTCATCCTCGCGATCGACCCGTCGCATTATCTGGACCCCGCCAGGATGCAGACGGCCCTCAAAGCCTACAAAGAGCGCTTTTACGCGGTCCCGGCGAAAGAAGGCGCCGCGCTCCTGCTCCCCGGCGAGCTGGAATACCGGACGCAGAAGGACCGCGAGAAGAACGGGATCCCCATCACCCCCGCCCGGCTGAAGGAAATGAACGATTTCAACCGGCGGTACGGCATCCCGGTCATTGAGATCCAGGAAGGAGAATGATCATGATCGACACGGCTTTCATTCACGGCATCATTCCGCCGGTCATCACACCGATCGACGAAAACGAACGGATCGACGAGGCCCGCTTCCGGGACCAGATCGAATTCCTGATCCGAGGCGGATGCGCGGGCGTGCTCGTCTTCGGTTCCAACGGCGAGTTCTACGTGATCGAAGAAGACGAAATGAAACGGGGCCTTCAGATTGCGGTCGACCAGGCCGCCGGCCGCGTACCCGTTTTCTTCGGGATCGGCGCCGTCAGCACGAAAAAATGCGTCCGGCTCGCCGAAATGGCGCTGGCAAACGGGGCAAAAGCCGTATCGGTGCTCCAGCCCATGTATATCAGGCCGGACAGCCGGGAACTGTACCGTCATTTTAAGACCGTTGCCGACGCGGCGGCTCCGGCGCCCATGCTCCTCTACAACAATCCCGGGCGGGCAGGCTACGGCCTGACGGCCGACCTGGTCGTGAAATTGAACGACGACTGCGAAAACATCGTGGGGATCAAGGATACCAGCGGCGACATGACGCTCGTCGAAGAGATTATCCGGCGGACGCGGCACACGAATTTCCGCCTGCTGGGCGGCAAGGATACGCTCCTTTTCCCCACGCTCGTCTGCGGGGGATACGGCGGGGTCTGCGCTCTGGCCAACATCTACCCGAAGCTGGTCGTTTCGATCTACGACAAATTCATGGCCGGCGACCTGAAGGGCGCGCTGGAAGCCCAGTTCGTCATGAATCCTATCCGCCTGTCGATGGATAAATCGACCTTCCCGGTCGCCGCGAAGGCCATGAGCAAGGCGGCCGGCCGGGACATGGGCGTCCCCTATCTGCCCACGCTGGAGCCCTCGGAAGAGGGCTGGGCGGCCATCCGGAAAGCCCTGGCGGAAGCCGGGCCGCAGGAATAAGCTTTTCTTCATTCTGATCACATACAGATAACGGAGGTATATGATGAGCATCGAACGCAAACAGTACTGTGTCGGCGGCGAATGGCTGGATTCGAAAACAGAAACCTGGATGCCGGTCACGGATTCCAGCACCGGCGAAGTGATCGCCGAAGTCCCCTGCTGCACCGCGGAGGAAGTAGAGTCGGCCGTCGCGGCCGCCCAGGCGGCGTTTCCGGAATGGTCGCGGATGTCCGTCAGCAAACGCACCCAGCTGATGTTCCGCTGGAGAGACGTGCTGACGGCCCATCTGGACGAACTGACCTTTCTCTGCGCCAGGGAACTGGGCAAAAATCTCGCCGAGGCAAAGGGCGACGTTCTGAAGGCGATCGAGCCGACGGAACTGGCCTGCGCGGCGCCCTATATCTCTCAGGGAAGCGCTTCCCTGCAGGTGACGACCGGCTTCGATACGGCCAGCTACCGTATGCCGCTCGGAGTTGTCGCCGGCATCGTCCCCTTCAACTTTCCGGCCATGATCCCCTGGGGCTGGATGGTTCCCCTGGCGATCGTGACCGGCAACACCGTCGTGCTCAAGGCCGCCAGCCAGACGCCCCTCACCTCCATGCGGATCCTGGAGCTTTTCTACACCGAGGGCGGCTTCCCGAAAGGCGTCGTCAACCTGGTGACCTGCAGCCGCAAAGAGGCTGAGATCTTCCTGACCGATCCCCGCGTAAAAGCGGTCACCTTCGTGGGCACGACCGGCGTCGGCAAATACGTCTATTCGACGGCCGCCGCGGGCGGCAAGCGGGTCCAGGCCCAGTGCGAGGCCAAGAACCACGCTCTGGTCCTCGAGGACTGCGACCTGGAGAGCACCGTGAACGCGATCATCAACTCCACCTACGGCTGCGCCGGCATGCGCTGCATGGCCCTGCCCGTGGTCGTCGTCCAGGAGAGCATCGCGGACAGGCTCGTCGCCCTGCTGAAACAGAAGGCCCAGGCCCTGAAGGTAGGCTGCGCCTACGACCCGGAGACCAAACTCGGGCCGGTCGTCTCCGCCGCCCACAAAGAGCGGGTCTGCGCCTGGATCGCGAAGGGCGTGGAGGAAGGCGCCGAGCTGGTGCTGGACGGCCGCGGCATCGTCGTTCCCGGCTTCGAGAACGGATTCTTCGTGGGACCGACCATCCTGGATCACGTGAAACCCGGCATGACCGTCGGCGACCGCGAGATCTTCGGCCCGGTCACGCTCATCAAGCGGGTGAAGGATTTCGAGGAAGGCCTGGCCCTTATGAACGCGAACCCCTTCGCCAACGGTTCCGTGATCTTCACGCAGAGCGGCTACTATGCCCGGGAGTTCGAGCTCCGGACAGACGGCGGCATGGTCGGGATCAACGTCGGGATCCCGGTCCCGAGCGCCTATTTCCCCTTCTCCGGCAACAAGAATTCCTTCTTCGGCGATCAGCACGTGCTGGGGCTGGACGGGGTGCGCTTCTACACCCGCGCCAAGACCGTCACCAAACACTGGTACGACGAGCGTTCGAAGCGGACTGCCATGGACACCTGGGAAGGCACCGTCGAGCGGTGATCCGGCGTATCTCTCCCGGAAGGAGCAGACAAAAAAGCACGCGGGCCGCGGCCCGCGTGCTTTTTTGTCCCGTCCGGATCACAGCTCCCGAGGGGTGTTTTCCTGACAGAGCCGGATGAAATACCGTTCCGCCTCCGTCAGGGGACGTCCCGGATGCCAGCAGACGGCATACTCCATCGTCATCTCCTCTTCCACCGAAAACCAGGCGATCCGGTCGCTCTTCTCCAGAAACCCGGAGGAGATCACCGTACAGAGGGTGCCGTCCCGCAGCGACCGGCAGATGTTGGCCGTTCCCAGCACTTCATAAGCCACCCGCGGAACAAATCCGTTTTTCCTGAATACGGCGTCGATATAGTGCCTGAGCTTGGTCCTCCCGGACGGCAGGACGAAGCGTTCTTCCCGAAACAGGGAAAGATCCAGGAACGGGCAGTCCGAAACACCGGCTGCCGCATACCCTTCGGGGACCAGCGGATGCTCCCGCGGAACGATCAGAATCAGTTTCTCCCTTCCCAGGCATGCGTGAGAAAACGCGGCCCCTCTTTCCGTTTCTTCCGGCAGAAGGAGCGTCAGGACCAGGTCCAGCTTCCCCTGCAGCAGCGCGCGTTCGGCCTCATAGGAGGAGCTTTCCTGCAGGCGGATCTCGCAGTCGGGGAACCGTTTCCGGAACTCGTGATAGATACTTCCGAACAAGGCCGTGCTCCTGCCCGATGCGGCGCCCACAACGATGCGGTCCTCCTGCCCGTTCCTAAACGGAGCCAGGCCGCACAGGGTCTCATCCCGAAGCCGCAGGATCTTCCCGGCGCCTTCGATCAGCCGCAGCCCCGCCGGCGTCGGAACGAGCCCGTTCCTCTCCCGGGTAAACAGCGTGCAGCCTGTTTCTTTCTCCAGTTTGGAAAGCTGCTGGGAAAGGGCCGACTGTGTGAGGAACAGACGGTCTGCAGCTCTGGAGAGACTGCCGCAGTCCGCGATGGCCAGAATGTATTCCATCTGCTTCAGCTCCATCGATGCTCCTTACGCCGGCCCTTCCCCGCAAAAGACGGTTTCCGGCTGCCGTCTCCGGCCGGTCAGATCTGCGTCGTCCAGTCCGGATCCCAGGGATACTTCATGCGCAGCACTTCGCCGCCGCGCTTCGCGGATTCCTCGGCATAGATGCCCGGGATCGTCATGGCCAGGCCCGCCTTCATCGGAATCGGCGCGGGGCCGCCCGTCAGGATCGCCTGCAGCACGTGATCCATCATCGCGTAGTCCATGCCCCCGTGGCCGGTGGCGTCGGGGTTCTTCTCATAGGCCGGCGGCATGAAGCGGCCGTCGATTTCCTTGAGGGACATATCCAGTTCTTTCATGGAGTTGTAGCGGATGACCGGCTTGCCGAAGCGGTCGATGCGTTCCATATAGCCCTCGGTCCCGAACACCCGGTAATTATGGTGCCCGATCTTCGCCCGGCAGCGGCCGTTGCGCATGAGCCGCACGACGACGCCGGAATCCGTCTGGAACTGGGCGCACATCATGTCGTCCTTCTTTTTGTTCGGATACGTCTCCGGATCCGCGTGGATCCCCGTGCCGAAGCAGCTCACCTTTCTGAGTTCCTCGTCCAGGATGGTCAGCAGCGGGCCGAGGGAGTGGGTGCAGTAGCGGATAGGGATGAGGAGCCTTCGCCAATCCCCGTTTTCCCGCCAGTGAGCGGATTCTTTATCGCCCGGCATCGACCAGTGAATATATTCCGCCTCCATGCAGTAGGGCTTTCCCAAAAGGCCCTTGGCATAGAAATCCTTCAGCAGCACGGTGAAGCGCTGCTCGTTGGGATTGGCGCCGGTGGAGAAGATCGCTTTTGATTTCTGTGAGACCTTCCAGAGAAGTTCCGCCTCCGCGAGACTCGCGACGACCGGGATGTCCGAAAGCACGTTGATGTCTTTTTCCAGCGCCTTGGCGCAGAATTCGGCGTGGATGTCCGCGCCGGTCTCCACCAGCACCAGATCGAGCCCGCCTTTTTCCAGCATCTCGTCGTAGTCCTCGAAAAACGCCGCTTCGGGGAAGTACTCCGCGAACGGAGCCGTATATCCCCACTGCATCTCAAACCAGTTGTGGACCCGGATGTCGCAGGCGGCGGCCACTTCGACACAGCCAAAGCTGGATGCCAGCTGCAGCATATCCCGGCCCCTTCGTCCCAGTCCTACCACGCCGACACGAATTTTCTTCATCACAGTCTGTTCCTTTCTTTGCGTTATGAAGTACTATTTGATCTCCGTCGTCCATTCCGGATCCCAGGGATATCTCATCCGCAGGACCTCGCCGCCGCGCTTCGCGGATTCCTCGGCATAGATGCCCGGGATCGACATGGCCAGACCCGCCTTCATCGGGATCGGCGCGGGGCCGCCCGTCAGGACCGCCTGCAGCACGTGGTCCATCATCGCGTAGTCCATGCCTCCGTGGCCGGTCGCGTTCGGATTCTTCTCATAGGCCGGCGGCATGAAGCGGCCGTCTACTTCCTTGAGGGACATATCCAGTTCCTTCATGGAATTGTAGCGGATGACCGGTTTATCAAAGCGGTCGATGCGCTCCATATAGCCCTCGGTCCCGAAGACCCGGTAGCTGTGATGGCCGATCTGCGCCCGGCAGCGGCCGTTGCGCATGAGCCGCACGACGACGCCGGAATCCGTCTGGAACTGGGCGCACATCATGTCGTCTTTCTTCTTGTTCGCATACGTCTCCGGGTCCGCATGGATCCCCGTGCCGAAGCAGCTGACCTTCCTGAGTTCCTCGTCCAGGATGGTGAGCAGCGGCCCCAGAGAGTGCGTGCAGTAGCGGATGGGGATGAGGAGCCTCCGCCAGTCGCCGTTCTCCGTCCAGTGCTTTGCCTCCTTGTCGTTCGGCGCCCACCAGTGGATGTACTCCGCCTCCATGCAGTAGGGTTTCCCCAAAAGGCCCTTCTCATAAAAGTCCTTCAGCAGCACGGTGAAGCGCTGCTCGTTGGGGTTGGCGCCGGTCGAGAACATCGCCCTGGAACTCTGCGACGCCTTCCAGAGAAGCTCGGCTTCCTCAAGGCTCGCCACGACCGGGATATCGGAAAGCACGTTGATATCCTTCTCCAGAGCCTTGGCACAGAAAGCGGCGTGGATGTCGGCGCCGGTCTCCACCAGCACCAGATCGAGCCCGCCTTTTTCCAGCATCTCGTCGTAATCCTCGAAAAACGCCGCTTCCGGGAAAAGCTCCGCGAAAGAAGCGGGCGAGCGCCACTGTTTTTCGAACCAGTTGCGGGTGCGGATGTCGCACGCAGCCGCCACCTCCACACAGTCGAACACGGACGCCAGCTTCAGCATGCTGCGTCCTCTCGGTCCGAGTCCTACCACGCCGACACGAATCTTCTTCATCACAGTCCGTTCCTTTCTTTGCTTTATGCAGTATTATATGATCTCCGTCGTCCAGTCCGGATCCCAGGGATATCTCATCCGCAGCACCTCGCCGCCGCGTTTCGCGGACTCCTCGGCATAGATGCCCGGGATCGACATGGCCAGACCCGCCTTCATCGGGATCGGAGCGGGGCCGCCCGTCAGGACCGCCTGCAGCACGTGGTCCATCATCGCGTAGTCCATGCCTCCGTGGCCGGTCGCGTTCGGATTCTTCTCATAGGCCGGCGGCATGAAGCGGCCGTCGATCTCCTTGAGGGACATATCCAGTTCCTTCATGGAGTTGTAGCGGATGACCGGCTTGTCGAAGCGTTCGATGCGCTCCATATACCCCTCGGTCCCGAAGACCCGGTAATTGTGATGGCCGATCTTCGCCCGGCAGCGGCCGTTGCGCATGAGCCGCACGACGACACCGGAATCCGTCTGGAACTGGGCGCACATCATGTCGTCTTTCTTCCGTCCGTCGTACGTTGCGGGATCGCCGTGCATACCCGTCCCGAAGCAGCTGACTTTCCTCAGTTCCTCTTCCAGAATGGTGAGCAGCGGTCCCAGAGAGTGCGTGCAGTAGCGGACGGGGATCAGGAGCCTGCGCCAGTCGCCGTTCTCGTTGTTATGGATGCGGCTCTCGCTTCCCGGAAGGGCCCAGTGGATGTATTCCGCCTCCATGCAGTAGGGCTTTCCGAGAAGGCCTTTTTGATAGAATTCGTTCAGCATGACGGTGAACCGGCTCTCGTTCGGGTTGGCGCCGGTGGAAAACATCGCCCTCGAACTCTGCGACGCCTTCCAGAGAAGCTCGGCTTCCTCAAGGCTTGCCACGACCGGGATATCGGAAAGCACGTTGATGTCCTTCTGAAGCGCCTTGGCGCAGAAGGCGGCGTGGATGTCGGCGCCGGTCTCCACCAGCACCAGATCGAGCCCGCCTTTTTCCAGCATCTCGTCGTAGTCCTCGAAAAACGCCGCTTCCGGAAACAGTTCCGCGAACGCGGCAGGAGCACGCCACTGCTTCTCGAACCAGTTGCGTGTACGGATGTCGCAGGCGGCCGCCACCTCCACGCAGTCAAACGTGGAAGCCAGCCTCAGCATATCGCGTCCCCTCGGTCCGAGTCCCACCACCCCGACACGTATCTTTTTCATATCTGTCCGTCCCTTTCTTCCCCTGTGCACTTTTGCGCAGGTAAGCTTTTGTTCAGTATATCTCTGTACAACTGGCGGAAACATGAAAAAAATCCAGTTTCTGTAAACAAAAAGCCAGTCAATCTTGCTTTTCTCCCTGTCTCCCTATATACTCGTAGGGCGGGAGGTGCTCACTATGCCCATGGAAGACATCTGCAACTTTATCTCCGACGATTCCGAAAACGCCGGCCTCCGATTCCGGCATTTCGTTTACGAAGCCAGCTACCACCGGCTCCGTCAGCCGTTCATCCGGAAAAGCTACTGCATCCATCTGGCTTTCCGGGGAAAAGCCGTGCTGAAGACCGGTGGAAAGGAACAGTCCCTGATGCCCGGAACGCTGTTTTTCACCTTCCCCGGGCAGATCTATTCCCTGGAAGGCGACAGCTGCTTCACTTACCTCTACATTACCTTCAGCGGTCCCGACGCGCCGCTCCTTCTGCGAAAATTCGGCATTTCCGAGGAATCGGCCGTCTACCCCGGACTGGAGGTCCTTCTGGATTTCTGGATGAATTCCATCCGCCGGGTCAACGATCAGAACGCCTCCGCCCTCACGGAAAGCGTCCTTCTGTATTCCCTCTCCTTCCTTGGGCCGGAGACCGAAAAACGGCCGGCTCCCGCCGACCGCTTTGAAGATATCCTCCGCTATATCCACAACCGCTATGCCGATCCCCACCTTACGCTCGGCACCGTGGCGGATATGTTTTTCTACAACAAGAAGTATCTTTCCGCCCTTTTCGCCAGACGGACCGGGACGCATTTCACGGAATACCTCCACTCTCTTAGGATCCGGCACGCCGAATACCTGCTGGAAAAAAACAGCGATCTGTCCGTCGCGGAGCTGGCTTCCCGCTGCGGCTATGAGGACCCGTTCTATTTCTCCCGGGTCTACAAAAAGATCACCGGCTCGGCGCCGGCAGACGCCCTCCGGGCACTGCGCGCTGCCGCCAGCCCTGCCGCTTCCGAAGGATCCGTCCCGGGGTGCTGATCTTCTCCGGCGCCCCTCACGTAAAAAACCCCGGCCGCCTGCCGGGGTTTTTGCGTTATTTTTTCAGCAGCTCTCTCAGCACCGGCTCCAGGCCGTCCGCCATTCTCAGGAAGCCCAGATCGGTGGGATGGGTGCCGTCGACCGTACACATATCCCGGTCTCCGGTCCCGAACAGCGTGCCGCCGTCTACAAAGCGGACGTTCCGGTCTCCGGCTTCCAGCGCATGCCGGTACGTAGTCCTGATCACGTCCCGGCGCCGCGCGGTCGCTTCGGGATTTTTCGTGTCGCAGCGGGAGATCATCACCACCGGCAGATCCGGGTGCGCCTCGCGGACGATGCGGAAAAACGGCTCGTGCGTCGCCTGAAGGTGCTCCGGCGACGGGGCGTTGTGGTCATAATCCAGCACGAAGAGGCTCATGTCCAGCGAGGCGATATACCTTGCCAGTTCCGGTTCTCCCTTCCCGTTTCCCGAGAAACCCAGATTGATCTGCGCCGCGTCCAGGCGCCTCGCCAGAAGCGTCGTATAGCAGGAGCCTGCCTTGTTCGTGCAGCCGCCCTGTGTCACGGAACTCCCGTAGTACACGATCGGCTTTTCAATGCGCGGGACCCGGCCCGGCAGGACCCGTGCCCCGGACGGGAAGCCCAAAAGGAGCGTCTTCAGACCGTTGTACAGGGGAAGATACAGGACGTAATGCCGCAGCCCCCCGCGCAAAGAAACATACCTGCTCTGGCGAAGACAGGTACGCCCGCCGTCCACCAGGGCCGGGACCAGATTCACTACCTGGACGGTCCCTTCGTCCGTCTCTTCGAACAGCTCCATCCCGCTCCTGCCGGAGGCCGCGAAATGAGGCATATTGGTTTCGACCGTCAGTTCCCACACGAGAGAGAGACCCTCCGCGTCCGTGGAAAAGCGTACGCAGGCTCCGGCCAGACAGGCGGAAAGGCGCTGCACGCCCTCGCTGCACGACGGCAGCATCGAAAGCGGCAGGCGGCTGAATACGCCCTTTCCGTTCGGCGCGAGCCCCCAGATCCTGAACGGCTCCTCCCACACGTCCCGGAACACCGTATCGCCCGGGATCTTCTCATCCAGTCTGAAATTCGGGTCGATATCTGACAGAAGCATCACATACCCTTCTCTTTCCTGCCGGCGGTTTCCGACAGCGCTCTGTAAAGATCCAGAAATTCCTTTTCCACTTCTTCAAACGGCCGGAAACGGTAGTCCAGATCAAAATGCAGTTCCGGCGCGGGCGTGTCCATCGGCTCCCGGAGCAGCACGTCCAGATCGTACCAGAGCAGCGCGTCGTCGATCTCCGACAGCTGTTTCTGCTCTTCCGCGGTCAGATCGGAACCGAGGAACTTTATGTAGATCATGGAAAGGAGCGCATCCTCCCGTTCCTGATACGCCGGGAGAAACTGCTTGAACGGCCGGGGGATATCCGAAAGGTAGCATTCGCCGGCGTCGTGCAGCAGGCAGGCCAGCGCCATCCGGGGGGAAAGCCCCCGTCCCAGCGCTTCCTTCGCGCAGCCGATCGAATGTTCCCCGACCGACCAGAAGGTCTTCACGTGCCCGTTTCCCCGGCAGATCATCGGCAGCGCGTGGGCAATATCCTCCGCGCAGATCTTCTCCGGGTCCGGAGCCATCGGCTCAAACATTTTTCCCGTATAAGTCCTGATATAGCTGCTCATGACAGATACTCCTTTTGCAGGCCGTCACACGGCCAGCCAGAAAATAAGCGGAATGGTGACGGCTGAGATCAGCTGCGAGATGAGCGCGTTTCCCGTCGCCACAGAGGTGTCCAGCCCGTACGCGGCCGGGACAACGATGGGGTTGAGCCCCAGGGGCATCGACGTCGCACAGACGAGGCAGATATAGGCCGTCCGGTCGATCGGGATCAGCTGCCCGAGTCCGATCGCGGCCAGCGGCAGGAGGATCAGGCGGTAAAAGGTCCCGAGATAGATCCGCCCGTCCGTAAAGGTCTTCCTAAGGTCGATCGCCGCGACGGACAGTCCCGTGAGCAGCATCGCCACCGGGGACATCGTATCGCCGAGCACTGTGACTGCCGAGCGGAAAAACGCCGGCAGCCGAAGGCCCGAAAGGCCGACCGCCGCCCCGGCCAGCATTGCGAAGATCATCGGATTCGCGAGTTTTTTCAGCCGGTCCTTCACGGTCGGCCGCTCCGTCTCCGGCATCAGCAGCGCCGGGACGCCCCAAAGGTAGATGCCCGCCCAGAGCGGGAGCGTGAAGAGCAGGTATTCCAGGAAGACCTCCGGAAACAGGGCCTTCACGACCGCGTTGCCCATGAAGCCGAAGTTGGAAAAAGCCAGGCCGTAAGTGAAGATCTTCCGCAGATACCGGTCCTTCGTAACGGTCTTCGCCAGAAGGATCCCCACCGGGATACTGACCAGGGTCAGGGCGATTCCCGCCAGGAGAAGGCCCCCCGCCCGGCGGATCTCCGGGACCGTGAAGCGGTCCATGAAGGTCCCCAGCACGAGCGCCGGGATGAAGACCGTGTTTTCCAGCTTCGAAAGCGCCTGCGACGCCCCTTCCGGCAGGATCTTCGCTTTTCCGAGGATGAACCCGACCGCGACCAGAAGGAAGAGGAATCCCAGCTGGCTGAGGGTCGAAAGAAATACGTCCATGACTGCCCCTTTTCCGCTCCGGCCGCCGTCTCTTACCGCCGCGGAAAACCGATCGTTGCGAACTCCGGGCCACAGGACCCGGGTCTTTATCATACCCCCGCCGGCGCCGGAAGTCCATCGGTTTTCCGGCAAAAAAACGGAGCAGCCGCAGCTGCTCCGTTCTGCTTCCGCCGGGATCAGTTCTCGTAGGAGTAGAAGAACTTCTTGCCGTCCGCGCTGACGTAGACAACGTCCTCGTCCGTCAGGACCATCAGGAAGAAATCCCCCTGCTTTCCGAAAGCTTCCACATCGCCCTTGACGGTGACCTTTTCGGCCTTGCCGCCGGTGGTCACATAGAGCGTGTCGTCGGAGATATAGTAGATCTTGCCCTGGAACAGAATGAAGGAGTTGTCCTTCACGTCGTCCGTGATCTTGGACGCTTTGCCGGTCCCTTTCTGGACCATCAGCTCGTCGTCATCGTTGATGTAGAAGACCGTCTTGCCGTCCGGCAGAACTTCGTAGTCTTCCACGTCCGAAGCGAGCTTCTCGGCCTCGGCGTCTTCCTTGGCTCCGTTGATCTTATACAGATTGTCGTTCTTCAGATAGAACAGCGTCTTGTTGTCGTCCATCAGCGTGATATCGGACGCGCCCTTGACGACCGAGCGGGTCTCCAGCTTCTTGCTCACGTAGATGATCTTGTCGTCAGATGTGTTGCGGAAGAACTTGTCTCCGAACGTGCTGACGCCCCAGACGGTCATCTTGCCGGATCCGTCGTAGAGCGTACCGGCCGGGGCAAGCATGCTCCAGCTGCCGCTGCCGAGCTTCTTCGCCTCTCCGCCTTTGACGGAGATGCGCATATCCTCGCCGTCATAGACCAGGATCTCGCTGCCGTCCTGATTCAGCACGGCGCGGGAAATGTTGCCGGCCACTTTCTGACGGGTATCTTCCTTGTCGCCCTGCTGGACATACAGCGTCCCGTCCTTGGCAAAGTACACGTATTTCGCGCCGTTGGCGATGCCGAGCGGGTTGCGTTCCTTGCCGATCTTGACGATGCTCTTGCCGTTCCAGAAGCAGCCCGTGCCTTCGCCGTCCTTCATCGTGACGAACGCGGCGGCGCTTCCGTCGGGAGCGATCACCAGGCTGGCCCGGCTCACGTTTCCGGAGATCTTCTCGGACTTGCTGCCGTTGAATACGTACAGATCGTAGTCCTCGTCGCCCTCCACCAGATAGAAGATCCTGCTTCCGTCCCTGCTGATCAGGAAGCGGTCGGGATCCTTGTCGGTCACTTTGACGATCTTGCTGCCATCGGTATAGTAGAGGGTCTCCTCGTCCTTCACCATCACGGCCGCCGCGCTTCCGTCCGCGCTGATCGTCGTTTTGCCGACCGATCCGTCAATCGCCTTGGAGGTCATCTTTCCTTTGGAGGTGATGACGATCAGCTTATCCTCCTCCATGGATCCTGCTCCGATATAGGTCTTGACTTTCGTGAAGCCGCCCGAAGAGCCGGACGAGCCGCCCGCGATCACGGAAATGATCACGACCAGCACTACCACGACCGCAGCGGCGATCGCTACGGGAACTACGGGGAATTTCTTTTTGGCGGCCGGCTGAGGCGCCGCTGCCTGAGGTTCAGCGGGCTGTGTCTGGGTACTTACCTGGACTGCGCCGCAGACGGGGCAGAACCGGGTTCCCTCTTTGATCTCCGCGCCGCAAGTTGGACACTTCATGCTTCTTTCCTCCTGTTGTGTATGTAATGAAGGTTTTTTCTTCTTTTTCACTATACCACAGGAGCACGATTTCTCAAGCTTTTTTTCTTCCCGGAAGGGAAAAGCGCCTCTCCCATCGGGAGAGACGCCTGAAAAAGGGCTGTTTTTGATCGTTTTTGGTCACCCCGCCAGAAGATACAGCCAGTACGGCGGGCAGAAAAGCCGGATCCGGCTGATAAGCGGAACAAGGCCCGCAAGGTCTGCGAATACGGGACACAGCGCCAGCGATGCCAGAAGGATCAGCGTCACCGCCGTCGAAGAAGCGTTCCGCCCCGGAAGGATCCGTACGATCAGGAACTGGACCGGCAGGATCATCAGAAGGTATACCCCCGTCAGAAGAGGAAGCTTCATCCCCTGTCCGGCGAGCAGGAAGCCCGAGGCGGCAGCCAGCCACAAAAGCATCGCCCGCAGCCAAACGCCGGGGACGAACACGGCCAGAAAGGCCTTCCGCACGCCGATGCGGCTTTTCATCCGGGCGGTCTCCTCCCCGAGCGGCCGGACCGCTCCGAAAAAGAGTCCGGCAAACAGGAAGAGCGAGGCTGCCGCCAGCATATACCGCCGGCTCCGGCCGGTGTCCTCCGGGATCGGCTTTCCCTCTGCCGTTTCGGTCAGGAAGCGGAAGCGGCTTCCCTCCGCGAGCATGGCGCGGTAAGCCGTTTTCAGTTCCTCCTGCGTGACGCCGCTCCCGTCAAGGGCCTCCAGCGCGATGTAGGGTGCGGCCTCTTCCATCAGCGCCGCCGCCGCATGGGAACGCCACAGCATGCCGAAAAGGGATCCGCCCGCCTCGATAAAGGTCACGGCCTCTTCCCGCTCCCCGGTCTTCAGCCTTTTTCCGAGGTCGCCCGGAATCACCGCTCCGGCCTCGATGACGCCGGCAGCCAGCGCCGAGCGGAGCTCTTCCTCGCTCCCGAACGGCAGGAAGCCATCTTCCTCCAGCAGGGCACGCATCATAGCGGCCTCTTCGTCGGCTTCCCCGGTAACTGTGCAGCCCGCCGGCAGGCGGGAGGCTTCCCGTCCCACGGCAAAGGCCGCCGGAAGAAGCGCGGCGAGCAGCAGGCAAAAGACCCAGGTCAGGACGGAGCGCAGTGTTTTTTTCAAAGTAAAGAACCATCCGTTCATCCGCGTCCGCCCTCCTTTCCGGGGATCCGGCGCAAATAGCGCAGGACCGCCGCTCCGAGAACGACCGTATAAACGAGTGCCGAAAGAAGCGGCAGAAGCCTCAGCCGGTCGCCGAAAAGCGGCCCCAGAAAACCGGCCAGCGCGCCTGAGGGAGTCATTTCCCCGAGGACCCTGAGGAACGACGGCAGCATGTGCCGGGGCACCAGCCCTCCGCAGAGGAAGATCCCGAGCGCTCCCGCGGCGAAGAAGATCCCGCCGAAGCCGCCCTTTTCCGAAAAGAGCACCCCGACGCTGCCGGTCCAGACCGAAACGAGCAGGAGCCCGAGCACGGCCGAAGCGATCCCGCCCGCCGTGAAGCGGACTTCCGTCAGCGTGCTCAGCCCTGCGGCGGCGGCCGCCAGGAAGACCAGCCGGAACAGGAACGGATAGAGGATCTTGCCGGCGAGATATTCCGCCGGGGTGATCCGGAGGGCGTACAGCCGGCTCAGCACGGGCCGGTTCGTGTCGGTCCGGTAAAGGCCGGAGAAGAAGGAACCGCATAGGATCATGACCAGCGTCAGCCAGCAGACCGCGAAAAACGGGACCGGATCGAGGTCCGTCCCTTCAAAGGTCATCCGCTCCAGCCGGAAGCCGGCCGTAAAGACGTCGACCGCGTAGTCCAAAAGGTCCGCGTTGCCCTTCACCAGGAAGGAAGCCTCCCATTCGCCCGAAAGGCCTTTCGCCCACAGGACTTCCTGCCCGGCGAAGACCCCGTACTGACCGGCGGTCAGCATCCTGCCGCCGAAGCGGGCCAGCTCGCCGACCAGCCCGGCCATAGAGGAAGCGCTTTCCGAAAGGACCACCCGCGCCTCGCCCTCCTGTCCGTGCAGGATCTTCCCGAGGAAGCCCTCCGGCAGGATCACGGCCGCCGCGAACCGGCCTTCCGCGACCCCCCGGACCGCCTCTTCCTCGTCGGCATCCTCAAAAGAGATGTAGCTGCTGACAAATTCCTGGCGGCGGATCATTCCCGTGGCCATACGGCTGGTGAACGAATCCTCCTGATCGACCAGAGCCACCAGGATGGGCGATTTCCCCTCCCGGGCCCCGGTCAGCACCGCGTACAGGCTCAGTCCGGCGATCAGAGAAAGGAGCAGCATGAGCAGAAGGGCGGATACCGCCCCCCTGAGCATCAGGATCCCGTCTCTCTTCAGCATGGACCGCACGGACCGCCGCCCCTTTCCTTTTTGTCAGCAAGGGCCCCCCTTGCGGGGGGCCCGGATATGCGCGGACGGACTTGCCGTCAGTCTTCCTTCATCTCCTGAACTTTTTCCATCAGCTCGTCGACGCGCTCTTCGATCTTATCCATCAGATCTTCAAAGTCGTCTTCGCTCTTGAAGGTCAGGACATCTTTGTACTTCGGAACCGAAGGGACCTTCGCGCTCTCGTTGATCTCGATGGTCAGGCCGAGGTTCTTGATCTCAAAGCCGTCGTATCCTTCCACGGAGACCTTCTTCACAGTGATCGTGGTGACCTTGCTCTTCTTGGTCATCGTGCCCGTGACGGTGAGCAGGTCGGTGACGCTCAGCTTGAAGCCGCCTTCCTTCTTGTCCCAGGTGAATTTCGCGGTGGCGATGGTCTCCTTGCCTTCCTTCACCTTCAGGGTGCAGGCGAAGTTGGTCTTCGTATCCTCGTCCACGGTGAGGACGGCCTGCATCTTGTCCTCGTTCGCCGGAGCGATCGTCACGGAGAAGTAGGTGGGCTTGGAAGCGTCGGGGCCGAAGACCAGCGTGATGCTGTTCTTTTCCTTATTGACCTTCACGGACCCTTCCAGCAGGACCATGCGGCCCTTGGAATCCGTGTTGAAGCGGAACGTCAGGGTGACGTCTTCCAGCTCGTCTTCCAGATCCTCAACGTCGTCCAGCAGATCTTCGACCTCGTCGTAGAAATCTTCGACGTACTCTTCGATGTCGACGTCATACTCTTCCAGCTCTTCGCCGTATTCCTTGACCAGCTTATCCAGGAAAGTCTTCAGCGTCTTGCTCTTGGAAGCCCACTCCAGTGCATCCTTCGCAACGGCGGCGATCGCCTTGCTGTCCAGGATCACGCGGGTCTCGGTCGTCTTCACGTCGGTCTCGCCGATGGTCACGGCCACGCCCTTTTCGGTCTCGATCGCCGCATTCGTCTGTACGGACTTCGCCACGACGTTAAGGCCTTCGTTGATCACGCCCACGAAATCATTGTACAGGCCCTTCGCGTCCTTCTCGGCGCTGTCCCAGTACTTCATGATCGCTTCGTAGGCTTCTTCCGGCAGCGCCATGTCGCCGTCCGGACCGAAGACCGACTTGGGCAGGTTCTTGGTCAGGTTCTTGAGGCTCACGCCCAGCGCATCGTCGCCCAGGATCTCGGCGCTCTTCAGCACGAGATCGGTCTTGCTGAGGTAGGCGCTGCCGCTCGCCAGGGTCTTGTCCTTGTACTGCGCCAGCAGGTCCAGGACCAGACGATCGCCGTCCAGATCGAAATACAGGGTGCCGCCGACCGTCGCCTTGACGGAAGCGCCGATCAGGTCTTCCAGTTTGGAGACGTCTTCGGTAAAGGAGATGCTTCCGCCGTGCAGCAGGTTGGTCAGCTGGGTGATGGCTTCGACGCCCTTCACGGCGTCGGCGGTCTTCTCCGCAGCGTTCGCGGCGTCACGCACGACGCCCTTCTGGGTCACGGCGATCTCCTTCGTGCCGGAGCCCTTGCCCAGGGACGAGATCAGGATGATCGCCGCTACGATGAGCAGAACGGCGCCGCCGGCGATGCCCAGGATCAGGGGCAGTTTGCTCTTCGCAGGAGCGGGAGCCGCGGGCTGGACGGGCTGGCCGTAAGGCTGGGCAGGCTGGCCGTAAGGCTGAGCCGGCTGGCCGTAGGGCTGAGCGGGCTGGCCGTAAGGCTGCTGATTCAGGTTGTTTTCTTCGCTCATAATGCTTCCTCTCTTTTTTCCGCTTGCCTGCACAGCGCACGGTACGCGGATGATAACTTGTGGTGCTCTGTATCTGCAATGCCGGACGTGCCGGACAACTGCTCACGTGTGTAGATCATGGGGACCCGGCCTCCCAAAAACAGCAGCCGGTCGTAAAACAGACTGTATTCGGAGGGCTCGTGGCCGACGTAGACGATCGTCTTTCCCTCCTGCTTCAGCCTGAGGATCAGCGCCGCCATCTCGTCGCGGACGGTCAGATCCAGCCCTGAGCAGGGTTCGTCGAAAAGAACCGTTTCCGGATCGCCGAGCAGCGCGCAGGCGATGCTCACCCGCTTGGCCATGCCGCCCGACAGAGCGGAGACCTTCTTCCCGGCAAACGCTCCGATCCCGAAGGGCAGCTCCTCCGGGACATCCGTCTTCACCAGGCCGGCAAAGAAGCGGAGATTGTCGCGGACCGTCATATCCTCGAAAAGAGCGGTCCCCTGCGGGATATAGCCGATCCTTCCGTCCGTCCGGACCGAACCGGACTGAGGCTTTAGGATCCCGGCCAGCAGGGCGATCAGGGTGGATTTCCCGCTGCCGTTGGGCCCGGCGGTCACCAGGCATTCTCCGGGAGCCACGGTGAAGGTGATCCGGTCCAGAAGCGGCCGGCGGTTATAAGAAAAAGTCAGACTGTCGGCTGCCAGCATCGCCCTCCGGATCTCCTTCCGCAAAAATCCACTCTCAATAATAGGATTTTCGTGCGGTTCTTGTCAACCTTTTTGCCTTGATTTCCGGTGTTTTTCCCGTTTTTCCGCTCTTGCGCGCGGCATATTGACTTTTTCCGGCGTATCTGCTACCGTGCAGACGGAATCTTGGTGACCGCGGAGGATCCGCCTCCGCAGAAAGGACCGTCATGACAGAAAAGATGCTCGACTTTATCCGGAGATCTCCGGTCAACGTTTATGCCGTGAAGACCGGCCGCGATATGCTGGAGCGGGCCGGCTTTTCCGAATGGAAAAACGGGGAACCGCTCAAAGCCGGCGACACGCGCTATATCACCCGCAACGGGACCTCGCTCCTGGCTTTCCGCATTCCCGAAGGGGTCCCCGCGGGATTCGTCCTCTCCGCGGCGCACACGGACTCGCCCTGCTTCCGCCTGAGAGATCACGCGGAGATGCCCGGGACCTATCTGAAGCTGAACGCCTCCGTCCTCGGCGGCCCCATCCGCAGCACCTGGCTCGACCGGCCTCTGAGCATCGCCGGGAAAGTGCTCGTCCGCACCGAAACGGGCGCCGAATCCCGCCTCATCGACATGGAGAAAGACTGCGCCATCATGCCGACGATGGCCGGCCACCTCTTCAAGGGCGCCAATGAAGGGATCCCTCTGGATCTGAACAAAGACATCACCGCCATCTACGGCCCGGGCGAGTCCGCCGGAAGCTTCCGGGCGGAAGTTGCCCGTCTGGCCGGCTGCGCGGAAGAAGATATCATTTCCACCGATCTGTATCTGTACAGCAACGAGCCCGGCACGGTCTGGGGCCCAAGCGGCGACTATCTCTCCGCTCCGCGCCTGGACGATCTGGCCGCCGCCTTCACCAATCTGGAAGCCTTCCTCACCGCCGCGCCGTCCGATAGGATCCAGATCGTCGTACTCTTCGACAACGAAGAGATCGGCTCCCGCACCAAGCAGGGCGCCGGCAGCGACCTTCTGCCGCGCACGCTCCGCCGGATCGCGTCCGCTCTCGGGATCACGGACGAAGCTTTCGAAGCCATGCTCGATAACAGCTTCATGGTCTCCTCGGACAATGCCCACGCGAAGCACCCGAATTACCCGGAACTGTCCGATGCCAACGAAGCCCCGCTGATGAATGCCGGCCCCGCCGTCAAGCATTCGCCCAAATACGCGACCGACGCCGTATCCGCGGCCCTTTTCAAAGAGATCTGCCGCCGCGCCGGCGTGCCGACGCAGGATTACGCCAACCGGCCCGACCTCGGCGGCGGCTCCACGCTCGGCACAATCTCCAATGAAGCCACCTCGATCTGGACCGTCGATATCGGCCTGCCGCAGCTGTCCATGCATTCGACCTACGAAACGATGGGCGCGAAAGACGTCGGATACGGGATCGCGGCCGTGAAGGCGGTCTACGAGGCCCGCTTCACGCTGGAGGGCGATTCCTTCCGGCTCGAATAGGCCGCCCGCCCCAAAGGCCCCGTTCCGACGGCAGCCGCAGAATCAAAAACCCCGCCCTGACCGGAGATCCGGTTTCGGGCGGGGTTTTTGATTCTGTATCGGACCGATCACTCGATGATCTGGGTCACGGTGCCGGAAGCGACGGTGCGGCCGCCTTCACGGATAGCGAAGCGGAGGCCCTGCTCCATGGCGATGCGGGAGATCAGCTCGACCTTGATCTCGACGTGGTCGCCGGGCATGCACATCTCGGTGCCTTCAGGCAGCGTGCAGATGCCGGTCACGTCGGTGGTGCGGAAGTAGAACTGAGGACGATAGTTGTTGAAGAACGGAGTGTGGCGTCCGCCTTC
>JAEEGL013681635.1_pt1 | contig 41474 bp, 39 predicted proteins | sample 9134231 | NCBI WGS metagenome assembly JAEEGL01 (sample SAMN16246548, study PRJNA631951) | gut metagenome | biome: gut microbiome; feature: rumen; material: fiber-attached | host: Bos | place: Iran: Karaj | collected 2018-10
ATTACCCCGCCGATCTTTGCCAACGGAGTGATGCAGGAACAGTCTTGGCCATACCCAGCAAGACCAAAGAATTTGATGATTCTTTTCAAGAATTCCAACAAGAGGCCGAGATGCTCCACAACATCAAGCATTCAGGCATTGTTCCTGTAAATGAGGTGGTCAAAGCCAATGGCACCATCTACTTTGTGATGAGTTATCTCGGCGACACCACACTGGCAAGTTATATCCAGAATAAGGGTGGCAGACTCACCGAGGTGGAAGCGCGTGAGGTGATGAACGAATTGTTGGAAGTTGTGGGTTTTCTCCATCAGAGCAGGCTCAACCACCTCGACATCAAGCCCGACAACGTGATGATGGTGGAAGGTCCTGGTGGGAAACATCACCCTGTGCTGATAGACTTCGGACTCTCCAAACACTTCAAGGCCAGTGGCAAGCAGACCTCGCGTCTGGGCGGCAAGGGCGTGACCGACGGCTTCTCTCCCCTGGAGCAGTACGCCGGCATCAGCACCTTCTCTCCTCAAGCCGACATCTATGCCTTAGGAGCCACTTATTTCTTCATGCTCACAGGCATGGTGCCTTTGAAAGCCAACGAGATTACTGAGGAGTGGATACGCAAGAACCTGCCCAAGGACCTCACCAAGAAATCCGCCGACGCCATCTGCAATGCGATGAACCGCGATGTCGAGCAGCGCACAAGAAAGACCAGCGCCTTCTTCGGAGGAACAGTTGGCATAAAAGAACATCCTAAACCACCCAAACCCGACATCCCTTATAAGAAAATCGTCATTGGCCTTGTCGCCATTGCTCTCGTTCTCCTGCTATGGAAACCTCTGGCTCGTCTGTTCGAAGGAATTAACTCGTCAACCACCGGCCCCACACCAGATATCGTGGAGAACACTGATTCTTTTACTTCTCCCGTCGATCCTGAAGAACGAGAGGAGGAAGAGGGAAACACAGGCTCGAACACTGAGGAAACCACAAGCGGCAGTCAGCAGAGCGCGACGGACAGCGAGACGACTGATAATAGCTCTGGAATACAGAATCCTCCTACCAAACCTCATTCACCCCCTAAACCACCAGTTGATGAAGGCACCACAGGTACTAAAGACCTCGGTTACGCCATCTATGAAGGCGAACTCAAGAACGGCAAACCCGAAGGTTATGGAACACTGACCTTCCAAAGCGAACATGCCATTGACTCAAGGGCAAGAAACAAGGAAGCCAGTGCCGGCGATGTGGTCACGGGCAAGTTCAAGGACGGCCATCTGGTCAACGGCACCTGGACCAAGACCTCTGGCGAGACCGAAAAAGTGATGATCGGACAATAAAAGATAGACAACAAAAAAACGAGAAGATATGAAACGGTTCATTTTCATTGCCATAGCTGCCTTGCTCCCTATAGGCCTATTGGCGCAGACATTCAGCGCACCCCACCTAGAGGCGGCGGCATCGAAACTGAAACTCGACTCGCTTAAGCTGCGTCCCGATAGCTTGCCAATGGTGAAGCACCTCGTCAGGGACGACAAGGACATCGCCATCCGCTTCACAGAGAAAGGAGAGATAGACCACATCGGCATCCCACTGTTCAGCCTGGAGACCAGGTTGCTACAGCCTTCACCAGTCTATGACTTCCTGGAGTACGCCACACTCGACCGCATCTTCAAGGTGAACGACAATACACTTAAGCTGGAAGATGTGAAGTTCACAACCGGTTCTTGGAACACCCTTCCCGGCATCCTCAACAAGAGCGACGGCTCTGCCATCAACAATATCAACGACAAAAGCTACATGGTGGAGTGGCTGAAAGAGGGACAGCAAGTGGCCGCTCTCCAATTCCCCATCAACTATGAGTTGTTGGCCAACAGCGAGCGCGAGGAGATGGAGAAACGTTTTGTCAAAGAACTGCGCGACTTCTCCAACGACAAGACATCTGCACCTCGGATTGACAGCGAACGGCTGGCAAAGACCGACAATCCCGACCTACTGGTGCTCAAAGGACAGACCTATTACATCGATGCCGTCAACAATAACCGCTATGTGATCGTTCACAGCGTGACCGACACCACAGACACCGAGTCATCGGACAACCAGATACTGGAGTACAAACTCATCTACGACCGCCACAACGCAGCTGAGTCGCTGGCCAACCTCATGGTTGAGCCTGACATGGAGGTGAGAGACGACAGCATCCGTTTGAACGTCAAATACTACAACTACAAGCGCGATACACTGCAGGTCAGCGTGCGCGACTTCCTGAGTTACTGCATCAAAGAGGGATGCACACCCTTTTTCGGCATCCAGAAGGAGGAGGGCGACAACATCACTGGCAGTCTGTTCCTGGTCAACAAGGCCTCGGGCTATGCCCACATTGCCAATGTGGAGTGCAACACCGCCAACCTCTTCAGCGAGCAACCTCTGCTTGAGGCCACGATCTTCATGTTCACACCCACCAGCAACATCAAGAACCTCTTCGCCAAGCCCGACCTCAACAACTACATCGGTAGGAAATATATCAAATAGCCCGACAATATGAAGACAAGAACAATCCTGATGACCGCACTCTTCACTCTGGCATCCCTCACAGTCTATGCACAAGAGAACGTGGTGGAACAAATCAACGAGGTGAAGGTCAATCCCGATCTCTGCTACGGCGAGGGAGCCGACGAGGATGTCCAGAAAGCCACCGACATTGCCATCGACGACCTCTGCGCCCGTTTGTCCAAGAAGACCAGTACAGATGTAGATAAGAAGGATGTGGCCAAAAAGATCAAGAAACTGGAGCGTAAGCGCGGTTCGCAGACCCGTATGCTGGTCTATGTGGCATTGTCGGATTTCAAAGCCTCTTCCTCTTCATCCTCCTCCCCATCCTCCTCACTGATTAGCAGTTCGACAACGACCACAACGACAAGCACACCAAAATCACAGAACCAACAGACCCTCGTTTCCACAGCGCAGACCATGCAGACCGTGGTTCCAAGCCAACCTGTCGGTCAGACCACCAGCGTAAGCAAGGAGTACGCTAAAGCCACCGATGTGGTGGCCGCGCTGAAGATGGTGAAACATTTCGGTGCATTGAGGAACCTGCTCTCCGTGGAGAAGGACGACGGACGGGTCAAGGACTATGGAACAGCCGCCCATGTGGCGGATTCCGACAAGGTCTATTGGTGCATCTATCGCAAAATCGATGACTACCGCTTAGAGTATGTGGCGGTTCTGTCGCCCCTCAAGGCCAACGGAAAACGCGACAACCTCGACACCGGTGCAGAGGAGACCCCCACCGACTACACGGGCAACACCTACGACTGGGTATGGTTCATTCTCCCTTAACGGGTCTCACAAACGATTTGATTGAAGAAAACAATACAAAACGATATGAAACGAACATTGTTATTATTTGTCACTCTGCTCTTCGCTCTTGGTGGTATGTCGCAGAGCGTGAAGTTGAGAATCAACGACGGTCTGCCATCCAACAAGACCGAACTGAAAGCGAATATGGAACGTGAGGCCAGCAAATTGCTGACCGAGTTCAACGCCGCCGCAAGAAGCAAGCGGACACTCAATGTGGTGGGCATTAACATGACCGCTGAGTGCAAGAATGATTTGAAGGACATGTACGACTTCCTGCCCTTCCAATGCGACGACCCCGTCTATACGGAGCCATGCATCAAGACCTACAGCGGTTACTGTGTGCGTAACATCCTGGTGAGCATCCTGCCTAATCCCGACTATCACGATCCACTCGAACGTGAAATCACCATCAACTTCTCCCTCAACGGACAAATCACTAGCGTAGCCTTTTCGCTGCCCATCCATGAGTCGAAACTCATCCTGCAAAACGCAAGGGACGTGGAAGACCTGGCCAAACGCAACGAAATCCTCAGCTTTGTAGAGAACTACCGCAGTTTTTATGACAAGAAAGACATTGTGGGGTTGGAGAATATCTTCGATGAAGATGCTATCATCATCACAGGAACCGTCGTTTACAAGAAGATGACGAACGATTTCGGAAATATGGTTAAGGAGACCGTCTATAAGCAACAGGACAAGCCACAGTATATCGAACATCTCAAGAACAACATTTTCAAGAACAACAAATATATCAGGGTGAAGTTCGACGACATAGAGGTGGCTCGACATCCCACTCGCGATGACACCTATATCGTCACCTTGCAGCAGGACTGGAATTCCACCAAGTACAACGGCAGAGGTTATCACGACGAGGGATTCGTCACCTTGCTCTGGCAGTTCCCGAAGAGTGGTCAGGGATCCCCCCAGATTCTCTTTCGTTCCTGGCAGTCGAACGATATCATCCGGGGACAAAAGGACGACCTGTTCAACTTCGACGACCTCAACATTCCACCCTCACGCTGAGACTGCAATCATCAACTTAAAATACTATTGACATGGGAAAACTATTTTTCAATTCCAGAGACGAACTCGTGTTCATTGACTTCAATGAAGTGGCGTTGGTGCAGGCCGACGGCAACTACTGCAAGCTGATGTTCATCGACCGTCGTGAGATGCCACTATCCATAGGCATCAACAAACTATCCGACATGATCAGCCAGACAAGGTTCGACAAGGCGGTGTTTGTGAAAATCGGACGAAGCCTCCTCATAAACCAATCATTCCTTGAGCGAATCGACATGGTGAAACAGCAAATCATCCTTGCTGAGAAAGGGGTGCAACCCATACGAATCACCGCCCCAAAACAGGTGCTAAAGGACTACAAGAACTTCCTGTCGGAAAAATTCAGAATGAAAGAACAACCCCAACAACCCCAACAATAAATCACTATGGCTAAGACAATCATCATCGGACAGGACGGTGAACAGGAATTCCAGATTACAGGCTCAATGGTAAGTCATGTCCATGCGCAAGTGACCATCGACGACAACGGCACTTGGACACTCAAAGACCTCAACTCCACAAACGGCACATACATCAGGGATGCCAACGGAGCGTTCATAAGGGTCGATGAAATCGCCATCACACCAGACACCTTCATTTGCCTGGGACCCGACAACTCGCAGGGGTGTATGTTCTATGCCTGCCACCTGCTCAACGACAAGGATGACTACCACCACGAGTTCAAGCTGCTCTCAAACTACGCGAAGAAATATACCGCTGAGTTCAACAAAGCCGAGAAACAATCTGTTTACATTATGAAGGGCATAGCCGTAATCTCGCTGCTCTTGCTTCTCATCACCTTATTCATGCCGGTTGGCTGGTTGTCGATGAATCTGTTGAGAGTAGGAACCGCTCTCTCCACACTCTACTCCCTCTTCGCCAACCCCAAGAAGACTTTGATGCGGATCAACGAAAAGGCCAAAGGTTTCTACCGTTGCCCCAATCCAGGGTGTTCCTACAAACTCACCGCCAGCGACATCGAAAACTGCCAGTGTCCACGCTGCAGGGCTCATGCCTGACCTTCCTTTTCATGTGATAATCATCAATAATCAATAAAAACCAATTAACTTAAAATCAAAATGAGAACCAGACTTTTTTCCCTGTTGCTGATGCTGTTTTCATGCCTCGGCATATTCTCACAGACAACCTACGTGCTCTGCACGGGCGTGTCCAACTACGGCAATCCCAATGCCAACCTTGGCAACACCACCAAGGACGCAAAAGCTGTCGGTACAGTATTCAAAAGCCAGAAAAACACAAAGGTGTCGATTCTGACAAGTTCCAATGCCAACAAGGCTAACATCAAGACACATCTCGAGGCTATCGCCAAACTCGCCAAATCCGACGACAAGGTGATCTTCTTCTTCTCCGGACATGGCAACTCAGGCTATTTCCTGGCCTATGACGGTGCTTTCTACTACACCGAACTGCTTTCCGCCCTCCGTTCCATCAAGGCCAAAGGCATCTATGTGTTTGTCGATGCCTGCATGTCAGGATCTATTTCTGATAGTGCCTCTAATTACGATTGGGCCAATAACCGGGCGTCGTCCATCTCGCTCATGATGTCGAGCCGCGCTGAGGAGTATTCCTACGAGAGCAATTGGGTGACCAACGGCTTCTTCACACAGGCCTTGCTCAAGGCACTCAGAGGCAAGGGCGACACCGACAGCAACCGTAAGATCACGTTGATGGAATGCTTCAAGTATGTCCACAAGGACATTACTGGCCGCACTTCCAAGATGCATCCGCAGCTCATCGCCAATCAAAATCTGTTTGACACAGTTCTCACACAATGGTAGCGGTTGAAAGGGCTGTAATGTTAAAAATCGCGGTTTCGTCAGCCAAACCCCTATGTTCGTCAAAGATGGACTGAAAGATTTGGATTTTGCTTTTCCGCGGATTAACTTTGCATCGTGTTTAACAACTAAAACAATCAAGATTATGGATACTCAGAAATTAGACCTCAATGAAGGCAAGCAAGACAGCCAAGAGAAGAAAGAAGGCATGAGCAGCACGACTGTAGCCATGACAGCTGCCGGACTCACAGCGGCAGGTGTGGTAGGTGCCACACTCCTTGACGACCAGACAGCAGAAGCACAGTCCCCAGCCGAGAACACTGGCGGTGACATCCCTGTCGAAACGCCAGATCAAACTGACACCCAAACTGAGGAGCAAGAGACACCTGAACAGACAGAACAGACACCTGAGCAGAACCAGGAACAGCCGACAGAAGTCGATGGACCGATTCCTATCGCACCAGGCCAAAATGGTTCTGAAGGCGGACAGACTGCTTCTACCACAACCACTACTACCACTACTACCACTACAACCAGTGGTGGCTCAGACTCAGGTGAAATACCCTTGGATTCTCCAATGGATCCAGAAGAGGCAGAAGCCCTCGCCATCGCAGAGCAGCTTGTCAGTGAGGATGAGATTGACATCGACGACATCGATGCCCCCACATTGGCTATCCTCGATTCTGATGTCATCTACGCAGAGGATGGATCGGAGATTCCCGTGGCTTTGGTCTCCATCCCTGGTGAAGACGAACCTTACCTCCTTGCCGATGTTGACGGCGATAGTATTTATGATTTCGTGGTCGATGCCAATGGCGAGATAGTAGATTACGTGCAAGGCGGACTCAATGTCGATGACGCAGAAATCGCCATCTCTGGTGATGCCGGCTACCTGGCTGTCAACGAAGACTCCATCGAACTCCTCAATGATGAGGATATCTATAACGACCTCTTGGTCTTGGATGATGTCCACGGAGGTAATGAGGTAGAACCATGGGATGATGGAGGCATCTGTGTTGATCCTCCTTTCGATGATGAAACGGCATCTAATGAAGGACTGGAAACCGAGATCTTTGATGACAGCACTCCTTTGGACGACATCCTCACCGACATCATTAACGAAGGCACAGGTGACGTATAGGAATCTTCTATTCATTCTTCAATCAACATATCATTAACTTAACAACGGTAATCATTATGGCTGAGACTAAAATAAAAATCACATGCCCCGTCTGCAAGAAAGAGTTTGCAGTCGTTAAACCCGAAAAGCCGGGAGCATATAAAGTGACCTGTCCACATGCACAGTGCGCACGTGTGATCAAATTGGTGCTGAGACCCACTGAACTGAAGATGGGACAAGGCAACCCACCGCAGAACCCTGCAGACAAACCCGCACCACAAACCAACGACAACCCCGCTGCCGACAAACCCACACAGCCTGACCCCAATATCCGTATGGTGGGAAAACCCGAAAAGACAGAAAAAGGCATCTACCTGCTCAAGACACCCCTCACGATCGGAGAGAAGTCGGCTTTCACCTGTCCAGGATGTGGCAAACAAGTGGTTTTGTCGCCCACCAAAGCAGGAGCTCTGGCTGTGACTTGTCCAGCCTGCTCCACACGCACGGCATTCAGGGCTGTGGACCCCAAGCCACTACCCACCAAGGATGTGCCTCATGCTTCCACACGTCGTCTGGGCAGAGAAGAGGATGCCATCAAGGACCAAAAGGCCGAGCTGGTGTGGGGAAATGTATTCAAACCCCACAAGGCTGTTCTCAAGGAAGGTATCACATGGGTGGGCCGCAACGAACCCACCAACCCTTCCGACGTGATGATCGACGACAGGTTTGCCAGCGCACATTCCTTCTATATCGAGAAGGACAGCCAGAAAGGTACCTGCAAACTCTGTGTCGAACATGCCACCAATCCTGTGACGGTCAACGGCGTGGAATGTAAGGAAGGCAACTCCGTTTATCTCAGTTTCAACGACAAGATCACGGCAGGAAAAACCATTTTGATACTGAAGAAATCCAAATAACACAGATTGAAAATGAAGTTCAAGACCTCTTTCCTTTCTTTCTCCTATCAAGGACTAAGGGACTATCAGCAGGACAGGCGTTATCCTGTGAACGACGGCACGCATGACGAGCTGCAGCACATCTTCGCAGTGTGCGACGGCATGGGCGGTACAGAACAGGGTGAGGTAGCCAGCCAATCGGTGACCGACACCGTGGCACGGATTCATGAGGCACTGACTGGCGATTTCACGCTCACTCCCGATGCGCTTTCCGCTTTCCTCTGGCAGGCCTACGAACGGCTTGATAGCGACGGCAAGAACATCGACACAGGCACCACAATCGCCATGCTATGGCTACATCAAGGTGGATGCGTCATGATGAACTTGGGCGACAGCCGTGTCTATCAGTTCAGAAAGGACGAGGGCATCGTCTTCCGCACCAAGGACCACTCGCTCGTCAACGAACTGGTTGAGGCACACGTCATCACTCCTGAGGAAGCACTTACCCATCCAAGACGCAACATCATCACCCGTTGTATGGAACCAGCCACCCAGGAACGCAAGCGCGACAATGCCACAGCGTTCTTTACTGCCGACATCAAGGCAGGCGACTGCTTCCTCATTTGTTCCGATGGTGTGGTGGGTGAAGTGCAGGATGAATCGCTCACTGGCATCATCCTCTCTGACGCTCCTCTGACCGACAGACTCGCCACCATCGCCGCTTTCTGCGAGCAGGCTGACGACAACGCCACAGCCATACTCGTCAAGATGGAAGAGGTGACAGCCGAAGAAACTGACGGCTCAAGCAGCAATCGCAGCGTGGAAATAGAGCCTAAAAGACCAATGACACAACCGCTTGAGTCCACTGCTGACGGAGGCGAGACTTCAAATTTCCTTATTCGTTTATTCAACAAGATTTTCAAATAATAAAAATAATAAAACTAACAAGATTATGAAAAAGACTTTTTATATCCTGATGTTACTTTTGTTTGCCTTCTCGACAGTGGAATGCAATGCACAGAAGAAACGCCCGGCTACTAAGCCCAACAAGACTGAAGTGAAGAAAGACACCCTCACCATTATCAAGGAACGCGTGGAGAAAGGCGACGATGTGGCTATGAACATCCTCGGTAGTTGGTACTACTCAGGCCAGTACGTGCAGAAAGACTACAAGGAGGCCGTCAAGTGGTTCTCCAAATCCGCCGAGAAAGGTAATATGTTCGGCATCGGCAACTTCGCCATGTGCTTCCAGACTGGCAATGGCATCACCAAGGACTCCGTGATGGCTGTGAAACTCTACAAGAAGGCTTTCACACAGGGCAACACCGACTTGGTGAAACAGCATGAGAACCTCGCCAAGAAGGGTCATGTGTTCAGCGCGATGCTGATGTCTGATGCCTACACACATGGCGACGGCGTGGCGCGTGATGCCACCAAGGCACTGGAGATGATGAAGTATGCCAGCGACGCCGGCTCCACCGACGGACAGGTGAAATACGCCATGGCACTCATGAACTCCAAGAACTACCAGGCAGCAGCTCCAGTGTTCGAGAAACTCGCAGCCAAGAACCATCCCACAGGCATCTACTACACCGGTTACTTGCTCTTCAAGGGCATGGGAGTGACACAGGACAAGACCAAGGGCCTGCAGTATCTTGCAAAAGCCGCCAGCCTGAATATGCCTAACGCCAACTACTACCTTGGCAAGGCCTACTACGAGGGCGACGGTGTGGTGAAGGACGTGAAGAAGGCTGTGGATCTGCTCCAGAAATCAACATCTTCACCGCTGCTCCACGACTCCTGGTGGTTGCTGGGCAACGCATTTCTCAGTGGCGACGGAGTGGGTAAGGATTTTGGCCGTGCCGTGAACTGCTTGGCTCAGTTGAGTGATGTCAAGGACTATGAGAGCAAGATTAAGGGCCTCCTCGACGAGGGCAGCAACAACCTCTTCAAGACCTATGTCGAAGGTCTTAAGGACTACTATGTGGACAATGACTACGATGACGCCATGAAGGCTTTCAAGACTTTGGCCAAGGCTGGCAACATCGAAGGCAACACCATGCAGGCACTATGTATGCTCAACTCCAACTACAAGAAAAACAATGCAAAGAAAGGACTCAAACTGCTGACAGATGCTTCTACTAAGAGTGGACTCGCCGCCTATATGCTCGGCCAGATGTACGAGAACGGTGACAATGTGGATAAGGACTCGAAGAAAGGCGTTGACCTCATCAGCAAGGCTGCTGACATGGGCTTAGGCGAGGCTGTGTGCGCCATGGGCATGAAGTATTTCAAGGGAGAAGGTGTGACACAAGACCTCGTGAAAGCAGCGCAAATGCTCCTCCAGGCTGAATCCATGCACGCACTCACTCCCGATGCAGCCCGCATGCTCGCCTCTTGCTACCAGAATAAGGTCAGCTCCATACCCGACCTCAATGACGCTCAGGAGCGTATCGCAAAACTCGGCAAAGTCACCGAGAAAAACAACCTCCTGAACCTGCTCAAGAAACTCTAAAGACTTTATAACCCTTATTATACTCCCCTTATTTAAGTAAGTCTATCCTTATTCAAGTAAGGGGAGTAAAACATAATTTTTTACCTGATGAAGACTAAGATGATGAAAAAGTTATTTTTGTTATCCTTTTGTCTGATTGCATGTGCTTGCAACCAAGACAACAAATTCAACAGTGCCATCGATGTGTTGGGTACTTTGCCCGTTTTCCTCAATGGACAGGACAAACTGGAAAAGACAGTTAACTATTCGGATGGCAAAGTGAACATTTCCTTCAACTACCAACCACAGACTCAAGGATGGGTGAACGACGTGATAGGCGACGATTGGGTTGCACCTACATTCATGAAGGAGTTGTTGCGTGGAAATATCGCGTCCTTCACACTGGGTTCTGTTCTCAAAACAGAGCAAGGACAATCTCCTGTCAGACAACTGCTCTCCATGATGGACGAGAGAAAGGCGACCTTCGTGGTCAAAAATGGAGACAAGAAAGTGGAATTAACCCCTCATGAAGTGGAAGAGTTGCTTAACGACACCACAGCCGAGGGCGAAGCCAAAAGCGTGTTCGCCAAGTACTTCTCTACCGAACTCAACCGCTTTGTAACTGATTTCAACGAGGCTTTGACGCAAAACGGAGTTCATGTGGCTGGTGCAGAAAAAATTGACCGTGCCATCATCATTACTGTCAACTACCTCAATAACCATGATTTAGACAAAATAAAAACCATAGCACCCGAAGCGATTAAGAAATACACATCTGTACCTGGATATTGCTATCTCTATAGACATAACCTTATCTTCAACTACCATGAGGTTGACTCAAGTTCGGATTTAGTTAAGTTTACTAAGTCAGGCGATCCCAGAGACCTTCTGGTACCTGTGGAAACAGACCTGTTTCAACAAGTCTGGAAATCCTTCCAGGAACGGTTGGCAGAACAAAAACAAGAATAATGAAGATAAATATGAATTCCAAGTTGCTGCTTTCCGTTGCCTTTGCACTGATCTTTCTGCCGATTCAATCCCATAAAATGATGGAGGTGGAAAGCATGCAGATTTGCATGATGGATCCTACATGTTCGCTGTTCGAGAACCAGCGCATGGACTCTGATGGCAATATGGCTGGGTTGCTCAAAGTCTTCTGCACCGTGAATGACTTGGAATTCGCTGGACCGGATGTGCTTGAACAAAAAGTGGCTGGCATCAGCGAATACTGGGTATGGCTGGCCAAAGGCACACGTAGCGTTAGAGTCTGTGCTCAAGGATATCCCTCATTAAATGTCTATTTCGGTGAATACGGCATTGAAATCGGCAGCAAGCAGACATACGCCATCACCCTCAAGACCGTCAGTGACCAAACCCATGCGAGCAATGCTACCAATGACAATGAAGAGGCTGTAGCACTCTATGACAGGAGTGTTAAACAGATGAAGAGAAATCTAAGACTTTCTGTTGAGACTTTAAGACGTTCTGCCGACATGGGCTACGCCCCAGCGCAGTATGATGTGGCTGGTTGCTATATCCGTGGCACCTATGTGAAACAGGATTATGAAGAGGCAGTAAAATGGATGCTACTGGCGGCAAACCAGGGTTTTACGCTGGCTCAGAATGATTTGGGAGCGATGTATCAGAATGGTATGGGCGTGGAGCGCAGTTACAAGGAGGCTTTAAGATGGTATCAGACGGCAGCCTCTGCGGGAAATCCTTTCGCCATGAACAACCTTGGCTCTTTCTATGAACAAGGGTTAGATGGAGAGAGCGATGTCGTCAAGGCTGCCGATTGTTATCGAAAAGCAGCCGAGAAAGGACTGGCTGTAGCACAGAACAATTATGGAGTCTGTCTTATCCAAGGGAAAGGTGTGCAGAAAGACGATGAGGAAGCATTCAAGTGGTTGAAAAAGTCAGCTGAACAAGGTTTTGCCGATGGACAAAACAGTCTTGGCGTTTGTTATGAATCGGGATTTGGTGTCCAACAAGACTACGAAGAGGCTTTAAAGTGGTATAAGTTATCAGCGGATCAAGGTCTTGCGATGGCCCAGTATAATCTGGGACGATGCTATCAGCAAGGCGTTGGCGGACTGGAGAAGAATTTGGCCGAAGCGAAGAAATGGATGAGGCTCGCGGCCGACCAGGGCTTGAGAGATGCACAACGCTCAATCAGTTTGCTGGAAATAGCCACCTCGGGTACCAATCACCAGTAGAGAATCTATTCCCCCTAAAAAAGTATGAGTCATGAATCGTTTGTTCATATTCTTCTTGTTCTTTTCTATCCTCCTCTCCACTAACGCTCAGAGGCTGAAAGTGGTAAGCGTCAAGGTCTGCGACGATGACGCCACTGCGTCATTGAAGGAAAACCAAAAAGTTGATATTAACGGTGATATCTCGGGCATCATCAAAGTGTCATGCTGTGTGGATGGAATGGAATTTACCGGAAGTTACTTTTTGGGGCAGAACAAAAAAGAAGATGGTGAGTACTGGGTATGGCTGGCAAAAGGTGCCTCAAAGCTGACGGTGCTGACCCCGGGCTACCTGCCACTCGATATATCCTTTAGAGAATATGGTTTCCGAGTGGAATCAGAAAAGACATACAGGATCGTGCTTGTTGAACCGCCAAAGGATGATGGACAAGAGTATGAAGACACCCATAATGACGGTGTTTTCGTGAACCTGGATTTCACACAGGCCGCAAAACAGTATTTGGAGGACGCAGAGAAAGGTGTTGTTTCAGCTCAGTACAATATTGCTGTGGCATATTATCATGGCGAAGGCGTGAAGCGCGATTATGCTGAGGCAGTGAAATGGTATGAAAAAGCTGCCGGACAAGGTTATGCCCCCGCACAATACAATCTGGGGGTCTGCTATCTCAACGGAGAAGGTGTGGATCAAGACGAGAATAAGGCTGTTCAACTTTTCAGAAAAGCTGCCGAACAGGGGTTGTCGATTGCTCAGCACGATTTGGGAATGTGTTACTTCAACGGATATGTGGTCAAACAAGACAATACAGAAGCGTTCAACTGGCTTCAGAAATCTGCTGCCCAAGGCGACATGAGCGGACTGGCAGCCTTGGGACTCTGTTATTACAGGGGTTGCGGAGTGGAGAAAAACTATGCAGAAGCCTTCCGGCTATTCACCGAAGCCGCCAATTTGGGTAGCGTTGAGGCTCTTTTAAACATCGGTATTTGCTATTTTCAGGGTAACGGAGTGGAAAAAAACGAAGAGGAATGCTACAAATATTGGAAGAAAGCCGCCGATCAAGGCAGCGTAGTGGCATCAGAATTACTGAAGAACTATTTCCCCTCTCGCAACTGACGCACTTGAATAGTGTTGCTTTGCGCAGATAAACTTAAAGTGTTTTTATGAAGACTATTGATATACAATCATTGCTTCTGGCTTTCATGCTGCTTATGGTTCATCCGCTTTCTGCACAGAAGCTGACGGTGGAGGGCATGCAACTGTTGGGCAACGACGCGACAGCCATGGACTTCGACAACCAACGGCAGGACTTGAATGGCGACTATGCGGGTATCGTGAAGGTGACATTGGCAGTGGACCGTGCGGAGTTCGAGGGTGGCGGAGTGATGGAGCAGAAGTTGCACCGAAGCAGCGAGTACTGGGTGTGGATGGCGAAAGGCAGCAAGCGCATCAAGGTGTTCGCACCGGGGTTCCAGCCCTTGGAGGTGAACTTCTATGACGACTACGGCATCTTCCTCTGGCGGAGATGTACAGACCTTTACAGCGAACGGTGTGTCGTTCAACATGGTTCGTGTAGAAGGCGGCACGTTCCAGATGGGCGCGACTGCGGAGCAGGGGAGCGATGCTTACGATAATGAGAAGCCTTTTCACGATGTGACTTTGGATGATTACCTGATAGGTGAGACAGAGGTGACGCAAGAGTTGTGGGAGGCGGTAATGGGCGACAATCCGTCTTATTTCAAAGGAGCCAAGAATCCTGTGGAAAACGTGAGTTGGGATGATTGCAAGATTTTCATTAACAAACTGAATTCTCTGACAGGTCAGCAATTCCGACTACCGACTGAGGCTGAATGGGAGTTCGCCGCCCGTGGTGGCAACAAAGGCAAACCGACCAAGTACTCTGGTAGTGCCGTCATAGGTGAAGTCGCTTGGTACTGGCAGAACAGCGGGGATGAATTCCTGAGTGGTACGGATTTGGACTGGAGTGCAGATAAGATCAATAAGAACAATTGCAAGACCCATCCCGTTGGCACGAAAGCCCCCAACGAGTTGGGCATTTACGACATGAGCGGCAACGTTTGGGAGTGGTGCGAGGACTGGTATGGCGGTTACAGCAGTTCACTACAGGCGAATCCCAAAGGACCCTCAGGGGGCTCTAACCGCGTGTTCCGTGGTGGCAGTTGGAGCCTCAGCGCCTGGTTCTGCCGCGTGTCGCTCCGCAGCGACTACACGCCGGACTACCGCAGCCTCGACCTCGGCTTGCGCCTCGCCCTATAGTCTTTTCCCCTGAAAATAAATAATAAAAACCCTTTGCGTCCAGGCTTGGAGCAAGACCGCCAAAAATAAAAAAGGCGGTCGCGACAAGCCTGGACACAAAGGGCGAATTCATGCGAATAGTTGTGATAAGTTGTTTCCTATATTCACAAACGGCCTAATAATCCACTGGGATGTCGTCAATCGGAGCGCCATAGACATCTTGCACAATGTCGATGTCTGTGATATCGTCATCAATAGGAGGACCACCATAAACCACCTCAATCTCCTCGAATTCATCATTGGGATTCACAATGTCTTCCTGTTCAAAAGGATTGTCGGTGGAATCCAGTTCTTCAACATCTTCTTCTTGCACCTCTACGATGTCTTCTCCCGACGCACCGCCTGTCTGGTCCTGTTGTTCATCTTCCAGTGTGATGGTCTCTATAACTACCTCCTCCGTATTGGCGTTCTCCCTCTCTGTTTTTGACTTCTCAATTGCTTTGGCAACCGCGTTGGTGGCGAGTCCTGACGCGGCACCGATGACAGAGGCACCAGCCGCAAGGCGCAACTCGTCTAATTCTTTTTTGTCTTTTTCGTTATCCATAACTTACTTATTATCTTTGGTTGATATGATCTTTTTGTAATGGCATACCATTAGGCTGCCATCGTCGTTCCTCAGATGGAAACCGTTTCCCTCACAGTATCTGAACATATCGCAGTCGGCGCATTCACCTGTCTTCATCCAGTCGTGGTTCCTGTAGTTCTCAAAACGGTACTGCCATACGTCCCAGAAACTGTCGGTGTAGATGTTGCCTTGCTGGTACTGGCTACGGATGCTCAGGCAACCCGAAATGCCTCCGTCGTTCAATACCGAAGCTGTGGTCAGTCCAGCCACGCAGGTGAAATGAGTGCGACGGACCAAACCCTCATAATCACCGAGATAACCCTCGCAGGCGTAAGAGAGCTTGATGCGTCCCTCTCGGCGCGTCGCCACGATAAAGTCCAACAGATACTTGAACTCGTCGTCGTCGAGCAACAATTCGTCGTCGTTCTTGGCCCTGCCCATGGGTACGATGGTGAAGCACCGCCATTTTTTCACTCCCGCGTCTGTCAACATCCGTTTGAATTCGTGGAGATGGTGGATGTTGCGCTTGTTGACACAGGTTATGACATCCCACGCAAGGTGAGGGGCTTTCTTGATATGGCCTATGGCATTAAAGACATGGTCGAAATTGCTGTCCGACCTCCTCAACCAGCCGTGGTCTTCCCTTAGTCCGTCGAGACTGATGGCGAGTGATGCAAGACCGGCGGCAGACAACTCCGACATCATACCTGCATCCAACAACTGCGCATTGCTTACCATCCCCCAATAGAAGCCTTTGGACGTGATCTGGCGACCGCATTCGACGATGTCTTTGCGAACCAACGGCTCGCCACCAACCGTGAAGACGATGGTCTTGACCCTGGGCTGGTGCTTCTTGATATCGTCGAGGACAGGCAGGAAATCCTCTATGGGCATTTCCTTGATGTCGGTATCCTTCCTGCAGTCGCTGCCACAATGACGGCAATTCATATTGCAGTTCAAAGTGCATTCCCAGAACAGCTGTCGCAGGGGGTGAACTACTTTCAGTCGTTCACGACTCCAATAGGCGATTTCTTGATTGATTGTCTGTAGTTTATCCATGGTGGATGATGTATGTGAAACCTTATCGTGTAGGATGACAGCCGACGGGATATCCGAAGGAGGGAACATCAGTCAGCGGCGCTAATCTTTCGCAGCGGCGCTATCTGTCACTGTGATGAGTTCGATCTTGAAGATCAGCATGGAGTAGGGCGGTATCTGTCCTGCTTGCTGTTCGCCGTAAGCCAGTTCCTGAGGAATATATACTTCCCATATCGATCCTGCTGGCATATTGGTGAGTGCGTCGGTGAACCCCTTGATGAGCTGGTTGCATCTGAATTGCGCTGGTTCTCCACTGTATGAGCTGTCGAACACTGTGCCGTCGAGGAGTCTTCCCTCGTAATGAACAGTGACTTCTGAATCAGAATCGGGAATGGCTCCTGTCCCCTGTTTGATGACCATGTATTGCACCCCGCTGGGAAGGACGTGAACTCCATCTTTGTACTTGTTGTTTTCCAAAAATTCCTCTCCGGCTAATTTGTTGCCTTCATAGCGTTGTGCCTTTATCTTAGCCATGCCTGTTTCGATAAAAGCATCGGCCTCTTCCATGTCCATCATGGCCGCACTTCTGAACTCGTCTTCAAAGCCAAACCTGAAATAATCAAACGGGAGGCTCTGAGCGGAGTCTTCATACACAGCCAGATTAATCTCGTTCCAAAGATTGCCTCTAGCATTCTTACCGATTTCGAAGCCCGTATTGTATGCTTTTGTTTTTGCATCATCGTCATAATCCGGCATGGCTAAGAGGTCCTCATCTTCTGCTCTTGAACCGGCGTCAAAACCTTCAAGGAATTCATCAGTCAAGGTTGTACCCACATCCAAGGTGCTCAGATATTCTTTCAATCCTACCACCTGCTTCATTCCAATGGCATAAGCCAAGGAATCCTCGGTGGAGTTAAAGAACGCCAATTCTTCTACTGTTGCTTCCGTTTTCCATTTGTCATCACGAGGATAGAGCAAAAACACCAACAGAGCCACAGCAATGGCACCGAGAAACCACAGAATGGCTTTTTTACTGATGTGGAACTTAAATCCATCCTTTTTGATCTTTTTCGTTATTTTTTCCTTCTCCTTTTCCTTCTCGACATCGGTGTTGTTGCTTTCGTCGTTTTCAGAATACAAGGCATTGAGAAGGTCTTCCACTTTCGCCGTCCGGTCTTCTTTCAACTTAGCCATGGCTTTCATGATGGCATTTGCGGTCTGTTCCGAAAGTCCGTTTGGTAAACCGTTTTGGATAAAGCTTTTAGTGATATCGGTGGAAATGATGGGATCCTTGCCTGTCAGCATGAAGAACAATGTGGCGGCGAGGGCATAGATGTCGGCTTCAGGGGTGAAGGTCTTGATGCCGGCATACTGCTCCATAGGTGAGTAGCCGTCGCTGCAGCCGAGAGCCTTGATGGTGGAGGTGGGAGTTCCTTTGGAACTGTAATGCTTGGAGAGGCCGAAGTCGATGAGGACAGGCTGTCCGTTTTCTCTTATCAGTATGTTGTCGGGCTTGATGTCGAGATGGGTGACTTTGTTTTGATGCAGATAGGCGATGGCCTGGGCTATGGGTCTGAAGAGTTGCAGTGCCTTGTCTTCATCAAGTTTGCCTTGTGCCGATAACTTGACATGCTGTCTCAGGCTCTTCCCTTTCACGTACTCCATCACGTAGTAAGCGGTGTTGTTAGTGCGGAAGTGCTCATTGACCCTGACTATACTGGAATGGTTCATACTCAGTTTGTTCAGTCTGACGGCTTCTGAGATGAAACTATTGATGCTTTCGGCTATCTCGAGTTTGTTGTTGTCGTTGGAGATGATGACCGATGTTCCCTCACGTCCATTCATCGAGGAGATGAAATGCTCCTTGATGGCGAACATCACCTCGACGGGGATATTATCGACATGTACTACCGACTTGGCAAGATAAGTGATGCCGAATCCGCCTTGACCCAAGACGGACAAGATCTCATATTTCCTGACACCACTGTCCAAGACCGTACCAACAGGCAAAACTTCATTTGTCTTCATTGCATCTTAGTTTTCTTGAAAATAGTACGAACCAAATTTCAAGTTAGTACCGTACTTGCAAAATTATACATTTCGCAACGACTATCCAAATATATGGTAGTTTTTTATGCCGAAATACTTCCTTGTTGGTTCTGTTGTTTTCAAAAATCTAATACCCATAATATTCAAAAATGCGTTTAAATGAGAGCAATGGAAACACGTTTGCATTGCCGAGCATTTGAAGCAACGAGAGAAATAAAGCTTGCTTAGATTGCCGAGCCGCGCTAAATGAATACAAAGTCAACCGAATGAGCAGCGAGAGCAGAATCATGCTTGAATGAATTATGCCGAGTCGCGTATGAGGAAGACATAGTCAACGTCAGCATTCTAGGCGAAGCCAATAAGCTAACGTTTAAAGTCCAACGTTTAAAGTCCAACGTTTAAAGTCTAACGTCTAAATATAATGAATATTTCGTCAGTAAACCCCTATGTTTCGTCAAATAATCTCTTTGCTTTGCTATAATAAACTAAAAAAGTGTTATTTTTGCTTAGAAAACGAAAACACATAATCCTATGATAACAAACAATCCCAAATCCCAGACAAAAACGCTGATGAAGACGCTCTTCATCCATTACCTTTTGATGGTGGTCATGTCGTTTCTTGCCATTCCTCTATCCGCACAGAAACTGACGGTGGAGAGCATGGAACTACTTGCAAACGATGTTACGGCGATGACCTTTGAATACCAGAAGCAGGATCTGAACGGCGACTATGCGGGTATCGTGAAGGTAATGCTGGTTGCTGATGGTGCCAAGTTTGAAGGCGGAGGTGTGATTGACCAGCGACTGCATGAGAGCGGTGAGTACTGGGTATGGATGGCGAAGGGCAGCAAGCGCATCAAAATTTATGCTCCTGGATACATGCCCTTGGATGTGAACTTCTTCGATGACTACGGCATCAAGGTGGAGTCGAAGCGGACATATCAATTGGTGATTAATGTACCAATGAACTTATCCACGCTACCCTCTGACGACATTCTAACTTTCACTGTGAATGGTGTGAGGTTCAATATGGTACGTGTTGATGGAGGTATGTTTCAAATGGGAGCGACGAAAGAACAGGGTCGTGCTTTGGATGGTGAAAAACCAGCTCATAGTGTGACTTTGAACAGCTATTATATAGGTGAGACTGAGGTAACACAGGAGTTGTGGGAGGCAGTGATGGATAGTAATCCATCATTATTTAAGGGAGACAAAAATCCCGTGGAAAACGTGAGTTGGGATGACTGCAAAATCTTCATCAAAGAACTGAATTCTTTGACTGGTCAACAATTCCGCCTTCCTTCTGAGGCAGAGTGGGAGTTTGCTGCTCGTGGTGGCAACATGAGCCAGCATCATAAGTATAGTGGTAGTAATATGTTGGATGATGTTGCATGGTATTGGCGAAATAGTGGCGATAAATATCTTAGTGGTTCTAAATGGTGGAGCAAAAAGGTTTTGGAAAACAATTGTAAGCACCATCCCGTTGGTATGAAAAAAGCCAATGAGTTAGGTATCTACGACATGAGCGGAAATGTATGTGAATGGTGTGAAGACTGGTATGAAGAGGATTATTACAGCCGTTCTCCACAGAAGAACCCCAAGGGTCCGGACAATGGCTCTCGTCGAATTACCCGTGGTGGCCATTTCGGTTTTGATGACGAATGTTGTCGTGTCTCGGATCGATCCATTAATGAGCCAGGTTCGCGCTTTTCGAGTAACGGTTTCCGCCTCGCCCTTTGACCATTGATTTCGGGCTTTAGGCGTTATTCAGGCTTTGGATTAGGAAACAACATCAACAACAAGGAACCATCTTTGTACGAACACGAATGGCACGAATCTTCTAGAAGTCCGTCATGTTGTGACAAAAAACTCTATAATCATCAAATTCGATATGATGAAAATGAATATGTTTAAATCTCACATTTTGCTGCTGACCATCATGCTGTCATCTATGCCTCTTTCCGCCCAGGAACTGTCGGTGAAGAGCATGCAACTGCTACCCAATGACGCATCTGCGATGGTATTCGAGAACCAGCGTCAGGATCTGAACGACGACTACGCTGGCATCGTGAAGGTGATGCTGGCTGTCAAAGATGTGGATTTCGAGGGTGGCGGTGTGATGGAACATAAGTTGCACAAAAGTGGCGAGTACTGGGTGTGGATGGCGAAAGGCAGCAAGCGCATCAAGATTCATGCCCCAGGCTACCTGCCTTTGGAGGTGAACTTCTTCGACGACTACCGCATCAAGGTGGAGTCGAAACGAACGTATAAACTGGTACTTTCGATACCTATAGGCTACACATCATCAGCTCAAATCGACTCCAATGGCATATCACAGTTGCCTTTTGGTGGCGATTTACAGACTTTCACAGTGAATGGCGTGTCGTTCAACATGATACGCGTTGAGGGCGGTACGTTCCAGATGGGGAGTATGAGTGAATACGATGACAATCTCCCGCCTCATAGTGTGACTTTGAGTGACTATATGATTGGCGAGACAGAGGTTACTCAAGAATTGTATGAAGCGGTGATGGGGAGAGGTAGTAGCCCCTCTTATTACAAAAATGCTAAATGTCCTGTAGATGATCTCTGGAGCTTATGTTATGCGTTCATTGAAAAACTGAACACGTTAACAGGTCTGAAATTCCGTCTTCCATCAGAGGCAGAATGGGAGTTCGCTGCCCGTGGTGGCAATAAAAGTCGTAACTTTAATTATTCAGGGAGTGACAATTTAGATAGTGTGGCTTGGTTTGGTCGCAATAGTGGTAAAAAGTATCTTTCTGATGAATATTTGCTTCGTGAAAAACTAGTCAAAAACAAATGTAAACCACATCCTGTGAAAACTAAGAAAGCGAACGAATTAGGCATTTACGACATGAGCGGGAATGTTTCGGAATTGTGCGAGGACTGGTACGCTAAAGACTATTATAACAGTTCCCCCCAGCATAATCCAAAAGGACCTTCACAAGGAAAGTACCGTGTGATTCGTGGTGGATCCTATTTGGATTATGCAGATGCTTGTAATGTATCAACACGCCATTATGCGGAGATTGAAGATAAAGCATACGTTCTTGGAATAGGCTTCCGTCTCGCTCTATAATCCTATTGTAAAAACAATGGCTTATATTGATTTGCTAATAGAATATCCTATAAGAATACTTTTGGAACGATATTGTTCTCATTTCGTCAACAGAGTCACTAATTAGCTTAGATTCAACAACAAATAACTAATTAAATTATGAAACGAACACTGTTATTATTTTGCATCCTTCTACTCGCTCTCGACAGTACAGCACAGAGTGTGAAACTGAAGATTAATGAAGGTCTGCCATCCAACAAGGCCGAACTGAAAGAGAATATGGAACGTGAGGCTGGCAAACTGCTGACCGAGTTCAATGCCACTGCAAAAAGCAAGCGGACACTCAATGTAGTGGACATCAACATGACCGATGAGTGTAAGAGTGATTTGAAGGAGAAGTACGACTTCCTGCCTTTCCAATGCGATGACCCCGTCTATACAGAGCCTTGCATCAAGACTCATAGTGGCTACTGTGTCCGCAACATCCTCGTGAGTATCTTGCCACAACCCGACTATAACGATGCTCTCGAACGAGAACTCACCATCAACTTCTCCACAAATGGACAAATCACCAACGTGGCCTTTTCTTTGCCCAGTCACGAGTCAAAACTCATCCTGCAAAATGCAAAGGACGTGGAAGACCTGGCCAATCGAAACGAAATCCTCTGTTTTGTGGAAAAGTACCGCAGTTTTTACGACAAGAAAGACATTGAGGGTCTGGAGAATATCTTCGATGAAGACGTTATCATCATCCCTGGACCAACCATCGTCAAGAAAAAAACTGAGTTCAGGATGCTGAAAGATGATGTAACACATTGTTACCCTCAGCCTCTGGACTTTTACAACATCTTTAAGAACAACAAATTCGTCAGTGTGAAGTTCGATGACATAGATTTAATTCGCCATCCTATCCGAAGTGATATATATCTGCTTTCAATGCATCAGGAATTGTCATCAGATAAGGTTTATAAGGATGGAAGCTACGTCACATTCCTCTGGCATTTTCCAAAAGACGGAAACCCACAAATAGTATTCCGATCATGGCAGTCGGATGAAGCAGTAGGTGGCGACAAGGATAATGCCATAAATTTAGATGACCTCAACATCAATTCAATACAGTAATTTCTCTAATCTTCCCTTTCACCCCTACTCCCCTCCCATCCTTAGGTGACTGGATATAATATCGAACCGATTCATCAGCACCCTATATTTCGTCAAATAATCACTCATTCTTGCCATAAAAAGTAAGAAAATTATTATTTTTGCGTTGAAAAACAAACACGCTTATGAGGACATCTTACATAACATCACTGCTTCTGGCATTTCTGCTGTTCTTCGGCTTGCCTGTCCATGCGCAGGAACTAACCGTGAAGAGCATGGAACTGCTGCCTACCGATGTGACCGCCAGTTATCAGGAGAACCTGCGCAAGGACAACAACGACAACTACTGTGGCATCATCAAGGTGATACTACCCGTCAACGGCGCACAGTTCGAGAGCAGTTATGTGATCGACCAGACGAAGCATCGGCCAGGCGAGTACTGGGTGTGGGTGGCTCCTGCCAGCAGACTGATTCCCGGTGGCAAGAAACTCACCGTCTATACCGACAGTTACGCCCCTCTGGAGGTGGTCTTCTCTGACTACGGCATCGAGATTGAGCCGAAGAGGGTGTACAAACTGGTCATCAATGTGCCTTTGGCTGGTGTTCAGCCCCAGGACAATGGGATGCGCTATTTGGCGATGACGGTTGACCCCAAGGTGGCTACCCTTAAGGTCCATGGACAGCGGCATACGACCACCAATGGCGAGTTCACCGTGTTGCTTCCAAAAGGTACGTACGACTATGAAGTCTCCGCTCCCGACTGCGCTCCACAAGAGGGGAGTGTCACACTGGATGACGATACCAAACCCCTGAACATCCGTCTTGCGTCGGCATTGACCCAACTGAGCGTGACTTGTGCCAACAAGGAGGCCAAGATATATGTCAACGACAAGTACAAGGGCACAGGGTCATGGAGCGACAACGTCTCCCCGGGATATTACAATGTCGAAGCACGCCTGGATGGATTCAGCACTTACAGCGAGACGGTGGAGATATCGAACAACCTCGCTCGTGCAGTCTCCATCCCCTCGTTGACAGCATTGGCTGGCTCGCTGAATGTGAACTACAGCCCCATTGGCAGCGAGGTGTATGTGGACGGCAAACGCTTAGGGGCAACTCCCAACATCTTCCGCAATATCAGCGTGGGCAGTCACAAGGTTGAGATTCGCAAGGACGGCTACACCACCGCGAGCGTGAATGCAACCGTGATGGAGAACCAGACAACAGACCTCTCAGGCAACCTCTCGGCTGAGGCTAATGTTGGAAACAACAATATCAACCCCAACAACAATAACAATGCTGGCATTTCCAATGCCTCTTCTGATGGTGATTTACAGACTTTCACGGTGAATGGCGTGTCGTTCAACATGATACGCGTTGAGGGCGGTACGTTCCAGATGGGCGCGACAGAAGAGCAGGGAAGCGATTATTTTGATTTTGAGAAACCAGTTCACAGCGTGACTTTGGACAGTTACATGATTGGTGAGACAGAGGTGACGCAGGAGTTGTGGGAGGCGGTGATGGGAACGACTGTCCGCCAGCAACGCGACAAGTGGGGTAAAATCCAGCCTCTCAAAGGAGAAGGCAAGGATTATCCGATGTATTACGTCTCTTGGGAGGAGTGCCATGAATTCATCGACAAACTGGACTCCTTGACTGGTCAGCGTTTCCGCTTGCCGACCGAGGCAGAGTGGGAGTTCGCCGCACGAGGTGGCAACAAGAGCAAGCATTACAAGTATTCGGGAGACAATGTTATCGAGAACGTGGCTTGGAAATCTGGTAATAGCGATGCCTCCACCCACATCGTGCGAACTAAGAAAGCCAACGAGTTAGGTCTCTACGACATGAGCGGTAACGTTTATGAATGGTGCGAGGATTGGTGGGATATGAACTGGGATGCCTATTACTACAGTCGTTCTCCGAGTTCTAATCCCAAAGGACCCGATGAAGGTTCTGTCCACGTGATACGTGGTGGAGCTTGGCACAGCACCGACGAATGCCGCGTGTCGGACCGTAGTAACGGTGGTCGTGGCTCAACCAGCATCGGCTTACGTCTCGCCCTATAGTTTCTTTTCCCTGAAAGCAGATTATCATATACTTTGCGACGAATCAGTTCCACCAATTTATGTCCGAAATGAATAAGTTGTTTTAGTTGTGCTATCGTTGTTTGAAGTTGTTTCCAACTACCTATTTCGCCAAATAATCACTCATTCTTGCCATAAAAAGGAGGAAAAGTATTATTTTTGCGTTGAAAAACAAACACGCTTATGAGGACATCTTACATAACATCACTGCTTCTGACATTTCTGCTGTTCTTCGGCTTGCCTGTCCAAGCCCAGAAACTGACGGTGGAGAGCATGGAACTCCTGCCTACCGACGTGACCGCCAGTTATTCGGAGAACCTTCGCAAGGACAACAACGGTAACTACTGCGGCATCATCAAGGTGATACTGCCCGTCAGCGGCGCGCAGTTCGAGAGCAGTTATGTGATCGACCAGACGAAGCATCGGCCAGGCGAGTACTGGGTGTGGGTGGCTCCTGCCAGCAAACTGATTCCCGGTGGCAAGAAACTCACCGTCTATACCGACAGTTACGCCCCTCTGGAGGTGGTCTTCTCCAACTACGGCATCGAGATTGAGCCGAAGAGGGTGTACAAACTGGTCATCAATGTGCCGGTGTCGGGCATACAGAATCCTGACGACGGACAGGGGTTCATCGTCATGACTGTGGAGCCAAAGAACGCCACTTTGACGATTGCAGATCAACGGAAAACGCTTCAGGACGGTCAATACAGTGAGCTGGTGCCGAAAGGATCCTACCGTTATGAGGTGACCGCCGAAGGTTATGCACCTCAGAGCGGTACAATAGTGGTTGACGACAACACCCAACAGCTGGCTGTCAGCCTGCAGTCCACCATGTCCACCATTGAGGTGAGTTGCGCCACCCCTGGAGCAAAGATTTACAAGGACAACCAGTTGCTCGGTACAGCACCACAGACCCTGCCACTGGTTCAAGGAACCACTCATCGTATAGAGGCCCGGCTCGAAGGTTACCGCACCTACAAGGAGGATGTCACTTTAGGAGAGAATGAGAACCGAAAGTTGGAGGTTCCGGCCCTCAGCCCCCTGACGGGTTCGCTTCGTGTGAACTATATGCCTATAGGCAGCGAGGTGTATGTGGATGGCGGCAAAGTGGGAACCAATCCAGGTACCTTCCGCAACATCAACGTGGGCAGCCACAGGGTTGAAATCCGCAAGGACGGCTTCACCACTGCGAGCGTGACGGCTACGGTGAACGAGAACGAGACAACGGATTTGAAAGGTAGTTTGGCGGCAATTACAGACAGGAACAATCTGAATACGCCACAAAATAATAGTAGTCCTGTAAAGTCAGCAAAGACTGGCATTAAAGGACAAGTGATCTGGAAAGATGGAGATGGTGCGGCTGGAACTATAGTTCTTGTTAAAGGAACGGATATTAGGAAGGTCACTGACGCTGACGGCAATTTCACTATTGAATGTAAGCCGGGAGATAAGTTGATTTTTCAAATGGTGGGATGCAAGGATAAAGAAATGAAGGCTTTAGACGGCATGGTGGTGAAACTAAGTAAGAAACTCTTCTAAGCCGTTATAGTGATGATTTTAACTACATCTTGTTAAATTTAGCTTTTATTCGACTAACCCGCCATTTCGTCAACAAAACCCCTATGTTCGTCAAGGAAAACCATAAATATTTGGAATTTGATAAATTCATGATTATCTTTGCAACAAGTTTAACAACCAAAACAATAATAGATTATGGATACACAGAAAAACAACCTCAACGAGAATGAGGGACAGGAGAAAAAAGAAAAGGGAATGGATTCCAGTACATTAGGCATGACGGCCGCTGGTCTCACTGCCGCAGGTGTAGTAGGATCTCAACTCCTCAACAACGAGGAGGATACATCCACCTCTGAGGAAGAACCCACCTCGGACACGGTAACCACCACAACAACCTCAACCACGGGTGGCGGTAATCAATCCCAGTACGAGGGACCAGATGATGACATACTCGAAATACCCGTAGAACCGAATCAAGGTCAGACTGCCAATGTGGATGAACTTACTCCTATCGCTCCCGACCGTCCCGGTACACCTGATGACCAGTTGGCTAACAACACACCAACCGACGTTGTGATTGGTGACGCGGATATTAGTGACCCTAATGAAGAAGAACTCGTGGCTATCGCCGAACAAATTGTCAACGACCCTGTTGAGGATTTGCCAGATGTGGCTGCGAACGAAATCAACATGGACGACATCTTATACGCTGAAAACGGTGACGAACTGGCATTGAACGACCACAACTCAGACGAGGTGATCTCAGGTGAAATCGAGGATTTGGACGACACCGAAACGGACATCTTTACACAAGTGGAAGAAACAAGCATTGAGGATGAAACGGCAATGGAGGTTTTTGAGACACCTGAAGACATCTTCGATGACGGCGATGTAATCGACGACATCCTTCCCGACATCTCTTGCGACCTTACCGAAGAGGGATAGCAAGTGACGATAGCCAATCCTTTGACAAACCATCTGCGTCAGCGCTATTTAATAGTTTCTATTACAGCACTATAACTATTAAAAGTTTTATTGGATATGAAACGTACGATCTACACAATTCTGCAAGTCATCATTTTTGCAGCAACAATTGCGTTCAGTTTCTGGGCATTAGAAGAGGGAACAAAAAGAACGCCTCATAGCTGGGTAACCTTGTTGTATGTATGGACTGCTGTTCTATGGGTGCTGTCTGTCCTGTCTGTCGTGTTCAGAAAGAAAATTACTTCGATGAAAGGATTGCCCATGACGATGACCATCCTCTCTGCACTTGGTTTTGCAGGTGCAGCCATTGACACCTATTACGCCATTGATACCCTCTCTCAGAATGTAGTACAGAGCGCGAAAGTGAATCAGTCCCTGCTATGTCTGGGAATATGGGTAGTCGCCATCTGCCTCTCCATCTTCAGCAGGAAACTCAACAAGAAACAATAGATAAACCGAACCGACTCCCCTGAGAGTCGGTTCGGTCAATATGATGCTTCACGACAACCAATTAACCTTAAACACCAATGAATCAGAATCCTGATTTCGCCCTCCAACAAGATTTCACACTGAATGGGGAACTCACTTACTTTAACTTCGAGATGCTTAATCGAGGCGGTTATGGCATCACTTATCGTGCCAAGGCTGTTTATACTCTTGGACGAATCAAACAGACAGCCACTTTCGCCGTGAAGGAATATTTCCCAAGAGATCTCGCTGAGCGCAATAGTAACGGATCTGTTAGTATAGTATCAGGTAAGGAGCAGGTTTTCCGCGAATGTTATGACGAGTTTTGCCGTGAGGGCAAAATGCTTCACGACCTGAACCATAAAAGCATCGTTCCCGTGAACGAGGTGATAGAAACAAATGGCACCATCTATTACGTGATGAGTTATCTGGGTGGCATGAGTCTCACTCGCTATGTGGAGGAATATGGAGGGAGACTCAGCGAGGAAGAAGCACGAAGGGTGATGCGCTCTCTTCTCGATGCTGTCGCTTATCTTCACGGAAAGCACTTGAACCACCTCGACATCAAGCCCGAAAACGTGATGATGGCGGATTCTGACAGTGGAGGTAAGGTGCCGGTTTTGATTGACTTCGGAGTGTCGAAGCATTTCCACTCCAATGGCAAGCAGACCTCACGTCTGGGTGGAAAAGGTGTGACCGACGGCTACGCTCCCTTGGAGCAATATGCTGGCATCACCACTTTCTCACCCAAGGCCGACATCTATGCTCTTGGAGCCACCTTCTTCTACATGCTCACGGGTAAGTCACCGTTGAAAGCATCTGAGTTGACAGCGGATTGGATACTTGCGAATATCCCCCATGGCACCAGTGAAGAAACCACCAATGCCATCTGCCGAGCCATGGAACGAGATTTCTTACAGCGCACAGCCGATGTGAAGGATTTCTACAAAGCCATAGTAATCCAGAAGAAGCAAGAAACGCCGAAAATAGATAATACGGAGCCCGTCAATAAGACGATACGGATCAGTGATAGTCTAACAAAGAATGAAAGTGACGAGAAGCCCAAAACGAACCACTTATCCCATTCGAAAGAAGGAAATGACAATAATTCAGGAAAAAGAAAGTCTTTTCGATATATTCTTGCAGGTGTACTTGCTGTTATTGCTGTGGCGGGTTTGATATTTTCTTTATCGAAAAATACGCTCACTGCATCCGAAATGTATGCAAAGGGCGAAGACTATTTCCATGGTAAGAATGGCGTGAAACAGGACTATACTGAGGCTGTGAAATGGTACCGCTTGTCTGCGGAGCAGGGAGATGCTCAGGGACAGCACAATCTCGGCTATATGTATGAATTTGGCCTTGGTGTGCCACAGGACTTTGCCGAGGCCGAGAAATGGTACCGAAAGGCTGCGGAGCAGGGCGATTCCATAGGACAACTATTTCTTGGATATATGTATAGAGACGCTAAAGGCGTTCCTCAGGACTATTCGGAGGCAGTGAAGTGGTTCCGCAAGTCGGCGGAGCAGGGAGATGCTGATGCGCAGAACGATCTCGGTGTAATGTGTTTAGATGGCCTTGGCGTTCCTCAAGATTATGCCGAGGCATTGAAGTGGTTCCGCAAGGCCGCAGAGCAGGGAAACGCTAAAGGTCAGTACAATCTTGGTTATATGTATCGAAATGGTTATGGTGTTTCTCAGGACTATTCGGAAGCGTTGAAGTGGTTCCGCAAGGCTGCGGATCAGGGTAATGTCAATGGACAAAATAGTATCGGCGATATGTATTTTACTGGATGTGGCGTTTCTCAGGACTATTCGAAGGCAGTGGAATGGTTCCGCAAGGCTGCTGAGTGGGGAAATGCTGCAGCCCAGTGCAACCTCGGCTATATGTATGAAAAAGGCTATGGCGTGACTCAAGATTATACTGAGGCTGCCAAGTGGTACGGCATGGCAGCAGAACAGGGAGATGACGCTGGTCAGTTCAATCTTGGAGTGATGTATGAATATGGTGATGGCGTGAAAAAGGACCTCAATATAGCCAAACACTGGTATGAGAAGGCGGCTGCCCAAGGGAATGAAGACGCCAAGAAAGTTCTAAAGAAACTGAATGGAAAATGATAGGACTGATTGATGATGAATGGTAAGAATTTTTCTGTGATATGTAGCGTGTTTCTAATGCTTTCATTGTTGACAAGCATGTCTCTCTCCGCTCAGGAGCTGACAGTGAAAAGCATGCGGCTGTTGGCCAACGACGCCACGGCGATGGCGTTTGAGAACCAGCGTCAGGATTTGAACGATGACTATGCGGGCATCGTGAAGGTGATGCTGGCTGCCAATGGCGCCAAGTTCCAGGGCGGAGGCGTGATGGAGCATAAACTATACGAGATCAGCGAGTACTGGGTGTGGATGGCGAAAGGCAGCAAGCGCATCAAGATTCACGCGCCTGGATACCTGCCCTTGGAGGTGAACTTCTTCGACGACCATGGCATCAAGGTGGAGTCGAAGCGGACGTACGAGTTGGTACTCACGTTACCGATGGGCTACACACCGCCCGCACAAGTCGAGACTGTTGAAGAAATATCACCGTCGCTTTCAGAAGCAGAGATGACCGCCTCTCAGATGTATGATAAGGGCGAGGACTATTATTATGGCCGTAATGGCGTGGAGAAAGACTATTCCGAGGCAGTGAAGTGGTTCCGCAAGTCGGCAGAGCGAGGAGATGCCACTGGACAACTTAACTTGGGCCTGATGTACAAAAAGGGACTTGGCGTTCCTAAAGATTACGCAGAGGCCATGAATTGGTTCCTCAAGGCTGCGAAGCAGGGAGAAGCTAGTGCTTTGTGTAATCTCGGTGATATGTATGAAAATGGTTATGGCGTTACTCAAGACTACACAGAAGCCATGAATTGGTATTGCAAGGCGGCCGAGTTTGGAGATGTTCGGGGACAGATATTACTTGGAATTATTTATGAAATAGGTAAAGGTGTCCCTCAGAACTATACAGAGGCTCTGAAGTGGTACCGCTTGGCGGCAGAGCAGGATTATGACATAGGACAGTGCATGCTCGGCTTAATGTATGAAGCAGGTTATGGTGTGACACAAGATTATACCGAGGCAGCCAAGTGGTTCCGTAAGGCAGCGAATCAGGGAAATGTCACTGGACAAAATTGTCTTGGCGATTTGTATTGTGAAGGTTTTGGTGTGCCTCAGGACTATACCGAGGCCGTGAATTGGTATAGCAAGGCTGCCGAGCAGGGAGATTCCATAGGACAGGTTAATCTCGGCTTAATGTATGAATCTGGTCATGGTGTGACTCAGAACTTCACCGAGGCCGTGAATTGGTATCGCAAAGCTGCTGAGCAGGGATATGCGAGAGGACAGTGCAATCTCGGAGTGATGTACGAAAATGGCCGTGGCGTTCCTCAGGATTATTCCAAAGCTGTTGAGTGGTACCGCAAAGCAGCGGAGCAAGGATATGCGAGAGGGCAGAATCATCTTGGCACTATGTATCGCGAAGGCCGGAGTGTACCTCTTGACTATTCCGAGGCCGTGAAGTGGTACCTCATGTCGGCGGAGCAGGGATATGCCACTGGTCAGGTTAATCTTGGCTATATGTATGAGAATGGTTATGGCGTGACTCAAGATTATACAGAAGCTGTGAATTGGTATCGAAAGGCAGCGGAGCAAGGACATGCCGGTGGTCAGTATAATCTTGGGGTGATGTATCGCAATGGTACTGGCGTGAAGAAGGACCTCAATCAGGCCAAATACTGGTATGAGAAGGCTGCAGCCCAAGGGCATGAACAAGCCAATAATGCTTTGTTAAAACTGAATGACAAATGATGAACCGATCAATTATGATCAATGGTAAGAAACTCTCAAAGACACGTAGCGTGTTTCTAATGCTTTCATTGTTGACAAGCATGTCTCTCTCCGCCCAGAAACTGACGGTGGAGAGCATGCGGCTGTTGGCCAATGATGCATCTGCGATGGTATTTGAGAACCAGCGTAAGGACTTGAACGACTATGCAGGCATCGTGAAGGTGATGCTGGCGGTGGGTGGAACCAAATTTCAAGGAAATGGAATGATTGAGCAACGACTCTATGAAAATGGAGAGTACTGGGTATGGATGGCAAAAGACAGCAAACGCATCAAGATTCACGCTCCTGGATACCTGCCCATGGAGGTGAACTTCTTCGACGACTTCGGCATCAAGGTGGAGTCGAAGCGGACGTACGAGTTGGTAATCACGATACCGACTGACTACACTCCTTCTAATCAAATTGTTGCCAATTTTCCAATAGCTGTTGTGACTTCTTCGGATTCTATTTCGTCAGCCAGCAAGATGAACGAATTGGGTGAAGATTATTATTATGGACGGAATGGTAAGTCTCAAAACCTTTCCGAAGCAGTCATGTGGATTCGTAAGTCTGCAGAACTTGGAGATCCACAAGGACAGTACAATCTTGGCACTTTGTACGCCCAAGGTCTTGTTGTACAGGAGGACTACTCTGAGGCTTTGAAGTGGTTTCGCAAGTCGGCAGGCCAGGGATATGACCAAGCCCAGTACAATTTAGGAGTAATGTATTCGCAAGGACTTGGCGTGACGCAGAACTATACTGAGGCTTTGAAGTGGTTCAGCAAGTCGGCAGATCAAGGGTATGCCCAAGGTCAATATAATCTTGGTATTATGTATTACAATGGTCTTGGAGTGCAACAGAACTATACCGAGGCTATGAAGTGGTTCCGTAAAGCAGCAGAACAAGGAGTTATTCTTGGTCAGTGTAATATAGGCTATATGTATGAATATGGCATTGGAGTTGAAAAAGACTATTCAGAAGCTTTTAATTGGTATAGTAAGGCTGCTGAACAGGGTAGTGATTTTGGACATTTTTATCTAGGTGCTATGTATTCCAATGGTCATGGTGTGTCGCAGAATTATTTTGAGGCAGCCAAATGGTATCGCATGTCTGCAGAACAGAGTAACGTAGAGGCTCAATACATTCTTGGCATGATGTATGATAGCGGCTTGGGTGTTGAAAAAGACCTGATACAGGCTATATTTTGGTATGAGAAGGCGGCTGCCCAAGGGAATGAAGACGCCAAGAAAGTTCTAAAGAAACTGAATGGAAAATGATAGACTGATTGATGATGAATGGTAAGAATTTTTCTGTGATACGTAGCGTGTTTCTAATGCTTTCATTGTTGACAAGCATGTCTCTCTCTTCTCAGAAGCTGACGGTGGAAAGCATGCGGCTGTTGGCCAACGACGCCACGGCGATGGCGTTTGAGAACCAGCGTCAGGATTTGAACGATGACTATGCAGGCATTGTGAAGGTGATGCTGGCTGCCAATGGCGCCAAGTTCCAGGGCGGAGGCGTGATGGAGCATAAGCTATACGAGATCAGCGAGTACTGGGTGTGGATGGCGAAAGGCAGCAAGCGCATCAAGATTCACGCGCCTGGATACCTGCCCTTGGAGGTGAACTTCTTCGACGACTATGGCATCAAGGTGGAGTCGAAGCGGACGTACGAGTTGGTACTTACATTACCGATGGGCTACACACCGCCCGCACAAGTCGAGACTGTTGAAGAAATATCACCGTCGCTTTCAGAAGCAGAGATGACTGCCTTTCAGATGAATGAATTAGGCAAAGATTATTTTTATGGCCGTAATGGTGTGGAGAAAGATCATTCCGAGGCCGTGAAGTGGTTCCGCAAAGCAGCAGAGCGAGGAGATGCGAATGGACAGAATAATCTCGGCTGTATGTATCAAAATGGTTATGGAGTGGATAAGGACTATGCCGAGGCGATGAAATGGTTCCGCTTGTCTGCAGAGCAGGGAAATGCCAGTGGTCAGTTCAGTCTCGGTTTAATAAATGAAAAAGGTTCTGGCGTGGAACAAGACTATTCTGAGGCCGTCAAATGGTACCGCTTAGCCGCAGAGCAGGGAGATGCCAGAGGCCAGTGCAATCTAGGTCATATGTTTCAAAGTGGTTTAGGTGTAAAAAAAGACTATTCCGAAGCAGTGAAATGGTACCGCTTAGCCGCGGAGCAGGGAGATGCAACAGGTCAGAACAATCTTGGAACTATGTATGCGAATGGCCTTGGCGTGAAAAGAGATTATTCAGAGGCTTTCAAATGGGTTCGTTTAGCCGCTGAGCAGGGAGATGCCAACGCCCAGGCCAATCTTGGCTATATGTTTCAAAGTGGTTTAGGTGTTAAAAAAGACTATTCCGAAGCAGTGAAATGGTACCGCTTGTCTGCGGAGCAGGGATATGCAAGAGGTCAGTATGATTTCGGACTCATATATTATTACGGTTATGGCGTGAAAAAAGATCGTACCCAGGCTAAATACTGGCTCGAGAAAGCCGCAGCACAAGGATATGAAAACGCCATGAAAGCTTTGTTAAAACTGAATGACAAATGATAAACCGATTAATGATGATGAATGGTAAGAATCTTTCTGTAATACGTGGCGTGTTTCTAATGCTTTCATTGTTGACAAGCATGTCTCTCCCCGCTCAGAAGCTGACGGTGGAAAGCATGCGGCTGTTGGCCAACGACGCCACGGCGATGGCCTTTGAGAACCAGCGTCAGGATTTGAACGATGACTATGCGGGATTCCGCATGTCGGCAGAGCAAGGATACTCCTTAGGTCAGGTTAATCTCGGCTATATGTATGAAAAAGGTTATGGCGTGTCAGAAGATTATTCGGAGGCGTTGAAGTGGTACCGTAAGGCAGCGAATCAGGGAAATGACATCGGTCAGAATAATCTTGGTGTGATGTATCGAGATGGTTTAGGTGTTTCTAAAGATTACCAGAGGCTCTAAAATGGTTCAGTAAGTCGGCTGAACAGGGTAATGCTCGGGGACAGTGCCATCTCGGTTTTATGTATGAAGAGGGTTATGGTGTGACACAAAACTTTTCGGTGGCCCTAAAGTGGTACCGAAATGCTTCAGAGCAGGGAGATGCTTTGGGACAGTGCCATCTCGGCATGATGTATGCAAACGGTCAAGGTGTTTCTCAGGATTATTCCGAAGCCATGAATTGGTTCCGTAAAGCGGCGGAGCAAGGAGATGTTATTGGTCAGTACAATCTTGGTGTGATGTATAGAGATGGTTATGGCGTGAAAAAGGATCTTAAACAAGCCAGATTTTGGTTCGAGAAAGCCACAGCACAAGGATATGAAGACGCTAAGAAAGCATTAGATAGGTTAAATAGCAAATGATGCACAGTTTCGTCAGTAAATCTATGGGTTTCGTCAAATATGCATCATCACATTCTTCTTTAAGGCTTGAAATAATATACTTTTGCCATGTAATCAAATAAAACACTTGTATGGAAAAAGTAATAAAGAAACAGAAATGGAACGGAACAAGGTTTTTTATATACCTGTCCATGTTCTTGTTGGTGGCTTCAGGAATTGAAGCAAACACGATTTATACGTTCCACATCAAAAACACAGAGGCTCAGGAAGACATCGGTTTCTATAAACGGATGTTGGAGAACTTCTGTCAGAAGCACTACAAAGAACTCTTTACTGACTTCTGGGGCAAACGTGAATACATCGATGGTTCATTGAAGGTGGAGAGTATGCGTATCGGAGGCCAACGTGAGGTGAATCTTTACGGAATTCACAACACCAAGGGTCGCTTGGGAACACCCTATCAGCGGAAGTTCAAAGCCAATATCTACAAGTCCATGAAAACACCCAATGAATACATCATCACTTTCGAACGTGAAAGCAAGATGCTCGTCACCGGAGAATCATATATGGAAGCTCGCACTAAACATTTCTATTATGAAGAATAAGCATTACTATATTGTTCTATCCATCAGTTGTATGCTGATGTTCGTGGGATACCATCCCGAAGTGTCATGCCAACCAAAGATAGGAGTTGTTTTTGGTGGTGGCGGCGCAAAAGGCGCGGCTGAGGTCGGAGTGTTGAAAGTGCTGGAATCGGCCGGCATCAAGGCCGACTATGTCGCCGGAACCAGTATGGGGGCTGTGATCGGTGGCTTGTACGCAGCAGGTTATAAGGCCACAGAGATTGAGAGAATGCTCCTCAACGAAGAGTGGATGTGGCTTTTCGACAAGACCAAGATTGTCAATCCGGGTGACCACCGTCTTTTGGGGCTGATCAAGGGGCCATATTTCAAGACGTGTATGGATGCCGCCCTATCTAAAAAAGGAGCCCATCTATTCACTCATATCCGCACCCCATTCGTATGTGTGGCTACTAACATCAAAAACAACGATTTCAAAGAAGTGGATATGAGAGAGGGTGTCGTAGCCGAGTCGATAAGGATATCCATGGCCTATCCCGCTCCAGGAAATGTGCCCATCGTGATGGACGGAAAGGAACTGGCCGACGGCGGAATGGTTAACAACCTGCCTGTCGATGTGGTGAGACGTATGGGTGCGGACATCGTCATCGCTATTGACCTGGAACAGGGCGATGAAAATCATTTCAGTTTTGGAATACCGACATTGGGAATAGTAACGAAATGGTTGAACAAACGTCCCGACATCGCCAAACGGCAAAAGAACATCGATGGTGCGGATGTGTACATCCATCCAAACCTCAAGGGATTCAGCATCAAGGACTATAACCGTAAAAGCCTCACACAGATGATCAACATAGGGCAACAAACAGCCCAGTCACACTATCAAGAGCTTTTGAGAATAAAAAATAAATGACAAATGAAGAACGGAATGATAACTATGAATGGTAAGAATCTTTCTGTGATACGTGGTGTGTTTCTAATGCTTTCATTGTTGACAAGTATGTCTCTCTATGCCCAGAAACTGACGGTGGAGAGCATGCGGCTGTTGGCCAATGATGCACTGCGATGGTATTTGAGAACCAGCGTAAGGACTTGAACGACGACTATGCAGGCATTGTGAAGGTGATGCTGGCTGCCAACGGCGCCAAGTTCAAGGGCGAAGGCGTGATGGGGCATAAACTTTTCGAGATTAGCGAGTACTGGGTGTGGATGGCGAAAGGCAGCAAGCGCATTAAGATTCACGCTTCTGGCTATCTGCCCTTGGAGGTGAACTTCTTCGACGACTACGGCATCAAGGTGGAGTCGAAACGGACGTACGAGTTGGTACTCACGTTGCCGATTGGATACACACCGCCCGCTCAAGTTGAGACCGTTGACGAAGTATCTCCTCCGCTCTCAGAAGCAGAGATGACTGCCTCTCAGATGGTTGAGAAGGGCGAGGATTATTACTATGGCCGTAATGGTGTGGAGAAAGACTACTCCGAGGCGGTTAAGTGGTTCCGCAAGTCGGCCGAGCAGGGAGATACTCTGGGTCAGTGCAGACTCGGTTATATATATCAATATGGCTATGGTGTGGATAAAGACTATACCGAGGCTGTAAAGTGGTACCGCAAAGCCGCAGATCAGGGAAGTGCATGGGGTCAGTGTAATCTAGGTGTAATGTACCGATTTGGTTATGGTGTGAAAAAGAACCTCAATCAGGCTAGATACTGGTTTGAGAGTGCGGCATTCCAAGGATATGAACAAGCCAAGGAAGCTCTAAAGAAACTGAATGGAAAATGATAGAACAACAATAGACAGCATGCCCCTTTAGCATCAACCTTCCACGATGTATTCTCCAACGGTCATGGTCTCGCGGTCGAACTGCACACCAACTTTCACCACCTTGCGGCTGTCTGTCGAGTAGGGCAAGGCGTAATTGTGACTGTTGATCTGCTCGATGGCTTCTTGGGCGGTGCCGTTCACCTTGAGTTCGAAGACGTAGATGGTTGTCGGCATCTCCACCACAAAGTCGGTACGGCCTCCCGCACATTTCACCTGCGTCCTCGCATAGACATTGAGCATGTTGAAGATGAGCCAGAAGGTATACTCATAGAATCCCTCGTAGTTCTTCACCTCCTCCAGTTTCTTCTTGAATCCCTCCACGTAAGGGATAGCGGCGAGGAAGGCTTTCATTTCATCCATGGCGAGATGGATGTCGTTTTTCTTCAAGGCAAGCCAGAATTTCACGGCGAAACCCTTCTGCACTTCACTGCTTCGAAGTCCGACATAGACGGGAAGCAACCCTTCGGTAAAACCGACGCGCACTTCTTTGTTGGGGATGCCAAGATGGAACATCTCTGTTTCGTTGTCATAGTCCTTGATGGTGAGGTAACCGCTCTGGTAGAGCAGTGGCAGGGCCGTTTCGAGGGCTTCTGTGGGACGGTCGAATGAGGTGACGGGTTCGGACTGGTCGTCAAGTTCCGAGACAACGGTTTGGAATTTCCTCAATTGTCGGATGAGGAAGGATGGCGTGCCGCTGTCGAACCAGTAGTTGTCAATAGATTGGTTGTTGAAGCATTTCAGCAGGCTGAATGGGTTGTAGATGTCGGGCGACTTTCCAGCGAATCGGTAGCCATCGTACTGCAGTTTGAGCTTGGCATGCATCTCCTCGGGCGTGCATTCATATTCCTCGGCGAGCATGGCTATATCGGGTGCCATGTCTGTCTCAAACTCATGCTCTGTGATGCCGCAGATGGCGGCGTACTTAGGAAGCATGGATATATTGTTGAGGTTGTTGATGGTGGAAAAGATACTCAACTGTGAGAACTTGGTGATGCCGGTGATGAAGCAGAAACGGATCATCGCTTCGCAGGCTTTCAGCGGCTGGTAGAACTCCTGCAGCACACGGCGGTACTCGGGCAGCATGGCTTCCTCGTGCAGCACGTCCAACAATGGAGCGTCGTACTCGTCGATAAGAACCACCACCTGCTTGCCAGTCTTCTCAAAAGCACGGCGGATCAAACCGCTGAGCAGTTTACCAGGAAGGGTCTCATTGTCTTTTTTGCCATAAATATCAATATATGGGTCTAGGAGATACAACAACATGTCCTGGACACCTGCGGCTGATATCTGGTTCTTGGCCGTACTCAAATCGACATGGATGACGGGATATTGCTCCCATTCTGTCTCCAAGTCCATGATTTTCAGCCCCTCGAACAACTCACGCTGTCCTTTGAAATAGGAGTCGAGCGTGGTAGTGAGTAGACTCTTGCCGAACCTGCGGGGGCGGCTGAGAAAGACGTATTTCGTCCTTGCCATCTCCCACACCAAGTCGGTTTTATCAATATAGATATAATTACCCTTCCTAAGTTCGGAGAAGGTCTGAATACCTACCGGATATTTTCTTGTCATCGTTCCCATCGTGATTGGTTTCAAGATGCAAATATAAGCATTTGATGATAATTATTCAAATGTGTAGGTGTTTTTTCACAGTTTAATTGTTTCAATGCTCAAATTCCACCTTGTCACCTTCTCGTGATCCGCACCTTTTACAAGGGTGACAGTAGCACTCCGTACTTCACGCTTTTTACCTTGCGAAGTTAGAGACATCGGCTCTTGATGCAAGCAACGGGGCTGAAGCCAACTATTCCCACACCTTTTTGGGCGGCAGCCTTCCGCAGATTGCAGACTACGCTTGCAATCTGGGTATTCCGCTAAAAAGCCTCGGAATTGTTTGCATACTACGAGCCTGTGATGTCTCTCTCGGACTTGCAAGTAAAAAGGCTATACGGCGATGCAAAAGTCAATGTAAAAAAAAAGTGCGGACACGGGGAACAAGGACATAGTAAAAAAGGCTTCCGGCTCAGTCAAGCCGATATAAAAGCCAAACACCAGACCTGCACACCCCGACGAAGCACGGACAACCTGAGACAACCACATACAAGGAAACGGCAGACCAACCAACTGCCACAAAAACGACTACATTATGATTTTCACACACGCTATTGGACGTATCGGCAAGGATGCCGAAGTCATCAACGGAAACAAAGGCAGTTTCGTCAGTGTCAACATCGCAGTTGACGACTATTTCATGGGTCAGAACACTACCACATGGATCAGAGTACGCAGTTCACGCAACAATCATGTCAACCTTGCCAAGCATCTGACCAAGGGCAGACTCATCCTGGTGGAGGGAACACTCGGCACACCGACCATCTGGACGGACAAGGACAACGAGCGGCACGTGCAGCTCTACATCAACGCCGACTCAATCCAGTTCATCAGCGCAGGACGCAAGAAGGACGAGATGACAGTTGAGGAGCAGGCGGAGAACAGTGTCACTGTGGAGTCAAAGCAAGAAGTGCCGGCGGCTCCCAAGGACAGCGAGAAAGATCTTCCTTTCTAATATCTTGCCAGGGTAAGGGTGGGGGATTGATAATATTGATTAAAAGATTTCTTCAATCAATACTTTAATATATAGATATAATTAACTTATAATAAATGTATTATAATAATCAAATTCACTATAATACCTAACAGCGAAATGGATTTGGCTTGGAATAAAAACAGCTAAGTGAACAGATGAAGGATGTAGCAGGAAACGACATGAAGATACACTCTTGTGCGTTTTTCAGCAGATTAGTTTGGCTTTTCAACCAGGAATTGCTAAATTTGCATAACAAAGTCATAGGGGTGGCTGCGCACCCTCAGCGGGAGTTTCTCATCACTCCTGAAATCTTTCATATAATAAGCATACGCAGTTCTCACGAATCATGTTTCAAGTCTCAGCCAAACAAACTAAAAACTAGGAACCATGATTGACTGTACACCACCAAAGGTCATCGCCGACGCGATGTACACCACTACAGAAGCCTGCCGACTTCTCGGAATTCATCGGAATTCCCTCCGGCAGTATGTCCAGCGAGCCCTGATTCATCCTTTAGCAGACAAGATCTCAGGGCGTAATCTTTTCGAAGGACGGGAACTCACCCGTTTCTGGTACTCGCGTTTCCAGAGCGCATAAGATTTCTCCAACAAGGGGCGGCTGTACGCCCTCAGCGTGAGGATTCATGTCACTCACGAAATGCTGTCAAGCATATGCAGCTTAAAAATTCTGTGCAAATGCACGGCGATGTAAGAAGGGAATTATTGGCAAATGGAGACCATCAGGCGTGACCTGTCTCACAACTTCACAAAAGTATATCCTACGAGAGAACACTATCCCTTCCACAATAATGCAAATTTGATGCAAATAATTTTTCTTGACAATTTTTGAGATTGCTGCAAATACTTATTTTACAATAAGATAGGGTAGGTTCGGACTATAGAAAAAACCATCAACTGGGGGGCGTGTGGTCGCCAGTTCGAGTCTGGTCTTCCCGACCAAGAAACAAGGTGGTAACGAAGTACTCGTTACCCCTTGTGTTTTAAGGACTTACGCAGCCTTTCTTCTTCCGTTTGAATCCTATTTTACATAGATTTACCCTACGTTTCCTTTTCCACGATTACCTCATAGAAATCAGCAATGAAGAAATGAGAGTTATACATAATAACTCTATAGTCAGACGGTATAATA